>Ga0099364_10000550_pt1 | contig 64015 bp, 62 predicted proteins | sample TergutTh196P3_FD_73070 | JGI IMG/M metagenome (GOLD analysis project Ga0099364, IMG submission 73070) | Microcerotermes parvus P3 segment gut microbial communities from Pointe-Noire, Republic of the Congo - Th196 P3 | ecosystem: Host-associated > Arthropoda: Insects > Digestive system > Gut ... | reverse complement strand
TGCGGTGGAGGGGAGAAACCCCCGGGGGGGGAACAAAGCCGTGCTTTCTCCCCCCGCCGGGAGTTTCTCCCCTCGGCGGGTGGGAGTGGAGAGAGGGTCAGAGCCGTGATTAGTACCCGCCTGGTGGACCGGTTCTCGCCGGTGCGGGTGCGGCACGCCACAATGGGGCTGTGAACCGACCGACTCCGCCCCGGCTGGGCGTGCACCTGGCGGGCGACGGCGTCGACGTCGCGGTGCTCGCGCCGCACGCCACCCGCCTGGACCTGTGCCTGTTCGACGACACCGGTTCGCCGCAGTCCGAACGACGGGTCCGGCTGGACGGCCCGCGGTACGGCCTGTTCACCGCCCACGTCCCTGGGGTCGGCGCTGGCCAGCGCTACGGGCTGCGGGCTGACGGACCGTGGGACCCTGTGCACGGGCAGCGGTACAACCCGGCGAAGCTGCTGGTCGACCCCTACGCCCGGGGGCTGGTCGGCACGCTCGGGTACGGTCCGGCCACCTACGGCCACACAGTCGACGCCCAGCTGCGCGGCGACGTGTTCGGCCCGGCCGATCCGCGCGACTCGGCCGGTCAGGTGCCGCACGGTGTCGTGGTGGGCGCCGTGCCCGGCCCGGACCCGGCCACGAACCGGCCCTGGACGTCCTGGTCGCGGACGGTCGTGTACGAGGCGCACGTCGTCGGGCTGACCCGGCTGGCGCCGTTCGTGCCGCCCGAGCTGCGCGGTACCTACGCCGGGCTGGCCCACCCGCGCGTCATCGAGCACCTGCTGCGGCTGGGGGTCACCGCGGTCGAGCTGCTGCCGATCCACGCCAACGCGTCCGAACCGCAGCTGGCGGCCCGGGGTCTGGCCAACTACTGGGGCTACAGCACCCTCGGGTTCTTCGCCCCGCACGCCGCGTACGCGACGGCCGCGGCCCGCGACGCCGGTGCCGCCTACGTGCTGGCGGAGGTCCGCACCATGGTGCACGCCCTGCACGACGCGGGTCTGGAGGTGCTGCTCGACGTGGTGTACAACCACACCGCGGAGGGCGGTCCGGGCGGTCAGCACCTGTCCTGGCGGGGGCTGGACAACGCGCTGTACTACGCCGACGACGGTAACGTCCCGGCCACCTACGCCGACGTCACCGGCACCGGCAACACCCTGGACTTCCGCCGGGCGGAGGTGGTGCGGCTGACCCTGGACTCGCTGCGCTACTGGGCCGACACAGTCGGCGTCGACGGGTTCCGGTTCGACCTGGCGGTCACCCTGGGCCGGGGGGTGGACGGGTTCAGCCCGGACCACCCGACCCTGGTCGGGGCGGCGACCGACCCGTCGCTGCACGGGCTGAAGCTCATCGCCGAACCGTGGGACGTCGGCCCGGGCGGCTGGCGGACCGGCGAGTTCGGCCTGCCGTTCGCCGAGTGGAACGACCGGTTCCGCGACTCGGCCCGCTCGTTCTGGCTGGCCGACCCGGCGCGGGCCGCGCACGGCCTGCCCGGGCACCGGGTGCGCGAGCTGGCCACCCGGCTGGCCGGGTCGGTGGACCTGTTCGGCGCTGGCAACCCGCCGCTGGTGCGCGGGCCGGAGGCGTCGGTCAACTATGTGACGGCGCACGACGGTTTCACCCTGGCCGACCTGGTCGCCTACGACCACAAGCACAACCAGGCCAACGGCGAGCACAACCGCGACGGGGCGACGGAGAACAAGTCGTGGAACCACGGGGTCGAAGGCCCGGTGCCCGCCGACTCCCCCGCGGTCGATATCGTGCCGCTGCGCCGCCGTTCGATCCGCAACCTGTTCGCGACGCTGGTGCTGTCGGCCGGTACCCCGATGATCGTGGCCGGCGACGAGATGGGTCGCACCCAGCAGGGCAACAACAACGCGTACTGCCAGGACAACGAGGTCTCCTGGGTCAGCTGGCCGCGCGGCTCGGCCTGGCGGGCCGATCTGCTGGCCACCGCGACGTACCTGCTCCAGCTGCGCCGCGACCACCCGGCGCTGCGCACCGAACGGTTCTACACCGGCGCCCCGCTGGCCTCGGGTCTGCCCGACCTGGCCTGGTACGACCCGACCGGCGCGGTGTTCGACCACGCCCGCTGGCACGACCCGGCGCTGCGCACCTTCCAGATGGTCCGCACCGCGGGATCGGCCCGCGATATCGTGCTGGTGGTGCTCAACGGGGCGCTGCACCCTGAGGACGTCGTGCTGGCCGATACCGACGGCGACCCGTGGCTGCTGGTCTGGGACTCGGTCTGGGAGCACCCGGACGAGCAGCGCGAGGCCGCGATCGGCGGCGCGCTGCACGTCGCAGGCGGGGCCAAGGTCACCCTGGAGGCCCTGTCCATGCGTGTGTACGTGACACGATGACGTTCCGTCCCCCGTCAGGGGCAAATTCCCGCTAGTTTCGTACCGTGACCAGTCCTCAGCCCTCAGCCTCGACCCGTCCCACGGCGCCGCGGGCCCGACGGGCCCCGTCCGACGCCCCCATCGGCCGCATCCCGGCGCTGGACGTGCAGCCCGTGGCCGAGGCGGGCCGGTTCCCCGCCCGGTCGACCGTGGGCGAGGTGTTCCCGGTGCGGGCCACCGTGTTCCGCGAGGGGCACGACGCGTACGGCGCCGAGGTGGTGCTGGTCCGCCCCGACGGCACCGAGGCCAGCCGGGTCCGGATGCACGAGGTCGGCGTCGGCCTGGACCGCTACGAGGGGTGGGTGGCCGCCGACGCCACCGGCGACTGGACGTTCCGGGTGGAGAGCTGGTCGGACCCGTGGGCCACCTGGCGGCACGACGCCGGGATCAAGATCCCGGCCGCCCTGGACGCCGAGCTGATGTGCGTCGAGGGTGGCGCCCTGCTGGAACGGGCCGCGGGCCGTCGCGGGCTGGACCCACCGGACTCCGAGGCCCGCGCCGTGCTGCGTGATGCCGCCGACGCGCTGGTCGACCCGGCCGTCCCGCCCGCCGACCGGTTCGCGGCGCTGCTGGCCGGTCCGGTGCCGTCGGTCATGGACCGCTACCCGGTCCGCGACCGTCGCACCCTGTCCCCCGACTACCCGCTGCAGGTCGACCGGCCGCTGGCCCTGACCGGCGCCTGGTACGAGATGTTCCCCCGCTCGGCCGGGGCGCACGTCGACCCGGCCACGGGCCGGTGGGTGTCCGGCACCCTGCGCACCGCGGCCGAAGAGCTGCCGCGGATCGCGCAGATGGGGTTCGACGTGGTGTACCTCACCCCCGTCCACCCGATCGGCACGACGTTCCGCAAGGGCCGCAACAACACGCTGGAGGCCGAGCCCGGCGACCCCGGCTCCCCGTACGCCATCGGCTCGCCCGACGGCGGGCACGACGCTATCGAGCCGTCGCTGGGCACCTTCGAGGACTTCGACGCCTTCGTGGCCCGCGCGCGGGAGCTGGGCCTGGAGGTCGCCCTGGACCTGGCCCTGCAGTGCTCCCCCGACCACCCGTGGGTCACGACGCACCCCCAGTGGTTCGCCCACCGGGCTGACGGCACCATCGCCTACGCCGAGAACCCGCCGAAGAAGTACCAGGACATCTACCCGCTGTACTTCGACGCCGACCCCAAGGGCCTGCGAACCGAGATCCGCCGGGTCATCGACCTGTGGATCGACCACGGCGTGACCCTCTTCCGGGTGGACAACCCGCACACCAAGCCGTTGCCGTTCTGGCAGCGGCTGCTCGCCGACCTGCGCGCGGACCACCCGGACGTGCTGTTCCTGTCCGAGGCCTTCACCCGCCCGGCGATGATGCTGACCCTGGCCCGGTGCGGTTTCCACCAGTCGTACACCTACTTCACCTGGCGTAACACCAAGGCCGAGCTGGAGGAGTACCTGGCGACCGTGGGAGGCGACCAGGGTGCCTGGATGCGGCCCAGCTTCTGGCCGACCACCCACGACATCCTGACCCCGTACATGCAGCACGGCGGGGTCGGGGCCTTCGCGGTGCGTGCCGTGCTGGCCGCCATGGGCGCCCCCACCTGGGGCATCTACTCCGGCTACGAGCTGGCGGAGAACGTGGCCCGCCCCGGCTTCGACGAGCAGATCGACAACGAGAAGTACGAGTACCGCCCGCGCGACTGGGCCGCTGGCGACCGCCTGGGCCTCGCCTCGCTGCTGGGTCGGCTCAACCAGATCCGTCGGGCCCACCCGGCGCTGCACCACCTGCGCAACGTCCGGGTGCACGGTACGGACAACGACTACCTGGTCTGCTTCTCCCGGCACCTGGCCCCGGAGCACTCCCCGGGCGGGGTGCGTGATGTCGTGGTCACCGTCGTGAACATCGACCCGTGGCACACCCAGGAAGGCTGGATCCACCTGGACCTGCCCGCGCTGGGCCTGCCCACCGACCGGGCGCTGACCGTCGTGGACGAGCTGACCGGCGAGAAGCACGAGTGGTGGAACGACAACTTCGTGCGCTTGGCACCCGAGTCGAGCTGTGCCCACGTCATGACGGTGAGGGTGCCGTGAACCCACCCGCTGGCCGCTGGTCGGCAGCCCCGGTCCGCGTGGTGCATCCAGCACCCAAGACCCCGGCTCTCGGCCTGACCGCCCTGCCGCCCCGCCGTCAGCCCCGCGTGGACCCGGTGTCCGTCGGCGGTCTGTCCGACGACCCGCAGTGGTACCGCCGCGCAGTGTTCTACGAGGTCATGCTGCGTTCGTTCTCCGACTCCGGGGGCGACGGCATCGGCGACCTGCGCGGGCTGGTGGCCCGGCTGGACTACCTGCAGTGGCTGGGCATCGACTGCCTGTGGCTGCCCCCGTTCTTCCCCTCACCGATGCGCGACGGCGGCTACGACGTCTCGGACTTCACCGCGGTGGCCGGGCAGTACGGCACGATGTCCGACTTCGCCTCGCTCATCCAGCAGGCCCACCGCCGGGGCATCCGGATCGTCATCGACATGGTGATGAACCACACCTCCGACGCCCACCCGTGGTTCCAGTCGTCCAGATCGGACCCCGAAGGCCCCTACGGCGACTTCTACGTCTGGTCCGACGAGAACACGAGATATCCCGACGCCCGGATCATCTTCGTCGACACCGAGACGTCCAACTGGACGTTCGACCCGGTGCGCCGCCAGTACTTCTGGCACCGGTTCTTCTCCCACCAGCCGGACCTGAACTACGAGAACCCCAAGGTGCGGCACGCCATCTTGGACGTCGCCCGGTTCTGGCTGAACCTCGGTGTGGACGGGTTCCGCCTGGACGCCGTGCCCTACCTGTTCGAGTCCGAGGGCACCAACTGCGAGAACCTGCCCGAGACCCACGACTACCTGCGCACCCTGCGCCGCATGGTCGACGACGAGTACCCCGGCCGGATCCTGCTGGCCGAGGCCAACCAGTGGCCCGAGGACGTGGTGCACTACTTCGGCACCGACGACGAGCCCGAGTGCCACATGTGCTTCCACTTCCCGGTGATGCCGCGCATCTTCTACGCGCTGCGCGACCAGAAGGCCACGGCCATCACCGATATCCTGGCCGACACTCCCCAGATCCCCAAGGGCGGCCAGTGGTCGACGTTCTTGCGCAACCACGACGAGCTCACCCTGGAGATGGTCTCCACCGAGGAACGCGCCTCCATGTACGGCTGGTACGCCACCGACTCGCGGATGCGCGCCAACGTCGGGATCCGGCGCCGTCTGGCCCCCCTGCTGGAGAACAACCGCAAGGAGATCGAGCTGGCGCACGCCCTGCTGCTGTCGCTGCCCGGGTCGCCGTGCCTGTACTACGGCGACGAGATCGGCATGGGCGACAATATCTGGCTGCCCGATCGGGACGCTGTGCGCACCCCGATGCAGTGGACCCCCGACCGCAACTCCGGTTTCTCCACGGCTGATCCGGGCCAGCTCAACCTGCCGCTGGTGCAGTCCCTGGTCTACCACTACGGCAACGTCAACGTGGAGGCCCAGCTGGCCCAGCCCGCGTCGCTGCTGCACTGGGTGCACGGGATGCTCACGGTGCGCCGGGCCCACCCCTGCCTGGGCAACGGCGACTTCGCGGTCCTGGACTGCGACAACGACGCCGTCCTGGGGTTCGTCCGCACCAACGACGCCGAGGCCGTGCTGGTCGTGGCCAACCTCGCCGCCACCGCCCGGTCCGCGACGCTCACCCTGCCCGACGCGGTACCGTCAGGCCGGGTGCTGCGCGACGTGTTCGGCGGGGCGGTGCTCGGCACGGTCGACGCCGACGGCGCGGTGACGATCACCCTGGGCTCCCGGGAGTTCTTCTGGCTGGAGGTAACGTCGTCGTGACGCTGGCCGCTGACCTCGACCCCGACCTCGACCCCGCACTGGTCGAAGCCCTGGGACCGTGGCTGCGCACCCAACGCTGGTTCCCGGTCAAAGGCACCGACGTGACGTGCACGGCACTAGGCGGGATCGAGTGGACCCGGACCGATACCCGCACGGAGGACAGCGGGGACGGTGGCGACGATCCCTACTGTCCTCCCACCAAGAACCGTCCCCAGAGCGTCCGCATACGCTCCCTGCTCGTCGCCGTCGAGGCCCCCAGCACCGGTGTCCGGGCGGTGCTCCAGGTCCCGCTGGTGCTGTCTCCGGCACCGTCCGGTGACGCCGTCCTGGCGGTGCACGACGGTCTGGCGGTCCGCGACGGGGTCGGCGACCCGGCCTTCGTCGCCGCGTGGCTGGCCGTGGCCGAGGGACCGGTGGCCGATCTGGCCGTCGACCCGGCCACCTCCCAGGTGCTGACCGGGGAGCAGTCGAACACCTCGGTCGTGCTGAGCGGCCCGGACGGCGCCGGACCGGTCGGAGTGCTCAAGGTGCTGCGCTCCCTGACCCCCGGGGACAACCCGGACGTGGACGTGCCCCGCCGCCTGGCCGCGGTCGGCTGGGACGCGGTGCCCCGACCGCTGGGCTGGTCGTGCGCCACCTGGCCCGGGGCCGACGCCCCTGGCTACCTGGCCGCCCTGGCCCAGTACGTGCCCGACGCCGACGACGGTTTCGAGCTGGCCTGCGACCACGCCCGCCGCGGGGCGTCTTTCACGGCCCTGGCCGCTGACCTGGGCACCACTATCGCCGGCCTGCACACCGCCCTGCTCACGGCCTACGGCCCCGACACCCCAGCCCGGTTCGTGGGTTCCACGCCGATCCACCGGTTGGAAGCAGTGGACCGGCGTGGAACCCACGAACCGGGGCACCGGTCCGACGGCAGCGGTGCCCGGCTGGCCGCGGTGCTGCGGGAGAGGTTCGACTGGGCTGTCGGGCAGGTGCCGTCGCTGGCGGAGCACGTCGACGCGGTCACGGCCCGGGCTGACGCCCTGGCGTCGCGCACCGGTCTGCCCGCCCGGCAGCGGGTGCACGGCGACCTGCACCTGGGTCAGGTGCTGCGCGGCCACGACCGCTGGTACGTCCTGGACTTCGAGGGCGAACCGTTGGCGCCGGTCGAGGTGCGCACCCGTCCCGATCTGGCGTTGCGCGACGTCGCCGGGGTGCTGCGCAGCTTCGACTACGCGGCAGCCGTGGGCGGCCTCACCAGCGACGCCGCCGACGCCTGGGTGTCGGACTGCCGCACCGCCTTCTGGACGGCATACTGCACCGCGTCCGCCGACCCGGCCCTGACCGGGTGCGACGACGTGCTGCGCGCCCTGGAGCTGGACAAGGTGCTCTACGAGGTCGTCTACGAGTCCCGCAACCGCCCCGACTGGGTGGCCATCCCCCAGCACGGCCTGGACCGGCTGCTGGCCACAGCCTGACCGGCTGCGTCCGGGACCCACCTGCGATCAGAGGTACGGCACCAACCGACTGGTCGGCCGATGCGGCTTCCCGGATACGACCAGGGATCAGATGCGGTCTCGTCCGGCAACCCGACGGGTCACCGCCACCTGCACCCGCTCGGCCAGGAAGGGATCGTCGGGACCGGTGTCGGGGTGGAAGACCCAGCTGACACCGCCGAAGACGTCCGTCAGGTCACCACCCGGCGCGGTGGGCAGGCTCAGGCACGACCCGTGGATCATCTCCAGGACCGGGATGCCGAGACCCTCGGGCCGTCGGCCGGAGAAGACGACGTTCACCCCGGCCGCCTCACCGGTGGCCGCCAGCTGCTGGACGGCCATCACCGAGGAGTCGTCGAGCCCGTGCGGGAAGTCAGGCAGGAGCAGCAGCCGACCGGGCTGGTGCTGCGGTGGCAGGTCGTCCAGCCGTCCCGAGCTGCGAGCGAGCATCACCAGGTTGGTGTGCTCGACATACTCGGCCAGCAGTCGCCCTGCTGCGGTCGGGTCGGTAGCCGGCGGCTCGGCAGTCGGCAGGTGGTTGAGCCGGGCTCGTCCACCGATGTCGACGACGCTGATCCGAGGTGCCCGGGGCAAGGCCAGGACCAGCCGGGTGGTGAGCGCAGCCATCATCTGCGACGCCACCACCTCGCCACCGCCCTCCAGATCGATCCAGACCGGTGGTGCCAGCGGCAGGACCCGGACGATCGGCAGCCGGAAGTCTGGCGCTGACGGCGGTACCAGGTCACCGATCCGGAACGCCAGCGCCGCCTCGTCGTCGGGACGAGGCTCGCGCTGCCAGGCTGGTGCCGACCAGGGAGCCAGCGGCGCGGGCAGCACCTGCGCCAGCGCCTGCAGCTCGGCAGTCAGCTGGGCCAGGTCGGCGGTATAGCGAGCCCGAGCCTGGGCGACCAGCGCGTCGCACCGTCGCTGCGCCTCGGCTCGAGCGGCGTCGCCCTGCGGCCCGACCCGCATCGACGGGTCTTCGACTATGCGTTCGAGATCCTGCTCGAGCCGTTGCTGGGCGAACGCCTCGGACGACTCGAAAGATGCGGTCGTACGAGAAGCGTCTTCGAGGATCATCCCGATCTGGCGGACCGGGTCGACCGTCATCGCAGCAGCAGCAGGCACCGCAGCAGCGGGAGCCGGACCACCAGGCGGCACCGGCGCGGGAGCCGGGACCGCCGCTGTCGGCACCGGTACGGGCGCACCGTGGACGCCTGCCAGCTGGGCCAGCCCGCCGTCGTGACCGCGGGCGACCGCCCGCACCTTCCAGGCCGACTCCCGACGGTATACCTCGACCATCACCAGTGCGGTCTCGCCGACGATCCGCGGCGGCGTCACAGTATGGACGACGGAGCCGTCGGGGGCGAGCAGCTGAGCAGTCGGAGGGCCTGAGTACCCGGTGGCGACCACCAGTACCCGCGCCACCTCGGGCTCGACATCGGGCAGATGGATCGTGACTCCCTCGACAGCGCCGCCGAGGTGCTGCACCGCACCGCGCGCGGGAGCCGTCGCGTCGACCCACGCGGAGCCGAGGGCCCGCTCGTCCGACCCCAGAACCAGGGCGGACACCCGGGTGCCGGGCACGTAGACGGTGAACCGTGGCTGTACCCAGGGCCGGTTCTCACCGGTGCTCAGAGACGACACGACGTCGGCACCTGCCTAGCTGGCGGCGTAGGCGACGAGCTGGGGGATCGCGTCGACCGGCGTCCGGGCCTGGATGCAGTCACCGATCGCTTTGAGCACCCAGTGGTCGCCCTCACGGTAGACCTTTGCCATCACCATGCCGGTATAGGGCATACCGCCAGTCAGCGTGTACCTGGCAAGCTCGCCGTCGGTGTGGTCGACGAGCCGACAGAAAGCATTCTGGACCTGCTCGAAGGTCTGGCCCTCGTAGCTGGTGACGATGAAGAACACCATGTCGACGTGCACCGGCACCCGGGTGAGGTCGACGACCACGACCTCGTCGTCGCCCTCGCCCTCGCCAGTGCGGTTGTCCCCCATGTGGCGGATGGAACCGTCCTTGGTGACGGGGTGGTTGTAGAACGAGAGATCGACCGGCTGTCCGGCGGCGAACATGACCGCGGAGGCGTCCAGGTCGATCTCGACCTCGCGTCGGCCGAAGAGCCCGCCCTTCGTGATCGGATCCCAGCCGAGACCCATGCGGATCAGCGTGAGGTGCTGGTTGCCGTCCTTGACCAGGTTCACCGACTGCCCCTTGGTCAGGCTCACCGGGCGACCCTTGGTCAGGCTCAACCCACCCCCAGACGAGGGCGGGGCAGCCGGAGCACCGTACTGAGGCGCCGCCGGAGCACCGTACTGAGGCGGAGCAGCCGGAGCAGGCGGAGCAGCCGGAGCACCGTACTGAGGCGCCGCCGGAGCACCGTACTGAGGCGGAGCAGGCGGAGCACCGTACTGAGGCGCCGCCGGAGCAGCGTACTGAGGCGGAGCAGCCGGGGCACCGTACTGAGGCGGAGCAGCCGGAGCAGCCGGAGCAGCCGGAGCAGCCGGAGCAGCCGGAGCAGCCGGAGCAGCCGGAGCAGCGTACTGAGGCGCCGCCGGAGCAGCGTACTGAGGCGGAGCAGCCGGAGCACCGTACTGAGGGGCAACCGGGGCAGCGTACTGAGGTGAGGGCGGGACGGGGGGTGTCGGCTGGGCGACATCGAGCCCGTGGGCCCTGAGCAGCTCGGCAAGCCCACCGGCGTACCCCTGGCCCACGGCTCGGACCTTCCACGCACCCTGACGCCGGTAGAGGTCCAGCAGGACCACGATGGTCTCGGACGACAGGCCGGTCATCGCGAACTCCACGAGCGGCGTCCCCTGCCCGTCAGCCACCCGTGCGACCGGCTGGCCCACCTGGCCGAAGACCTTGCCGCCGTCGTCCAGCGAGGTCACCAGGCGGACGACCTCGATATCGGCGGGCACTGCGCTGAGGTCGACCGCGACCTGCCACCCGGTACCCCCGGCAGGTGGTCGGCACTGGACGCCCGGCCCCGTCGGCGCGTTGTAGAACACGAAGTCACCCTGGCCCCGAGGCTGGCCGTTGGCCGCCAGCAGCAGCGCCGAGAGGTCGGCGGCGGCAGCGATGTCGACGGTCACCGTCAGCAGGGTCGTCTCGAGCGGTGCGTTTGCGCCCTTGATCAGCGAAATCATACTTCGGCGGTCCTGCTCTCAAGGTGGTGGGGCGGATGGTATCGGCGTGCTGGCCGCAGGACAGCCTACCTGCGCTCTCGGACGGAGCCATACACCGGATCGGCTGATGGCGCACCTGCACGGATGCCCGACCGATTCGTTCCCCGATGTCCGATACACTCCCCTGCGGGCAGCTGCCACCGACCCTGCAGGCTGGTCCGACCGCCGCGCCGCAGCCCGGCGTCCAGGACGAGACTGGCTGGGGGGTGGGTAGCACACACCCGTCCAGACTTGGGAGAGACGTGTTTCTTAGGACGTTCCGCTGGAGCTTCGGCGTCAGTGCGGTGGCACTGGTGGCGGCCTTCCTGTACGGCGGGCCAGCAGCCTTGGTCCTCACGCTCGTCCTCGGGGTCATGGAAGTCTCCTTGAGCTTCGACAACGCTGTCGTGAACGCGCGGGTTCTCGAGCGGATGAGCGACTGGTGGCAGCAGATCTTCCTCACGGTCGGCATAGTGATCGCAGTTTTCGGGATGCGGCTGCTGTTTCCCCTGCTCATGGTGGGCATCACCGCCGACCTCACGCCGGCCAGAGCGTTCTCGCTCGCCATGGAGAAGGGTGACCACGACGTACCGGGTACCTACGGCTACCTGCTGAACGAAGCGCATCCTCAGATCGCGGGGTTCGGCGGGATGTTCCTGCTCCTGATCTTCCTCAACTTCATCTTGGCCGAACGGGAGATCCACTGGCTCGGCTGGGTCGAACGACCGCTCGCCAAGATAGGCCGCTGGCCGAACGTCCCGGTGATGGTCGCCCTGGCGACGCTGCTGTGCATCTCCAGTTTCCTCGTCAAGCCCGAGCTGTCCGGCACCGTCCTGGTCGCGGGTCTGCTCGGCACCGTGACATACCTGGTCGTGAGCGCCCTGGGCAACGTCCTGGAAAAACATGAGGAAGACGCCGAAGAACGGGCCAGCACCGCCCCGTCCGGGCTGGTCAGGGCCACCGGGAAGGCCGCGTTCGGGATGTTCCTCTATCTCGAGGTTCTCGACGCGAGCTTCTCGTTCGACGGCGTCATCGGGGCCTTCGCCATCACGTCGGACCCGATCATCATCGCGCTGGGCCTGGGGCTGATCGGTGCGATATTCGTGCGGTCGATGACCATCTACCTCATCAGGAAGGGCACCCTGAACGAGTTCGTGCACCTCGACCATGGCGCCCACTGGGCGATCGGCGCGCTGGCCGTGATCCTGCTGGCCACCATCAACTTCCACATCTCCGAGTTCGTCACCGGCTTCATCGGGGTGGGCCTCGTCGGGCTGGCCTTCTGGACATCGATCGTCCGCAACCGGCGGGAGAAGCGGAACAGCGACAGCAGCCCCGAGCTGACACCCGCTGCCGCCGAAAGGTAGCGGTCATGTCGACACGAGCGAGGACTTGGAGGTAGCCCAGACACAACATCTCTCGCGTCACGAGCGGTTACGCGACGACGGTCGTCGCCGTGATCGGTACGTGGCACCAGCGGCGGGCAGGCGTTCTAAGGTCATCGGCAACCCGCAGAACCGGAAGACGCCCCACCGCCCCGCCGTCGACAGACGCTATCCACAGCAAACAGGAGGAATACCCATGTCATTCGGCAGCCCAACCCCTCCCCCGCCCGGTGGTGGCGGCGGTATCTCGCTGTCCAAGGGCGGCAACCTGTCGCTGTCCAAGACGGACCCGGGCCTGGTCCGGGCGACCGTGGGGCTCGGCTGGGACGTCAACTCATTCACTGGTGAGGACTACGACCTGGACGCTATCGCCCTGCTCGTCGCCGAGCACGGCAAGGTCCGTTCGGACGCGGACTTTGTCTTCTTCAACCAGATGCAGGGCGCTGGCGGCGCGGTCACGCTCACCGGCGACAACCGGACCGGTGAGGGCGACGGGGACGACGAGCAGATCCTGGTGGACCTGTCGCGGATCCCCGCCGACGTGCAGAAGGTGGTCTTCGGCGTCGCGGTGTACTCGCCGGAGACGGTGACGTTCGGCCAGGTCCGCAACGCCTTCATCCGGGTGGTCAACACCGACACCAACGCGGAGATCGTCCGGTTCGACCTCGGCGAGGACTACTCGACCGAGCGGGCCGTGGTGGCGGGCGAGATCTACCGCAACGGCGCGGAGTGGAAGTTCCGGGCCATCGGCCAGGGGTACGCCGACGGTCTTGCCGGAGTCGCCCGCGACTTCGGGGTGAACATCTGACATGCCCTGGACGGGGCGGCCGATCCGGTCTGGTCGGCCGCCCCGCCACCGCAGCTGGTCGAAAGACTGGGGAGAGCGCCACAGGAAGGACGAGCCGGGCCTGTGCCAGCCCGGTCGACCAGCGTCGACGTAACGCACGACCACGAAGGAACCAAGTCGATGAGCGAACCTGTCGGCCAAGAGCTGGCTCTGCGTCCGCCCAGGGCTGCCCCAGCGGTCAGGACGGAGCAGGCCGATCCGGAGACGAGTACGGTCGTGCCCGTCTCGGACGAGACCGAGGAACAGGCCACAGCGATCGCTCGGCAGTGGGTCGCCGAGCTGTCGGGGCTGACGCCCCGGAGCCCGCGGTTCCAGGACAAGGTCCGAGAGATCGAGTCGGTGGCCCGGGACGAGTCGAAAGCCGTCTCGCAGTCGACGTCACGGATGCTGGAGCGTCCCGTCGCGGCCCTGGACGGCGCCCGCGGCACAGGCGGGACGGTGCAGGCCAGAGCGGCCGGCAGCCTGGCCGAGCTGCGGCTCCAGGTGGAACGCCTGGCACCGAGCAGCGCGGGGCTGTCACGACCCCGCAAGCTCCTGGGAGTGATCCCGTTCGGCGCTGGCGACAAGATCACGGCGTACTTCGAGAGGTACAGGTCGGCCCAGTCGCAGCTCGACGCCATCCTGCGGGCCCTGACCGCTGCGCAGGACGAGCTGACGAAGGACTCGGCAGCTATCGAGGTCGAGAAGGTACGGCTGTGGGAGCTCATGGAGGTGCTGGCCCGCAACGCGGTCCTGCTCGCCGCCGCCGCCCGGGAGCTCCAGGGGCTCATCGACCGGACACCGGACGACGACAGCAAGACCGCGCTGACCTCGGACGCGCTGTTCGCCGCCCAGCAGCGTCGCCAGGACGTCCTGACGCTGCTGGCGGTGTCGATGCAGGGCCACCTGGCTTTCGGCATGCTGCAGGACAACAACGCCGAGCTGATCAAGGGGATCGAGCGGGCGCAGACCACGACGCTGGTGGCGCTGCGCACCGCGATCATCGTCTCGCAGGCGCTGAGCAGCCAGGCGCTGGTGCTGAACCAGATCAGCGGGATCAACGCCACGACGAGCGACCTGATCAGCGCCAGCACCAGCCTGCTCAGCTCGCAGGAGGTCGCGGTCCAGCAGCAGGCCGACTCGACCGCCGGGCTGGCCAAGCTCCAGGAAGCGTTCGACTCGACGTTCGCCGCGATGGACGCGGTGGACCGGCTGCGGGCGGGAGCGGCCGTCGAGCTCGGCAAGACCGTCGAGGTGCTCGAAGGCCAGGTCGAACGGGCCAAGCCTTACCTCCAGCGCGTCGTCGACGACCGTCAGAACGGCTGAGAGGCTGGTGTCGCGTGGTTCGCCGGAGATGGTTCGGCCGTCGGCGGGGCGTCCCGTCAGCCGTCGCGACCCCGGCCACGACGGATCTGACGTTCGTCGACCGGGTGCGCGCCCAGGTCGGCGAGCTGAGGTCGCTGGTGAAGCGGAACGGCCAGGAGATTCCGGTCCACGAGACTCTCGTCGTGCTGCGGATCTGCGACCAGCTCGACGAACTGCTCACCCACATGGCACGGTCATGCCCTTCTGTCCAGGAGCAGATCTCGGTGGAGTTCATGGCGGCCGACTACGTGCCGGACACCATCGACGCCTACCTGATCTCGCACGACCCGGGCCGAGACGCCTCGTTGTCGCAGCAGGTCGCGCTGATGTGGCGGGAGGTCCGCTCGATGATCGATGCCGTCTACCGCGACGACGACGCGGCACTGTCGACGAACCAGGCGTTCCTCGAACGGAAGTTCAGGTGATCTCATGGTGACCAGGCTCCAGGCTGGACAGAACGTGGCCCTGGCCCGGGTGCTGCCCGGCGCCAGCCGGGTGGCGGTGGGCCTCGGCTGGAACCTCGTCCAGGGGTCCGGGCCGCAGACCGATGTGGTGCCCGCCGTGATCGCGCTGGGCCAGGACCGCAAGGCGGTCTCGCCCCAGCACGTGGCCTTCTTCAACCAGCTGACGATCTGCGACGACGCCGTAGGGTACGAGGCGGACGGACGGCTGTCGGGCGGCGACCGGGAACGGGTGGCTGTCGATCTGGCGGCCGTCCCCCCCAACGTCGTCACGCTGGTGTTCGTCCTCTACGTCAACCCGGACCTGCGCAATCCCGGGACCTTCGACTCGCTCCGCTCGGGACACGTGCGGCTCGTCGACCGCTCCGGGGTCGAGGTGGTCCGGTACGACATCGACACCAAGGGCGCCCTGGGGCTGTCCGCGCTGGTGTGCGTCGAGCTGTACCGGCACCAGAGCGCCTGGAAGCTCCGGGCGGTGGGGCAGGGCTTCACCGGCGGGGTCCGTGAGGTCGCCACAGTCTTCGGGCTGCCTTGATGCTCCGCCTCGACTTCGTCACACGCTACCCGCCGACCAGGCAGGCACCGCCCACCGCGGCACCTACCCGGCTGGCCTGGTCGCAGACCCCGACCCCGGCCGAGCACGCCGAGGTCGAGGTGCTGGCGCCCGCCCCGGACCGGCTGCGTCGCCTGGGACCGGCCCAGCCGATGGTGATGGCGGACCGGTGGGCCTCCGCGGTCGGGTCGCTGGTCGTCGAGGGTGCCAGCGCTGACCTGGTGATCTGGGAGCTGGCCGACCGACGCTGGGGCCAGGGCCTGGCCGACGTGCCCCTGGACCCCTCCCGCCGCCGGTACGTCGACGTGGCGACCGATGTGCCCGGGGTGACGGTCGGGGTCCAGGTGGGGCTGCGGTACGTCCGCGACCTGCGGCGGCTGGTACTGCCGGTGACGGGACGGGGTCGGGTGACGGCACCGCTGCTCGGGTCGCTGAAGGTGGCCGACACGGTCGGCCTGGTGGAGGTGTACGTCGACGACGGCCAGCTGGTGATCCGGGCCGATAGCACCCCGCAGAGCACATCTGGGCGACCGCTGCCGAGCGCCTACGGGCTGTCATGAGCCAGGTCGTGGACGTGCGCACCAAGGTCGGCGTGCGCCACTTTGCCCAGCTGTCGTCGACCGACGGGCTCTTTGCGCAGGCCCCGGCCGAGGTGGACGACTCGGATCCACGGCGGCTGGCCGTGGCGCTCGGGGGCACGCTGTACACCCCGGCGGTGACGCCGGACCTGCCGCAGGTCCTGGCCAAGCTCTACCGGCAGGGTGTCACCACCTCGGTGCTGTGCCTGGAGGACGCGATAGCCGACGACCAGGTGCACGACGCCGAGGAGCACCTGGTCGGCGAGCTGGACCGGCTGGCCGGGGCCGGGACGACCACGCCGCTGCTCTTCGTCCGCCCCCGCACTCCCCGGCAGGTGCTCGGTCTCGTCGAACGGCTGCCACCTCGCGCCCGCGGTCGGATCGCCGGTTTCATGCTGCCCAAGTTCGACAAGAACAACGGTCTGGAGTGGCTGGTCCGGATATCCCAGGCGGAACGGCTGGCTGGCCCCGGGCACCGGTACTGGCGCTGCCCCATCATGGAGTCCCCTGACTTCGCACAGCGCGAGTCGCAGGCTGAAGCGCTGACGGCGACGCGGCGGCTGCTGGTCGACCCGATGTGGCGCACCAGCGTGCTCGTCGTCCGGATCGGGGCGACCGACCTGCTCTCGACGTTCGGCCTGCGCCGGAACCCCGATATGACGATCTACGACTACCCGGTGGTGGCGCAGGTCATCGGGTCGGTCGTAAACACCTTCGGTCGGGCCGACGGTTTTGTCGTCTCCGGTCCGGTCTGGGAGCACTTCGGCGGACAGGAACGGCTGCTGCGCCCGGCGTTGCGGGCCTCGCCGTTCGAAGAGACCGACTCTATGTGGGTGCGACGGCACCTGTTCGCCAACCATGTGGACGGCCTGCTCCAGGAGATCGAGTTCGACATCGCCAACGGCCTGGTCGGCAAGACGGTGATCCACCCGTCGCACGCCAGCCTGGTCAACGCCATGCTCGTCCCGTCGTTCGACGAGTGGCGCGACGCCCGCGACATCCTCGCGCAGGGCAGCGGGGTGATCCGTTCTGCGGCCGGGGGCAAGATGAACGAGGCCGGACCGCACCGGCTGTGGGCACAGCGGGTCGTCGACCGAGCCAGCGTCTACGGGGTGGCCGGTCCGGACGTGTCGCGGATCGACCTGCTGCGGGCTGTCGTGCGAGCCGACCGGGAGAAGTCGTGAGCCCAGGACGACCAGGCGACGACCCGGACCGGACCACCTGGGTCCGCACCCAGGTGGGTATCCGGGCGAACGGGCTGGCCGGGCTGGCCGGGCTGGGGCTGCGCCACAACCCGAGACGAGCGCACCTGCTGGTCTCGACGGTACTGGGCAAGCATGTCCCGTGCTTGATGGAACCGCTGTGGCAGCACGCCGACCGGCTGGCCCAGGCGACCGCGACCGCCCACCGGGAGGCGACCCGGTTCGCCGTGATGGGCTACGCGGAGACCGCGGTCGGGCTGGGTTCGATGGTGGCGGTCCGGCTGGCCCGTCACACCGGACGCGAGGTGGTCTCGTTCCAGTCGACCCGGCACACGGTCGTCGGCCACGAACGGCTGCTGGACTTCACCGAACCTCATTCGCACGCTGCAGCGCACCGCGTCTACCTCGCCCGGCCAGAGCTGCTCGACCCTGGCACGGTGGTCGTGCTCTGCGACGACGAGCTGACCACCGGCACCACCGCGGCCAACACCGTGACGGGGATCCGGAGCCGCCTGCCGCACCTGGACAGGTTCGTGGTGGCGACGCTGATCGATGCCCGTCCGTCCTTGGCTGACGGTCCCCTGACCGGTTCGGCGCCACAGGTGAGGGTGATCGCCCAGACCCGGGCGACGGTCGAGGTACCCGACGGCGCGGTGGCACGGGTCGCCCAGCTTTTCGCCGACCGTTCCGCCGACCGAACCCCCGCACCGCCGCCGCCCGGCGAGGCGCCAGCCGTCGTCCGCCTGGGCGGGTTCTGGCTCGACTTCGACCCGTTGCTGGGTATTCCTCCTGGTCGTTGGCCCGCCCTGCGGCAGCTGGTCGGCGCGGTGACCGCCCGGCTGCGGTCCGTGCCTGACAACCGGGTGCCCGAGACTGGGCCCGACCTGCACGTGCTCGGTGTCGAGGAGGACTCCTACCTGGCGTCGTGCGTGGCCACCGAGCTGGGCGCGACGTTCTCCGCGACGACCAGGTCGCCGGTCCACGTCGTCGACGACGACGGCTACCCGGTGCGTTCCGCCGCAGCCTGGCAGGTGGCAGGCGAGCCGCGCTTCGCCTACGGGCTGGCTGACCGGGTCCGGGCGTCGCCGGGGCCGGTCGACCTGGTGCTGATGACGTCGCGCCGCTACCTGACGGCCGAGCACGCCCCCATGCTCGACGCGGTCGCACCCGGCTGGCGGACCGTCTACCTGGTGGAGGTGGACCATGCCTGAACCGACACCCGAACCGCTGGCGCCGGAGCCGCCGACCAGACTGCAACCGCTGGTCGGGCCAGGTTTCGGCTCGTACTCGGGGAGGGACGTGCAGTGGTTGCTGAGCGATATCTCGCACGTCACCGGTATCGAACGGCCGACCGCCGAACGGGAGGAGGCCATCGCCCAGCACGGCGCGCACTACGCCGAGTCGCTGCCCGTGGAGTACCAGCCGGAACCGGAGTACCTCGAGCAGTTCCACCGGGCACTGCGCACCGAGGCGGTCGAGCTGGCGGTCGAGGTCGAGGCGCTGGGTCTGCAGGTCCTCGCGGCCAAGGGGCCGGACGTGGTCCTGGTCTCCCTGGCACGGGCCGGGGTACCGGTCGGCATCCTGGTGCGACGGTGGCTGGCACGTCACGGCGTGCAGGCCCCGCACTTCGCCGTGTCGATCGTCCGGGGTCGGGGCATCGACACCGCGGCGCTGGACTGGCTGACGGCCCGGTACCGGCCCGGCGACCTGGTCTTCGTGGACGGGTGGACTGGTAAAGGGGCCATCACCCGTGAGCTGACCCAGGCGGTCGAGACGTACCGGGCGCAGACCGGGCTGGAGATCGACCCGCGGCTGGCGGTCCTGGCCGACCCGGGCCGGTGCGCCACCTGGTACGGGACCAGGGCCGACCAGCTGGTCCCGTCGGCCTGCCTGAACTCGACCGTCTCGGGCCTGGTCTCGCGCACGGTGCTCAACGACACGGTCATCGCACCAGGCATGTTCCACGGGGCCAAGTTCTACCGGCACCTGGCCGCCGCCGACCGCTCGCGGCACTTCGTCGACACCGTGGTAGCGGCGGCGGAAGGGCTGGACAGCACCGCCGGTGCGGCCCGGGTGGCGGCGCTCGACGCGCAACCTGGGGCGCACCGGCTGCTGATGACGGGGTGGGACACCACAGCCAGGGTGGCCCAGGCCTACGGCATCGACGATCTCAACCTGGTCAAGCCCGGTATCGGCGAGACCACCCGGGTGCTGCTGCGGCGAGTGCCGTGGAAGGTCGTCGTACGGCCCGGCGCCGACCGGGCCAGGCTGGGTCACGTGCTGATGCTGGCCGACGCCCGCGGGGTCGACGTCGAAGCGTCCGACCTGCTGGACGGCTACGACTGCGTGGGTATCATCCACCCGGACTTCACCCGGGGTGCGACCGGTGCTGACGGCAGGTCGACCTGATGCTGTTCGTCTCCGACCTCGACGGGACGGTCGTCTACTCCCGACGGACCGCTCACCGCGCGCTGACCGGGCTGGTCGGCGTCGAGGAGTATGACGGCACGATGATCTCGTGGGTCACGCCCGACTCCTGGCGGCTGCTGGCACGCCTGTCCGCCGACGGGCGCTTCGTCCCCTGCACCACCCGGACCTGGGAGCAGTACCGGCGGATCGACCTCAACGGTCGCCCGGAGTGGGTGATCTGCTGCAACGGCGGTGCCGTCTACCGGTCAGGTCGGCTGGACCGGGACTGGGACGAGACGATCAGGGCGAGCGAACCCCCAGAGCTGGCCGCCGCCGCCGCCGAGACCGCCGGGCGGGCTGCCGCCGCCGGGTGGACCTGCCGCTACGTCCCGCCCTACTTCTTCTACCTGGTCGTCCCACCAGGAACACCGACGACGACGCTCGACCAGATCGAGTCGCGGCTGCCAGGCGGTGAAGGCTGGCACGTCCACCGTCACCGCGACCGGAAGATCTACTGGATCAGCGACGCCGTGTCGAAAGGGGCCGCCGCGCGGTACGTGGCGGAACGCACCGGCAGCTCCGTGACGCTGGCGGCCGGCGACGAAGAGCTGGATCTGCCGCTGCTGTCGGCGGCCCGCCGGGCGCTGCTGCCCCGGCACTCCTCCCTGGTCGGTACGGCAGCTGCGGCCCAGGCTGAGGTCACCGCCGCCGAAGGCGTCGCCGCTGGGGAAGAGATCCTCACCCGCGCCGTCGCCGAGCTGTCAGGGTGAGTCACCAAGGCCGGTAGCGAGGGAACGGCTGGACGGTGCTGACATCGGACGGGGTCACGGCACGGGCATACCCCGGGTCCAGCAGTCGTGACCGCGCCGTACCGGTCACCAGGTCGCCGCGCATCTCCGGGTGCTTGAAATATGTCATCAGAGCCCATCCCAGGAGCAGCGGGTCAAGATCGATGCACATGGTCCGTACCACGATACTCACCCGTTCAGGACGGTAGTGCCACGATCGGCGTTCGCACCACCACGACGACGCCCCGGGATGACCAACAATGGTATAGACCATATCCCGTCGGTCACCTACGCCCCAGTTCAGGTACATCATGTCGTCCCAGGCCAGGTATGCCGACTGCCTCCCGTCCTGGACGAGCACCCCCTCGGTGGAGAGCACCATCCGGTGCGACATCGGCCAGGTCCACAACCAGTGAGCGGCCAGAAGCAGGAACGGCACGGCCAATAACGCCCAGAACACACGCCACCCTCCTTCAGCAGCGACCGCACCAGCGACAAGCACAGCCCCGCCGACAGTGATGCCAGCCAAGCCCCACCCGTCCACCCGACGGTGTATCGGCACCACCACGCCTGGCGGTCCGTCCTCAGCCGACAGCAGACGGTCCACAGACAGCCTCGACCTCCTGAACACAGGCTCGACGTTGTGCACGAGGGCCGCGAAGATAAAGAACGCGACCATGAGCGGGATCGTGACGGACGGCCACAGAGACTCGCCGTTCATCCAGACGATCACAGCAGCACAGACAATTCCCACAAGCCCCGCGAGCACTACTGACACCTGGATACCAGCGACCACCCTCGCGGTCCGGTAGCCGACGGGCCCCCATCCCAGGATGTTCTCCTCCGCCCAGCACCTCGGCATAGGAGACTCTTCCACGAATGATCGACTCATCAGAGTCTCACGGTGCCGTGAGCCATCGTGGCCGGTAGAGGGGAAACGGCGGAAGCGCAGAAATCGCGGACGGAGTCGTGGCATAAGCACAACCCGGGTCCAGCAGACGCGACCGCGCTACACCGGTCACCAGCTCCTCGCGGAGCTCGGGGTAGAGTCTGTACGTCATCAGAGCCCATCCCAGCAGCAGAGGGTCAAGATCGATGCGCACAGTCCGCACACGGATCTCTGCCCGTTCGGGACGAAACCTGATCGAACGGCGTCGACAGTGCCACGACGGGGCGACCGGGCGGCCGTGAACCGTATATACGAAGTCCATCTCGCCTCCTGCACCCCAGGAGATCTCGCTTATGTCGTCCCAGGCGAGGTAGGCCGACTGCACGCCGTCCTCGACGAGCAGCCCGGCCGTCGATATTACCATCCGACGCGTCATCGGCCAGGTCCACAGAAACGGAACGAGGAGAACTGCGAACGGTAGTGCCGCCACGACCAGCACCACCCGCCATCCACCCGTTGTTGCGACCGCGCCGCCGACGGTGGCGCCCGTCGCGGCAGCGAGACCGACAATACTTGCGACGTCCATCGGTCGACGGATCGGGATTACTATACCCGCCGGACCGCCTTCGGCTGGCGACAGGCCGTCCGCTGCAGGTCTCGGCCGCCACAGCACCGCCAGGAAGTAAAAAGCTGCCATAGCGACAAAGAACGCTCCGCAAAACTCGACGACCAGAACCTCGAGCAGCGTGCTGCTGCCAGAGAGAACCAGATCGACCCCGCCCACTATAAGGAAAACCCCGATGGCGCCGTTGACGAGCACGATCGCCCACCCAACAGCTCTAGCCACGGGGTAGCGCACTTCTCCCCAGCCCTGGATAAACCGCTCCGTCTGAAACTTGGGCATCGGATGCTGCCCTGCCACAAAGAGAGACCCGTTCATCAGAATATCGAACTCCACGCATTTTTGAGGCCGTCGCCAGCAGACGGCACGACGTTGCTGGCGGTCTTCCCGACGGCGGAGACCGCCTCGCCCGCGGGTACCTGTGCAACCCCGTCCCCCGTCGGTGGTACGCCTTGCTCGACCTCCTGAACCATGGTCCTTCCCTCCCGGCCACCCACTCTGCTATCGGCGCCACCCTGCCACAACCGACACCAGCAATCCAGGGTGACGGCTGTCCCCAGATCTGGGGGCATCACGGTCTGTGCTGTCGCACCGCGCCACAAGCTCACCTGGTCCAGACCCTGCCCCGAGGCGCTAACATAAGCGTAACGAATCCCACTTATGTCAGCGCTCGAGAGGCATCAACGTGACCGTAGGCGACTGGGCTGTCACCTGGGAGACGCTGTCCTGGGAGTCGGTCGTCCCGATGACCCGGGCCGAGCGCACGGCGATGCGACCCACCTATGAGGCGGCCGTCCCCGCCCCGATCGCTACCGCTGACGTCACCGCAGCTCTCGACGACTTCGCCGACCGGGCCCGGCGGCGCTGACCGACAGCCGGACCGGTCCCCCTGCGCACTCGGCCAGCACGTTGTTGCACAGAACGGACAGACACGCCCGGACTGGTCACTGTCCGGACCGATGCGTCCCAGCCACCTGACGACCACCCGATATTCCGGCCCGACTTGCTGCGGAACGGACTGTCGGCCCTGCATCTGGGCGCGTTCGGTGGTTGGCTTATGGGCATGAGCACGCTGCGCCCCGTACCGGCCGACGACGACCTGCTGCGTTCCGTCGCGAACGGCACCCACTACGACCCGCACTGCGTCCTGGGGGCCCATCCGACGGACGACTCGGTGACGATCCGGGTGGTCCGCCCCGGGGCCGACGCCGTCGTCGTGGTCACGGCCGACGGGCGCACCGAAGCCCGGCACGAGCTGGAGGGCGTCTGGGTGGCGGTGCTGCCCGGGCCGCAGGTGCCCGACTACCGCCTGGAGATCACCTACGAGGGCCAGACCACCACGTCCGACGACCCGTACCGGTTCATGCCGACGGTCGGCGAGGTCGACCTGCACCTCATCGGCGAGGGCCGTCACGAACAGCTGTGGCAGGTGCTCGGCGCGAACGTCAAGCGGTTCGGCGGCGAGCTGGGCCAGGTCACCGGGACGGCGTTCGCGGTCTGGGCGCCCACAGCCCGGGCGGTGCGGCTGGTCGGCGACTTCAACTTCTGGCAGGGCCGCACCCACGCCATGCGCTCGCTCGGGTCGTCGGGTATCTGGGAGCTGTTCGTCCCCGACCTGGGCCCGGGCACGACGTACAAGTACGAGATCATCGCCGCCGACGGCAGCTGGCGGCAGAAGGCCGACCCGATGGCCCGCGCCACCGAGGTGCCGCCCGCCACGGCGTCCGTCGTCGTCGAGGAGGACTACACCTGGACCGACCAGGCGTGGATGACGGCCCGACCCCAGGCCGACTGGTACCACAGCGCGATGTCGATCTACGAGGTGCACCTGGGTTCGTGGCGCTGGGGCCGGACCTACCGGCAGCTGGCCACCGAGCTGACCGAGTACGTCACCAGCATGGGCTTCACCCACGTCGAGCTGATGCCGGTGGCTGAGCACCCCTTCGGCGGGTCGTGGGGCTACCAGGTGTCGTCGTACTACGCCCCGACGTCGCGCTACGGCGGGCCCGACGACTTCCGTCACCTGGTCGACTGCCTGCACAACGCCGGTATCGGCGTCATCGTGGACTGGGTGCCGGCCCACTTCCCGAAGGACGACTGGTCGTTGGGCCGGTTCGACGGTACCGCCCTGTACGAGGACCCGGACCCGATGCGCGGCGAGCACCAGGACTGGGGCACCTACGTGTTCAACTTCGGCCGCCGCGAGGTGCGCAACTTCCTGGTCGCCAACGCCACGTTCTGGCTGGAGGAGTTCCACGTCGACGGTCTGCGCGTCGACGCGGTCGCCTCCATGCTGTACCTGGACTACTCGCGCGAGGCCGGGCAGTGGCGGCCCAACCAGTTCGGCGGCCGGGAGAACCTGGAAGCCATCTCGTTCGTCCAGGAAGCCAACGCCACCTCGTACCGGCGCAGCCCCGGCATCCTCATGATCGCCGAGGAGTCCACTGCCTGGCCCGGCGTGACCCGACCCACCAGCGCCGACGGTCTGGGTTTCGGCCTGAAGTGGAACATGGGCTGGATGAACGACACCCTGCGCTACCTGCAGGAATCGCCGATCAACCGTCGCTACCACCACAACGAGATCACCTTCTCGATGGTCTACGCCTTCTCCGAGCAGTACGTCCTGCCGCTGTCGCACGACGAGGTGGTGCACGGTAAAGGCTCGATCTACGGCCGGATGCCCGGCGACCACTGGCAGCGCCTGGCCGGCTGCCGTGCCCTGTACCTGTTCCAGTGGACCCACCCGGGCAAGAAGCTGCTGTTCATGGGTTCGGAGTACGCCCAGGGCGGCGAGTGGACGGAAAAGCACGAGCTCGACTGGTTCACCCTCGACGACCCCGGCCACCAGGGGGTCCGCGACTGCGTCCGCGACCTCAACCAGGTCTACCGGAACACCCCCGCCCTGTGGCTGCGCGACCACACGCCGGACGGTTTCGAATGGCTGGACTCCGACGCCGCCGACCGTAACCTCCTGGCCTACCTGCGCAAAGGCCCCGACACCCCGACGGTCGCGGTCGTCGTGAACTTCGCGGGCGTCCCCCACGACGACTACCGCCTGCCCCTGCCGTCCGGCGGGGTATGGCGCGAGGTCCTCAACACCGACTCGCCGCTGTACGGCGGTTCCGGCGTCGGCAACGTCGGCGACGTCCAGGCCGAACCGGTCCCCCACTACGGCCGCCCCTATTCCGCCACCGTCCGCGTCCCCCCGCTGGGCGGCATCATCCTGGTCGCCGACTCGGTCGAACCCGCCTGACCCGCACCACCTCCGCTCACATTATTCGTTGGAATAACGTGAGCCTACGCCGATTATTCGTTGGAATAATATGGAGGCGATGGAGCACAGGGGCGGGTCACAGCAGGAAGATCGGGATGGTGCCGGGGTTGCGGGCGTGGACGATGACACCGAAGACGACCAGGTCGAACAGCAGGTGGACGGTGACGACGTAGGCCAGCGCGCGCGTGCGGCGGAACAGCCAGCCCTGCAGCAGGGCGAAGGGGATGGTCAGCGCCGGGCCCCAGGCCTGGTAGCCCAGCTCCCACAGGAACGGGATGAATACCATCGCCTGCAGCGTGTTGGCCTGCCACATCGGGAAGTGGCGCAGGTACAGCGCGAATACGGTGCAGATGAAGAACAGTTCGTCCCAGGTGCCGACCACGTTGACCCCGACGAACAGCCGGGCGACCTCGTGCCACTCGTGGACCGCCGGCCAGTTCTCCCACACGCCTGAGGAGATGAAGTAGAACGGCAGCAAGAGGTAGCCGGCGACGATCACCACCCCGATGTACCCCCACTGCAGCCGGCTCCAGGGCCATCGACCCCGCCACGGGAACCGCACCTCGTCGTCGTCGAACAGGTAGCGCGACAGCAGGTACGGCACCATGACCGCGGCGGCGAACACCCCGCCGAGACGGAAGTAGTTGCCCCAGGAGATATCGGCGGCCACCGAGACCGAAGACACGATCGCCAGCCCCACGGCGATAACCGTGATATCGCGGCCCAGCCGGGTCGTGCGACCGAGCCGGTCGAGCCACCAGGCGATCCCGACCGCGAGCGCCAGCACCGCCCAGCCCGCCCAGACCAGCCGGAACGGCAGCGCCAGGACCGCCGCGACACCGACCAGCAGCGCCGGGACGAGCCCAGGCGACCAGGGTCCGACCGAGGCCAATAACCCTCGCCGTACCATGGCGCAATTCTGCGACGCCGATACCGCACCAGCCCACAGGACGCGCCGACCTGGCCAGCAACGAGGTACGAGGTACGGCACGAGGTACGAGGTTGACCTCGTACCTCGTGCCGTACCTCGTACCTCGTCCGGTCAGCGCAGGGTGGCGCGGACGGCCTGGCGGGCGGAGTCCAGGACGGTGCGGACAGTGTCCACCGCGAGACCCGGGACCGCGGCGTCGGCGTCGGCCCGGCGCAGGTCGGCGCGGACGTCGTCGGTGAACCGGCGCAGCATGGTCTCGATCTCGACACGGCGGGCGTGCGAGGCGGTGCGCTGGTCGTCGGCGACGGCAGACCGGCCCGGCCGGGCGGTGGCCCGGGCCTCCTGGGCGGCCGCCGCCAGGTCGGCGCGCAGCCCGGTCATCGCCACGCGGGCGTCCTCGCGGACCTGCGCGGCCCGGTCGCGTACCGAGTCGGAGATATCGGCCTCCAGATCGGCCAGGTCGCCCTGACGGGCCGCCAGCTCTTCCCGACCGGCAGGAGTCAGCGCGTACATCGTCTTGCGCCCCGGCTCCCCTGGTTCCGCCAGCGGTGCCCGCACCACCAGGCCCTCAGCCTCCAGCCGGGCCAGGCGCGGGTAGACCGTCCCCGCGGAGGGACGGTACGTCCCGCCGAACCGGTCCGACAGCGCCTGGATCAGCTCGTAGCCGTGCCGCGGCCCGGACTCCAGCAGCGCCAGCAGGTACAGCCGCAGCTGCCCGTGGGCGAACACCGGGGCCATCATGCGGGCACCTGACCGTCGGTCTCCGGCCCGTCCGACACCTCCGGTGCGTCGGACGCCTCGGGTGCGTCGTCGACCACCGGGGCGGGGACGGCCACGTCGCGCAGCACGGTGACGTCGCCGGACACCGTCGTGACCGACAGGTGGCAGGTTCCGCTGTCGCCTGGCTGGTCGACCGTCGCGGCACCCGGCATGGAGCTCTTGTAGTCCACCCCGTCCACGACGACCCGGCCCGACACCGACTGGACGCGCACCTGCACCCCCACCCCTTCGGGCAGCCGCGCGGTGACCGCCCCCGACACCGTGGTCGTGGTGATCGACGACGTCGCCGACGCCAGGTCCAGGCTCACCGCGCCGGACACCGTGTTGGCGTGCACCGCGGTCAGCTCGCCGGACGCGGCCAGGTCTCCGGACACCGAGTTCATGGTCAGCGGACCGTGGTGGTTGCGGGCCGACAGCTCGCCGGACACCGACCGGGCCGACAGCTGCCCCCGGGTCGAGTCGACGACCAGCGCGCCGGAGACGGTACCCACCGACGAGTCCTCGTCGATATCGGCCAGCAGCCCCTCGGCGCTGACCGTGCCGACCCGCACCGCCGCCGCCCGCGGCACCGCCAGGTGCACGTCCACCTTGTCCGACGAGCGGAAGGTCTTCAGCCGGTCCAGGAACGCCTCCCAGCCGGACAGCGTGTCGGCGTAGCCCACGCGCAGCTCGCCGTCACGCAGCGAGACCTCCAGGGGTCGGCCGTGCACGTCGTGCACCTCCAGCCGGGCACCTGGCGCGTCCTGGCCGACGACGTCCACCCGCCCCCCGATGATCTGCACCCGCACGGCGCGTACCTCGTCCACCTCGATGACCTGCGGGCCTGCGATGACCCACGACTCCGTAGCCATGACCGCTCCTCTCGCGATATATCTCGACGTGGAACACGATATATCGCGTTTCGGCGGTATGGCAACTCCCGCCCAGCGCACAGTGCGGCTGACGACGACAGCTCCGGCGAGCGCGTACCGGGCTTGCGGTCAGCGACGACGGGCCCGACCCACCACGGACGTCGCCCGGTGGACCGCCGACTGCGCGCCCTGCCCCACGGCGACCCTCGCCCGGTGCCGCAGCACCGCCGACCCGGGCAGCGCGACCAGGGCCGCACCCAGCCCGACCAGTCCCCCGACCAGCGGGCCGACCTGCCACCAGACCGCCCCGACCACGCCCAGCCGTCCCGGTCCGGCCGAACCCGACGCCGCCGCGACGAGGACGGCCGTCGCCACCGCCGTAGCCAGGGCGCACGTACCGACCGCCGCGGGCTGGTGCCACCAGGCACCGGCCGGGGCCCGACGGTGCAGGTAGAACCCGACCGCGGCACCCACGACGACGAGCAGCGCCGGAGCGGCCAGCGCCAGGTACGGACCCGACCAGGTGGGCAGCGCGCCGAGCAGCGGCACCGCGGGCATCGGCCCGCCGACCACCTCGTCGGGCGCGAACCGGGTACCCGACCCCACGACGAAGCCCGCACCGGACAACCAGGCCACCGCCCAGACCAGGAGGTTCGGCAGGTAGACCAGCTGGGCGACCGCGTACACCACCCCGCCGACCGCATCGAGCGACAACCCCCGCACCACCTCGCCGATGGCGCCCCGACCGACCACCACCCAGACCACGACGAGCAGCCCCGCGACCCCGACGACCAGCGCCCCGGCCAGCGCCGCCGCCCGCAGCCCCGCCCGCACCGGCGGCGACGGTCGGCTCACCGGCGCGACACCCCTCCACGCCTGGGACCCGCGCGCTGCTCCCAGCCCGGCGCCCAGCCCCCCGACGACCAGCCCGCCCACCACCGACCGGACCACCCCGAGCCCGCCGACCCCGCCGAGCAGCGCGGCCACCACGGTCAGCACCGTGTAGCAGAGCGCCCCCGTCACCATCCCGCCTGCTGCCACCTGGGCGCGCCGCGTCGCGGCGTACAGCGTGTAGACCGCGAGCGCGGTGATACCCAGCGGGACCAGGGAGACGACCACACCGTCCACCGTCTGCGGCACCCCGTGGCCCAGCAGCCACAACCGCAGCCCCGCCTGGCCAGCCCCCCAGCCGGGCTGGTCGCCGGGCTCGGCCGCGGTCAGCGCGACGGCCAGCGTAGGCAGCACCACCAGCAGCACCGACAGCACCCAGCCCTGGAGCGCCGCGAACGCCGCCACGGCCCCGCCCGGCGACCCGGAGAGCCGATCGCCCCGCGCACCCAGGGCGGTCTCCGGCTCGACCAGGGCAGACCGCCGGGGCCGGGTGGCAGATGTCACGCCCCCATCGTCACCGCCCGCCGCAACAGCACCGCGCAGCGCTCCCGGCGCGTCGCCGGACCTCCCCCAGTCCCGACGCCCAACGCGTCTCCCGCTTCGGTCCGGTTCAGCCAGTAGCCGGCGACCGGCCACCAGGTCGTTCATTGATCACGAAGTCGTTCATCCGGATGAACGACTTTGTGATCAATGAACGACCGCACGGCGTGATACCGTGCAACCGCCGCACACAGACGTCACAGCTCCGGGGGTGGGACGCGTCCAGCCTTCTGGTACACCTGGCCCCAGTCCTTGTACGCCCACTGGCCCGGCTGGAGCAACGAGAACCGAGGGCAGCACCAGGTCTCCTGCACTTGCACCCAAGCATCGCTGGACCATGCTCGAAACAGATCGCCTTTACTCGATACCGTCGATGCGTCGTCCCAGTCCCGAAGACAGCGAAGACATCCGAAGTCATCGTTGCCGCAAGGCGTGTAGTGCGACCAACGGCACGACAGGCAGCACACGAGAAATACATCGTCCGGAAGTTGTTCTTGCACGTCGATCAACAGGTTTTCGACGTACCCCCGCGTAGACCGGTATGTCGCCCCGTCTAGCTCTAGGCATCCGTCGACGTAGTCGTAGTCTTTGGTCTCTCGAAGATCTCGGAGGTCGAAGGTGAGGGTCAGATTCCCGGCGGACTGCCCAGCGCCGGTCACTGCTAGCGGGACCGTCAGCGTGAACTTGGCCAAGAGGTCACCGTCGCCGCTCACACCGTAGGTGCCCACCGGGAACAGGTCGTCCGGCAGTTCAGCCATCGTGGTGCCGTCAGGATCCAGCAGGCTGAAACTACAGCCCCGGAACGTCCGACCCCGCAAGGAGAACACCAGGCCATGGCCGTCTGTCCAGCATGTCGTCTCGACCACGCCATAGCAGTCCTCGTACGTCAGCGGGAAACTCCCTGGGATCACACCTGCTGGGGACACATCCTGGAGCATACGGCCCCGGGCGCCGCCGAGGGACGAAGTTCCGGACGAGGGACGAAGCAACAAGTTCGTCCCTCGCAGAGTCGGGCGAGATGCTCACGGGGAGTCGCGTCGACCTGGTCGTCAAGGATGCTTGACATCCGGTTCGTCGTCAAGCATCCTTGACGCATGACCGAACAGCTGCTCGCCACCGCGACGTCGGACGACCCCGGGACCGGCCTGGCCGCGGTCCGCGCCCTGCGCGACCTGGCCGACCGTCTGGAGCTGCTGCACGTCGAACGGGCGCGACAGCTGGGCTGGTCGTGGCAGCAGGTCGCCGATGCTCTCGGGGTGTCCAGGCAGGCCGTCCACCAGCGATACCGGAAGAAGGTCGGCTGATGTTCGAACGTTTCTCCACGCAGGCCCGCGCCGCCGTCGTCGAGGCCCAGGAGCTGGCCCGCGCCTGGCACACCGAGCGGATCGGCACCGCGCACGTCCTGGCAGGCGCGGTACGCACGAGCGGCCCGCAGGGTTCGGTCGCGGCCCGGGCACTGGCCAGGCTCGGCGTCGACGCCGAGGCGGTCCTCCAGGCTGCAGCCCAGGCCGTCCGGCCCGACGCTCTGGACGGCGATGCCCTGGCCCACCTGGGCATCGACCTGGACGAGGTGCGCGCCCGCACCGACGCCACGTTCGGCCCTGGCGCCCTGGACCGCGCCGGTCGGGTCACCGGCCGCCGGGCGGCGGGGCACATCCCGTTCGACGCACCCGCCAAGAAGATGCTCCAGATCGCCCTGCGCGAGGCTATCCACGCCGGTCACAAGCAGATCGACACCGGCCACCTGCTGCTCGCGGCGGTCCGTCTGGACGAGACCGTCGCCCACCGGGTACTCACCGGCCTCGGCCTCGACCCGGCGGCTGCCCGGGCCGCGGTCGTCGCGACCTGGTCAGAACCGGGAGAACCGCCGGTGGCGCTCGCCACCGCCTGAGCGGTTCAGGTCCCCGACCACTTGTCCACAGGCTGCCGGATCCAGGGACTGGAAGTAGGCGACGATGGCCTCATGACAGAGCCCGCCCTGGTCGACGCAGCATATGTCGGCGTATGCTTGGAGGAGGAGGTGATCGCGATGACGACGGTGTCGATCTTCCGGAACCGGTCGAACCAGGCGATCCGGATCCCCAAGAGTATGGAGTTCGAAGGAGTCACCGAGCTCGAGGTCAACCGGGTCGGCGACGTCCTGACGTTGCGGCCGGTCCGTCCGACGTGGGCCTCGTTCACCGAGGTCCCGGCAGCCGACGACGACTTCCTCGCGGTCCGCCCGACCGTCGTCGCACCTCGGCCCGTCTTCGAGGAGCCCGACGAGTGACCGCGCCCGGGCTCTACATGCTCGACACGAACATCTGCTCGTTCCTCATGCGACGCCAGCCCGCGGGCCTGCTCGACCGCGTGGCACAGGCCGCGGCAGACGGTCACACGCTGGTGGTGTCAGCCATCACCTACGCCGAGATGCGGTTCGGAGCCATCGGCCGGAAAGCCTCACCCAGGCACGTACGCCTCGTCGACGAGTTCGTCCGTCGGCTCGACGGGGTGCTGGCGTGGGATGCGGCCGCCGTGGACGAGATTGTGCGGGTCCGTCAGGAGCTGGCCGCGGTCGGCCGTCCCATCTCCGACAACGACTCGGCCATCGCCGCCCACGCCCGGTATGTCGGTGCCGTCCTGGTCACCAACAACCTCCGCGAGTTCGGCCGGGTGGCCGACCTGACGGTCGAAGACTGGTCCACCGACGCATCCCAATAGTAATCCCAGACTTGATACCATTACGGGATGAGCATGCAGATCACGGTCCGGCTGCCGGACGATCTGGTGCGGTCGGTCGACGACCTGATCGCCTCGGGCGACGCGCGCAGCCGCGCCTCGGTGGTGGAGCAAGCACTGGAACGGCACCTGCGCCGGGTGCTGGCCGAGCGTGACGCGGCGATCCTGGCGGCAACCTCAGACGACCCGGACGACCTCGACGCCCTGGCGGCGTGGGCCGCGACCCGGCCGGTGGACCTGGCCTGATGCGTCCTGTCTACCTGGTCGAGATGGACAAGGTGCGCCCGGCGGTGGTGCTGACCCGCGCGATCGTGCGGCCCCGGCTGCGGAACCTCACCATCGCGCCGATCACCTCGACGGTGCGCGGCCTGTCCACCGAGGTCCCGGTCGGCCCGGCCAACGGACTCGACCACGACAGCGTCATCAGCTGCGACAACGTCACGACGGTCCCCGCCACGACGCTGCGGCGCGCCATCGGCTACCTGTTGCCCGACCAGGAACGGGCCCTGGCCCGGGCTCTGGTCCTCGCGTTCGACCTCGACGTCCCGCTGTGACCTGAGCCTCGTCCGCCGATCTCAGATATCCACAGGCTGTCCGCTCCAGGGCCTGGAGGTGGGCCACGATGGACTCATGGCAGAACAGAGAAGCGTCTTGATCATGGACGTACAACAGGCGTACAGTGACGGTATGACGGCCGGACCGGCGAAGAGCGAGCGCATCGCCCTGCGGGTCACGACCCGGCAGAAGCAGACCATCGAGGCTGCCGCCGCAGCCCTCGGACGTTCGGTAACAGACTTCGCGGTCCAGGTCGCCGTCGCCCGGGCCGACGAGGTGCTGGCCGATCAGCGCACGTTCAGCGTGCCAGCCGAGCGGTGGGCCGAGCTCGAGGCGCTCATGGACGCACCGGTCGAACCGAACCCCGGCCTGGCCGACCTGTTCGCCGCCCCGTCGGTGTTCACGAAGCAGTGACCGAGTACCTCGTACCCGGGCCGTTGTCGGACGAGCACCGGCTCGACGGCTTCGCCTGCGGCACCGAATCGCTCGACCGGTGGCTGGTCGAACGCGCCCGGGCCAATATGCGCACCGGCGCATCGCGCACCTTCGTCGTGACCGACGGTTCCAGCGATGTCGTCGCGTACTACGCGCTGTCCACCGGTTCGGTCTCACGCACGGCGACCCCGAGGACCCACCGGCACGGCGCACCACAACCAGTCCCGGTGCTGCTGATCGGCAGATTCGCCGTCGCCACAGCCCACCAGGGCGCCGGACTGGGCCACTCGCTGCTGCAAGACGCGCTCACCAGGTGCGCAAGACTGTCGATCCACGCAGGGTTCATGTTCGTCCTCGTCCACCCGGTCGACGATGCCGCCGAGACGTTCTGGCGCAGGTTCGGGTTCATCGCCGCACCGACCGAGGAACGGGTGCTCCTGCTGCCGACGTCCCACCTGAGCCCACCGGCTGACCCCTGAAGCACCCGCCAGCAGCGGGGGTCTCCTACAGCTTGGTGACCGGGGCGTAGCGCAGGATGAGGCGTTTGGTGCCGGCGCTGCCGAAGTCGATCTTGGCGACGGCGTTGTGGCCCGCGCCTTCCAGGGCGATGACGGTGCCCAGGCCGTAGGCGTCGTGGGTGACCTGGTCGCCCAGGTCCAGGGACGGCACGTCGGGGCGGGGGGTGGCCGAGCCGAAGGTCGCGCCGGTGCGGGGCAGAGGTGGGCGTTCGGCGGGGCGCACCCCGGCGGCGGGGCGGTCGTCGGACCCCCACGAAGCAGAGCCCGACCGCCCGCCCCGAGAACCAGTGCCGTAACCGGAGCCCCAGCCGCCGCGCAGGGTCGCGGTGGACGACTCGCGGCGGCGCCAGTCCAGCAGGTCGTCGGGCAGGTCGGCGAGGAAACGGCTGGGCGGGAACTCGTTGGGCGTGCCCCAGGCGGTGCGCACCGCCGCCCGGGAGAGGTACAGGCGCTGGCGGGCCCGGGTCAGGCCGACGTAGGCCAGGCGGCGCTCCTCGGCCAGCTGGGTCTGGTCGGCCAGCGAGCGCAGGTGGGGGAAGGTGCCGTCCTCCAGGCCGGTGAGGAACACGACCGGAAACTCCAGACCCTTGGCGGTGTGCAGGGTCATCAGGGTGACGACGCCTTGGTCGGCCGCCTGGTCGGACGGGATCTGGTCGGAGTCGGCCACCAGGGACACCCGTTCCAGGAAATCGGCCAGGTCGCCCTCGGGCTCGGCCTTCTCGAACTCGGCGGCCACGGCGTGCAGCTCGGCCAGGTTGTCGATCCGGCCGGCGTCCTGCGGGTCGTCCGAGGCCCGCAGCTCGGCCAGATAGCCCGTGCGGTCGAGCACCGCACCCAGTACCTGGGCCGGACCTGCCGTCACGGCCAGGTCGCGCAGCTCGGCCAGGAGCGTGGCGAACGAGCGCAGGCCGCTCACCGCCCGGGTGCCCAGGCCGGGGACGTCGTCGAGCCGTTCCAGGGCGGCGCCGAACGAGAGGCCCGCGCGCTGGGCGTAGGCGGCGACCATGGCCTCGGACCGCTCCCCCAGGCCGCGCTTGGGCACGTTGAGGATGCGGCGCAGGTTGACGTCGTCGTCCGGGTTGGCCACGGCGCGCAGGTAGGCGACGGCGTCCTTGACCTCCTTGCGGTCGTAGAACCGGGTGCCGCCGACCACCCGGTACGGCAGGTCGGCCCGGACCAGCGCGTCCTCCAGGGCCCGGGACTGGGCGTTCGCCCGGTAGAACACGGCAACGTCACCGGGGCGCACCCCCGACGCGTCGGCCAGGGCGCCGATCTCGGAGACGACGAACTGGGCCTCGGCACGCTCGTCGTCGGCGACGTAGGCGACGATCTGCCGCCCGGCGCCCGCGTCGGTCCACAGGCGTTTGGGCTTGCGACCCGGGTTCTTGGCGATGACCGCGTTGGCGGCCGACAAGATGGTCTGGGTCGACCGGTAGTTCTGCTCCAGCGCGATAGTGCAGGCGTCCGGGAAGTCCGCCTCAAACTCCACGATATTGCGGATATCCGCCCCGCGGAAAGCATAGATCGACTGATCAGCGTCCCCCACGACGGTCAGCTCGCCCGGGGGCAGGCCCGGTTCGAGGGTTTCACGCCGATCAGGCGGTTCAAACCCTCGAACCGGCGTGGAACCCTCGAACCGGGGTGTGCCGTCGCGTGACGGGCCGACCAGCTCGCGGACCAGGACGTACTGGGCGTGGTTGGTGTCTTGGTACTCGTCGACCAGGATGTGACGGAAGCGGCGGCGGTAGTGCTCGGCGACGTGGTCGAAGGCCTGGAGCAGGTGGACCGTGGTCATGATGAGGTCGTCGAAGTCCAGGGCCTGGGCCTGGCGCAGCCGGGCCGAGTAGCGCTGGTACACGCTGGCCAGGACTTCGTCAAAGCTGTCGTCGGTGCCGGTGCTGGTCGGTGTGCGGGCGTAGTCCTCGGCGTCGACCAGCTCGTCCTTGAGGTTGGAGATCTTGTGCGCCAGCGTCTTCGGCGGGTACTTCTTGGGGTCCAGGTCCAGCTCGCGGGCGACCAGGGTGATCAGACGCAGCGAGTCCGCGGCGTCGTAGATCGAGAAGCTGCTCCGCAGGCCCAGCGTGGCCGCCTCCCGGCGCAGGATCCGCACGCAGGCGGAGTGGAACGTCGAGACCCACATCCGCTGCGCCACGGGCCCGACCAGGTCAGCCACCCGTTCCCGCATCTGGGCCGCGGCCTTGTTGGTGAAGGTGATGGCCAGCACCTGCCCGGGCCGGGCCCGCCCGGTGGCCAGCAGGTAGGCGATCCGGTGGGTGAGCACGCGGGTCTTGCCGGACCCGGCCCCGGCCACGATGAGCAGCGGCGGCCCGGCGTGGACCACCGCAGCCCGCTGCTGCGGGTTCAGCCCGTCGAGCAGGGCGTCCACATCGGCGGACGCCGCTGGGTCGGCGTCCTGGGTCGGCAGCTCGGAAGCAGGCACAGCGGTGGGCAGCATCGCCTGCGCCGACGGCACCGTGCCGTGAGCGGCGGCAGGAAACCCGGGCAGGTAGTCGAACAGCGAGGTCATCAGACCCAGCCTAGGGGGCCGTGCCCACACCTACCGTCCGCCGTCTACCACCAGGCACAGCGCGGCCAGCATGGCCAGCACCACGACCAGGACGAACAGCTCGGCGCCCCCGCGGTCGTCCAGGCGGTGCGGTGGTCATGAGCGGTCTCCCGGGTTGGGCACGAGGATGGCCTGGACCTCTCCGACCTTCTTCTGGATCGACCGGGACACCTGCCTGGTGACGGAACTTCGAGCTGCAGCACCGGGCCTGAGCCAGCCGGTCTGCTAACAGTCCGACGTCGGGACCGCACCCACCTGCAGGTCGTCGTTCTCGTCGACGTACAGCACGACGACGACCCGCGTCCCGTCGACCGTGGTCACGGCCACCGGGAGCATCTGGGTGGTGTCCTGGGCAGCGGCGGCCGACGGGCTGGCGGGCAGCCGGTCCGCGACCTCGTCGGCCGGGGCCGGGAGGGCACCTACCTGCAGGAGGCCGTCGGCGGCGACGTGCAGCACGACGACGACCGGCGTCCCGTCGTCGGCCGTCGTCCGGGCGACCGGAAGCACCGCGCCGTTCCCGACGGTCGGCTCCGCCAGACCGGCCAGGTCGACCAGCTCCAGCTCGGTGGTGGCGACGGCATCCCGCTGGGAGGCCAGGCGCTGCGCCGGGCCGAGCGGCGGCAGCTCGACGGTGCCGACCGCGTCCTCGGAGGCCAGACGCTGGGCCGCTGCCGGGCCCTCGGGCCGGACGGCTCGACGGCGTCGCCGACGCGCCGGGGCCGCGTCCTGGTCGGCCCGACCTTCCGGGGGCGCCTCGCCGTCCTGGGTCGGCGCGTCCGGTTCGGTCTCTGCCTCGGGCGGGTCCTCGACGGCGAGGGGGCAGAGCAGCACATCAGGTTCCTCGGCTGTCGCCAGCGGCGCGTCGCCGACCGCGCGGACCGTGCCTGGGGCTGGGTAGAACACCTTGTCGAGCGCGGCGACCGTCATGGTCCCGTCCTCGTGCAGCTCCAGCGTGGTCTGTCCGTGGCCGGCCATGCGACGGGCACCGTCGGCGACCTCCCAGGCGACGTAGTCCAGCGTCGCCGTGGTGTCGTCGGTCCTGGCCCAGATGCCCGACCAGACCAGGACGGCGCCGTCCTGGCCGCTGCGGCCGAGGTCGGCGCAGAACGTCCTGTCCGCACCCAGGCTCATCTGCGTGGGCGGGGCAGGGGTGTACCGCGAGGCCCGGTCCCGGTAGGGCGTCTCCCACGTCCCCTCGAACGACAGCACCGACCGGAACAGCAGCTCTGGTGTGCTGGCCGACCCGGGCAGGGCGTAGCGGGACAGGAACACCCGGCCGTCGGGCATCGCGGACATGCTGTGCCGCTTCGGCCCGTCGACGAACAGCGAGACGAAGGTGTCCGAGACCCGCAACCACCGGCCGTCGGTGCGGCCGTCGCGGTGGTCGAAGAGCGTGAAGGTGCCGTCGGACCGCACCACCAACGGACGCACCCCCCGGTCGAGGATGTTCCACCGGCCGGTCATGTCCGTGGTCGTGGACGCGGCTGGCTCGTCCGGTACGCCCAGGTCCGTGGTGACCACCAGCGCCAGCCGACGCTGCTGGTCACGCACCCGCCTGGCTCTTCTCCTCCTGGGTGTCTGCGCGCGGCCGGACACCCGCCCCGGGTCACTCATGGTAGGACCACCAGACGTCGGACCCGGGCGCCTCGTCGTCGGCCGACCCGTAGTCGAGCGCACCCGCCCACAGCTCGTCGACCGGCCCGAGCCCGGCGTCGTCGAGGTCGGCGGTGGTCGGAAGGCTGGTGCCGGGAGAATAGATCTGCAGTCCCCAGCCCGCCGCGCTCTTGGCGTCCAGGCCCGACGGGAGGTCCGGCGGGTAGAACGCCTCGGTGTAGTCGACGCCGTGCGCCAGCGCGTCCAGGTCGGCCGAGGTGAGCGACGACACCAGGTCGGACAGCACCGTCGCGATACCGGCGAGCGGACCGACGCGCAGCAGAGGCATCACCCGGGCGGCGACGGCGTCCGAGACGTCCGAGACGGCCACGCCGTGCGCGTCTGCGACTCCGAGCCTGCGGATACCCGCCCCGCGGCTGGTCGTCCCGGCCTCGTCCCGCCAGCCCCAGCCGTAGCCGCCGCTCGGGACGGCAGCGGGCCGGTCCGGCCCTGCGACGGCACCAGCGTCCAGACGCACCCTGACTCTGGTCCCGGACGACAGCAGGCTCACCTTTCCGCTGAGCCCGGTCCCGGGCGCGCCGAGGCCACCGCACGACGGCCCCCGCCCGTCGGCATCCGACGCGGCGACCGACGTCGGAGCGCTCCTCGTGCTCATGACGTGTCCCGATTCTCAAGCGAACGGCCTGCCCAGCCCGATGAGGACGGCCGACACCACCTAGCCTATCCACTCCCCGCCCGCACTGGGGGCGGTCCTGGGTACAGATCCGGGCTGAGCCCTGATCCACCCGGCGGCGATCCCGGACGTCACAGCAGCCGACGGTCGGCGGCCCACCGGGTCAGCTCGTTGCGGTTGGAGAGCTGGAGCTTGCGCAGCACCGCCGAGACATGGGTCTCGACGGTCTTCACCGAGATGAACAGCTCGCTGGCCGCCTCCCGGTAGGTGTAGCCGCGGGCGATGAGACGCATCACCTCGCGCTCGCGGGCCGTCAGCCGGTCCAGCTCGTCGTCGGTGGTCGCCACGTCGGCCCCGGCGGTGCCGAAGGCGTCCAGGACGAACCCGGCCAGGCGCGGGGAGAACACCGCGTCGCCCCCGGCCACCCGGACCACCGCGGCGGTCAGCGCCGCCCCGTCGATCGCCTTGGTCACGTAGCCGCGGGCACCGGCCCGGATCACCGCGACGACGTCCTCGGCGGCGTCCGAGACCGACAGCGCCAGGAACCGGGTGACATCGCGCCGGTCGGCGCAGCGGGTGATGACCTCCGCCCCGCCGCCGCCCGCGCCGCCCGGCAGGTGCACGTCGAGCAGCACCACGGCCGGGCGCTGCTCGTGCACCACCGCCACGGCCTGCTCCACGTCGGCGGCCTCCCCGACGACGCGCACCGCGGCACCCAGGGAGGTGCGCACCCCGGCCCGGACCAGGGCGTGGTCGTCGACCAGCACGACGCTCACCGCCTCGTCGCACGCAGCGTCGTCAGGCCCGACCGGATCGGGCATCTTGTCGGACACTGTCTCAGGCACTGCTGTCACCGGTCCTCTCCCTGGTCGTCGGCATGACGACGTGTACCTCGGTCCCGCGCCGCGACGAGGACGTCACGCTCGCGGTCCCGCCGCGGCGCCGCACCCGCCCCAGGATGGACTCGCGCACCCCGAACCGGTCCGGTGCCACCTGGTCCAGGTCGAACCCGTCGCCCCGGTCGCGGACGAACACCTCCAGGGCCTCGGCGCGCACCTCCAGGTACAGCGACACCGGCGCCCGGCCGTGCGTGACCGCGTTGACCAGGGCCTCCCGGGTGGCGGCCAGCAGGGCGTCGGCAGCACCGTCGGGCACAGCATCGCCGACGACGACGACGTCCACCGCCACGGGCTGCCCGTCCGGTCCGACGCGGCAGTCCTCGACCTCCGCGACGACGGCCCGCACCGCCGCGGCCAGCGACTCGCCGGGGGCGGGCCGGTCGGCGTACAGCCACTCGCGCAGCTCGCGCTCCTGGGCCCGGGCCATGCGGGCCACCTCCACCGGGTCGCCCGACCGGGTCCGGATCAGGGCGAGGGTCTGCAGCACCGAGTCGTGCAGGTGGGCGGCGATATCGGCCCGCTGGGCCTCGCGCTCGCGGGCCACCCGCTCGTCGCCCAGCTCGCGGACCAGCCGCAACCACCACGGCGCCAGCGCCAGCCCCACCCCGGCGAGGATGGCCAGCGCCACGACCACCGACTGCACGACCACCGCGGGCGCCAGCTCCCGACCGGTGACCTGGCCGACGAACAGCAGCCCACCCGCCCCGGCCAGCAGCACCCCACCGGCCACGGCCAGCACCGGCACCGGGGTGCGTCCGCCCGCGACCTGGCTCATCCGGCGGCGCTGCCCCGCGTCCAGCTGGGACCAGGCCAGAGCCAGCCCACCCACGACCAGCAGCGCCGCCAGCAGCCAGCCCACCTGCACCCGGGCCCCGGCCCGGTAGGCCACGGCCAGCCCCGCGCCGACGACGAGGATAACGCCGACGCCGATATCGGTGACCGGCAGCCGTCGTCCCGGCACGAGCAGCGGCTGCCGCCGCACCAGCCGGGTGGCCGCGGCCGGCTGGGTGTGCGCCGGGTCGTGCGGGTCGCCGGTCGGCACCGTCACCCACCAGAACAGGTACACGAACGCCCCAGTACCCCCGAACAGCGTGAGCACCACGAACCCCACCCGCACCCAGCCCACCGGCCAGCCCAGGTGCGCGGCCACGGCGACGGCCACCCCGCCCAGCCACCGGCCGCGCGGTGGCCGCAGCAGCACCGGTCGTACGGTCGCCTGGGTCATGGCTCGATGGTGGCACGACCAGGACCCGAACGGGGAGCCGCGGACGAATCTCAGGGTCGGGATCAGGGTCCGTCCGGGATCGGGCTCACCGCTGCCGGGGTGGATCTCAGGGGCGGTTCAGGGGGCAGCCCCGATGTCCCGGCCGCGCGGGACGGCCAGGATCGTCCTATGCGAAACCACACCGACCCCGACGACGTCGGCCCGGCCGACGCACCCGAACCGGCACCGACCTCTGGTGCTGACCCGGCCGAGCCCAGCCGGGCCGCGGCCGAACCTGCCGAGCCGACCGAACCGGAAGCCTCAGCCCCGGACGCGACAGCACCGCAGACCCCAGGAGCGCCCGCTCCCAGACCGGCCGGACCGCCGCCCGGACCGCCGCCGCCCCAGGCCGCGACAGGCGACGGGTTCTTCGGTGCGATGCGCCGGATCGGCGTGGTCCGCACCGACGACCGCTGGATCGGCGGGGTGTGCGCCGGGCTGGCCCAGCGGTTCGGTCTGGACCCGCTGCTGGTCCGGGGGATCTTCGCCGCGACCGTGCTGGTCGCCGGGTTCGGGCTGGTCGTCTACGGCCTGGCCTGGGCGCTGCTGCCCGAGGCCCGCGACGGGCGGATCCACCTGCAGGAGACCATGGCCGGACGGTTCGACTCCGCGGTGCTCGGTGCGCTCGGCATGGTCCTGCTCGGGCTGATCCGCGGCGACAGCTGGCTGTGGCGGGTGCCGGAGGTCGTCCAGGGCTTGGCCTGGGCGTTCCTGGCGGTGGTCGTCACCGTCGTCGTCGTGGTCGTCATCACGAAGAGCTCGAACCCGGTACCACCCGCACCGGGCCTGCCCGGGGGCCCGACCCCAGTCCCGCCCCGTCCCCACCCGACAGCGAGCTATCCGATGGCTGGGCACCCGACCTACCAGGCCACCCCACCACCGGGCCCTGCCCCGACGGCCTACGCCCCGCAGTGGACCCCGCCACCGGCACCGGTCGTGACGCCGCGCAGGCTCGGGCCAGGCCCCACCGCCGTCGGCGTCGTGGTGGCGCTGACGCTGATCGCCACGGCCGGGCTGCTGCTGGCGGACCGCTCCGGCGCCCTCGACGCGCCGGTCGCGCTGGTCGCCGCCGGGGTGTGCGTCGTACTGGCCGGGCTCGGGATCGTCGTGTCCGGGCTGCGCGGACGCCGCAGCGGCGTGCTCGGCTTCTTCGCGATCGTCACGGTGCTGTTCGCCGGGCCGTGGGCGGTCTACGAGGCGGGCGACTGGCCGCACCACCGGGGCCAGAGCGTCGTCACCCTCGACGACGTCCACAGTGCCCGGGCCGGGGTCACCCAGGGTGTCGGCGACGTCGTCGTGGACCTGCGCAACATCAGCCTGCCCGGCGTCACTGCCACACCCGAACCTGAGCAGACCCCCGAGGCGGATGCCGACACAGTGCCGCCGGACGCGCCCGAGGTCTCAGAACCCGCACCACCACCCAGCAGGTCGCAGACCGTCCGGGTGCCGGTCGAGGTCGGAGTGGGCAACGTCCAGATCCTGCTGCCTGAAGGGGTCAATACCCGGGTCGAGGTCGAGGTCGGCTCGGGACGGGTCGAGTGGCAGATCGACGACCCTCAGACCCTGCGTGGCTTCGGTCTCAAACGCACCTTCCGGACCAACCGTGACGTCGAGGGCCCGCAGCTCGTCGTCCACGTCAGCATCGGCGTCGGCGACCTGACCATCTCTCACCAAGGCGACGACCCGAAGCCCACCTCCCAGAAAGGCGGCCTGTGATGACCACCGAACCCACGTCTGACGCCACGACCGACGGCCCCCCGACCGTCGACACGACCAAGACGACCACAGCTCCCGCCGTCACAACCCCGAACCCCCCGGCCCGCAGCGTACGGACAGGCACCGTGATCTGGGGACTCGTCCTGACGATCTGCGGCGTCGGCATGGTCGCCGCCGCGACCGGCCGTCACTTCGACCTGGGCCTGGCGGTCATCGTCGTGGTCGGCGCCGCCGGGCTGGCCCTGCTGATCGGCTCCCTGGTCAGCGCCGGACGCCGCCGCTGACCCTTTTCGGACGGCCCGGGCACCTGCCCGGGCTGAGAAGCCGCAGCAGCGTTGTTTGTATGCACCCGCTGGCAGGGTAGGGTTGATCGTCGGGCACAGCGGCTCGGCAATACAAGGCACAGGGCTTGGTCCTCGAGGAAAGGGAATCCGTCGTGAAGAAGCTGGTCGTACTCCTGGCGACGGTCGCGGTGGCCGCCCTCGGTGCCTGCACGCCCTCCGACTCAACAACCTCCGACCCGACAACCCCGCAGAGCACACCCTCCGACCCGGTAGCCCCGCAGAGCGCGACGCCAGAACCGACTCCTTCGACGGTGCCCGTCGACTTGTACCTGCCGAACAGCAACGCCGACGGATGGGTGACCAAGCCCTCCACGACGGACGGCTCCGCTCAGCACATCGTCTCCCTGCTGGTCGCCGAAGGCGCCCTGCCTGAAGGCTGTGCCGTGCTCAGCTTCGAACCCTCCAGCACCACCATCAGTGTCGACATGAACGACGCCTTCTTCCAGGCCATCAACAACACCGGCACCACCGGTGAGCGCCTGCAGATGGGTTCGCTGGTGAATACGCTCCTGACCTTCTACGGCGCGCAGGAGATCACCGTCACCGTCGACGGCGGCTCGTTCAGCTCGGGCCACACCGTCTACGACTCCCCCCAGCGCTTCTACGAATACTGATCCCCCAGGGCAAGCGGCAGGCGGGACCGTCCCGCTCAGCCCGGCCAGGGTCAGGCAGAGGCGATGAGGTAGGTGAGGTAGCCGAGGTACGAGGCGACCATGAGGCCGCCTTCCCAGCGGCTGATCTGGCGGCTCGTGGTGAAGACCGGGATGCACAGGAGCGCGACGGCCACCATGACCGGCAGGTCGACCGTGACGAGGCTGCGGTCCACGGCGACAGCGGCCGGGCCGAAGAGCAGCGAAGTACCGAGGATGAGCGTCAGGTTCAGCGTCGAGGAACCGAGCAGGTTACCGATCGCGATAGCCCGCTGGTTACGGATGGTCGCCATGACGGTGGTGGCCAGTTCGGGGGCCGAGGTGCCGATGGCGACGACGGTCAGACCGATCACGGCGTCGGAGACACCGAGCGCCGTCGCGATGTCGACGGCACCGCTGACGAGCCGGTCGGCGCCGAGCACGATAACGGCGATGCCGACGGCGAGCAGCCCGAGATCGCGCAGGACGAACCCCCAGCCCGGGCGGGGCGGTGCCACCTCGTCCTGCCCGGGGTCAGTACCGGACGGGACGACCGTGCGGCTCCTCGCCGTGGCGATGACACGCCACATGTACAGCGCACCCGGGACGAGCAGGAGCACACCGTCCCGCACGGACAGGCGACCGTCGAGGGTGAGCGCCAGGAGCAGCAGCGAGGCGACGACCATCGCCGGAAGGTCGAGCTTGAGCATCGAACGCTGGACCGGGACGGAACGGATCAGCGCCGACAGACCGAGGATGAGCAGCAGGTTGACGATATTGGTGCCGACGATATTGCCGAGCACCAGGTTGCCCTGACCTTTGACCATACCGTCGATGCCGACGGCGAGCTCGGGAGCCGAGGTGCCGACAGACACGACGGTCAGACCGATGATGATAGGCGAGACGTGGAGCCGCCGCGCCAGCTGCGTACCGAACCTGACCACGACCTCGGCACCGCCGACGAGCATGGCCAGACCGAGGGCGAGCCAGAAGAACGCCACCTGTGGTCCACCTCGTCTGGTTGTCGAGCAGTCTCGCCGCGCCTTCCGCTCCGGCGGAGCACCGGTCCGCGAACCGTCGTAGCCCCGCACCAGATCGGCGGCAGTCAGCCCGACAGGTCACGGTCAGCGTAGTGGGCGTTCTCGGCCTCGATGAGCCATGCTACCGAAGACGGAACCGAGCCTGGTCGTCCTGGCCCGCGCGAACGCGTCCGGCCGCACGCACCCCACCAGTGCGGCCCCGCCCGACCCAGCACCACAGACCACGAAACCGATTCGGCCTTCCCGCCCGCGCCTGGTACAGTGGCTGGCCGCGCGCCATTAGCTCAATTGGCAGAGCAGCTGGCTCTTAACCAGCGGGTTCGGGGTTCGAGTCCCTGATGGCGCACGAGACCGAGGGCGACGTGTGCTTGCGGAACGCAAGCCTCGTCGCTCTCGTCATACCGTGCGGGGCCCAGCCCCGCACCCGCCCGGGGGCGAGCCCCCGGGACCCCCGCTCGGCCGGTTCCCGGCCTTCGTCAACCGGGGGCAACCTCCTCCAGCGCCGGGTCCAGGCTGGCCACCCGGGCCTTCAGTATGAGTCCTGGCGGTCGGGACCCCCGCCCGGCTGGCCCCCTGACGGGTCGGGCTGGACGCCACGGCGGGCTCGCCCGGCCGTCGTCGGGTAAGAAGGTGGTCGTGGAAGGGCGTGCGGGCGGTGATGGCCTACAGGTACAGGCCGGGGCCCTGACCGGTCTCGTCGGGCTGGGCGACGCCGTGGACGTCGCGTTCGCGCAGCAGCAGGTAGGCGGTGCCGGTGAGCTCGACCTCGGCGCGGTCCTCGGAGTCGAAGAGCACCTTGTCGCCGACGCCGACCTGGCGCACGTGCTGGCCGGTCGCGACGACGTACCCCCAGGACAACCGTTTGCCGACCTCGGCGCTGGCGGGGATGACGATCCCGGTCGCGGACCGGCGTTCGGCGCTCTCGGCGTCGAGGCGGACCAGGAGGCGGTCGTTGAGCATCCGGATCGGCACCGGAGTGGTCGGCAGGTCTGGTCGGGGCGCGGTAGGTTCGGGCACGCCTCGACGGTACCCGTACCGTCGAGCGGACGTGACACATACGGCGGGACGATGTCCGGTCTCCCGGTGGACGGCACCGCCCCGACTTCACCCGGCCGGACTCTGACGGCCGCCCGGACGTGCCAGACTGGAGGCCGCGCGTGAGTGGTGAAACGGCAGCCACGCCAGGTTTAGGTCCTGGTGCCCGCGAGGGCGTGCGGGTTCGAGTCCCGCCTCACGCACGAGGCCCGGTCCGCGTCGGCGCGGCGTCAGCCCTGCTCGCCGTGCGCAGCGAGCTTCTTGCGGACCTCGTCCATGTCGAGGTTCTTGACCGCGGTGACGACCTCCTCCAGCGCGGACGCCGGCAGCGCCCCGGCCTGGCGGAACACGAGGATGCCCTCACGGAACGCCGCGAGCGTGGGGATCGAGGTGATCTGCATCTTCATGGCCAGCTCTTGTTCGGCCTCGGTGTCGACCTTGGCGTGAACAACGTCGGCGTGGGCGTCCGACGACTTCTCGTACACCGGCTCGAACATCCGGCACGGACCGCACCAGGCCGCCCAGAAGTCGACCAGGACGATGTCGGAGTCGGCGACGGCCTGCTCGAACGTGGCGTCAGTCAGGGTGATGGTTGCCATAGGTCCTACTCTCGGTCAGGGACGAACGTCGTGCACCTCAGCGCCCGCCCAGCCCATGCTATTCCCGATACCCTCCCGGGTATCAAATCCTCGCCTCTGACCCGTCCAGGAGGTAGAACAGGACCGTGACCGACACCGCCGAGTTCCCGCGCCCCCCGGACAAGCCTGAGCAGCCCTCCGCCTGGCTCACCGAGGGCGAGCTGGCCGTCGTCCGCCAGCAGATGCCCGTCCTGTACGTCGACGCCGTGCCGGTGCACGTCGACGACTCTGGTGACGTCGTCGAGGTCGGCCTGCTGCTGCGGGTCACCCCGACCGGCGCGATCACCCGCGCCCTGGTCTCCGGCCGGGTGAACTACCACGAGCGGGTCCGTGACGCGCTGGTCCGGCACATCGAGAAGGACCTCGGACCGATGGCGCTGCCACGGATCCCCGCGTCGCCGCAGCCGTTCACCGTCGCCGAGTACTTCCCCACCCCGGGCATCACCGCCTACCACGACCCCCGCCAGCACGCTGTGTCGCTGGCCTACGTCGTACCGGTCGCCGGGGACTGCCGACCCCGCCAGGACGCCCTCGACCTGGCCTGGCTCACCCCCGAGCAGGCCTGCGACGACGACGTCCAGCTGGAGATGGCGGGCGGTCAGGGCGTGCTGCTGCGTCAGGCCATGGCCTACGTCGGTCGGCTCCTCTGACGACGGCGGACGCGGACCGCATCAGGTGGACGTGCTGCCCAGCAAGCTCGAGAACCCGACCCCCGCCCCCAGGATGACCACGAAGACGACGATTGCCGCAACGGCGAGACCGACCACGATGTAACCGATAACCAGTCCGGCGATCGCCATACCGCGTCCTCCCTGGCCCTTGCTCTTGATCTGGTTCAGCGCGACGTGCCCGAAGATCACGCCCAGCGCGCTGACCAGGATCGGGACGAACCAGGTCGTGAGAAGCCCGACCAGGGAGCAGACCAACGACGCGACCGCCATCCCGTTGGTCGGCGGACCCGGCATGTAGACCGGCTGCAGGTACGGCACAGGAGCGCCGTAGACCGGCGGCTGGCCCTGGGGCGGCGGCGGTCCGGGCGGAGAACCGTAGGGAGACATGGACACGGTCTTCTCCTCCTCGAGCGGTGCAGACGGTCAACTCTAGCCGGTCAACCCATCCCCTCAGCCCGGATCCACCGATTTGCGCCGTCACGAGCGTCATTCCCCAGCGCTACTCCACACGCTGGCTGCGCCATCGCGCGGAGTAGCGATGGGGAGCCAGCAGCGACAACGCAGCCAGCGCGCCCGCCTGGTGGCGCGTAGTAGGTGGATCCGGGCTCAGCCGGACCACTGCCTCGTCGACCAGCCGTGCGCCGACGAGCGCTGGAGTCATGTCAGTACGAGTCCTGGCTCACCGTCCAGACGATGAGCCAGATGTATCCGATGGCGAACAGCAGGCCCAGCACAGTGAACACGTACCCGAGGACCAGCCCGACCTTGGCCATGCTCTCGCCGTCTTCTCCGCTCTGCTTGATCTGCTTGAGAGCGATGTGCCCCAGGATGATGCCCGCGATGCACGAGACGCCGGTGATGAACGTCCCGAGGCTGCAGCACATGGACGCTATCGCCAACGGGTTGGTCCGCCGCACAGGTCCGGGCGGCCCGTAGTAGGCGGGCGGCCCATAGCCATAGGGAGGGGGTGTCGCACCATAGGGAGCGGGCGGCACAGGCGTCCCAGACGGACCAGGCGGTGGTTGGTACGGCGAAGACATCAGACGTCCCTTCACGAAACTGCCAGCAGGAAGAGCCTAGCCAGACCTCTGCACTCGCCGGAGCGGTTTCTGTATCGCAGTCTCGTCACACGGTGTCACAGTTCTGCGACAAGCCTGAGCGCCGCAAGCGGCTCCCAGCGGCCAGCCTTCCCCGGACGGCAGCCGAGCACGAGTCCGGTCTGCGCGATCCAGACCGACGCGGCATCACGACGGACGACGCACCACCACGGGCGACGTCAGACCAGGGCGCGCACCACCGCCGGGGCCAGCGCCCGGAAGGCCCTGCCCCGGTGGCTGCGGGCGTTCTTCTCCTCCGCGGTCAGCTCGGCGCAGGTCCGCTGCTCGCCCGTCGGGACCAGGACCGGATCGTAGCCGAACCCGTTGACGCCCCGCGGGGCGGTGGTCAGCCTGCCGTCCAGGTCGCCGTGCTCGACCACCTCGGTGCCGTCCGGGGTGACCAGCACCGCGGCGCAGCGGAACCGGGCCGTGCGGTGCGGGTCGGGCACGTCGGCCAGCTGGTCGAGCAGCAGCCGCAGGTTGGCCGCGTCGTCGCCGTGGTGACCGCACCAGCGGGCGGAGAAGATGCCCGGGGCCCCGCCGAGCACGTCCACGACCAGACCCGAATCGTCGGCCATGGCCGGGCGCCCGGTCGCGGCCACCAGGGCCCGGGCCTTGATCAGGGCGTTGTCGGCGAAGGTCAGACCGTCCTCGACCGGTTCGGGTGCGCCCAGGTCGGCGGCGGAGACGATGCGCCCCGGGTCCAGCCCGACCGCCCCGAGGATGGCCCGCACCTCGGCCAGCTTGTGCTGGTTGTGCGTCGCGAGCACCACCGCGTCCGGGCCCAGGCCCTGGTCCGTGGCCGTCACGACGCCAGGGCTTCGTTCTGCAGCCGGGTCAGCTCGACGGTGCCCACCAGCGCCAGGTCCAGCAGCCGGTCCAGCTCGGCACGGTCGAACGGGGCGTGCTCGGCGGTGCCCTGCACCTCGACGAAGGTGCCGGACCCGGTGGTCACGACGTTCATGTCCGTGGCGGCCCGCACGTCCTCGGCGTACGGCAGGTCCAGCACCGGCCTGCCGTCGACGATGCCGACACTCACCGCCGCCACCGAGTCGCGCAGCGCCTCACCCCTCAGCAGCCCCCGGGTCTTGGCCCAGGCCAGCGCGTCGGCCAGCGCCACGTACGCGCCGGTCACCGCGGCGGTGCGGGTACCCCCGTCGGCGGCCAGCACGTCGCAGTCCACCACGACGGTGTTCTCCCCCAGGGCCTTGGTGTCCACCACGGCGCGCAGCGACCGGCCGATCAGCCGGGAGATCTCGTGGGTGCGCCCCCCGATCTTGCCGCGCACCGACTCCCGGTCGTTGCGGCTGTCGGTCGCCCGGGGCAGCATCGCGTACTCCCCGGTCACCCAGCCCTCCCCCGACCCGCGCCGCCAGCGCGGCACCCCCTCGGTGAACGACGCCACGCACAGCACCGTCGTCCGCCCGAACCGGACCAGGACGCTGCCCTCCCCCACCTCGAAGTACCGCCGCTCGATCGACACCGGCCTCAGCTGGTCCACACGGCGCCCGTCGGCCCGCACCAGGTTCTCCGCACTCATGCCCGCCACCCTAGCCCGCGGACGGCGAGGTGCTCACGCCTGGTCGAGACGTCAGGTGTCGTCGGTGCGCTCGGGCTCGGGGGTGGCTAGTGTCCTGCGGGAAGCTGCGCGTAGCGCGATCAGGACCGCGGAGAACTAGGTTCGTCGCCAGTCGGGGCGAGCACGTCAGCCAGTGCGGTGAGGTGGTTGTCGACGATGTCGACGATGAGTTCCGACCTGATAGCGAAGTACTCGTGGACCACGATGTTGCGCAGGCCGATGATGGCTGGCCACGGAATCTCGGGGTGGGCCTGGGTCGTGTCGTCAGGCAGGGATCGCACCGCCTCACCTATCACCGCGAGGTTGCGCAGTATGGCTTCGAAGGCCATCTGCGACAGGTCGGGGTCTGAGGTGTCCAGGTGCGTTCGGTAGGTCTGGCAGCGCCGGACAGCGTCGAGGATATCGGTGACACGTGCCGATGGTGGTCGGGTCACAGGGCAACCAGGTCTGCCGCTGCCGCCGCCGAGACGCCATGCCGGAGCAAGGACGGTGCGACGACCTCCACCTGGGTGCGCAAGACCCGGGAGAGTTCTTCCGTTAGGGCCGCAACCCTGAGCAACTCGTTCCCGCTGTCGGGGTCGAGCTCGACGAGTATGTCGATGTCGCTGTGGTCGCTGGCATCACCCCTGGCCACCGAGCCGAACAGGTGCGGGTCGCGGGCGCCATAACGCGCCAGCACCTCGTCGATCTCAGCACGGCGCGCGCGAATCACTGCCCTGAGGGCAACAGCCTGGACAGTGGCGCTGGTCACAGGTACAGCGTACCTGCTGGGGTGTTTCTGTGTTGCTCCTGGTGCGCGCTTTCGGGCGCAGCTGGTTGCGCAGCACCTGGAGCAGACCGGCAGGGATTGACTCGACCGGAGCCGGAGCACCTCCATCTGGCCCGCTACAGCACGAGCAGGCGGCCAGGGGTGGCTAGGTCGAGGGGGCCGGGGTAGATCTCGGCAGCGTCAGCGAGTGACTGGGCGGGGTCGTTCCAGGCGGGGATGTGGGTGAGGACGAGTCGGCGGGCGCCGGCCCGCACGGCGGCCTCGGCGGCGCGGCGGGCGGTGAGGTGCAGGCCCCTCGGGGCGTCGGCGTCGTCGGCCAGGCCGGCCTCGGCCAGCAGCAGGTCGGTGTCGGCGGCCAGGGTGTCCAGGCCGGGGCCGGTGTCGGTGTCAGCGGTGTAGGCCAGGGTCACCTGGTGGGACGGGTCGGCGTCGGACGGGCCGACGATGCGCAGCCCGAACGTGGGGACGGTGTGGGTCATGGCGACCGGGGTGAGCGTCAGCGGGCCGACGACCACCGGTGCGCCCGGCGTCCAGGTGCGGACGTCGAGCTGGACGGAGCCGGATTCCTTGCCGACCAGCTCGGCGATCCGGGCGGACGTACCTGGTGGGCCCCATACCGGCACCGGGGCGCACGGGCCGTCCGGGCGGAAACGACGGGCGACGTCGAGGGCCGCCAGGTCGGCGCAGTGGTCGGCGTGCAGGTGGGAGATGGCGACGAGGTCCAGGGCGTACGGGTCGCCCCAGCGCTGCAACGGACCCAGGGCACCGCTGCCCAGGTCCAGCAGCACCGTCCAGGTGCGCCCTGCGGCGGCGTCGGCGCTGACCAGGTACGCCGACGCGGCGGAGTCGGCGCTGGGGAACGAGCCCGCGCAGCCCAGCACCCGGAGTCTCACCGAGAGCACCCTGCCGACAGGCTGACCGTCCGCGAGATATGGGCTTCCATGCGACACGCCGACGTGGAAGCCCGTGCGTCGCGTGGCAGCCCGGACCTCACCGTCGCCCCCACCGGCTCACAGCTCCTGCAGCGGGTCCACGTCGTGCACCTCGGGGCCGAGGAAACGACGGGCCAGGCTGGCGAACGACGCCGGGGCGCCGGTCGCGACGAACCGACGGGTCGGCGGGCCCGCTTGCGGGTCGCGCTGCAGGTCGTGGGCGACGAGGGTGCGGACCACGTCCTTGGCGGTCTCCTCGGCGGACGAGACCAGCGTCACCGCCTCGCCCATGACGTAGGAGATCACCCCGGTGAGCAACGGGTAGTGGGTGCAGCCCAGCACCAGGGTGTCGACCCCGGCCTCGCGTACCGGGTCCAGGTACTCGTGCGCCACGGCCAGCGCCTCGGGGCCGGTGGTCACCCCCTCCTCGACCAGCTCGACGAACCGGGGGCACGCCTGGGAGGTCAGCTGCACCCCTGGGGCGGCAGCCAGGGCGTCGTCGTAGGCCCGCGAGTGGACGGTCGACTCGGTGGCGACCACCCCGATATGGCCCGACCGGGTGGCCAGCACCGCGCGCCGCGCGGCGGGCAGGATCACCTCCAGCACCGGCAGGCCGTGGCGGCGGGTGTACCGCTCGCGCGCGTCGCGCAGGGTGGCCGACGATGCGGTGTTGCAGGCGATGACCAGCATCTTCACCCCGGCGTCGACCAGGTCGTCCATGACCTCCAGGGCGTGCGCGCGCACCGCGCCCAGCGGTTTGGTGCCGTACGGGGTGTTCGCGGTGTCGCCGATGTAGAGCACCTGCTCGTTCGGCAGCTGGTCGATGACCGCTCGGGCGACGGTCAGCCCGCCGACCCCGGAGTCGAATATCCCGATCGGCGCGTCGTCCACGCCCCCTAGGGTAGAGGGTCCGCGGGGGTCAGCCGTCAGTGTCGGGCAGATGGTCGGTCATCGCACGCACCAGGGTCTCCTGCCACCAGGTCAGAGCCTCGTACAGGTCGCCCAGGCCGCGGCGGGGCCGGTCGGCGCTCCGGGGGTGGGCCAGCTCGCGGGCCAGGGCCTCGGCGTCGGCGTCGGTGCGCAGGCCGAGACGTTCGGCCAGGACCAGCCGGACGTCGGTCAGCGCGGCGGCGGTCCGGGGGGCCTCGTCCAGGGACACCACCACGGCGTCGGTGTCGAACCCGGGCGGGGTGCGGTCCAGGCGCTGGGCCAGGCCGCGCAGCCCGGCGACCTTGGTGGCACGCAGGTCTTCCTGGGTGAGGCGGCGGAACTCCGCGGCGACGTCCGGGTCGTCCCGGGAGGCGTCGGGCAGCAGGCGGGCCACGGCCGGGTCGTCGGGCGGGAGCACGTCACCGGCCGACAGGCCGCCGGTCGACAGCCACAGCGGGTCGTCGTACGAGGTGGTGGCCACGGGCAGGTCAGGGACGAGCAGGGCCTGGACGTCGGCGACCACCTGGCCGAGCACGGTGCGCTCGGTGCGGGTCATCATGGCGGCGTAGGCACGCACCGGGGGGGCGCCGACCGTGTCGTCGGGCAGCGCGCCGCGCTGGACCAGGCGGAACGGCTTCACCGGTCACCTGACCGCTGCATCGTGGCCCACAGCCCGAACGAGTGCATGGCCTGCACGTCCACCTCCATCGACTCACGGTCCCCTGTCGACACCACGGCCCGGCCGTCCTGGTGCACCTGGAGCATCAACCGTTCCGCCTTGGCCGCCGGGTAGCCGAAGTAGCTGCGGAACACGTACGCGACGTAGCTCATGAGGTTCACCGGGTCGTTCCACACGATGGTGACCCACGGCGCGGCCGACGTCGTCTGCTCGACGACGTCCGGGGCATCCACCGGTACGGGAACGGTCACGGTCACGTCGCCACCCTAAGGCCACCGGGGCATAGGTTGGTGCCATGACCGCTCTTACGTCGTTGCTGACCGACCGGTACGAGCTGACCATGCTGCAGGCCGCGCTGGCCGACGGCACCGCGCACCGCCGCTGCCTGTTCGAAGCCTTCACCCGCAGGCTGCCTCCCGGGCGGCGCTACGGGGTGCTCGCCGGGACCGGCCGGGTGCTGGAGGCGATCGAGGCGTTCCGCTTCGACGACGACCAGCTGGCCTGGCTGTCCCGCGAGCGGGTGGTGGACGCCGCCACGGTGGACTACCTGGCCAGCTTCCGTTTCACCGGGGATGTCACTGGCTACGCCGAGGGTGAGGTGTTCTTCCCCGGCTCCCCCGTGCTGCAGGTCGAGGGGACGTTCGCCGAGGCGGTGCTGCTGGAGACCGTCGTGCTGTCGATCCTCAACTACGACTCGGCGGTCGCCTCCGCGGCGTCCCGGATGACCGCCGCCGCCGGGACCCGTCCCTGCCTGGAGATGGGGGCGCGGCGGGCCAACGAGCACGCCGCGGTGGCCGCCGCCCGGGCCGCTGTGGTCGCCGGTTTCGCGGGCACGTCCGACCTGGAGGCCGGGCGTCGCTACGGCCTGCCGACCGTCGGCACCGCCGCCCACGCCTTCACCCTGCTGCACGACGACGAGGAAGCCGCGTTCACCGCCCAGGTCGCGGCGCTGGGGGTCGGCACGACCCTGCTGGTTGACACCTACGACGTGCGGCGCGGCGTGGAACGGGCGCTGGCCACGGCGGGACCGGCGCTGGGGGCGGTGCGCCTGGACTCCGGCGACCTGGGCCCCCTGGCGGCCGAGGTGCGGGCCCAGCTGGACGCCGCCGGGGCGCTGGCCACGAAGATCACCGTGACCTCCGACCTGGACGAGTACGCCATCGCGGCCCTGGCCGCGGCGCCCGTGGACTCCTACGGCGTGGGCACGTCGCTGGTGACCGGGTCGGGCGCGCCGACCTGCGCCATGGTCTACAAGCTGGTCGCCCGTCAGAACCCCGACGGTCTCATGGTGCCGGTCGCGAAGGCGTCCACCGCCAAGCACACCCTCGGCGGCCGCAAGGGCGCCGCCCGGGGCCTGGGCTCCACCGGTCGAGCCGTCGAAGAGGTCCTGGTCACCGGCCCCGACGATGCGGTGCGCACCTGGCAGGCCGACGCCGAGCACACCGCGCACCTGCGCCCCCTGCAGGTCCCCCTGGCCGTCCACGGCGAGATCGACCCGGCCTGGACCGGCACCGACGGCGTACAGGCCGCCGTCGCCCGGCACACCGCCTCCCGCGCCGAGCTGCCCCGGGGGGCGCTACGCCTCTCCGCCGACGAACCCGAGCTGGAGACCGTCACCCTCACCCTGTGAGACAGTGGGGACGGTTTCTAATGTCTTGCCTGGTCAAGGCCACAAAATAGTAGGAACCTGTCCCCACTGTCCTGCACACTGTCAGGTACCATGGAGGCATGGTTGACCGGGTGCTTCTCGAGCAGGTGCTACAGCTTGGCGAGCCCGAGCGTCGTGAGCTGTGGGCCATGATCGACAGCTCGTTCGACGACGGATACGTCTCCCCAGAGGTCGCGGCGATCATCGACCAGCGCATCGCCGAAGCCGACGCGCACCCGGACGATCTCGTGACGCTCGACGAGGACCGACACCAGTGGTGCGAGCACCTTTACGCTTCTACCAGGAGCAACGAGGCCAGGCCGGGCTCGTCCAGCAGACGGCGGGGGTAGACGGTCTGGCCCGTGGCGACGTAGCAGAAGGCGGCCCGGACTGCGTCCAGGGGTAGGCCGGTGCGACGGGACCAGGCCAGCCGGTAGACCGCGAGCTGGACGTCGCGGGCAGCGCGGTCCCGGGCGGTGGTCGGGGGTGCGCCCGTCTTCCAGTCGACGACCACGACTGCACCGGGGTCCTCTGGGTCGGCGAATACCGCGTCGATGCGGGCTCGCAGGGTGATCCCGGCGACCGATGTCTCCACCTCCTGCTCCAGGGCCAGGGGGGACAGGCCCGCCCAGGGGGTGGTCAGGAAGGTGGTGCGCAGCCGCGCGGCGGTGGCGTCCACCAGGACCGAGTCGTCGTCGGCGCCGGGCAGGTCGTCCACGTCGACCAGGGTGGCGCGGCCGTAGTAGGCCTCGACCCAGGCGTGGAACGACGTGCCGCGTCGGACCGCGTCCGACGGGGCGGTGGGTACCGGGCGACGCAGGTCCAGTGCGAACTGGGACTGGTCGGCCGCCAGGCGGACCATCGCCGACGCGGCCAGGTGCGCCGGCAGCTCGGTGGTGCGCACCGGGGCCCGGCGGGCGGCCTCCTCCGCGAGCAGGCGGGTGACCAGGGCCGCGTCGGGGTCGTCGGGCACCGGCGGCGGACCCTGGGGGTGGCGGGCGAGCAGCGCCAGCACCGCGTCGGCGGCGGCCGTCACGGCGGCCCGCCGGTGCGGGCCCCCGGGCCCGGGACACTCGGACGTCCGGTCGGACGGGTCGGGGTCGGACGGGTCGGGGTCGAAGGGATCGGCGGGCCAGGTGGCGGTGCGGGGGGTGGCGGTGAAAGGGTTGTCGCCTTCGGGTTCGCCGACCCAGCCGAGCACCTCGACCAGGCCCTCGTCGGCCAGCTCGGTCAAGAACGGGGAGACCGCGCGGGGCTGCTTCGTCGGGCCCCAGCGGGCGGCGGACAGCAGCAGCGACTCGCGGGCCCGGGTCATCGCGACGTAGGCCAGGCGGCGCTCCTCGGCGATCTGCACCACGGCGTTGGCGGCGGCGAAGCGGTCCAGGCGTTCGGCCAGCTGTTTGCCTGTGGTCACCCCGGCGGTGTCCAGGGCGGGCAGGTCGTCGCGGTCGCCGCGCGCCGGGTAGGGCAGGGTGGCCAGCGCGGTCAGCCAGCCGGAGTCGCGCGGCCCGTCCTGGCGCAGCGCCGCCGGTGCAGGGAAGGCCCCGTCGACCAGGCCGGGTACCGCCACGACGTCCCACTCCAGGCCCTTCGCGGCGTGCACCGTCGCGACCTGCACCGCGGCCGGGTCCGGTTCGACGACCGGCAGCTCCAGACCGTCCTCCTCGCGTTCGGCCACCTCCAGCCAGGCGAGGAAACCCCCCAGGTCGGGCTGTTCCACTGCGGCCGCGTAGCGGGCGGCCACGTCCACGAACGCGTCCAGCCGGGCCCGGGCCAGACCAGGCGTCGCGCCTGGGACCGCGGCGACCTCGATGTCCAGGCCGAGCAGCCGCTCAGTGTGGGCTACGAGGTCGGGCAGGGCCAGGTGGTGCAGCGCCCTCACAGCGGCGAGCACCCGGGCCAGCTCGGTGACGCGGGCCCGGCCGGTGCCGGTCAGGCTGCGGCCGTGACGTGACGTCCAGCCGGGCGGCGGCGGGTCGTCGACGGCGTCGACGATGCTCACCGTCTCGTCCGGCCCCAGGGCGTCCCGCCCTTGAGAGGAAGACTCAGGACAGTAGGAACCGTCCCCACTGTCTTGCCTGGTCAGCGGGTCGTCTGGCTGCCCCAGCCTCTGGGCCAGCTCGGCGGACCACTCGGCCAGGGCGTGCAGGTCGGCGATACCCAACCGGGTGCGGGCACCGGTCAGCAGGCGCATCGCGGCGTCGCCGCGGGACGGGTCGTACGCCACCCGCAGGGCCGCGACCAGGTCCGTCACCTCGGGGCTGGTCAGCAGCCCCCCCAGACCGACGACCTGCACGGCCAGCCCCGCGTCACGCAGCGCGGCGGCGACCAGGTCGAACTGGGCTCGTTTGCGGCACAGCACCGCCGCCGTGGTGGGCCGACCCGCGGCGGCGCGGCGCGTCCGGGCCGCGGCGACGAACCCGGCGACGACGGCCGCCTCGTCGGCGACGGTCTCGGCCACCACCGCCGCTACCCGGCCGGTCCCGGCACCGGGCCGGGCCGCCAGCTGGGGCACCACCACCGGTGACGAGGCCCGCAGCGGCGCGGCAGTCCGGTTGGCGGCGGCGAGCACCGCGGTGTCGTTGCGCCACGACGTGGCCAGGCGGAACACCGGGGCCGGGGTCCCGTCCTCCCGGGGGAAGGCCGCCGGGAACCGGGCCAGTCCCCCGGCGCTGGCACCCCGCCAGCCGTAGATCGACTGGTGCGGGTCGCCGACGGCCGTCACCGGGTGACCGTCGCCGAACAGCGCCCGCAGCAGCTCAACCTGGGCATACGACGTGTCCTGGTACTCGTCGAGCAGCACCACTGCGAACCGGGCCCGCTCACCGGCACCCACGTCGGGCACCTGGCGGGCCAGCCGCGCGGCCAGCGCCACCTGGTCGCCGTAGTCGATCGCGGCGCTGGCCCGCTTGGCCGCCCGGTAGGCCTCGACCAGCGGCAGCAGCCGCCGCCGGGCCCCCAACGACGCCACCACCGCCCGAACCTCCCCTGGCACCGTCCCGGCCAGCGGCCGACCCAGGGCCAGCTCGATCCGGGCCAGGACGTCGTCGGCACCAGCGGGGTCGAGCAGGTGCTCGTCCAACGCCCCGGACAGCGCGATGACCGCCCCGACGACGGTCGACACGGCCGCGTCCACCGCCAGGTCGTCCGGCCAGGTCTCGACCAGCCGTGCCACCTGCTGGTACTGCGCGGCCTCCCCCAGCAGCCGCGACGCCGGTTCCAGACCCAACCGCAGCCCGTGGTCGGCCACCAGGGACGCGGCGTAGGAGTGGTAGGTCGCGACCGTCGGCCGGGCCAGGTCGCCCAGGGCCGTCGACGGATCCGCCGGGTCCGTCGTACCGGACGGGACATCGCCGACCAGGGCTGCCCGCCCCGGCAGGTCCACCCCCGCCACCGTCGCCGCCCGGACCAGCGCCCGCACCCGGGCGCGCACCCGCTGGTCCAGCTCGGCGGCGGCCTTGCGGGTGAACGTCAGCCCGAGCACCTGGTCCGGGGCGACCAGCGCGTTGGCCAGCAGCCACACCACCCGCCCGGCCATCGTCTCCGTCTTGCCCGACCCGGCCCCGGCCACCACCAGCCCCGGTTCCAGCGGCGCCTCGACGACGTCCCGCTGCTCCGGGGTCGGCGCGGGCCGCCCCAGCAGCGCGGCGATCTGGTCGGAGTCGATCACCGCCCCATCGTGGCACCGACGACCGACACGTCAGGTGGCTCCGGTAACCGGTAACGGCATCCAACCTGTCCAGAATGTCCTTTTGCTGCGCGTTTGCCGTGTACGGTTGGTCCGTGAGGAGTTCTCGGCGGACACTGCCCGTGGTCGGGACGCTCGCCCTGGTCGGCACGCTGGCGCTGGGGTGCGTCGGGCTGACGGCGGACGCCGGGCACGCAGCCGCTGCCGGGGTGGTCGCGGCACCGGAGACGGCCACCAGCGCCCCGTTGCGAGCGGGCAAACGAGCCAACAGCTGCACGGCCAACTTCCTGGTGCGGCAGGGCGGGACGTACATGAACCTCGCGGCGGGTCACTGCGGCGGGGTCGGCACGTCGATCACGCTGGGCGGCACCACGCTCGGCACCGTCACGGTCAACGCTTTCGGCAGCGGCACCGACGCCGCCGCGTTCACCGTCGCGGGCGGGGCGGGGCTGACCCCGTCGGTCTTCGTCTCCGCCGACCTGGTGCGACCGGTGGTCGGGCAGGCCAACGTGGCGGTCGGCGACCGGGTGTGCACCCGGGGCGCGTCGACGGGCAGAGAGGTCTGCGGCACCGTCCAGTCGGTGGGCGGTTCAGCCACCTACCTGGGGAACTCGGTCACCGGCCTGGTCCGGGTCCGGCTCGAGGGCGGCCCGCTCATCAGCGGCGACTCCGGTGCCCCGGTGTACAAGGTGGGCGCTGACGGCTCGGCCTACGCCGCGGGCATCGCCGTGCTGGCCGACGGCACGTTCACCTCCATCTCCGCGGCCCTCAGCGCCACCGGCACGACCCTGGTGACCAAGGCCGCACCACCGCCCGACACGCCGCCGCCACCGCCACCGCCACCGGTCGACGAGCCCACCGCCGAACCGTCCCCGTCCGACACCCCCGCACCGGCCGCCCTCACCGCCAAGCTGCCCGGCGTGACGCTCACCGCCCTCCACGGGACACCCAACGACGCCGCGTCGCTGGGCCTGCCCGCCACCGTCACCGTCACCACTGACCAGGGCGACAAGCAGCTGCCGGTCACATGGGACCTGACCGCCACCGGCTACGACCCGGACTCGCCCGACGAGCAGACCTTCACCTACCGCGGCCGCGTCCAGCTGCCCGCCGACGTGGCCAACCCGTCCGACCTGCCCCTGGACGTCGAGGCGACCGTGACCGTCCTGGCCCAGGCCGTCGACGCACCGGAAGCCACGGCCGCCGCCGCCCGCCCGCTGCCCGTCCCGGCCGACCCCACCACCCAGACCGCCCGCCGGTCCCTGGCCGTACCGCTGGCCGCCGCTGGCGCGGCCTTCGTCATGACCGGCGCGGTCTGCCTGGTCATCGTCCTGCGCCGACGCGGGCCCTCCCCCGGGCACTAAGCCCGAGACAACTACTTCCTCGTCGTGAGAGGTGGGCTTCCGTGCGACAGATGGGCTTGGGAGCCCACCTCTCGCACGGAAGCCCACCTCTCACGAGTTCACGACCGCCTCCCAGGCGCGGGGGTGGGTGAAACGCAAAGTTCGACGATGCTGCGGGCCACCTGCACCGCCCGGGACGAGCCGCCCCGCACGGCCAGCGCCCGGACCCCAGGCAGGTCGAGCACCGACGGCTCAGCAAGACCCGTCGTCACCGCGTGCCCGACCTCCGGAAGCAGGGCGGCGATGGTCTCGACCACCTCGACGGCGCCGGTCTTCAGCCGGGGACCGGACGTGGCGACAGCGGCGAGATCGTCCAGGACGGGCCAGACCACCGAGAGCAGGCCCTGGCGGGCGACCTCACCCAGAGCGCGGGCAGTCCCAGCGATCGCCTTCGGTTCGTCGAGCCAGTCCAGGTAGCGAACGTCGGCCGTACCCGGGCGGAGCAGCCCACGGTCCCACGCTTCGGTGACAGCGAGAGCAGCGTCGAAGGCGGCGTCGGGGTGGAGGCCGCGCTGGGCAGTCAGGAAGTTGACCGCGGCACCAGGGGTCAGCGGGGCGGACCGGCGAGCGGTCTGGCGCATCACCAGACCGGTGTCGCGGCTACCGATCCCGCGGCGTGAGAAGTAGAAGCAGTCGTCTCTCAGCTGGGTGACGTCGTTGGCGAACGCCGCGTCACCCCAGGTGGGGAAGACCGCAGGGGTTCTGGACATCCAGCTGATCAACCGCTGCGGGAGATCGTGCAGGGATGCGGGCGTCGTCGGCCGGGCGTTCCAGCCCGACCGGTGGTCGATCGGGTGCCTGCTCGTGGTGTCAGGGTCGAGCGTCAGGTCAGGCTCGACCATGGGGTCGGCCAGGTAGCGGCTGACCACAGCTCCCGCGGTCAGCGCCATCGGACGACCGTCCAGGAGCACGGGAACTGTCAGACGCTCGAACCGACCCGTCAGCCCGCTGTCGACCATGGAGACATCGAGCCTGGCCAGCGCCAGGAGCAGGTCAGCCTCGGTCGCTGCCGCCCCGACGTCGGCGTAGGCGACCAACCTGGCCAGCAGATCCTCAGGACGGATCCGCAGGTCGACGGTGCTGGGTTCTGACAGCACGCACGGCACCCGACCCAGCTGCTGGAACACGGCGAGATCGCGGGCATGCAGGGGGATCGGAGAATAGCCCGGGGAGTCGAGCAGGACGGGAAGCTCCGGCCAGCTGCCGGTCCACGGCAGGTCACCCCGGACCCAGATCGCCGCGGGCTCCAGCCCCGGCACGGAGCCGACCTGAACCCCGCTCAGCGCCCCGCGAGCCAGCGCCGCGTCGCGACGTGCGACGGCGTTGGCCACAGCCAGGAACTGTTCCACCACCACGTCGTACGCCACCGACCGCCAACCACGGTCGGCCAGCTCGGCTGCCAGGCGGGTCAGCACCTCGGTGGTCTCCTCGCCGTGGTCGAAGTCGGGGGTCGTCCACACCGGAGGGGTCGGTCGCCACATGCCCTCGACCGATGCTGGCGCCGGGGATCCACCAGCGTCTAGCCCCCAGCGGTCGACCGCCGCCTGCACCGCCCGGGTGAGTGCACGATCGTGGCCTGCGTCCAGCGCGACAATCTGCGGACCAACAGCCTCGCGCACGTCCGCTGTCGGGCGCCCTCGTGCCGCGAGAGCCCCCAGCACCGCCCGCAGGGCCTTCTTCGTCGAGGCCGTCAGTGCGACGGTCGCCACGTCGGACAACAGGTCGTCGTCCACCCCGGCGATCAGCACCGGAGCCAGACGGTCGATCGCGGGCGCTCCCCCGGCAGCCATGACCGGCACCAGCATGTCAGCCCGAACAAGGATCTCCTGGTCGGTGGCGTGCAGACCGTCCAGCCAAGCGCCGAGCCAGGCTTTGCGGTCCCCCGGCCGGGACGCCCCGTCGAGAGCGGTCAGCACCAGCTCGACAGCTTCGGTCCGGTCCAACCAGCCCCTGGCCACACCAGCAGGCACCACCTGCCCGAACGGGCCGGTGCCCGCTACCCCTGCCGCCACACCAGCCCGGACGTGCTCGGCGAACCGGTCACGGATCACCTCTTCGCACAGCGGAAGGTCAAACAACCCATCCACTAACGTTCCGCCATAGCCGACGGCAAGAGGGTTCCCTGTGTCGCCGACGAGAACCCCCTCGGCGTGCGCCGCCCAGTCCTTCAGGTACTCCACGCTCTCCGGGACTGGCAGCTGGTGATGGGTGACGAGCCGCACCGCCATACCAGAACCGAGAGTCGCACAGTGTTCTCCACCCCAGCGAGTCCGCGGGGTGCAGACATGCCGGACGAACGTCTGAGCGAAATCCGGGCCGCGTTCGACCAAGACGGTGAAAGTCACCTCTGACGGCATCCGCTGCGGCGACTCGTCCCGCCCTGGCCTCCACTTGTTCCAGAAGAAATGGTGCAGGTCGCCCTGCATCACCTCGGCGGTACGCCTGGCTCCCACCCCGAGCCGGATCGCGAACAACCAGAGCATCCCCACATGGACCTTGACTTGACTGCGCCAGCGCCGGTCCCAGACACCCCATTCCCCTGACCGCAACCCGGCAAGCGCCGCTTTCTGCTGGGCTTTGGTACCCAGCGGCAACATCACAGCGTCGGCGTAGGCATGACCCTCCCAGCCAAGCTCTTTGAAGATCGCGACCGCCTCGTCCAGGCGAGGGTTGCGTGCCATCCGTCACCAGCTCCCGGCGAACAGCAGATCGGTGATGGGGTTTTGGTCGCTGCTACGGGGTCCTAGACCCCGTAGCAGCGACCAAAACCCCGTACAGGAACTGGTCATCCAGCTAGCGCCCGGGTACCGGGTAGCGCCAGGGCATCCGGTCCCGCCAGACCGGTGCTCACGGCGTGGAACACCTCGGGCAGCAGCGTGGCGATGTTCGCGGGACGCTTCCACGCTTGCGAGGTTAGCAAGCCAGACCCCACGCAGACCGTCACTGCGTGCACTGATCCAGACACACATGTCTCAGCCTGAATCATCGGACCGACCGAGGCTCCAGGCCGGGTGCCACCGTTCCGATGTTGACGGCAAGCCTGTCACTCGATAGACTGATCGGCTTTTCTGTCAGAGGAGAGGAGTCGTCGTGCACCCGATCTAGGTACCACGCATCTGGAAGGTCGCCACCAACGGCGACCGGTTCGTGGTGACGGTGGAGGCCGTCATCGATATGTCACGCACCAGAAAAGACGCTCCTGTCTGGGTTCGCGCGATGCGCGACCCCGACGCAGAGGAACTGCACCGCGGCTGCTCGGACGATGTCCCACCCGGGCAGCGCGAGTGCGACATCAACGGCCCTTCCGGTCGTTGCCGACGCTACGGCGGACTGCCTCCTGGCCGTCAATGGTGGCACTGGAAACCGACCCGCGCGTGGCGGAACACCCTGTACTACGCTCCGGAACGAGCCAGGGTGCGCAACAGTCTCCGCATCGCGTTGCGCGAGTGGAACACCTGGCGAGACACCGACGTCGAACCGCCTTGGCGGCAGACGAAAAACAGCCTTTGGGGCGGCGGATGGTGGGACTAGCCCCAGCCAGTCTGGTCGGGAAACTCGCACTGCCACATCCCACATGGTGTAGGCTGCGAACGCACGTTCGACGGGGGCCAAGGGGGCTCCGCCGAGACACGACCCGGGCAAGCCTCGGGAGAGCGGAGGGACGATGAGTAGTGGCCTGGTGCCCAGGGACGACATCCCGCAGGACGAGGGGGCGCTGTTCGACTACCTCGTGGGGCTGGTGGAACAGGGTCGGCAGGTGGCGGCGGTCCAGGCCAACGCCGCACTGACCATGACCTACTGGCTCACGGGGCGGGCCATCACCGTCCACGTGCTCCGCCAGCAGCGGGCGGACTACGGCAAGCAGGTCGTCCGGTCGATGGCCGAGCAGCTCAGGGCTCGTTTCGGCGCTGGGTTCGACTACCCGAACCTGAGCCGCATGGTGCGGTTCGCCCAGCAGTACCCCGACCACCAGATTGTTGTGACGCTGTCACAACAATTGAGCTGGAGCCACCTGGTGACGCTGCTGCCGCTGGCGTCTGCGCAGGCCAGAGACTTCTACGTCGAGCAGACGGTCGCCAAGCAACTCAGCGTGCGCGAGCTGCGCCGGGCCGTGGCGAGCAAAGCGTACGAGCGGCGGCAGATCGCGAACGTGCAGATCCCCGAAGGGTCGGCGGTACCGCAGGACACGTTCACCGATCCCATGATCCTCGACACGCTCGGCCTGCACGACGGCTACGCCGAGAAGGACCTGGAGGCGGCGATCCTGCACGACATGCGGACCTTCCTCATGGAGGTCGGCCAGGGCTTCACCTTCGTGGCGAGCCAGAAACGGATGACCGTCGGCGACGACGAGCACTACCTGGACCTGCTGTTCTTCAGCCGGCCGTTGCGCCGCCTGGTCGCGGTCGAGCTCAAGCTGGGCAAGTTCCACTCTGAGCACTCCGGACAGATGCGGCTCTACCTCAAGTGGCTGGACCGCTACGAGCGCCAACCCCACGAAGGGCCACCGTTCGGCCTCATCCTGTGCTCCCGGGCCAACCGCGAAGAGGTCGAACTGCTCGACCTCGACACCGACGGCATCGCCGTGGCCGAGTACTGGACAGCCCTGCCACCCAAAGCGGCTCTTCACAGTTGAGGGTGTAGTGGGCTGACGGGTGAGGGTTGGTAGGGGCGGCGCGTCGGTCGTCGGTGGGGTCGAGGTCTTCCGATGATGGAGGTTCTCACGCCGCCCAGCAGGAAGACC
>Ga0099364_10000549_pt1 | contig 64018 bp, 48 predicted proteins | sample TergutTh196P3_FD_73070 | JGI IMG/M metagenome (GOLD analysis project Ga0099364, IMG submission 73070) | Microcerotermes parvus P3 segment gut microbial communities from Pointe-Noire, Republic of the Congo - Th196 P3 | ecosystem: Host-associated > Arthropoda: Insects > Digestive system > Gut ... | reverse complement strand
GTCAGTAGCGGATTTATCAGCCGCTTCAGGCCGCGCCGCTTCGGCGATTATCGCGGCAAAGGCTTCCAGGGAGGCCAGGGGATTGGGGTCCCGGTAGGTCGTAAAGGAAAAGGGGCCTTCAAGATGATCGGGCTGGGAGAAGGCTCCGTAGGCGCCGCCCTTCATGCGTATATTTTCCCAGAGGGCGCCGGTGGAGAGCTGATGGGAAAAAACAAGCTCCGCCGCCTGCAGGGAATCGCCGTAGGGAACGGCCGTCAGGGACATGGAGGCAAAACCCACCTGTAAAGAGGGGGAGGCGAAAACTTCAGCCTTGCCGGCGTCGTGTTTGAATTGGGAAAGGGCATTGATATTCTCCCTGTCCTGGGTCAGGGGGCTGCGGGGCCGGGGGAAACCAAAGGAGCCGAAGCGTTTACCTATTTCCCTTTCCGCCTCTTTTGTATTGGTCCCCGTGTAATTGACCAAAAGCCCCGCAGCGGCCAGCCTGGCCTGGATGGCCTTGAGCCTGGCGCTGATCTCCGAAAGCTCCAGGACGGCAAGCTTGTGGGCAAAAATAATCTGATCAAGGCCGTTCCATATTTCGTCCACAGACCTGGCGCGGGAAAAAAGGCGGCCGGAAAACCCGGAGGCGTAATGATGCCCCGAAGGCGCCAGGTTCGAGTCAAGGTCGTTTTTCATCTCTAGGACCAGATCCTTCAGCCGCCTAAGGTCCGAGAAATCAGCCTCGCTTATAAGCCTTAAGGCCAGATCCAGGGAAGGCCCGATCTTTTCATCCAGGGCCTTTAGGCGGAAGGTGATCCAGTCCCGCCCGACAAGATCCATAATCCCGCTGGGCAGGGCTGCTGTCCTGGCGGAGCCTGGCACCCTGGCGCCCGAATGAAGCATGCTGTGGAAGCCGCCGGTGGTACGGGCCATTAGGCTTGAAACCTCGGCGTAGTCCATGCCGGGAAGCCCCACCGAGACCGCCGCCCTGGCAAAAAACGTAAGCCAGGGATAGTCTTCGGGGGCAAGTACATCCACCGGAAAGGCCAGATCCAGATAGCTGATCCCGTTTGTAAAAATTGGATGAAGGAGCAGCGGCACGCCGCAGGCATCGGCGTATTCCCTTTTGACAATTTCAATTTCCGGCGAAAGATCGCTTCTGGAAAGGTGGGGAATGGCGGCTAACGCTTCAGGCGGGTCTTCTTTTTCCTGAAAGCCTAAAAGCTCAGCTTCCCTTTTTTTGAGTTCTTCTTTTTCCGCGCTCCCAAGGGAAGCTTCCATTTCCTGTAAGCGCCGGGCCAGGGCGGCGTCTTTTTCTTCCAGAAAGCCCTCCTGGGGGCTGATAACTACAAAGGCCCGGTGGGGGTTATCCAATAGATGCTTGCGGATCATCTTTTCAAAGAAAGAGCTATCCTCAGCCAGGCGTCGCTTTAGTTCCTCAAAGCGCGGGGCAAAGAGAAGGCTATCCCAGGGCCTGCCCCCGTGGAGCCATGAACGCAGGGCCCGGCGCATCCAGATAAGGGAGAAGGGCCCCACGGAGCGGCGGATTTCCCGGTTGGAAAATTCCATACCCAAAAGCGCCGCTTCAATTTCTTCCCCGGGGATGCCATCGCGGACAAGGCGCTCAAGTTCGCCAAGGATCAGGTCCTGGACTTTCTGCGGGGCCTGGTCGTCGGCGGCCCCTCTTAATCCTCGGCTTTCGAGTGGTCGCCCGACCCCTCTCAAGCCGGCACAAAAGGCCGTCTCCCGCAGCTCTCCTTCAAGGCCGGATACGGGGGAAAGGTCTTCTCCCAGGCCCGATTCGATAAGGGCCCTGGTCAGGGGCGAACCGTCGTGCCCCAGAAGAATTTCGGTCAGGGCGGCCAGGGCCAGACTTTCGTCCACGTCGGTTACGTCGGAGCAGAGCCAGGAAAGTAATACCGTGGGTTTCTGCTCGGCACCGGCGGGGCATGGAACATTGTAGTTCCTGGGGCTTTCCCAGCGGACAGTCTTGGGGATGGGCTCATTCCTGCTGCCCGCCGGCAGGGAGGAAAAGAAATTTTTATCCAGAAAGGCCAGTTGCTTTTCCGTGGGAATATTTCCGGCAAGAAATATCCGGCAGTTTGCCGGCGAATAACAGCGGCGGTGAAATTCTTTAAGGCCCTGCCAGCTTAAATCAGGAATGCAGTCCGGGTCGCCGCCCGAATCAAAGTCGTAGGGCGTTCCAGGCATCACCGATTTAACCGACCAAAGGCCGGCGTAAGAGTCCAGGGAGGAGTAGGCCCCCTTCATCTCATTGTAAACAACTCCGCTGATCTGCAGCCTGCCGTCGGGGTCAAAGTAAAGGCGCTGCCCCTCCTGCATAAAGGTCCATTCGGAAAGCAGGGGCCTGAAGACCGCATCCCCGTAAACTGACATAAGGTTAAAGTAATCCTGCTCACTTACAGAGCTGGCGGGGTATAGGGTTTTATCCGGAAAGGTCCAGGCATTTAAGAAGGTCTGAAGGCTGCCCTGGGCCAGGATCAAAAAGGCGTCTTTAAGGGGATAGTTTTCAGAGCCGCAGAGAACCGAATGCTCCAGGATATGGGCAACGCCGCTTGAGTCTTCGGGCGCCGTGGCAAAGGCAAAGGAGAAAAGGTTCTCTTTGTCGTCGTTAAGAACGTGAAACACTTCTGCGGCGGTTTTTTGATGCCTTGCCCAAATGCCCAGAGCTTCAAATTCCGCAAGCTCTTTTATATCGAGTATTTCAAAACCGCTTTCCAGAATTTGGCCTTTCTTCAGTGATGAACTCACACCAATACATCCTCGTCCGAGAGCATCAGTATGCGGCCTTTTTCCCGGTTGGTTCTGAACCAGGAAAGAAACTCCCGGGCCACTGCCTCACATTCAATTTTTGGCAATGCTCCCATGATTTCCGATTCTTCAATAATCACTTCTCCGCGGCCCTGGGAAAGGTTACCCATTATTTTCAGGGTAAAGGCTTCGGAACGGCCCCGCAGCAGCATGACGATTTCCCTGTCTTCCATCTCCCTGAGCTTTTCCTGAATGGGCCGGTCCGCCGCGTCGCATACATCCTCCAGGGTGTAAAGCCGGTCTTTCATTGCCCGGCCCAGGGAGGGGTCGCTTTCTTCCAGTTCTTCCAGGAGCTGGTTGCCGAAGCTTAGGTCCGACTGCTTAAGAATCGCCGCCAGCACGCCCTTGCCGTCAAGTTCCCCGCCGGCAAATCCCGGCTCGTCGTTCTTGCCGAAGTACCGGGCCTTTTCCCTAAGGGCGGCGGCGGCCCTTTGAATTACCTCCGGGGAGCTTTCCCTAAGCTTGGCTATGCGTTTGACAATCTCCGTTTTCCGCTCCGCGCTTGTATTTGCCAGCAGCGAGGCGGAGAGCTTGGAGGGCAGGCGGGAGAATACCATGGCACAGGCAGCCGGGCTTTCGTCCTTGAAAAGCATGCTTAGCTGCTCTGGGGAAAAATCTGTAAGGAAATCAAAGGGGTTTTCCATGGCCTCGGGAACCGCCTTGATCAGCGCGGCTTCGCCCTTTTCAGGGCCAAAGGCCGCGTATAAAATCCGCCGGGCCTCTTCAATGCCCCCGTGGCTTGTGCCGGAGTAACCGTAGCCGGGAGAAAGAAGGGCACGGAATTCCTCCAGTACCGCTTCTGCTTCTTCTGCTTTTATGCTCTTTATGGAAACAATCTCTTTTGATATGGCTTCAACCTGCTGGGGGTCCAGGCGGGAAAGTATCTTGGAGGCCTCCTCGCTGCCGATAAGCACCATGAACTGGGCGGCCCGCCGGAATTTCGAAGCGGCGGCCGGGGTTTCCCTGTTTTCGATAAAAAGGCTTTTAGGGATCTCTTTTTCTTCCTGGGGCTGCCCGGTCTTTAGGTAGCCTTCCTCCATGGTTTTCTTGTAGGCCGCAAGCCCTTTGGCGGCTCTTTTCCCGGGCGGTTTTGGTTTTCCCATACCGCCATACTATGCCATTTGTGCGGAATAGACAATAAAAAACTGCAGAAAACATATAAATATTGCAAAAAAACCGGTTTGGAGGAATTTCCCATAAAAATATATTTATATTATATAATATTCAAGGAGGCGTGAATTTTGTTTTCAGAGGATCACTTTCATGGATATACCCCCATCGCGTCGGGAAACCAGATTTACATGGAAAGGCCCAAGATCCACCGTCTTCTGGAAAAGGCGGTGCAGAACCAAATAGTCAGTGTTGTGGCGGGTGCAGGCTACGGCAAAACCCATGCGGTTTATTCCTTTGTGCGCAGATACAATGCCCGGACGGCCTGGATGCAATGCTCCGAGCACGATAATATCGGAGAACGTTTTTGGGACAATTTTGTCTCTGCGGTGTCCAAAATCACAGAGCAGCCTTTTGATTCATACCTTGAAATTCCCAAGAATTCCCTTAATTCAAATGAAAAATATATTTTCGTATACGACGACCTGCACCTTATCACCGAAAAAACAGTGCTCCAGTTTTTGGAACGCTATATATGCAGCTCATTCCCCAACATCTGCTTTATTCTAATCTCCCGCCTTGAGCCGCCATTTAACCTGTCAAGGAATGCCGCCAGGAAAAAAATTGCCCGGATCAGCGGCAACGATCTTCGCTTTAACAAAAATGAAATGGTTTCCTATTTTGAGCTTCAGGGAATTAACCCCAGCCCGGATACCGTATCCGCCATATACCACGACACCGAAGGCTGGGCCTTTGCCATACATCTGGCGGCCCTCTTGCTAAAAAACTCGCCTGACGCGGCCTATGTTCCCCAGGCTCTTAGATCAAACATCTATAACTTAATAGAAAGCGAAATTATGAGCGGCCTTTCTGTTGAGCTGCGGCGCTTTCTGATTAAGCTGTCCCTGATTGAAGATCTTGACCTTAAATTTCTTGAGGAAATTGAAACTGATCGCTCCCTGATTACAAAGATGGAAGAAACCGGGCCCTTTATTTACTTTGACACTTATCAAAACTCCTACCGGATTCATCATCTTTTTTTGGAATATCTAAGGGAAAGGCAGGATGAGCTAAGTGAAAAAGAAAGAAGGGAGCTTTGGAACAAGGCCGCGATTTACTGCATGGCAAACAACAGAAAAATTGATGCCATCATAAACTATGAAAAGGCGGGGGATTATAAGAGCATCGCCGGTATCCTTTATTCCCTTCCACTGGTGATACCCGAGCAGACAGGGCGCTTCATCCTTGACGTTCTGAACAGGGCCGGCGAAAGCATCAGCCGGGAGCATCCTGAAATTGGCCTTATACGCAAACGCGTTTTGGAATCCAACTATTTGAACATGGGCTTTATAAGCAGAATCGTTCCCCATTCAGCCGAGGCAATGGGAGGCAATCGCTCAGGAATGCTGGAGCTGGCACAGGGAGAAAATTTCTTTTTCAGAGCTGAGCTTGGCGAAGCCGAAAAGCTGCTTCTGGAAGCTGTTGAAAAGGCCAGGAAGATGGAACAGAGCGAAATTGAAAATTGCTCTCTTTTTTATCTTCTGCGCATTTACCTAAGCCAGGGTAAAAGCATAGAAATCGAAAACATTATTAAAGGCTTTGAAGAGAGGCCGGGGAAAATGTCCTACCTGGATATTTTTTCCGGGTGGTACTATAGTCAAATCGGCAAAAAAGACCAGATCGCCTTGTGGCTTAAAAGAGAGTATACCGGAAATGAAAAATGCTTTATTGCCTGCGGCCTGGAACGGATGGTCAGAGCCAAACATTTCTTTTCCGAAAAACGCTACCCTGCGGCCCTTTCCTGTCTTAAACAGCTGGCCAATTTAAAAATTTCCCTGATGGGCAGCATCGGAATGACGGCCCTGGAAGCGGTATGCCGCTATCGTTTAGGCGACAGGGAGGGCGCATTCACGGCCCTTGCCCAGGCCTGCCGCCTCGCCGCTCCAAGCGGCTTCTTTATGTCCTTTGCCGAACTGGGCAAGGATATGCGGACACTTGCGGAGGCGGCAATCAGGGACCATGACTCAGGGGGATCTCTATTGGAGGATGTCCCGGTTCAGCGGCTCAGGGAAATACGCAGGAGCGCCGCGGATTACGCGAAAAAACTTTACAGCCATACCAGGCAAGGCAGCAATGGTTTAAACGGAGAGCTCCTTTCCAACAAGGAAAAAGAGGTCCTGTTTGCCCTTTCCCAGGGCCTTACAATGAAGGAAATCGCCGGCGCGGCTTCCATTTCGCCTAACACTGTCAAAAGCATAAAAAGGAGCATCTTTAACAAGCTGGGGGCGCTTAACCGCTCTGATGCCGTACGAATTGCCGCCGAAAAGGGCATTCTGTGAGCACAGCTGACAGGGAATACTTTCCGGAGCGGCCCAGGGTCAATGCCCTTTTGGAAAAGGCCATCGAGAACCCTGTTCTGCTGGTCAACGCCGGCGAGGGTTACGGCAAGACCCAGGCGGTTTACTCATTTCTGCGCCGCAGAAACGAAAAGCCTGTCTGGATATCCCTTTCCCAGCGGGACAATGACCCTTCTCATTTCTGGGAAAACGTAATCAATGCCATCATAAACAATCCCCCGGCAAGAAAGGCCCTTGAAGAAATAGGTTTCCCCGAAAGCTCAGAACAGTTAAGCCGCTGCTCTTCGGTTTTGGAGGAAGCGGCAGCGGAAAAGGGAAAAAAAATTATCGTGGCCGATGACTGCCATCTTTTACAAGAGGGGCCTGTGAGCCGTTTCTTTCAAAGGCTCGTTTCCTTTCCGCTCCCCGGCTATACCTTTGTCCTGATTTCCAGACATGAACCGCCGCTTAACACCATGATTCTGCTTTCAAAAGGACTTCTGTCAAAGATCGGCGCGGAGGATCTGCGTTTTAGCGAAGAAGAAATAGCCGGCTATTTTCAGTTCCGGAATACGCCGCTGACAACAAAAGAAAAAAAAGAGATTTTGAACGATACAGAAGGCTGGGCTCTGGCAATAAGCCTTATTGAAGAAGAAATGAAAAGGGAGAAAAAAAAATACAGGCGCTCCCTTTTGGAAAGCGGAAAAGTAGGAAATATGATGGAGGCCCTGTTTGCCTCTATCCCTGTGTCACTCCAGCGTTTCCTTGTTGTCATTTCCTTTTTTGATCACTGGCCCTTAAATGTTCTGGAAAAGATAGCGCTCTCTCTTCCGGCAAAGCTTCCTTCCCCTGAAAAAATGGCGGAGTATTCTCTTCGCCTAAGTTCCTTTTTTTATTTTGATCCCTATTTCAATGGCTTTAGGCTCCATCAACTTTTTCTGGATTTTCTAAGGGAAAAGCAGGGGGAAATCTCCGGTGATGAAATAAAGATTGCCTGCTCCATAAATGCAAAGTGGTGCATGGATAACCATTTATGGATAAATGCGGCCATCAATTACGGAATGGCGGGGGATTACCGGGGGCTCATGAACGCCGTCTATGCCTTTCCCCGTGTCCTCTCCCGGCGCATTGCGGCGTCCATTCTGGAAGTACTTGAGCGGGTTTTCAGCGATAGCGGGCGGGACGAAGGGGATGAGAACTTTCTTTTTCTGCGCCATGTTACACGGGCCGGAATGATCATTAACCTTGGACGTTATGAAGAAGGGCAGAAGGAGCTTCTGGCAAGCATAAGCCTGCTGGAAAGCTGGCCGCCGAGCCCTGCCGCTTCCTGGTTACTTTCCGCCTGTTATACCAGCCTGGGAGCCCTGTCCCTTATTGTCTACCGCAAGAGCCGGGACCTGAGCCGGACCCTTGAATACTTTCAACGGGGAAACTACTACCATATGCGTTGTCCCCGTCCGGCCCTGGGCGCTGCGGCCAGGGCAAGTGTCAGCACCTACGCGAGCCCAATCGGGTATCCGCACAGACCGGGTGAGTTTGAAGAGTTTATCGCAGCCAGCACCCGGATCATACCCCACGCATCAAATGCCACCGGGGGCTACCTTTCAGGCGGGGACAGCCTATGCCTGGCAGAACTGGCTTTTTTCCGGGGGGATCTCAATGCCGCCGAGCAATACGGGCGGGAGGCTATTTTCAAGGCCCGCGAGAAAGGGCAGTACGAAATTGAAAACAAGAGCCTTTTTTACCTGCTGCGGGTATACCTTGGCAGGGGAGATACTTCTGCCGGCCTTGAAACATGGGAGCAGATGGAAGAGCAGCTTAAGGTCAAAGATAACCTGAACCGCTTTCTGATACATGACATAATGGCCGGCTGGTTCTATGCCCATATTGGCGAAGTCCGGCAAATCGCGGCCTGGCTTAAGAACGAAGCGGAAGAAAGCGAGCTGAACGAGAATTTCCACAATTTCGAAAGCATGGTAAAGGCAAAAAGCCTCTTTGCCGAAAAACGCTACGCCAGGGCCCTGGAGTTTTTGAGACGAAAAGAGCTGCTGGAGGGCCTGGGCTCTTTTCACCTGGGAATGCTGGAAATTACGGTATTGGAAGCGGCCGTTCTAAAAAACATGGAAGACGAGACATGGGCGCTAAAGGCCTTGGAAAGGGCCTATGAAATGGCCCTTCCCGCTGCCTTTGATATGCCCTTTATCGAACTGGGCAGGGATATGCAGGACCTGGCAGCATTGGCCCTTCAAAGGGCAAACGTCAAAATACCCCCTGCCTGGCTGAAAAAAATCCAGAGCGAGGCTTCGGTCTACGGGAAAAAACTTGCCTTAATGGCAGAAAAGCGCCAATACCGCCTTGATACAAAAGAAATTCCCTTTCTTTCCTCCAGGGAACTATCAGTTCTGACAGGCATTTCCCAGGGCCTTAGCAGGGAAAAAATCGCCGAAGATTCTTCCATTTCGATAAATACCGTCAAAAACACCATCAAAAGCATCTATGACAAGCTGGGAGCCTTTAACCGCGCAGACGCCATAAGGATCGCTATCAAGGCCGGATTCTTAAAAAACTGATATTTTCCGTAAAATTTATCCATTTGGGTGTATTTCGTTCTTCGTGTTTCAATAGACTTATAATCGGGAGCAAGGAGGACAAATGAGTACCGTTTACGCTGATGAATTGTTTAACGAAACCAGCATCGTAAGCCGCAGGGAAATTGAGCCTTTGCTGGCCAAAGCCAGGCAGATGCTCAATTTTTATGACGAAGCCATGGATTGCCCTGCCATAGTAATGAACAGGGCGGGCCAAGCCATTACAGGCTTTGAACACAAAAGGCAGCTGCGATTCTGTGAATTGTGCAAAAAATACTGGAATAACCCAACTGCCATCTGGGAAGGGTATAAATATCCCTGCGAGGCAGTACATAACGAAGCCCTGGCCGAGTCCCGGCGTATAAGTGGGACTTATATTTATTCCTGCCCGGCCGGTTTCGTCTGCTGGACCAGCCCCCTATTCAGGAATGGGCGCTATGCCGGCGCGCTTAAGGCAGGGCATGTTCTTTCATCCAGTCATGAAGAGGTATTGGGCAAATTCCTGGCCCTGTCCAAAGACAAGATAGCCACAGACAAGTTCCGCAAACTGCTTGAAGGCACAGAGCAAAAAAGCCTTGAGGAAGTCCAGGCAATGGCCCGGCTTTTGGGAGTCTGCGCGGAAGAAATCTCGGAAAAGAACAAGGGCGCGGGGCCCATAATCCGCCGCATTGGTTTGAAAGATATGAATACAACAAAACCAAAGCTCCCGGCCACAGATACCGAGCCGGAGCAGCTCTTGGAAAAGGAACGGATGCTCGTCGCGGCCTTTAAGCGCGGAGACAGTGAAACAGGCGGCAAGATCCTGAATGAACTCATGAGCCGTTTCAAAGCGTCATTCCAAGAGGATTCCCCTGAAGATTTTGAGATTATCCGCCTAAGGGCCATAGAACTATTGGTACTTCTCTCCAGGGCCGCCATTCCGGCTTCCTCAGAAGCCGCTTCCGGGGATACCCTTCTGGATGGCAATGACCGGTATTTAAGGCGAATACAGGAATCGAAAAATCCGGAAGAGTTAATCGAAAATCTGCAGCTTGCCGCCAAGAGCATGGCGGGAAAGATCTTTTCCTTCCAGGGAATACGCCACGCTTCGGTTCTGCGCAAGGCGGAACGCTATATCTGGGAGAACTATACCCGGAAGATCAGCCTTACGGAAATATCCAAAGCCTCGGGCCTTTCGGCGCCGTATTTGAGTACTATTTTCAAGGAAGAAATGGGGGAGAATCTTTCAAGCTATCTTAACCGCCTAAGGGTAGAGAGAGCGAAAACACTTCTAAAAGAAACCAGCAAGCCCCTAAAAGAAATAGCCAAGCTATGCGGATTCGAAGACCAGAGCTGGTTTTCCAAGATATTTAAAACCTTTACCGGAACAAGTCCCGGGAAATACCGGGGGGCACTATGAGAGAAAAAATAAGTCCAATCCTAAATAGAACCCTTGCGCTTCAGTCGGAGTATGCCCAGGCAACAGGCGCCCACGTTTGTATCCTGGATCAGAACTATCTGCCCGTAGTTGAGCTCCTGGACAAAATGCTCAGCGAGAAAAACCCCTGCATCTTCTGCCTAAAGTACAAAAAAAACCTGGAGGCTAAAAGGCTGCGAGATCTCTCCGCCAATCCATGCAGGGAAGTGCATATCAACGCGGTAAGAAACTCTCAACGTTTCGGCGGTTCCTATACATACCAATGCGATCTTGGTTTTGTTTTCTGGACCAGTCCAATATATCTTAACGGGCAATTTGCCGGCGCTGTTTTTGGCGGCGGTTTTCTTGGAATCGAAAGGAACGAAGCCCTTGATAGATTGCGTAATGTATGCGGAGGCGCCCTAAGTGATGCAGAGCTTTCGCGGCGGCTCAGCCACTTCCCAAAAGAAAAGGCCCATAAGATAAAAGCCCTGGCCGAAATTATGCTTATCTGCGCCCAATCCGTTTCTGTCGGGAGCGAAGATTCTCATCCGGCGATGAAGCGGCGCCTGGATCAGCAGTCGGATATTTCGGCCAGGATTGAAGAGCTTAAAAACCACTACCCCCAAGGCGGCCCAAAGCCGGAATATCCAATGGACAAGGAACAGGCTCTTCTTGAAACCCTTCGGAAAGGGAAAACCGAATCCGGAAGGCATATACTAAACGATATTTTGGCGGTTCTTTACCATGCCAATCCCAATCAGTTCAAGCATGTCCAGTACAGGGCCATCGAACTTGCCGTGCTTCTTTCGCGGCTGGACTCAAGTCCTGGCTTCAGCACACAGACATCGCTTAAGGCCGCCAACCGGCACATAAAGGCAATCCGGGAAAGCAATACCATTGAAGAAATTACCGACGCCTTGCACCGGATCCTGGATGATCTGGCAGGACAGATACTTAGCTTTCAGGGAATACAGCACCCGTCAGCGCTCAAAAAAGCGGAACAGTATATTCTGGAAAATTTCACCCGCAAGATAAGCCTTGAAGAAATTGCCAAAAAATCGGGATTTTCTTCCCCCTACTTTAGCACCATGTTCAAGGAAGAAATGGGAGAGAATCTTTCAAGTTACCTAAACCGGCTAAGGGTGGAAAAAGCGAAAGCGCTATTGACAGATACTGTCCTTCCCTTAAGCAAAATCGCCAGATCAAGCGGCTTTGAGGATCAGAGCTGGTTCTCCAAGATATTTAAAAGCTTTACCGGAATAAGCCCCGGGAAGTACAGGAACCAGGGACAAAGACTGGTATCGGCGATTCCAGCGAAGAGTGTTCCGTCATACTCTATGCTTTAAAAACTGTTCTTTAATCGTTTTAAGGGCAGCTTCCAGGATAATGGGCTTGCCTATATGTGCGTTCATTCCGGACTCCATTGCCCTTTGTATGTCCTCGCGCATTACATTTGCGGTCATGGCGATAATTGGAACTTCTTTTGCGGATCTTTCTTTTTCTATACACCGTATTTCCCTGGTTGCGCTGCAGCCGTCCATAACCGGCATCTGCATGTCCATAAGGATTATATCGAAGCAGCCATCAGGGGAAGATTGGAATTTTTCTACCGCTTCCCTGCCGTTTTCGGCAGTTTCCAGGATCAAATTTGTGACAGAAAGAAATTCAATAACTATTTCCCGGTTGATATCAATGTCGTCTACTACAAGACAGCGCTTTCCTGAAAAGTCATAATTGTCGTCAACGGCAGGAAGGGCCCCTGATACTTCTCTCTCAATTGCGGGCTTGGCGGCACAGCGAATGGTAAAGGTAAAAGTGCTCCCCTTTCCTTCCTCGCTTTCAAAGGAAATTTTGCCGCCCATCAACTCAACCAGATTCTTGCTGATAACCAGTCCCAGACCGGTGCCGCCGTATTTGCGGGTAATGCTTTCATCGGCCTGTTCAAAAGCCTTGAACAGCTTGGAGGATTGATAGTTACTGATGCCTATTCCATGATCGATCACGTCAAAACTATATATTGAAAAACCGCCTTCTGAACCCAGCTCCCTGACTTTTAGCAAAATATCACCGCCATGGTGAGAGAATTTAATAGCGTTGGAAAGAAGGTTTATAAGCACCTGGTTGAACCTTAAAGAGTCGGTGGACAGGCAGTCATTTACAATATTTTCGATAGAAAGACGAATTTTGATATCCCGTTCACTGGCTTTGGAATACATCATGGAAAGCACAAAATCAAGATTTTCCAAAAGAGAAAAATCGATAATATCCAGAGCAAGTTTGCCCGATTCCATTTTGCTAAAATCAAGAATATCGTTTATCAGCCCCAAAAGATGGCTTGAAGAACTTTCAACCTGATCAAGACACCCGCGTATCTTCTCCATATCCCCGGAGCTCTTTGCGATTTGAGTCATGCCAATAACAGCGTTCATGGGGGTACGGATCTCATGGCTCATTCTGGACAGGAATTCGCTCTTGGCGCGGCTTGCCATTTCGGCATCTATTTTGGCTCTGGTAAGCATGGTTACGTCGCTTAAAAGCAGCGTAACGCAAATTGAATTATTATCTTTTTTGTCAATGTCTGCCCGCTGAATTGTCAGGGAGAAATTATTTCCGCCATCGTGGCCCAGTATGGCAATGTCCTCGGTAAAGGGGGCGGGATACGGCAGTTGCGGATCAAAGATCTCCGCCACTCTTTGATTCAGTTCCTCATCGCCAAAGCCCCCTGAGCCGGCAATATGCTCCAAAAGCCCTGAGCCGTTATCTTCAAAGCCATGCATAAAAAGGAACTCGCTCATGGCTCGATTGTGGTAAAGCATTTCTCTCTTCTCGTTAAACAGGGCCAGGGCTACAGGAATTGCGTCCAGGATCGAAATGGCGTTTACATTGGCATTCGCCGGCCCGGTGCCCAGATCCCCAGGCGCCGGGTTACCGGCTTCATTTCCTTTCAACAGCTGCGTCCAATTCAGCCAAAATCGATAGTTCTGTTTCCTTGTCGAAGTAGCGGGCCTTCTCCATCCGGGGGATAAAGTGCGCGGAATCCCCAACTTTAAACTCGCGGTGGGGTTCGGTGCGGGCCACAAGGGTCTGGGTGGGCGTGGACAGCCATAGATGTATGTCCGCCCCAAGGGGTTCAACTACAGTTATCTTCGATGGGATAACGTTTTCCGCACCGGGATTGTCGCTGTAGTTCAGGTCTTCCGGTCTGATACCGAAAAACACTTCCTTGCCTGCATACTTTTTCAGGTATGCCTGATGCTCTTTTGCGGGCTTAACTTTGAAAGAACCTTCGTCCAGAAGCACCGAGCCGCCTTCTTCCACAACCTTGGTGACCAGGAAGTTCATTGGGGGCGATCCAATGAAGCCGGCCACGAACTTGTTCACCGGATGGTTGTACAGGTAAAGGGGGGCCCCAATCTGCTGAACTTTTCCGTCTTTCTGGACAACAATCTTGCTGGCCATGGTCATGGCCTCTACCTGATCGTGGGTGACGTAAATTATTGTAGCGTTCAGCCGGTGGTGCAGGCCGGAAAGCTCCGCCCTCATCTGCACACGGAGCTTCGCGTCCAGGTTGGAAAGGGGCTCATCAAAGAGAAAGACCTTGGGGTTGCGGACAATGGCCCGGCCCACCGCCACACGCTGCCGCTGGCCGCCGGAAAGGGCCTTGGGCTTTCTGTCCAGGAATTTTTCAATGTCCAGGATACGGGCCGCCTCAAGAACCCGGCGGTTTATTTCGGTTTTCTCAACCTTTTTGATCCTGAGCCCAAAAGCCATGTTTTCGTAGACCGTCATGTGGGGATAAAGGGCGTAATTTTGAAAAACCATGGCTATGTTTCTGTCTTTTGGAGGAACATCGTTCATTAGCTCGCCGTCAATGTACAGTTCGCCCTCGGTTATGTCCTCAAGACCCGCAACCATTCGGAGGGTAGTTGACTTTCCGCAGCCCGAAGGGCCGACAAGTACAACGAATTCCTTGTCCTCCACCACAATGTTGGCATTATCCACCGCCCGGACATTGCCATCGTAAACTTTACTGATACCTTTTAACTCTACTTTTGCCATCTGCTGGCCTCCCATAGGGATTAGTTTATCTACCCAGTATAAATTTTCCCGCACGCTAAGTCAAGAAATAAGCTTGCCCCAAGAATAGCTTGAACGGAGACATGCAAAGTGGTAGAGTAAAGCGGGTAAATTGGGGGAGCCAAACTTTGTTTCTTAAAAGTCTTGATATTTTTGGATTCAAATCTTTTGCGGACAAGACCCGTATAGAATTCGCCGATGGAATTACCACCCTTCTTGGCCCCAATGGCTGCGGTAAATCCAATGTGGTGGACGCGGTCAAATGGGCCCTGGGGGAACAGGCTTCCCGGGCCATGCGGGCCGAAAAGATGGAAGACGTGATCTTCAACGGCACCGAAGACCGAAAGCCCCTGAACGTGGCGGAGGTAATACTCACCCTGGGGAACGACACCGGCCTTTTGCCCCTGGACGTGCCGGAAATCGAGGTAAAGCGACGGCTTTTCCGCTCCGGGGAAAGCGAATACTTCATAAACTCAGCTCCGGTCAGGCTTAAGGAAATACGGGAACTTTTTTGGGACACCGGCGTGGGCAAAGTCGCCTATTCGGTGATGGAACAGGGCAAAATCGACCAGATTCTATCGTCCAAGCCGGAAGAAAGGCGTTATCTTTTCGAGGAAGCCGCTGGAATAACCAAATTTAGAATCAGAAGCGCCGAAGCCGAGCGGAAGCTGGCCAAGACCGAGGAAAATATCCGCCAGGTTGAGGGCATTTTGGGAGAGGTAAAGCGCTCCTACGAAACCCTCCGCATTCAGTCCGAAAAAACCCTGAAGTACCGGGCATTAAGAGACGAAATCTTCCAGTACGAACTGGACATTCAACTTCTAAAACTGAAAAACTTCCGCAATGAACGGGATGCCAAGCAGGAGCTCTTAAGAAAAAAGACCATCGAAAGGGACGCCCTAAAAGAAGACATTGAAGCGGCCAACAAGGCCCTGGAAGAAAACATGGACCTGGTAAACTCCCTTCATGCCCGGCTGGCGGAATACCAGAAGAACATCTACGGCCTTGCGGTGGAAAAAACCGCCCGTGAAAAGGAAGTCCGCCTGCTTTCCGAGCAGCGAAGCGACAGCCAGGCCAAAATCACCATGAACGAGGGGCGCGAAAAGGCCGCCGCCTTTAAGATCGAAGAACTTGTCCAGGACGCCCATGAGCAGGACGAGGAAGTCAGGATCTTCCAGAAGAAAGTCCACGACATAGAGGAAAATATCAGCTCCTTTGAAGCCAATATCCAGCTTACCTCTGCTTCAATTGGAGAAAATGAGGGCCTGGTCCGCAAGTCGGAAGAAGAAATCCAGCTTTTGGAGAAGGAGCGAGCAGAGCGAGAGGGGGATCTTGAGGCCATTACCGACGACATCGTGGCCGCCCTGGATGCGGGCCTGAAAGAGGCCGGCTACTCGGCGGCGGAAAGACGGAACTCCGAGGCCAGCCTCCACGAAAACCTGCTTTTCCTTAAGACCACCCTGGCAGGCAGGGAAGCGCTTATCCGGGATCTATCCCAGGCCGCCGAGCGGGCCATTTCCGCCGGCACGCCGCCGCCGCCCGAGGAAATCAAGCGCCTGGCCGAAGGCCTGGCCGCCAGCCTGGCTGAGGCCGCCGGCCGGGCTGACAGGACTCTTTCCCTCTTTGAGGCCTACCGGAAAAGCACCCCCTCCTTCCTGGACGAATTCCTGGCCCCGGAGGGTATTATCACCAGGAAGCGGGCCCTGGATGCCAAGATCCGCTCCTGCCGGGACGGCGTTTTGGAAAAACGGGGCTTTATAGCGGATCTGCGTAAGCGCAACGAAGACCTGGGAGCAAAGATCAACGAGTACCGTTCAACCCTGGAGGATCTAAGGGTGAACCGCATGAAAATGACCACCCAGGCGGAGGCGGCGGAGGAAGTGGCCCGCTTAATCAGAAGGGAACTGGCGAACCAGGAAAACCTCATTAAAAACATCCAGGACGAACTCTTTTTGGACCGCAAACGCTTTGCCGAAATCGACGGGCGCATTCAAGATGCGGAAACCGAGATTGTCGAAATCGAACAAAGGGGAAAGCAGCTTACAGAGGATCTGGAAAAAGTTGAGCAGGACATCAGCGTAAAAAACACCGACGTGGCGGGCAGCCAGGACAGCATCCGCAAACGCATGACGGAAATGGCCAAGGTACAGGAAAACCTGGAAAAATTACACCTGGAACTGGTTCAGTCCGAAACGGAGATAAAGAACATTGGGGACAATTTCCGTGAAAGCCATTCCCGCGACCTTATGGAATACGAGGAGAGGATCTACACAATTACGGCCCAGAGCGGGGAACTGCGTGAGCATCTGGCCCGCTGCAGGCAGGCCCTGAAAGACCTGGGCGCGGTGAACTTTGCCGCCCCGGAGGAATTCTCCGAGACCAAGGAACGCTTTGATTTTCTTTCCGGCCAGTTGGCGGACCTTGCCAGGGCCAGGACGGATTTGGAGCAGCTCAACACCGAACTTAGGACTGAGTCATCCCTTCTGTTCATGGCCACCTACGACAAGATAAAAAAGAACTTTCACAACATGTTCCGGCGGCTCTTTGGCGGAGGCCGTGCGGAGCTGCGCCTTTTGGACCTGAACCACGTTCTTGAATCGGGCATTGAGATCTTTGCCCAGCCCCCCGGCAAAAAACTGGAAAACATCAATCTGCTTTCCGGCGGCGAGCGTTCCATGACCGCCGTGGCCCTTCTCTTTGCCACCTACCTGGTTAAGCCTTCGCCCTTCTGCCTTCTGGACGAAATCGACGCCGCCCTGGACGACGAAAACGTAGGCCGCTTTGGCCAGATCCTCCGGGAGTTCGGCAGCAAGAGCCAGTTCATCGTCATTACCCACAACAAGAGAACCATCACCTGCGCGAACACCCTGCTTGGGGTAACCATGGAGGAGTCCGGTGTCAGCAAGCTCATTTCCGTCAGGCTGGATCATGAAGAAGAAGAGCGCTATGTTCCGGAGCCCTACCAGGATGAACTTTTTGAAGAAGAGGAAGTGGAACTGGAAAGCGGCCGGGAACTTCCCCCCGGAATTAACGACCCATCCAAAGTGAGCGAAGCGGATCTGCGCCCCATCCGATCCCGAAGGCGCGCGGAAGCCTGACATTTTTTGCATTTTTGTTAAGTTGCTTGACTTTTTCCCGTCATTATCATATAAAAGCTAAACGGGTTATGCCCGTCATAAATTTTTTTGGAGGACCTATTATGAAAAGATTACTGGTTTTGGGAATGGCGCTTCTGATTTTTGCTCCCGCCGTCTTTGCCGACGACGCAAATGTAATGCCTGCCCGTGTTGGCCGCCTGTACCTGGCGCCAAGTTATATCTTTGGCAGTCAGTCTTTTGACGAAGACGGAAACCGCGTGGAGTCAGCGGATATTAAAATGCTGAACCTTGGCGTTGCTTTGGAGTACGGCATTAATAGCTGGATCACCGGCGCAGTCCAATGGACCCCCGGTATTAACCTCTGGTCCGAAGTAGACGCAGGCTTGCCCTTTCCTGGCGACGCCTATATCAAAGACATGGGGGACCTCTTTGTGGGCGCCAAGCTCCAGATAGTTGGCCCTGCGGCACCGGTGAGATCAACTGGCATCCGGCTGGCCTTTGCCCCTGGGGTCAAAATCCCCATGCCTGGTCCGGATTTTGGGGATGAGCTCCAAAGCGCGATGAGCGGCGGAGACTTGACTGTCGCTACATTGGATAAGCATGTCCTTGGCGCGGGGCTGCGAAGCTATATTGATTTTGTTATCAATGAAAACTTCTTTATCAACCTTTTCAATGAATTTATTTACTACCCCTTGCCGGGTGACTTAAGGAACAACAGCGCCTATCTGGCCCTTGCTGCTCTTGGAGCAAGCGGAGATACCGAAGTGAATTACGGTTTTGACCTGACCTTTGAGCTTGAACCGGCCTTTACCTTTGACCTTGCCCCTGGGGTACGGCTCAATGCCGGCCTTCCTGTAAACTACAAGTTAGCGCCGCAGCCGGATATTGATATGCTGATTTTCCCCGATCCTGAACTAACCCACCTTCTAACGGTTAAACCCGGAGCTTCTATCTTCTTTATGGGCTGGGCTTTACCGATGGAATTTAAACTTGCCTACCACCTGCCTGTCTGGGGTCAATACTCAACTGCGAACAACGTCGTTAATTTCCAGTGGAGAGTTTACTTTAGGATCTAGTGTATATTAATGCCATGACAATCTTTCTTGTTCTTTTGGGCCTTGTTAGTCTTTCTCATGTCGCCTTTATTATTCTTGAAAAGGAGACATTAAGGCGGATTAGCAAGTGCCTGATTGTTCCATTGCTCCTTGCGGCGTATATAGCGGGAGGGGGAAGATCCCTTTTTCCCATTCTGGCCCTTCTCCTGGGCTGGAGTGGGGATATTTTACTGATCAAAATTCAGAACACCGTAAACTTTAAACTGGGCCTTGCTTCTTTCCTGCTGGGCCATATCTGCTATATTATTGCCTTTATAGGGCTGCTCGGCATTTATGCCGTCGGCATAAATGCCGTTGGTATTGCCAATATTAACATACCCTCAATTCTGATCTTCACGCCTCCGACCATTGCCCTTGGCGCGGTGGTATTCCGCCTTATCAAGCCAACCAGGGAAATGCGCATCCCGGTGATCATTTACATGATCGTGCTTGTGACCATGAACTTCCTTGGATTCCAGGTTTTTCTTGCCAATCCTGGTCTTGCCGGTCTTTTGATCCTGTCCGGATGCTTTAACTTCATTGTCTCTGACACAATTCTGTCTTACTATACTTTTAGAAAACTAAAGCTTTCCGGAGCGGTTTTGATTATGGTCTTTTACATCGTGGCCCAGACGGAGATTATCATGGGCCTGCTCTTGCTTTAAGCAGCGCCTTTTAGGTGGCGACGATTTCCTTGGCGTCATCCAGGAACGATGATATCTGCTTGCTGGCCTCGCTCACTTCGTTTACCCGTTTTGTAACATTCCCGGAAATCTGATGCAATTTTTGCATTTCTTTTGATATATAGGCGCTCTGTTTATGTATATCCTCGCTTCCGCTGCGCACCCTTTCAGTCTCTTCCTTGATTGACTTTAAGGACGTAAGAATTTGAGCCCCGCCTGATGCCTGTTCCTCCACGGCGTTGTTTACCTGGGCAAAGGCACTATCCATTGCCGTTATCTCGTTGAAAATTAAAGTCATGGATTTCACAGTTTCCTCTGTAACATTGCTTATGCTTTTTATGGATTCTTCCATCTTGCCGATTTCTTCGGAAATGCTTTTTGATTCCTTGCTGGCCGATTCCGCCAGCTTGCGCACCTCGCTGGCGACAACCGCAAAGCCCTTGCCGGTCTCCCCGGCGTGAGCTGCCTCGATGGCTGCGTTCATGGCAAGAAGGTTGGTTTTCGCGGCAATTTCCTCGATAATTTTATTCGCCTCCTGCAGCATTTCCGACCGTTCATGCAGACGGTCTACTTCTTCCGCAAGTTTTTGCATCATTGCATTGCCGGAAGCTGACGAATTACTGAGCATATCAACGGTTTTACTTATTTCAACGGCTACCGATCGGATTGAATCTATATTGGCAACCATCTCTTCTATTGATGATGAAGAAGTGCTTATATGGGAAGCCTGGGAAACAACCGCTTCTTCCAGGTTATCTATGGATTCGACAATTTTCGAGACATGCTCGGAGGCCTGCTCAACAGATCCAAGCTGCGTATTGGTTTCTTCTATCGTGACTTCCATGTTTCCCTTTATTCGCCCCAGGGCCTCGGAAGATTCTATTATAACCTTGTTTAGCTGTTTGCCGTCTTCGGTCGCTTTCAGCAAATGCTCGGCTATTCTATCGGTTGCTGTATTAATTTTTTCCTTTAAACTGTCCCTTTCGTTGGAAAGTTCATCATTAAGCTTTTCTTCTTTTTCGTCTTTAAGCATATTGATGCGTTCAAAAATTATTGTAAGAAGCAGGATAAAAATATAACCGGCCAGAAAGCGGAATTTTATTGCCGGATCCATATCGTAAATCGATGATATTCCCGGCCTGTACAACATTATGGAAGCCAGAATAAGACCGATCGCCGATGCAATTACGCCTATTGTCATCTGACAGAGAAAAATGGCTATCATGGGAAATGAAAAAAACCAAACCGCCAGCCACATGTAAAGACCGCCGCCATAAAGCAGAAAAAGGCAGTAGAGTCCAAAAAGGGTTACAGGGACAGTGGCGAGTGCTTTTAGTGATACTTTTGTACGCATTAATAATACCGAAACAAGGGCTATACCGGCTATGCTAAAATTAATAGTTGCCCTTGTATTATCTTCACCCATCACGTTTACGCCAAATATTGTCAGGGGGATAATAGCGACCGAAAGTATTCCGCTCATGGTCGCATATCTTGCCCTGGCGCTGAGATTCGTGATTTGGGTATAGCGCTTTCCAAGAAATATGGTTTTAATTAACAATGCAGTCCTCCGAATAATTATTTTAGCTCTTCTGCTTAAGCCTGTCTCTGGCATCCATCTTACGGTAGTAGTCGGTTTGCCTTACTATTTCCATAACCGAAACAATATGAATTTTGGTATCCGTTATCTGTATTTTTGGATTTTTCTCTATTTTCGAATACAGTGCTGAGCTGTTTTCCTTGTTAAGTCCAGCCAGGGCGAGCAGCTCGGCCCAGCCAAAATTGAACGTATAGGAAGCCTGGGAAGCAGAGCCGTCAAGGGCCACCCGGTTTTTTTCCAGCTGGGTATAAAGGGTATTGTATATGCGGCCCACTGGATCAAGCATAAGGGCGTTGGCCAGCTTCTTGTATATTAGCCAGATCCTTTCCGCAAGAAGCGTGGTAACCTTGGCAACAAGCTGGGGCTGACTGCTGATCATAAGCTCAAAGTTGCTCTTGTTTACCACCATCACGTCACATTCTTCGTAGGCCATTGCCGTGGCGAGCCTTGGCTTATTCTCCAGCAATGCCATCTCGCCGAATATGTCGCCGGACTTTAGTATCGCCAGAACTACTTCGTTATTCTCAACGATCTTGGCGATTTTTACAGATCCCCTCTGTATGATAAAAAGCTCATCCCCCGGCTCTCCCTCTGCAAAAAGCAGAGTATTTTTAAGGTAAGTCCGGTTTATCTGATCAGAGCCAAAGTCTGTTTTCGTGTCATTTGTGAGCTTTGCCAGCTTCGCCAGTATTTCCTTGACAGCCGGTATTTTTTCTCCCTGGGGGCAATGCTTGTAATATTTGGCATAGGCATAAAAAGCCTGACTGTACTGCTTTTGTCTTACATAGTATTCACCCACATTATACAGGTGGGAAGGGCCTGCTTCTGCGGTAGTCTTCATGGTAATTTCAGCAAGGGTGTCGTTTAAATGCCTGAGCCGCTGAGAAAATTGCATAATTATTTTGATAGCCACAGCGGGGCTCTGCTGAATAAGCCCAATGTACTGCTGCTGATGTACTTTTATTAAGACTACATCGCTTAGGGCCAAGGCTGTTTCAATATGGCTCTGGGAAGACATGGTCGAGACAACCCCAATAAAGTCTCCGGGCCCAAGCATCTCCTCCTTTTCTCCCTTGACTATTGCCTCTTTGCTGCTTCTAACCCTTCCCTGCTGTATAATGAAAAAACAGCCGGAATTAGGCTTGCCCTCTATGACAATATATGCGCCCTGCTTAAAAGTGGTATAGCCAAGTTGAAGTTGATTTCCCATCCTTGCTCCAATTACTTTTCCGTGAAGTTGTAAACACCGTCCCAGTCACTTTCCGGCGGGTATTCCAGGTGCTGCTGACAACGGCTCAGATACAGAAGACTGGGGCCGTCTTTGGGATAGAGTTTAAGAACCTGATTAAAGGCGCTTTCGGCTTCTTTCCAGAGGCGCTTTTCAAAAAGCTCAAGGGCCTTGTGGAAAAGCTGCGCCATTTCCTGCATGCCCGCCGGGGCATCCGCCTTTGTTTCCAGCAACTCGTAGATCTGCACCGGCTCGTTTATTCCCACAACCCTTATCCGGTCAAGGCGGCGGGTAAGCAGCCGCCCGTAGGTTCCTTTTACGGTTTCTTCTGAAGCCAGAATTGCGGTTCCGTATTGCTTGTTCACCCCTTCCAACCGGGCGGCCAGATTTACCGCATTGCTTATGATGGTATAGTTCATCTTCTTTTGGGTTCCCATGTTTCCCACTACCATATCGCCGGAGTTGATTCCAAAGCGGGTAAGAAGGGGCGACGGGCTTAGATTGTGTTCCGCCACATACCTGTTTATTCCGTCTTCCAGGCGCCTCATCAAAATCGCGGTCAGGCAGGCCCGCAAGGCATGCTCCGGAAGTTCTAATGGCGCGCCAAAGAATGCCATGATGGCGTCGCCTTCGTATTTGTCAATTGTGCCGTCATTATCAAGAATGACATCGCTCATGGTGGAAAGGTAGTAGTTTAAGAGTTCTACCAGTTGTTCGGGGCTCAGCGCTTCGGCTATGCTGGCAAAACCCTTGACATCGGTGAAAAGGGCGGTCATGTAGCGCTTTTCCCCGCCAAGCTGCAGGCGGGTGGGATCGCTGACAATTTCCTCCACCACATCTTCTGATAAGTAGGTGGAAAAGGCCCGGCGCAGGTTGTTGTTAAAGTACTGCAGCTTTACATGGGCAACTTCAACCTGCCTGGTTTTTCTGCGGTAAAGCAGCACATTTAAAAGGGCCAGGATAACCGCGAGCGGAACGGCAATAAGCTGCAGGAGTTTCATGTTCTCCGCGCCCTCCCGCTGGGTAAAGATAAAATCATCCTTGATATCAACTCCGGCAATTGCGTATACATTGCCATTACTGTCAAATACAGGGGCATAGGCGGTAAGAAGGTCGTCCCAGTCAAGGGTATAGGCGCCCAGGTCCGTTATCTGGACAGTTCCGGCCAGGGCATTAAAGGCAGCCTCCTCTTCAATTTCTTCAAAGTCCCCAGGTCCCATCATGGTTTGGGGATCAGTATCGTTATCAATGATGTACTGCATGGTATTGTTCTCGTAATGCCGCCAAAAGTACGCAAAGTGGAGATTGTGATCCTCGGCGAACTGTATAAGCCGCTCCCTCATTTCCTGGTACTCGGGGCTATCCATATCCTCGACAGTATGAAAACGGTCCAGCTCTTCGGCGCTGGCCAGCTTTGAAAGAGACTGCGCCGCTGATCCCAGGTGGTTACTGGTCATCTGAACAACCGTTCTTTCGTAATTGACCATTTGGAAATTTACCAGTTCGGCTATTGAAAGTATCATGAGCGCGGAAACGAAAAATAAGCCCAGTACAAGCCTGAACCAGATGGCATGGGCAAGGCTCTTTGCCTGGTCAGTGCTTTCGGTTGGCTGCTGAGTTCTGGCCCTGATTTTGGAAAGGAGAATCAAAAGAGGGGTTCCAAGCAGCAGGACTGTCGTACTGTTTACACCCGTGGCAACAAAGCCCTGAATGGTTACCCTGCCAAAGTTTTCGGTGAAAATTGACATATCCAGTATCCTGGCAATGAAGCCGTAGGCCAAAAGATTGGAGCTGGCCTGGATAAAGTTAAAAGTAACCGCTTCCTTTACGCCAAATCCGCCTTCCTGTATCCTGTAGTATTTCCAGAAAGAGCCGATTATAAGGCCGAAAAGACCGGAGGCGCAAATCCAGCTCCACCACAATCCCCAGCCTGCCACGTAGTCTACCAGGGTGTGGCCGATAAGGCCGATAAGCAGCCCCGCCACAGGCCCAAAGGCAGCGGCAAAGAGGGCAAGGACGGCATTGCCAAAGTATATGTAGGTATTTTCTATTCCGGTATAAATGGACAAATACCGGTTCATCGCAAACATTAAACCAGAGCCAACGACAACCGCCGCCGCTGTTTTGGCAACGGCCAGCAGCATGGCTTTTGTGAAAATTACCCTAACTCTCATCTACTATCCTCCTTACCAGCTTGAGCTTAGCTCTTGCATCCATTTTAAGATAGTAGCCTATTTGTCTGACTTTTTCCATAGCAGGCGGGCATTACCCGCTGCTTGCGACGGGGTTGCTGATATTACCTTCAACACAGGTAACAAATGTTGCCGGGTCAAATGGCTCATCAATATAAACCACTGGAATATCCATGTGTGTTATGGAATTGTGCATATTAGCGTTCATCAGAATCAGGGCAGGGCTATTGTTTTCCAAAACCTTGTACATTTTTTCCGCTGAAGGCGCGGTTATTACATCGTATTTTTCTTCCAGCGCATCTATACCGAGCCGGAGATTATCACGGTTATCGTCTACAAGCAACACCAGCTTCCTCTCCGAAGCATTGATTCGACTTTTCTCTTCTGCCTTATCACTTCTAACTTCTCTCTTTTCATTATCTATCCAGCGGTCAAGCATTTCGTCCAGTTGCGAAACATCTATGGGTTTGGCAAGAAAATCGCTGAAGCCTTTTTCCAAAAACATCTCCTTCATCCCCGAAACTGCATTTGCAGTTAATGCTACTATTGGTACGGTATTTCCCATAGCACGAATAGCGGCGGTTGTTTCGATTCCGTCCATTTCCGGCATCATGTGATCCATAAACACCAGATCGTAGGCTTCGCCATGCATAGTGCGCCGCTTTATCATTTCAATTGCTTCTGCACCGCTGAGGCATGTGTCAACTGTTGCCTTATAGGGAGCAAGCAGACCTTCGGCTACTTTCAGGTTAGTTGCAAGGTCGTCTACTACCAGAAGACGTGCATTGGGAATGGTAAACCGAATAGCGTTCTTTGTCACAGAACTGTCAAAATAAACCTGCTTGTCCGTTTTACCGTTAAGCGTATTAGCAATGGAAAGAGACTGTATTGGCAGGGAAACAAAACTTACATTGGGGATATAGGCTTCTGTCCCCCATTCAACCATTAGGGCAAGGGAGGGTTTCTTGTTATTATGATAGACCGCATTATCAATTACCGGCTTGATTTTATCATAAAGGCCGTAGCCTGAGAATACGAAAAACCATTCCTCCCGGCTCAGGGCTTCGGAAAAATCTTCCGGATTTGTTATCAAGGTATTGGGAACACCCAGATTATCCAGAGACCAGCATACCGACTGGGCATAGGCAATTCGGCCCTCATAGACCAGTACCTTTTTGGCTTTTGCATTCTCCACCTTGGCAAAGGGCAGGCTTGAGTCAACTTCTTGCGGTATGATCACTGTGAACTCAGTTCCCTTGCCGTACTCACTTGTTACGCTGATGTCCCCGCCCATGGCAATACAGAGCCGCTTGGTAATGGCAAGGCCCAAACCTGTTCCCTCAATGGATCTGTTCTTTTTAGTATCCACCTGCGTAAAGTCCGAAAATAGTTTTTCCTGGTCTTTGGCACTAATACCCTGACCGGTATCACTTACTATAATCTTGAGCCAGATTTGTTTCTCTGTCCGCCTGTCTGCAGTAATAGACATGCTGACATGTCCTTTTTCCGTAAACTTTGCCGCATTTGAGAGGAGGTTAAGTATAACCTGTCTTATTCGTACCTCGTCCCCTATAAGATCGTTGCAGATGTTTCCGTCTATATTGGTGAAAAACCTGACAGGCTTTTCAATGAGCCGCATACGGATGATATTAATCGTGTCATTAACCAGGGATGAAAGCATATATCTGGAGGGAATGATTTCCAGTTTGCCCGCTTCGATTTTGGAAAAATCAAGAATATCGTTGATGATGGAAATAAGATTAGAGGCTGCCTGTTTTATTTCCTGCGCCTCTGAGCGGGCATCATCGGGAAGATCCTTGCGCAAAAGCAGTTCCGACATGCCGGTAATGGCGTTCATGGGGGTACGGATCTCATGGCTCATGACCGACAGGAATTGACTTTTAGCCTGGTTGGCATGTTCACTTTGAAGGGCCTTTTTACGGTATAGCCATATCCCAAGACATCCTGACATTACCGATAGAACCAGAGAAAGGATCAATACGGTTCGCATAACCCTGATATTGTTTCGCTGGGAGATAATAATTTCGTCGTCCAGGTCAACCCCGGCAGCGCAGTAGACTGTTCCATCGGCATTGAAGACCGGGGCAATACCGGAGATAAGGCCGTCCCAGCTTTGTGTGTAGTCTCCCAGATCCGATGCCCAGACATTTCCTGCCATAATAAAGGGAACGGCCTCGGCAGTGGCGGGATCTTCATGCAGGTAGTATATCCATTCGGGGGTGACCATCCATTCTTCGTCTTCATCATTGTCAACAATATATTGAATCCGCCCGTCCCCGGTGTAGCGCCAGTAGTAGACGTAGAGCACATTGTGGTCTTCGGCAAATTGCTGTAATCTCAGTTTTATTGAATCCCATTCGGGCCTTTCCATGTCATCTGCGGTATGGAACAGGTCCAGTTCTTCTACTGTCAGGAAGACTGAAGCTGCCTGGGCCGCAGATAATAGATGGTTCTGGACACTTTCTTCTACTGCCCTTTCCATACGGCTTATGTAAACCGAAACTACGACTGTTACCAGCAACATAAGGGTAGCGGAAACAAAAAACAGTGAAAAAATAAAATGTAAGCGATCTGTAAAAGTTTTAGACATTATCATCCTCCAACATCAAACCAAAAAGCCTTAGAGCATCTCACTTCAATCAATTTAAAACTTTAGAACTTCCTTTTTTTTCAAAATTCTACGAAAACTGTATCATACGTCAAGAAAAAACAAGCGTCAGAGCTGCCGGTTTTTTCACCCCAAGCTGCCGGTTTTTTCATACCAAGCTGCTGGGGCATTACTCGCGAATTCCTACCTTCGGTTCTTTGCACGCAAAGACGCAGAGCCGCAAAGAAAATTAGCAGGTAGCTGTTAAAAATTAGAGCTTTTTCTCACTTTTCCCTCATTTTTTCCCAAAAAATAAAAGTGCCCTGCATATCCGCGCCGTTAAGGGGTATGGAGGAACAACTATGGCGAAAATACGCTTCGAAGAAGACGACGAACTAATCGACATACGCTTTGATAATGTGTTCAAGGCAGTATTCACAAGGGATACCCCGCTTTCCAATGCTGCTCTCTCAAAACTCATCTCCGCCTTCATTGGCAGGGAAGTGCTGGTTGCAGGCATCAACGTCAATGAGCCGCCTATTGACAATCTAAGAGACCGTCAAATTCGCTTTGACATCTCCTGTAGAACGGACAAAGGCGAGCTGGTAAATGTCGAAATGTGCTTAAATCCAGACACCTTTGAACCGGTCAGGCTTGAGTTCTATGCAGGAAAACTCTTCACAGGTCAGGATATTCGTGGAACCGGCAAAACCTATAACGATCTAAAGGAAGCCTATCAGATAACCATATTGGCAAGAGAGCGGTTTTTCCCGGACGATGAATTTCTGCATACTTTTGAATATTATGACAAAGTATACGGAGTATCTCTTAACGGGAAGAGCCGGATAATCACCCTTGAACTTTCCAAGCTGGATGAGGTAGTTGAAAAACCGACAGTTAAGATGAGCGTGCAGGAGCAATGGGCTGTATTTTTCCGGTATTTGACTGATAAAAAGCGAAGGTATATAATAAACGAAATTGTGGAACGGGAGGAGGGAATTGCCATGGCAAGTGAAGTACTAATTACCATCAGCAAAGACGAGATTGAGCAGGCCTGGCTTCTGAGCGAGTACAAGTATGAACTTGATACCCAAAGTAGGCTAGTCCATGCTGAACGGGAAGGGATCAAGAAAGGCGAGCAGAAAGGCAAATTGGAAGGCAAGCAGGAAATTATTAATCTGTTAAAAAGCGGAAAATCGCCAGAAGAAATAATCAGAGACCATGAAAACGGTATGAGTTCTGGCGATTAAATCCCTTCCGCAACCCCCGCCCCCAGGCCCCTGAGCCGGGCATTACCTGCCCCCCCTGGCTCCCCGCGTCTGCCTTCGGCCCCCAAGCCGCGTGAGCCTTTGCTCGAAAAGAGCCTCACGCAGAGCCGCCGGTTTTTTCATACCAAGCTGCTGGGGCATTAAATCAATTCCTATAGACGCACGACCCGAAGGGGCGTATAATTCAAATCATGACCATTACACAAACTGTAGACATACCGGCTGACCGCAAACTGAGCATTACTGTGCCTCCAGAAGTTCCGACTGGAAAGACTATTCTTAGCTTTACTCCGGCTTTATCCATAAAAAGGAAAGTGACGGAAGCAGAAGAAATCGAATGTATCAATCGCCATTCCGAAGAGTTAAACAGGGAAATGGAAGATGTGCTTTTAGATCAGAGTCTTGATATATGAAACGAGGTGATTTTTACAGAGTCCGCAGGGCAACGGCACTTGACCCAAAAGATCGCCGCGTTTACCTTGTTGTTTCCAGACAGGATTTTATCTCAACCCAATTTTCCACTGTTATATGCGCCCCTGTTTATTCCAAGTATAGGGAAGATATTACCACACAGGTTGAGGTCGGCACGGCCGAAGGTCTGAAGCACGACAGCGCAGTTTATTGCGATGCTTTGATAAGTGTCCCCAAATCCTTGCTCACTGATTATGTCAGTACTCTTTCTGATACCAAAATGAATGAAGTTAATACTGCCCTACGAATTGCCCTGGCTACCGGATAATTTCCCTGCTCCCCGTATAACCCCCGGCCCAGGGGCCTGTGGGCGGCCTAGCGGAAACTGCCGGGGAACCTGCTTACGACTATGGCCGCTCTGCAGGTAGCACTGGCGTAAAGTTCTGGCAAGCGGGGATTCACCTAGAAAAACTCCAGTTGTACTACTCACTGCTTGCTTTCGCAAGCGCCTATGAACCACAGGCATCAATTTCTTCCAAGTACCTTTCCTACGCAAAAGAGTTTTTTAGGCAAATCCCCGCTTGCCAAAAAAGACTTTACACGCGGCATTTCTACCTGCAGAGCGGCCATAGTCAAACAGAGATGCTCTTATTGGGCCCTTTGTAGCACAGTGGTCATAGCCGTATGTCTATATGTGACAAGGGGAGAGGCTTCCCTGCCGCCCCTGCGTCGGGCATTACTCGGGTATTAACAGGTAACAGTGAGAATAGAAAAAAAGACAAATTTTTCCGTAAATTCGTAACATTTTCCCCGAAAAGTAAAAGCAAAACCGCACTTCCGCGCCATATAGGGTATGGAGGAAAATATGAAAGCAAATACCAAATTCAAAAGCAGCGTCTTCTCGCTGCTTTTCAGCGACCCTGAGGTCCTAAGGGAACTGTACTGCGCGCTAAAAGGGCTAACCCTGCCGGACGATGTCCCAGTCGTTATCAATACCCTTGAAGATGTCCTTTTCATGGATCAGATAAACGACATATCATTCGAAATAGGCGGCAGATTGGTTGTCCTTATCGAACACCAGTCAAAATTTCAATAGGCGATAAAAAAGGCTGTTGTTTATTCGTGGCGAGGGTTTAATACCCCGCCCTTAAGGGCGCTCTCATAAGGTATTAAACCCGAGTCCAATACCTTATGAGAACAACATACCCCGCCGAACCTTTGGTTCGACTTCTGGGCGGGGTATGTTGATTGTCGCAACCATGATATACTTAAAGAGTTCTTGGAGAAACAAGCGTCGGAGGTTCTGAGTATGCTGATGACTGAATGGAACATGGATGATGCCCTAGCGGTTCGCTACGATGAAGGCCGTGAGGAAGGCGAACAAATAGGCGAAAAAAAAGGTCGTGAAGAAGTAGCCCGAAAAGCCCTGGCCGAAGGTGCTTCTATTGAGTTTGTCACAAAAATTACCGGCTTTGATATTGACACACTGGAGAGGCTACGCCGAGATTAAACCCCGCATAACCCCCGGCTCAGGGGCCTGAGCCGGGCATTACCCGCCCACCCTGGCTCCCTGCTCCCTACTCATTTCTCATTGCTAACTGATCTGCTCCTCCTTTATTTTTCCAAAAAGTTTACTATACCGTCCCAATCCCGATCCGGCGGGCTTTGATAATAATGTTCACAGCGATCCCTGTAAATAATAGAAGGCTCGTCATCCGGGGATAGCTCAAGAAGCTGATTGAAAAGCTTTTCCGCCTCTTCCCAATCGCGGGATTCAAAAAGGAGCTGAGCTTTATGGAAGAGATTCACCATATTATGTAAAGCCGCCGGAGCATCGGCGTTTGTTTCCAGCACCTCATAAATGCGCACCGGTTCGTTAATTCCCGCTACCCTGACAAGGTCAAGCCGCCGCGATAGGAACTTCCCGTCTGTTTCCTTTATTGTATTCTCCGTACAGAGAATACTGGTTCCGTATTGTTTGTTTATTCCCTCAATCCTGGCAGCCAGATTCACCGCATTGCCAATGACGGTGTAGTTCATCTTCTTTTCAGTTCCCATGTTCCCCACTACCATTTCGCCGGTGTTAATTCCAATTCTGGTAAAGATTGGGAGCATCCCATTTTTTGTGATGTTTTTGTTTACTGTCGCTTCAATCCTTTTCATTTTTATCGCGGCGGTACAGGCCCGCATGGCGTGATCTGGAAGCTCCATAGGCGCGCCGAAAAAGGAAATAATGGCATCGCCCACAAACTTGTCAATTGTTCCCTTTTGTTCCAGAATTATATCACTCATAGCAGAAAGGTAATTGTTTAATAGCTCAACCAGCTGCTCCGGCGTCAGCACTTCGGCTATGCTGGTGAAGTTCCTGATGTCGGTAAACATGGCGCTCATGTGCCGTTTTACCCCGCCAAGTTGAAGCCGTGTTGGGTCGGCGATAATTTCATCTACGACCTCGCCGGAAAGGTAGGTAGAAAGGGCCTTGTAAAGATTGTCGTTAAAGTATTGCAGCGTTCTCTGCTGCTCCTGCACAAGAAGGTGTACTTCGATGCGCTTAAGAAGCAAAGACGGCTGAAATGGCTTTGTGATATAATCAACGGCCCCAAGGGAAAGGCCTTCAAGTTCATCCTCTGATTCGGACTTGGCTGTTAGAAAAATTACCGGGATGTCCTTGGTTTCCTGTTTTGACTTGAGGATTTTAATTGTTTCATACCCATCCATTTCCGGCATATCAATATCCAATAGAATGAGATCAGGATCATTTTTTTCCAGAAGCTTGAAAAATTTTGCTGCAGAAGGCGCAGTGGCAAGGTCGAAATGTTCTGACAGCACATTTTCGCCAAGCCGGAGGTTTGTGATATTGTCGTCTATCATGATAATAAGTTTTTTTTCGTTTTCCATGTTCTTCGTTTGAACCCGCTCCCATGGCTCCCTGCCCCCCGCTCCCTGCTCCCCGCATAACCCCCGGCCCACCCCCCCTGGGCCGGGCATTACCCGGTTATCCCTGCTTTAGGCAGCATGGACACTGCCAGGCGGCCGAATGGCCGCCCGTATATATTTCCTTTCAGTGCGCGACCCGCAGGGGCGCACGCTGCTGCTAGCAATGTTTTACTGGAGTTTTTTCTCCGAAAAAACTCCGAGCTGAAAATCAGCAGGGACGCTGATTTTCAGCCCCGCTCCCCGCGTCTACCTTCGGTCCCCAAGCTGCGTGCTAAAACCTCGAACCGCAGACCGCAGTCTGACGGCTCGAGTCTCTGCGCCCGTTATCACGGAGTATAACCACTCCTTGTTAAAAAAGCTGTAGGAGGGGAAGTGATGATGGCGGGAGTCGCCACATTGCTATTGATGGTAGCGGTGAAGTCTGAAGGGAAGGCGTAGTCTGGTTCTGCTTGAAGCCTAATTTGGACATTGTATGTCGTACCGGCCACGAACGGGCTAACCACTGGCGTTGTCCCATCCCTCCACTCTGCAGTCGCAGTGAAGCCTGTACCGCTTGGTGGTGTTACCGTATTATCCGGCATAGCGTCCGCTACCGGGACGATTACATTGAAATTCAAGCCGGTGGCTTGAATTGGTCTTCTAACGTGAACCGCTAACACGCTTGAAGTGGCATCAGGCGCGCCTGCTGCGCTGACCACTAAGTAATAGTACATTGTCCCCGCTACATCCGTGGGTATTGTTAATGTAGCAGTATTAGCGCCACCTGTGTTACCAAGGTTTGTTGGGCTGCCTGTAGTAGTGCTATTCTCGATATTACTAAACCACTGGTAATTCGGTGTCTCGCCGCTGCTAACAGTCACTACCACAGTCCGAGTGAAGGGATCTCCTAGAAATAAAAATTGAGCAGGTCCAACCGATCCAACAATAATGGTGGTGGTGGGCGCTATAATGCTTGATTCCAAATGGATAGTTGCAATAGCACCTGAGCTGTAACTTATGTTTAAAGTGGCTGTGTAATCGTCCACAACAGATGTATCAGTGTAAATTGTAATTTCTTCATCGCCATCCCGACCTATAGATAGTGTTGTTGTAAGCAAAGATGGTGTTGGAGTAAAACTAAAGCCTGGACCAGAAATGACTGCGGTAATATTCACAGGGTCAGTATCAGTGAAATTATAAACAGTAATAACATGACTAGCCGTATCGCCAATAAATACAGTGCCGAAATCATGATTATAGTCGTCGGCTATATCCAAAGCGATTGCATTGGGAATCCGCTTCATCTTTATCTGGGCAGTTGCCGTTTGTCCGGCTGTGACAGTAACCTCTGGCGGGGGAATGGCAGTATCGTCTTCCCTGGCGTAGGGCCAGCCGTTCACAAAGGCGTGCACCTCAATGTCATAACTGTTGGCGGGGACTGACCAATTGCTAACCTGGGTCACGCCAGCCGCTACTTGTCTTGTGATCGGAGTACCGCCGTCTTGTGGAATAAGCCATATCTCGTGGGTAAGGTCAAGGGCAGTACCAGGGCCGACCTTATTATTAAAGCCTGCCGACCTTGCCGTCCCTCCGCCCACGTTTATCGTAATCATGCCCATTTCGCCACTTCCCCCTGCCGGGTTGGAACAGGTGCCCAATAATAGCAGCGAACAAACGACCGTCAGAATAGCCAAAAAACGTAAATTTTTCATGGTTTTACTCCTTTTTTTCAAAATTCTACGAAAACTGTATCATAGGTCAAGGAAAAACAAGCCCCAGACCTGCCGGTTTTTTCACCCAGAGCTGCCGTTTTTTTCACCCCAAGCTGCCGGTTTTTTCATACCATGATGCCGGTTTTTTCACCCCATGCTGCCGTCCATTTTTCATAGAAATCATGCTAAAATTAAAAAGAAAATGAAACAATTGCGAAAAAAAATTGCTGGCCGTTCACATTTTGTATTTGCCCTGTTTTTCATGTCCAGTACCCTGATGCTGGTTATGACAATAGTGGTATCTGTATACATAAACCGCATGGAAAAAACCATGGAAGACAGCATACAGAAGCACCTGATGGCTGCGGCCAATGCGGCGGCAACTTACCTTACGGTAGAGGAGCTGGACCTCTTCCACAGCGCAGAGGATATGGAAAGGCCCGAGTGGGACGCTTTAAAAGCCCGGCTGCAACGCTTTGCCAAAGACAACCAGGTGCTCTATGTTTACTACTGGCGCTACAACAACGGACAAATACAGTACATCATAGACAATGATGAAGACGAAGAAGGGATGGTCACGCCCGAACTCTTCTTTTATCTGGATGATGATCCCATAACAGCAATAGCAGTTCCCCATGTCATGGCCGGGGGCACCTGGGTCACCGACCTGGGTACCTACACCGCATCCTGGTACGGCCTTATCTCCGGCCTTGCCCCGGTGTTTAATGCCGACGGTTCGGTCTACAGCGCAGCCGGGGTCGATCTTAGCGATGAAATTGTCATGAGCCAGCGGAATAACGTCAGGATTGTGCGGATAGTGCTTTTCAGCTCCCTGTTTTTTTCAATGCTGTCAGGGGCCTTAAGTGTATGGTCGTACCGCAAAAAGGCCCTTCAGAGCGAGGCTGCCAACAAGGCAAAAAGCGACTTCCTGGCCGTCATGAGCCACGAGATCCGCACTCCCCTGAACGCGGTGATAGGACTTTCGGAAATTGAACTGCGGGACCATGCTTACGGCAGCAAACTGCCGGAGTCCTCAAGGGATAACATCCTCAAAATACACCAGTCAGGATCTTCCCTTTTGGGGATTATTAACGACATCCTGGATGTCTCAAAAATAGAAGCCGGAAGCTTTGAACTTTATTCGATTGACTATGAGACCGCACCGCTTTTAAGCGATGTGCTTAATCTTAACAAGGTCAGAATTGGCAGCAAACCCATTACACTTGCTGTAGAAATCAACGCTGATTTCCCGGCCAGGTTTAACGGTGATGAACTGCGGGTCAGGCAGATATTGAACAACATCCTTTCAAACGCTGTTAAGTACACAGAAGAAGGGGAGATAAAGTTAACTGTTAATAGTGAACAGTTAGCAGAGAATGTTTTGGTCACTTTTACTGTCAGCGATACCGGCATAGGCATACGGCAGGAAGATATTGGGAAACTGTTTACCAGTTACGCCCAGCTTGATTCGGGAGCTAACCGGAAAATCGAAGGCACCGGGCTTGGCCTTGCGATTACCAAAAATCTTGTAGCGATGATGGGGGGCAGCATCTCTTTGGAAAGTGAATACGGCAAAGGCTCTGTCTTTACCGTAAAGATTACCCAGGGCCTTCCTGGCAACGGGACAGACTCCAGCCCGTGTATCGGGGAAGAAACCGCCAAAGCCCTTAGAAACTTCCGTTATGGGACAGCCCCAAAAGACATGGGCCCTGTTAGTCTTCGGATGCCCGAGGGCAGGGTGCTGGTGGTGGACGACATGCCCATGAACCTTCTTGTAGTCAGGGGGCTGCTCAAGCCCTACGGCCTAAAAATTGACTCTGCCTCCTCTGGAAGGGAAGCCATTGAACTGGTGCAGCGCCAGCGCAGGGCCGGGGACAGGCAGTATGACCTTATATTCATGGATCACATGATGCCCGAAATGGACGGCCTTGAAACAGTCAAAGCCATACGGGCCTGGGAAAAAGGGCAGCAAGAAAACGGGACTATCGAGGTTCAAAGAATCCCGATAGTAGCACTTACCGCGAATGCCCTTTTGGGCATGAAAGAGTTTTATCTGGAACATGATTTCCAGGACTACATTACAAAACCGATAGACCGGCAGCTTTTGAACGAAACGATCATCCGCTTTATCCCCCCGGAACTGCAGATTCCGGCATATGAAGATGCCCGGCAGCCTGCACTGCAAACTGCCGCCTTAGAGCCCAGGATACAGATAAATATTGCCAGGGCAATGGGGACCCAGTATCTTGATATGTTAAACCACTTTCAGCTATCTTTTGAACGTGCAGCTGCTCAAACTTCGATTGACTCCAGCTATTTAAAAAAGTTTTTCAGCCTTATAGACTCTATCGAAAAGACTGGCCTGCCTGACGATCTGTTAGAAGAGGCGGCTTTGTTAAAGGAAGCCGCACAGTGCGGGGATGCCGGGGTTATACGGGAAAGGCTTGGCGCTTTTTGCGCTGCTCTGCAGAGCAGCGGGCAGCATACGGTAGAGCGGGACAAAAGACAGCTAGACAAGGCCCAGTGCGAAACTTTACTGTGTTTAAAGAAGGCCATTCAGAACGGGGAAATCGATAAGACAGAGGCAATCATGGGAGAGCTTGGGACCATGAATCTTGAACCGGCCTGGCGGGAATTGTACTTTCTGCTTTATGATTTACTTTTGGCGGGGGATAATGAAAAAGCCATTGGGGCTATATTCCTTTGGGAACGCATGATAAAGAGGTAAGAATGATAAAAATCATAATCGTAGAAGATCAAACCATGCTCCGGAATGCGCTGGAACAATTAATAAACGAACAAGATGACATGGAAGTCATTGCGACAACAGGCGATGCGTCAAAGGCGCTGAAACTTTGCCGTGACCTGTCGCCGGACCTGGTGCTTATGGACGTGGTCACAGAAAACGATGCCAGCGGTATAACCTGGGCCGGCTGTATACGAAAGGAACTGCCGGACATAAAAATAGTAATAATGACCGCCATGCCTGATATAACCTTTATCGACGAAGCCAGAAAAGCTGGAGCGCACAGTTACATATACAAAAACTCAAAAAACGATCATTTATTTTATGTCATTCGCAGTACCATGCAGGAGATTGGCATATATCCAGGACCCAGTGACAATAATCCCTTTGCCACCCAATTTACTGAAAAAGAAATTGCCGTGATCCGCCTTGTGTGCCAGGGAAAATCAAGGAACGAGATGGTCAATGAGCTGGGCATATCTGAATCAATGATAAAACCTATTATCACCTCAATTCTGGACAAGTCGGGATTTGACAGCATAGCTAAATTCGCCATCTATGCCGTAAGCCGTGGCCTGATTGTACCTGACCTACATTGAATTTTTTAAGCCCTGTTCCAAATCCCCGATGATGTCGTCAATATGCTCCGTGCCAATGGAAAGCCTTACGGTGCTGGGCTTAATGCCCTGGCCAAGCAGCTCTTCCTCGCTGAGCTGGGAGTGGGTGGTGCTGGCCGGATGAATGACCAGGGACTTTACGTCCGCCACGTTTGCCAGGTTGGAAAAGAGCTTTAAACTTTCGACAAAGCGCCTTGCCATTTCCACATCTCCCTTTAACTCGATGGTAAAGATGGAGCCTGCCCCCCTGGGGAAGTATTTTTTGTAAAGAGTATTGTCCCGGTGATCCGCCAGGGAGGGGTGATTTACCTTTGCCACCATGGGATGGTTTTTAAGAAAGTCAACAACTTTCAGGGCATTCTCCAAATGGCGCTCAACTCGGAGTGAAAGGGTTTCAAGGCCCTGGAGCAGAAGGAATGCGTTAAAGGGCGAAAGGGCCGCCCCGGTGTCCCTTAACACTATCGTCCGGGCCCTGGCGATAAAGGCCGCCTTTCCCGCAGCTTCGGTAAAGACCAGCCCGTGGTAGCTGGCGCAGGGCCCGGAAAGGCCGGGGAACTTATCCGTCGCGGCCCAGTCGAACTTTCCGCCGTCCACAATAACCCCGCCAATGGTGGTACCGTGGCCGCCGATAAACTTTGTGGCAGAATGAATGACTATATCGGCGCCGTGTTCCAGCGGCCGCAGAAAGTAGGGAGTGGCAAAGGTATTGTCAACAATCAGCGGAATACCGTGCTTGCGGGCAATGGCAGAAACGGCCTCAATGTCAACAACGGTGGAATTGGGATTGCCCAGGGTCTCAAAAAAGATCGCCTTGGTATTGGCCTTGATTGCCTTTTCAAAATTTTCCGGCGCGCTCCCGTCAACAAAGCTCGTTTCAACTCCCATGTCCTTGAACACATAGGCAAAGAGGGTGTAAGTGCCGCCGTAAATACGCTTGTCCGAAACAATGTGATCGCCGGCCTTTGTTATGTTCTGGATGGCATAGGTCGTGGCAGCCTGTCCGGAAGCTGTCGCCATGGCGGCAAGACCGTTTTCCAAAGCCGCCATTCTTTTTTCGAACACTTCCCAGGTGGGGTTCATAATTCTGGTGTAAATGTTTCCCGGCTCAGTCAGGGCAAAACGTCCCGCCGCTGCCTTTGAAGAGGGAAAGACGTAGGATGTGGTCTGGTAAATCGGCACAGCCCTGGCGTCGGTGGTGGGGTCGGGATTTTCCTGGCCAGCGTGGATCTGCTTGGTTTCGAATTTGTAGTTGTCACTCATTTGTTAAGTTCTCCTAGATCATATGGGGTTTCCTGGTACACATAGTTAAGCCAGTTGTTAAAAAACAGGTGCGCGTGGGCCCGCCAGCGAACCAGCGGCGGCTTTGAGGGATCGTCATCGGGATAGTAATTTTTCGGTATTTCTATTTCAAGGCCCCGCCCCAGATCCCGGCGGTACTCCTTGTCCAGGGTCAGGGGATCGTACTCCAGATGCCCGGTAACGTATATTTCCCGGCCTTCTCTGGCGGTAACGATAAAGACGCCGGCCTCTTCGGTTTCGGACTGAATCGCCAGGGCCTTTTCTGCGGCTACGGCGTTCCGGTCAATGCTTGTGTGACGGGACTGGGGCGCCAGGAACTCATCGTCAAAGCCCCGGAAAAGCGGGGAAAAGCGCTCGTTCACGGCGTGGGGGAAAATGCCGAAGAGTTTTTTCGGCAGATTGTACTTGCCAATGCCGTAGCGCCGGTACAGGGCCGCCTGGGCACCCCAGCAGATATTCAGGGAAGACCAGACGCTTACGGCAAAGTAATCGATCAGCGCAGCCAGTTCCTCCCAGTAATCCACCTGCTCAAAGGGCAGGGTTTCAACCGGCGCGCCTGTGATAATAACGCCGTCGTAACGCAGTCCTTCCGCCATAACATCCGTGGCGCTGACGTAGAACTTTTCAAGATGGCCCGGCGGGGCGTTTTTGGATACGTGGCTTCCCATTCGCAAAAAACTTATGTCAACTTGCAGGGGAGTATTGCCCAGAAGCCGCAGCAGTTGTATCTCTGTATCCACCGTGGTGGGCATTAGGTTTACAATGGCAACTTTAAGCGGGCGAATATCCTGGCTTTCCGCCCGCTCACCGGTCATTACAAAAACACGTTCATTGCTAAGGGCGTTATAGGCGGGCAGATCCCTGGAAATTTTTATCGGCATAGAAAATAACCATGACCAAAAATTCAAAAAAACGCAAGCGCCAATTACCGCATTTAATTGACCAAAAAGCCTTGATCTGCTATGTTTGTGTGGCTTGGGGATATAGCTCAGTTGGTAGAGCGATGCGTTCGCAATGCATAGGCCAGGGGTTCGAATCCCCTTATCTCCAAAAAAAACCGCAGGGTTTTTATCAGACGGCCCTTAACAGCCAGCCTTTGTCATCGGGAAGAAGCCCGTACTGTATGCCTTTAAGGGTGTCCCTTAGGCCGGCAGTAACTTCCCCCACCTTGCCCTGGTTAAAAATCACCTTTTTGCCCTTGTGGGTAAGGCTGCTTATGGGGACAACCCCCGCGGCGGTTCCGGTGACGAAACATTCAGATGTCTCATCCAGAGCTTCTTCTATGGAAATTTTTCGCTCCGTGACTTTTATCTGCCTATCACGGGCAAGCTCAATGACACTGGCCCTGTTTATTCCCGGCAGTATGGTATCACCAAGTTCCGGACTTACAAGTTCGCCGCTTTTCAGATAGAAGAAAATGTTACAAGAGGAACCTTCTTCTACGTATTTCTGATTTACCACGTCAAGGAAAATACATTCCATGTAGCCCGCTTTAACGGCCTCGTGTTTGGCCATGGCGGCAAGGGTATAGTTGGCGGCGGCCTTTATCCAGCCCGTCCCGTTGGGGGTGGCCCTGAAGCGGTCTGTGACCACGGCGTCGGAATTGCCGCCGGAAAAATAAGGGCCCACTGTCGTTAAGATGATCATTACCCAGGGTTCCTGGGAAATATTCACCCCGATTCCGCCTTCGCCAAGACTAAAGGGACGAATATAAATTGAGTCGGCACTGATAAAAGAATCTTTTTCCCACTCTTCGTTGTAATGGGTCCGGAAACCCAATTGGGCGTTTTGCTTGACCGTTTCCAAACAGGCCTTAAGGAATTCTTCCTCTGGAAAGGCGGGCATAAAAAGGCCCTGCATGGACCGGTTAAAGCGAGCGGCGTTCTCTCCGGGCCGGAACAGGGACAGGCCGCCGTCCTTTTGCGGCAGGGCCTTTAAGCCCTCAAAGCAGCCAATGCCGTACTGGGTAGTATAGTTGACAAGGGGCATGTCCGGGAAAAAATTACGGGAAGCCACCAGGGCCTCCCGCTCATCGGCAGGCATGGCGGCCTCGGCATCCGGAGTCTTGTGGGGCCTCGTTAAGTATTCACCAGTCCACTTTTGCTCTGTGTACCGGGCCCGGTACACAACAGGGTAACTGTTTAATGTAAATGCCATATAACGGGAGTGACGGGACTTGAACCCGCGGTCTCCGGCTTGACAGGCCAGCGCGATAAACCAGCTTCGCTACACCCCCAAAGGTAGGGCCATGCTAGCAGAAACCGGCGGAAAATGTCAAGTGATGTATCACAGGGGTGTTTATACATTGACCATACATTTTCAAAATGCTATTCTCTATATTCTATCGTTGTAATCAGGGAGTTTGATATGGCATCCAAAGATAAAAACAAGACCGAAAAGCGGGACGACTCTTCCAGGTCTGAAATAATGCGCCAGCTCAAGACTCGTCCGTTTCTTTATATCGGAACAGTGCTTGTCTTTGTAATCATAGTTATTGCCTTTGTATTTGTCCCGGCAATTGTGCCCGATGCCCGCCAGAGCGGAGAGCTGATCTTCGGTTATTACAACAAGGTCCCAATTAGATATGTGCGGGACAGCTATTTCTTCAATGTTTTGCAAAGCCTTGGCCGGGAACATGATTTGTCTACGGATGATCCCCAATACATCTTTAGAATGGCCCAAATGTGGAGAACGGCTTTTGAAGAGGCGGTCCTGCATCTGGGAATTCTGGATACGATGAGACAGGCGGGATTTATTATTCCAGAGGAACTTGTTGACAGGGAGATGGCGGAACTGCCCCATTTCCAGGAGAACGGCCGCTTTTCATCTGCCAGGTACAGGGCCATGGACAGCAATACCAGGATGAACCTTTGGCGGCAGGTTCAGGAAAGCCTTATCAAAAGGTCTTTTTACTCGGACATGGAAGGCATTAGAAGCTCCTCTGGCGAGATCTCCTTTATCAGTTCCATGGCCTTCCCCCGCCGGACTTTTGACCTGGCAATTTTCCCCCATGCCAGCTATCCTGATAACGAGGTAATTAGCTTTGCCCAGGCTAACCCCGACCTTTTTTTGACAATGCGCCTTTCAAAGATCAGCGTTTTTTCCAGTGAACGCGAGGCCCGGCGGCTCCTTGAATATGTAAGAAGCGGGGTTACCACCTTTGAAGAGGCGGCAAGATCCAGCTCCCAGGATCCATTCGCCGACAGGGGCGGCGACATGGGTTTGCTGATGGGCTTCGAAATCATGCATGAAATCAGCGATACGGCGGCCCGCAGCAGTGTTATTAACCTTCCCGCTGGCAGCATAAGCGATCTTATCAGTATTCCCGGAGGCTGGGCCTTTTTTAGAATAGACGAGGCCGCCAGCATGGCCGACACCACCGATTCGTCGCATATTGGAAGAATAAGAAATTACATCATTAACAATTTACAGGGCGTTGTTGAGGACTGGCTTTTGACCGAGGCCGAAGCATTTACCGCCCGCGTAAGGGCAGTTGGTTTTGACCGGGCCGCTTCCGAAAGGAATGTCAGAAGGCACAGCCTGGGGCCTCTTCCGGTAAATTATGGAAACACCATCATTTTCCCCGGCCTAACAAACACTGGGATTCCCGAATTGTCGGAGGCGGAAAGAAATCCGTTTTTCTGGAGGGCCGCCTTCTCCGCCCCTTTGAATACCCCCTCCGATCCAGTTGTCGTTGGACATAATGCTATTGTGTTTTTTCCACGGGAAGAAAGCCTAATTGACGAAGAGGAAATCGAGATGCTTGAAAGCTATCTTCCCTACTGGATTAACGATGGCACCTTCCAGACCTATCGCGCATATTTCCTGAACAACGACAAACTTGACGACCGTTTCAATGAAACATTCTGGAGAGTTTTTAACCCCTTCTGATCTTACAGGGGAAATCCCCGTGGAATTTCCCACACGCCGGGGGTTTTCTATTAGCTACAGGGGAAAGACCCTATTGTCCCGCTTTGATCCTGTTGCCCAGGGGGAGCGGCTGGCGGCGGAAGTTCCAATAAAAGAAAGAACCCTGTACTTCTGCCCATCTCCAATTTACGGATACGGACTTCCCTTATTTTTGCAGAGGCTTCGGCAAGAAGGGGCGCAGAATAATTCCGCGATTTTATGCGTAGAAGCTGATGAAAAGCTTTTTGAGATTACAAAAAAGGCCCTGGCCGAAAACTCTTTTCCAGCGGCCCTAACAAACGCTAAATCTCCGGAAGAAATCTGCGACTTTGTCCGCCAAACCTGGGGGGAGCGACAGTTCCGCCGCCTGGAAACCATTCGCCTTAGCGCAGGCTGGCAGCTCTACCCCCAGCTCTACCAGGACATGGAAGGGGCCCTTGGGCGGGAACTGGCCCTGGAATGGGGCAATGCCATGACCCTGATACGCCTGGGCCGCCTTTACACCCGCAACCTGATTCGCAACCTTGCCCTTCTGCCCCAAAGCGAAAGCCTTAGCTCCTTTGGCTTTTCTTCCTCGCCCGTTCTGGTTCTTGGCGCAGGCCCTTCCCTTGATCCCCTGCTGGATGAACTTTCGGCCTTTTACGGCGGGGCCGTCCCAGCTCCGGAAGAGCGGCCCTTTAAGATTATCTGCGTGGACTCCTGCCTCCACTGCCTTATCGAAAGGGAAATACTGCCGGATCTGGTGGTGATTCTTGAAAGCCAGCACTGGAACCTGCGTGATTTTATAGGCATACGCGGCAGAAAAATCAACGCGGCCCTGGACCTTTCCAGCCTGCCGGCCTCGGCGCGGGTGCTGGCCGGAAGGCGTTTTTTCTTTGCCACGCCCTGGACAAACCTGGCCCTTTTCAGGCGGCTTGGGGAGGCTGGCATTCTGCCGGAACTTTCCCCGCCCATGGGCTCGGTGGCCTTAAGCGCCGTGGCCCTTGCCCTGCGCGGCGGCGGCCCCGTTCTTGTCTCCGGCATGGACTTTGCCTACAGCCTTGACGCAAGCCATGCCCTTTCCAGCCCCAGCCAGGCCGAACAGGCCATGCGGCAAACCCGCCTAAGGAGCATCATCAACGCCGCCGCGACTCTTAGAGAGGGAAGCTTTTCCATCCTCTCGGAAGCCGGGAAAAAACTGCGCAGCGATCCTGGCATGAGGCGCTACCGCCAGCTTTTCGAACAGGAATTCGCCGCCAACAGCCGGCTGCAGGGCATAGACGGCCAGGGCCTTCCCCTGGGCTTAAAGACCGTCTCCCCCGCCGAAGCCCTCGCCATCCTGAACAGCGCCGGGACTTCAGCCGGGGGCGGCCAGGGCAGCGAAGCCGGGGCGGCTGGGGAAATACCGCAGCAGAAAATCGTTGACTTTATCCGCCGGGAAATTGACAGCCTAAACACCCTGAAAGATATGCTAAGCGGCGCTGTTCCGCCTGAGCCGTCTCTTTTAGAACAGCTCATCGACAATTGCGATTACCTCTGGGCCCACTTCCCCGAATGCGCCGGCAAGGGCCAAGGCGGCGACAGCAAGGCCGAAAGCCGCCGGCCTCCCCTTACGGATCTAAGTTTCCTCAAGCGGCTGCGGATGGAAATTGAGCCTTTCCACAAATGCTGGGAAATGGCTTTGGGGGAGCTGGGGGATTACTGATTATTAACCGCGAACCGGGCCTTGTCTTACTGTGAAAGTTCTTATCATTTTATTGCTTATATTGCCCATAACATCAACAACATAGACTTCTACACAATAATCATCACCGGCTTCTTCCATTTCCCAGGTGCCGAAACCCAATCTAAATGAATGCGGGTATTCCTCATCTTCTTCTTGGGGTATTCTTGCAGGCACTCTAATATTATATTCTCTTTGAATAATTATTTCGTTTTCCCTTCTTATTGTTATATAAAATCTATTTACAGCATAATTAAGGTTGGTTCCGAACACAAGCAAAGACACTCCTTCGTCCACTGCAAAAGATGACTTGTCATTTCTCCAGTTTAAAGCCAATGAGTCCCGCTCGGTAACTAAATACAGATAATCCAGGCATGGGCCAACACTATCGCAAGTGCCAACGCTATCCTCGCTGCAAGCGCCGTCACCGCAGGACAAGAGCAAGCCTAATGTCATAAGGCAGATTAACAAGGCCGGTAAGACACTAAACTTCTTCATAAAAATCCCCTACTTTAGCTTGCCGCGAAGTTTCCTGCGGCGCTTGCGGTCGGCGGCTCTTTCTTCACTGCTCTTTTGCGCCCTTGCAGCCAGCATTTCCTCCCTGGAGGGATAGACCCGCACAGGTTCCGGGTCCTTCATGCGCGAGGCGATAAAGGCCCAGACAAGCCCCAGGAGGATCATCCCAAAACATAGAATCTGACCGGTGCTAAAGCAGAACAGGGGATGGGCCAGGGCAGGCGGCAGGCCGGGATCCACAAACTGAACCCGGTAACCCAGGTGCGCGTCAGGCTCCCGAAAGTACTCGGCAACAAAGCGCACAAAGCCATAGCCGCAGAGGTACAGGGTGATGAGAAAGCCCTTGAAGGGCTTTCGATTGCGGAAGAACCAGATAAAGGCCCAGAGCAGAATGCCTTCCAGAATCATCTCGTAGATCTGTGATGGATGCCTCGGGTAGTTCAGAACCCCGCCCGGCCCGGCAATGGCCTGTATGCCCATCTCTTCCGCCCCCGCCCGTATTGCTTCAAAGTCCCTGTTTGCCGGGGAAATGCCCCCGTAGGGAAAGTACATCCCCCAGGGCATGGCGGTGATGCGGCCGTAAAGTTCGCCGTTGATAAAGTTGCCAAGCCTTCCAAATGTGTAACCCAGGGGGATGCTGGCGGCGTACATATCCCCGATTTCACGGGGATCCCATTTTTTTATTTTCGAGTAAATAAGGATCGACAGTATTCCGCCGATAACCCCGCCGTGGTAGCTCATGCCCTGAAAGCCAGTGAAGCTGCCGTCCCTAAAGGGCCAGAAGATAAGCCAGGGAGCCTGGCGGAATGCGGGGTCAGAGTCGTAAATCAGGGTCGAGAAGATCCTGGCGCCCAAAAGCAGGGCAAGGATGCCCCAGAAGAAAAGGCCGGAAAGATCATCCTCGCTCATGGGGAAGTTCCGTTCCTTGACCTGGCGGCGGTAAAGCAAAAAGGCCACGCCAAAGGCCACGACGTACATCAGGCCGTACCAGCGCAGGGGGAGGCCCGGAAAAATCTCCGGCCTTAGCCAGGAGGGAAACGGAATGGCTAAAAGCATACTAAACTCCATCCAGTTGCTTTTCTATTATTCGCCCGGAGTCGCGGTCAAAATAAATGACCACGGCGCTCCGTTTTTGATTAACTTCATAATACCTGCCATGACTTTCTATTACCACCCCCGGAAAAACCGTGCCCCGGATGCGTATCTCCGAATCAAAGTGCTCCTCGAATTTTTCCCGCAGGGTAAACAGCTTCATATTAAGATGTTCAAGGATCTTTACCAGGCGGACTTTTTCCTTGGTTAGATCGTCCGAAAGGGCCAGCTTATTGTCCAGGCAGCCCTGTATTTTTTCTTCGGTTTTTGAAAGGGCTGCCTTGGCCCTGGAGGCTTCTTCCTCGCATGCGATAATCTGATCCTTGACAAGATAATCCTGACCAAAGGATATTTCAGTCCGCGGACACTTTTCAGAGCCTATGTCTACGGCATCTACCCCGTGCCGGGCCTGGCAAACTCCGCCTGAGATTTTTCCGCCCTCTGCGCTAACAGTTAGTTTTCCGTTGGTCTTGATGGTTGATTGTATGGAGCCCCTATTGAGCTTTATATTCCCCACGGCCATCACTGTCGCCCGTTCTACAAAGGCGGTCACTATGTCCGTCTTGGCGCGTATAACTCCTTTGCCCCCGCCCTTAAAACCTTTCATCACTGTGGCCCTGCCCTCGGCGGAGACAAGCGCCTCCTCGGCAAACCCGCCTATGGTCACGTGGGAGCCCCCAAAAATCGCTGTGCCGGGCAGCACTTTTCCGGCGATCTTTATTTCGCCGGAAAATTTTATCTTCCCCGATGCATCCCCACTAATATTCCTGCTGGATTCGATTTTTAGCTGCCTTCCATCAAAACTAAGCTCGCCTGAGCTGCCGGCAACAAGGCGCCTGCCATTTTTTAAGGGGACTACTTTTATAGAATTGTCATGCTCTATTGTTATGGCTTCCGCCTCATCGATAGATAGTTCTGTTCCTTTTACGTTATACCCAGACCTTCCGTCAGGCAGGGCTTCCGATATTTCCACAATGGGAATGCCGGCCTTGATCTGTATAACAACGCTTTCGCTTTCTTCGGTTTCAATGGAACTATCAAGCGCCGCAAGCTTTGGTCTTTCTATGGGGACACGCCATTTTACAACAGAACCTCCCCGGGCTATGGCCTTTTCTCCTTTTGCAATAAGGTGGCCCATAACCCTGCCATGGGAGCGGGCCTGTATGCAGGCTTTTTCCAGGGCTTCCCAGTGAATTCCTTTAACGACCTCTGAGCCGGCAAGGGCTTTTTTGACGTTTTCAAGGCTCAGGGGAATTCCCGCTCCCCTTTCCCTAAAAAGGTCTACCGTTGCCTTCATATCATCGCCGGAAAGGTGAACTTCTATCTTTGCGTCCTTGTAGTCGATAACTTCAGCGTGGAAACTATTTTCCGATGCTTCCAAAAGAAGCAGCCCGTCCTGGGAGGCGTTTATTTCAGAGCCATGCAGGACCAGACCCTTGTAAAGTTTAATATCCGGATCGTTGCCGGGAAGGCCGGGAACAACATTACCAAAAATATCCTTCCCTTCCTCCCCGTCGGAACCGGGGCTTATGCTGGCAACGACAGCGTCCTTCTCCACAAAGGCAAAGGACATTGCCTCGTTGGGAACCAGGCCCGTGTTTTCCGGAACTGTTATCTTATACCATTCTTTTAGCCGGTCAAGAATCAGCGCCTGTTCTTCTTTCGAAATCAGAGCCACCTTTAGTTCCAGCTCCCTGTCCATGCCCCGGCTTGAGGGGAAACCTTCTACAAGAACATAGTCCGAAAGAACCAGATCCTTTCCCTGCATAAAGGCGTGAATGTCGGCCTTTAGCCGTTCCGTATCAATACCGTGTATGCCGGATTCCTTTATGGCCTGACTAATGGCCTTCATTACCAGCGGCCTGGCTCCGGCCACCCCCTTGCGCAGGAAAAGAGTCGCCCTGGTTTTGTCATCATTTATATCAACCCTGGATTCTGCTTCCTGGGCGTGAAAGAGGGTCAATGCAATGACAGGCTCCCCTGTTTTCAGGGACTCCGCTATAGCCTGGTCGATCTCTTCGGCGTTTATTAAGCTTTCTTCCGGTGCGCCTTTTTCAATGGCGGCGGCCAGGATTTCTTCTCCCATGGGAACAGCAAAACGGGGATCTCCCGGTTCAAAGTTGAAAAAGAGGGTCAGCCCGTCAATACCGGTATTAATGTTGAAAACATGCTTGGCAAAAGGAACCATGTCCGCCCAGTTTTCACCGATTCTAAGGAAGCCCGATACCTGGGAGGAAACTTCCTCCTTTCCCTTGGCTATGCCGTCCCCCAAAAAGCAGCTTTCGCCTGCGGCCTCCAGTGGATGAACGAGCCGCCCAAAAATGTTTTTTCCCGGCTTGCCCGGAACGGGGGGGATGATAGCACCTATTTTTTTCCCCCGGTCGGCGTATTTCACCTGGAGAACTTTTGGGTTCACATCAACTTCTTCCCGGGTTTCTCTTTTTTCCCAGGTTACGGCGATTTCTTCCTTGCCGGACATAAAGGGAAGGGCGCCTGGTTTCTGAACTTTTTGTTCATGTTTTACTTTTTCGACTTTAACATGAAAAATACGGGGCGGGCCCGCCTTGGCAAGAGCTTCTTCCTTAAAGGGAGCCATCTCGCCGGGTATGGGCAAGGCCTCCCAGTTTATTTTTTCACCCACCGGCGGCTCAGGATCAATGCCCCGGGCAAACATCATTTCCATGGTCTCTTTGCTTTTGGCTCTGGCGGCCTTTGACAAAAAGGTTTCCAGGGCTTTTGGATCCGGGTGGGCGCCAAGCTGATGTTCGGAGGCCAGCTTGTTTATGGCCGCAGCGTCCCAACCATAGCCTTCTGGATCGGGGGCAAATAAAAGACGGGCCTCGGTCTCCTGATCATTGATGCTTATTGAGGCGTTTCCCTTTGCCAGTGCCGTATTTCCCATAAGATTCTTTGGATTTCCTCTTTAGGGATCAAAGCCCTTTGCCATGGCCTTGGAGAGTTTGAGCTTAAGGAAGTTGTTTTCTTTTCTTAGCTTGGCTAGTTCAAACTGCTGGGATTTCACTGTTTCCACAAGATCCCCCTGAGACAGAGCCCCCGAGTGGAGCAGGTCTTCCACATACTCCATTTTGGAGCTAAAATCTATTTCCGCCTCCAGGCCTGCCTCCTGGAAGCTCTCTTCAATCACTTTTTCATCCAGGCTGTAACTATCTGCCTCACTCTGGAGTATCTTGTCGGCAATTCGATAAATGGCCTGGGAAAGAACGGACTGGGGTTTGTAAATAACTATGGGCAGCCTTGAAGAAAGAGCCGTATCTTGCAGATTATCCCGGTACATAACTCCCAGATGTTCAATTTTTAGGCCCAGATATTCCTCGCAGGAACGCCGTATCTTCATGGCCACATCAGCATCCTTGGGGTCATCGATCATATTCATGACAAGCCGGGGATGGAAATGGCTTATACGATTCATGAACTTATCGTAAGAGACGGGATCTATCCTCTTTATCTCCGGCAGCATATTTGGTATATAAAGCCGTTGTGCGCCGGAGCCGTCCTTGCGGGCCTTTTCCAGATAGGCACTGGCGGCGCTTCCCTTGCCAAAGGCCGTATGCATAAGGCGGAAAACCGTGTTCTTTAAAAACACATAGGCGTTCAGTACCGCCGTTACCGCCGGCGCCGAAATCACCACTCCCTGGCCGGAAAGCAGGAAAAAGTCCAAAATTGACTGATGGGTTCCCGCGCCCAGGTCCAGCATGAGAATATCCGTCTCGTCTTTTAAGGCCAAAAAACGCCTTACCAGAGCCTTTAGCTGGTAGGCCTTTAGGTTCGCCGTACCAGGAATTTCAGTGTCTCCGGGGATAAATCTAAGGCCCCTTATGTCCGTATCCGCTATAACCTGGCTAAAATCCGATTTGGTATCGTTAAGAAAGGTGGCGATCCCGGTTTTTGGAGACTGATGCCCCAGAACCAGATGAAGATTGGAAGCGCCAAGATCAAGGTCTGCAAGAACAACCCGCTGCCCCGCCTGGGCAAAAGCCACCCCCAGATTCGCCGCAATGAGGGATTTCCCCACCCCACCCTTCCCGCTTGCCACAGGAATAATCCGCATCGTATACCTCCGTTTTGGGACTTTGAATTTACGGTCTTATGGGCTAATGATCAAGGCCCCAATTGACAAAGCCGCACACTTATCTACAATTATGGTATGGATGAGAAAAACACAGACATTAAATCATGGAAGTTCCCGGCTTCGACAGTTTGGGTTATTTCCACCCTTATCTTTTGCGCCATATTTACCTTCACCCTTGCGCCCCAGGCCCTGGCTCAAAGTTTAAGGCAGAATTCCTACGGGAACTATACATCGGCAATTAGAAATGTTTTTGAGTTTATCCAGCGCCACTATGTAGAAGAGATAGATCCCTATGTTCTTTTTGAAGGGGCCATGACGGGGATGTTCAATGCCCTGGACGACCCCTACTCCGCCTTCCTTACCGAAGCTGAAATGGATGACATGGGGGATACTACCCAGGGCAGTTTTGGCGGCGTGGGGCTTTATGTGACCAAGCCGAACCGCTCTGACGGCAGACCCAACTTTCTGGAAGTCTCCGCCCCCATCGAGGATACCCCTGGCTGGAGGGCGGGCATTAACCCCGGAGACATCATTTTACAGATCAACGGGGAACCAACAGATGTACTTTCAAGCGACGAGGCGGTATCCAGGCTCCGGGGACAGCCGGGAACAGATGTAAGGCTCCTTATCCGCCGGGACGAAAGGATAGAATTTCCCATTACCCTGACCAGGGCGATTATTGAAGTTCCAACGGTCAAACACGACATGATCGGCAATTTTGGCTATCTTAACATTATCACCTTTACCCCCAGAACCGTAGACAGGTGCCGGGAAGCCATAAGCTATTTTCAGTCAAGTAACTACAACGGGCTAATCCTGGATCTCAGGAACAACTATGGCGGACTCCTTAATTCCGCCGTGGGGGTTAGCAATCTCTTTTTCGAAGGCGAACAGGTTGTTTCCATCAGATCCAGGATACCATCGGAAAACCAGACTTTTTTCGCCAGGTCAAGACCTGTGGTCTCAAATGATATTCCCATAATCGTACTTATCAACCGGGCCTCCGCCTCAGCATCGGAGATCGTAGCCGGCGCGCTGAAAGACCATGGCCGGGCCTACCTGGTCGGGGAAAAGACTTTCGGGAAGGGTTCGGTCCAGCAGGTCTACCCACTGAACAATGCCGGGTTCAAACTCACCACTGCCCGCTACTTTACCCCCAGCGGCGCAAACATCGACAGGCTTGGCATTCCCCCGGACCGGGAAGTGCTTTTTCCCGCCTATTCCGAGGTGGATGCGGAACAGCTTAACTCCCTGATGAATTCCGGCAGAATTGCCGAGTATATCAGGACCAACCCCGAAGCAAGCTCCGCGCAAATTGAAGCCTTTGCCCAGCAGTTAAACAGGGATTTTCAGATAGATATTTCCCTGCTCAGAAGGCTTATCAGAAATGAGCGCAACCGGACGGAAATTGCGCCTGTATTTGATCTTGAATACGATGTGCAGCTTCAGGAGGCAGTTAGGATACTGCGGGAAGAAAATTTTCTTCACCTTATGCAGACCAGCAAAACCCTTAGAACTCTGCAAGAAGAAGCAACGCAGGATGAGTCCTTCGCTCTAGCCTCTTAGTAAATGAAACATTTTGCCCTTCCCGCTCCGCCCAATCCGGAGGGCATGATCCGCCTTTACGAAAAAGATTATCACTACCTTGTACGGGTCAGACGTCTAAAGAGCGGCATGTGTTTTGACGCCGCCCTGCCGGGCGGAGGGGAAACCCAGATCCGCATACTTTCCACGGTAGACGGAATCCTTATCGGTGAATGCCTTGGGGACTCCTGGAAGCAAGCTCCGTCCGGACAAGAGCCGGCGTCCCTTCCTCCCATTGCGCTTTTCCAGGGCCTGCCCAAAGGGCAGAAAATGGACACCATAGTCCGCCAGGCCGCCGAGGGGGCTCTTTCCCTTGTACTGCCCTTCCAGTCCGAATACTCTACTGCAAGGCTTGGCAAGAATCCTTCGCAGGCCTTTTCCGGCGAGAAGCTAAGGCGCTGGCAGAGAATCGTAAGGGAGGCCCGGCAGCAGAGCGGCTCCGCCACCGATACTGAAGTAAGGGCCCCCTGTAGCCTGGAAGCCCTGCTGGCTTACTGGGATTCAATAAAGGCTAAATACCAGCGGCCGGCGGGCATTTTGCTTCATCAAGAGCCTCTTGGCAAAGGCTCTTTTCATGATTATCTTAGTAATTGCCCTGATTTTGTTGTTCTTACTGTGGGCCCGGAGGGGGGTTTTTCTCCCAGGGAAGTATCTCTTTTCCTGGACGCAGGGTTCAAGCCCTTTGTAATGGGCAATACCATCTTAAGAACCGAAACCGCCGCTGTTTACGGGGCTGCGGCCATCAAAATAATACTTTTGGAGAACCAGGCGTGCAGAAAAAACCCGGCAGAGTAATGCTCCTCAATGTCCCAATGGACATAGTTCCGCCAGAGGATCTGCCCGAGTTAATTCTCCGATTGACGAAACAGAAAAAAGGCCAGAGTATCGAGCGCCGGAACATTGTTCTTCTTTCTCTGTGGGATCTGCTCCGGGCCCGAAGAAATAATGAATACCGGGAATATGTACTTAACGCCGCACTGGTTCTGCCAATTTCCAAAAGCCTTGTTTCTGGCGCAAAGTTTTTAACAAAAAAGCAAGTGTACCGCTATATGCCCTTCAACTTTGTTGTCTCCCTTCTTAGCATTCTGGAAAGACAGGAGTTTCCCGTTTTTCTTCTTGGCGGCAAAAGATGGGTCTTACGGAAAACAGAAAGAAACATAAGCTCCACCTTTCCACAGCTCAAGATTGTCGGCCGCTGCGAAAGTTATATGCGGAAACGGGATGAGGCTACTGTCATAGAGGCCATAAGGAAATCTTCACCCTCCCTGCTCCTTGCAGGCAAGGGGATCCGCGGCGAAGAGCTCTGGATCGCCAGAAACTCAGAACGCCTTAACCTGGGATTCCGTCTTTGGTGCAGCGATCTTTTCGATATCTTCGCGGAAAAAAAGCGCCGTCCTTCAGACAAGGCTTTTGATCAGGGCGTTGACTGGATAGGCTACTGTTTCAGGAGTCCGCTTAAGTTTTTCAGGGTATTTTCTTTTTTGCGTTACAATTTGCTATTATTGTTCTATCGGATTTTTAAGAAAAGCTGATTTAATATACCGGCAGGTTAGGGGGTCGCCAGCCTGGCTGCCCTGTTTATTATGCCCGCAAAGTAAGTCCCCTCTCTTTCGGTGATACCGGCCCTGGAGAGCAGGTCCCGTAAAAAGCGTTCCTGTTCTTCCCGCCCCGCCTGCTTGTAAAAGCCAATGCTTTTAAGATTGTCCGTTATATCCCGTACCAGCTCTTCAATCGCCGCCTGTCCCAGGGGCACCCACTGGCCCTTGACCGCATCGGCTGCCTGGGGGGCCAGGGCCAGAAAAAGCTCGTAGGCGTAAAGCTGAACCGCGTGGGAAAGGTTTAGCGAAGGAAAGGCCTCGTCTACGGGGACATGGGAGGCCAGGTTGCAGAGCTGCAGTTCCTGTTCGTCAAGGCCGCTGCGCTCGTTGCCAAAGACCAGGGCGGCGGGGCCGGGTCTGTCTTTAAGAAAGGCCGCGGCTTCGGCGGAAGGCATGCTTACCTGTTTGCGATAGCGGCCCCGGCGTCGGGTAGTGCCGATGACCAGGGAGCAGTCCGCTACGGCGGCGGCCAGGGTGTCGAAGCTTTCGGCCTTTTCCCATAGATCCGCCGCATGTATGGCCCTGGAGCGAATCGCAGCATCCTCCGGGTCAAACTCAGGGGCTACAAGGCGCAGGCGGGAAAGGCCTGCGTTTTTCATGGCCCGGCATACGGCGCCGGCATTCCCCGCCTCGGCGGGGCGGGAGAGAACAATAATTACATCGGATAGAAGCATAGACCTAGTTTAGCCAAAATAAGCCTTTTTTCGCTAGCGAGGCCTTGCTACTTTGTAGAATATTCTGATATAATAAGCAGATTATAGGTGAAGGAAGCGTCATGGTAAACAACGACATAGTACATGGGTTTGATGACGAAAAGGATGAAAGCCTCAAAATTAAACTTCAAAGAATAAATGAAGTAGAAGGCTGCCTGGTCTTACATCTAACCGGATACATAGATACATACAATTCAAATTATTTCCAGAAAAGAGTCCAAAGAGCCATTGAAGCCGGTTTTATCCGCCTGGTCTTCCAATGCGGGGGGCTTAACTACGTTTCATCCACCGGGATTGGCTCTTTTACAGCCTTCCTTAAATCTGTAAAGCCCCGCGGCGGGGACCTGGTTCTCCTTGAAATTCAGCCCAAGGTATATGAGGTTTTCCAGTTGCTTGGCTTCTCCCAGTTTTTCAATATCAAGGACACTCTGGATGAGTCTGTCAGTTTTTTCAACAAAGGCTCCTCCACAGAGACCGTATCCCTTTTCCCAAAGATTTTTTCCTGCCCAATCTGCTCCAAAAAGCTAAAATCGCTTAAACCAGGCCGCTTCCGCTGCTCAGAATGCAAAACTATCCTTGCTATTGACAATGCGGGCCAGGTATTCCTTGGCTAGCTTCTTTTAATGGTTTTTTGTTGATAACTTGTTAATACCATGCTACCCTTTAGTATAAAACAATGAAAAACTTTGCCAAGCTAGTGCTTTTTGTCAGTTTTTGTTTCGCATTTCTATTTTTGATCAGCGTTTTGATCAGGTTTCTTGATTCCTGGATTGATTTTGTCCGCTTTATCCCTTTGGGAGAAATAATCGGGGCGGAAGTGGCGGAAGCTGCCTGGAATGCCCTTCCGTCGGCCATTTACCTTTCCGTTCTGCTTTGCCTAAGTTATACCGCCCGGCGGGGAATTGCCATTCCCCTTTCAATGGGCTGTATAATAGCTCTCTGCTTTGCCTTTACAAGCGCCGCTTCCCTGGGTATAGAACGGACCGCTTCCATTAGCCCCCTCTTTAAGCCTGCTTCCCCTATAGTAACCGGGCCGGGGCTTATACTTTCCCAGAGGAACAATACCATGATTCTCCTAAGGGAAAGCAGCGATCTAACAGGGCCGCGGGTCGTTTCCATCCCCGACCAGCCTTTAATCTACCAGGAACAGCCCATTGGACCTAATAACACCATTCTTAGCCTTCCGGCCCTGCCATTCAGCGTAGAAACCCCCTGGTTTATACAAAGCCTGAGCATAGATCTCTCCCTCTGCGCCTGGCAGCTAAAAAGCCGCTTTCAGGAGGGTTTTATCTATTTCGCAGCCTACGCCCTTGGCCTGATCCTGCTCTTGGGCTCACTGCGCTTCCTTTTGGAACTGAGCCTTTGGCCCCTGGCCAACCTCTTTCTTGGGGCCCTGGTTTTCCGCCTGATTCTGTCCCTGGAAGTCTTTCTAAACTCCCGGGAAATTAACACCCTTTTGAGCCATTACCTTGGCGAGCTGGTGCCCTCATTGCTAATCACGCCGCTGGCTTTCGGCAGCGCAGGCGTTTTACTGATCTTATTTACCCTGCTGGGCCGGCTTGCCCGCATAGGGAGGAAAAAAGATGGCTAGATTAGGTATTAGCGCCGGTTCTTTTTTATCTCCTATGGGAATATCTATCCTTTATATTTTTGGTGCCGCCCTTGCAATCATAGGCTTTCACTTCATTGTCCCCGGCGAAGCTGTCCCCCTGCCCTTTTTCTCATTTTCCTGGCGCCTTGTCCGTGGTTTTCTGGCTTTTCTCGGCCTCTTTCCTGCCCTGGCTCTTACCGCCCTGGTTATTCCTTTTGGCTTCAAAATACAGCCTGTGGGAAAAGAAAAACGCTTTTCTGCCGAGTTCTTCCAGTCCCTAAAATCATCAATTATTACCGCCATAGTCCTTACCGCCCTCTTTGGCATCTTGTCTTCCCTGATCGCTCCAATAGCCAGAAACTATGAGGCAAATCTGCGTTTTCAGGGCCAACTCTACCACATTGCAAAAGACCTGGCTTTTGAACACGCAGGCTATGGTGATTGGGAAAGGGTCTCCCATTACATTGCCTTTTGTGAGGGGATATGGCCGGGCGGCCCGGAACATTCAAAACTAAGAATTGAGGCTAATATACAGAACGAAGGAGCCCGTGTAGCCCGCCTGCCGCCGCCTTCTCCCCTGGAGCAAGCGGCTTCCCAGTTCAGAGGAACTGACGAGGTGCTGACTTCGGCGGACGCCCTGAACCTGGCGGAAGCCGCCTTAAACGATGAACGGTATTTTGACGCCCACTGGCTTGCCACCCTGGCTGGCCGTCTTGCAAGGCCCGGCAGCGCGGAGATTGCAGAGGCAGACAGGCTCGCGGGAAGGGCCTGGCAGGGGGTAATCTCCCTGGAGCCAAACGCCGCAGAAAGCAGGGCCCATGCCATCTACCGGCTGAAACGGGAAGGCCATATTGCCCTTTTGGGCGACGAGTGGATCCGCGCTTACTATATCTTTCTGGAGCTTGTTCAGTTAACTCCTCAAGACCCGGATGCGATTAGATACCTTGCCATGAGCGAGAGGGGGGTTCATCAGGTGGCCTTCTTCATAGACGAGATAGAACTGAGCCTGGGCAGTCTCCTTACCGGCGCGATCTTCTCCCTGCCCTTTGATAGCGGCCGGATGGTAATGAGGCTTTCTTCGCTTTCGACCTTTACCGACACTGCCTACGGCATGGAAGCCGACATCATGGCCTTCGATGCGGCTGGACGGCCGCTTTGGAGCCTAAGCGCCCCCTACGCAAAAATATTCCCCTTTGCACTGGATTCCGGCCCCGCAGTGGCCGTTCTGCTTAGGGCGATCGACAGAACCGACAGAAGCATGCAGTGGGAGCCGGTTTTCCGGTCCCACAACCAGGCTTTTTCTGCAGGCCGGGCTGATTTTGTGCTGGCGATTTCCTGGGAAGACTTTCTCTTGCTTTCAAGCGTACGCCGCGGTCTATCGGGACTTTCCCCGGCGGAGCTAAGGACAGCGGCGAATGATCTTGGGCGCTTTGGTTATCAGAGCCGGGTATTTGAGGCGGAGCTTCTGCGGCGTTTTCTTGAGCCCCTGATCCTCCTTCCCCTGGGTATTATCGCGATCATAACGGGCTGGCGTTACCGCCCGCTAAAGCGGCCCCGGTATATGGGGATTCCCATGCTGGGCATAATGCCGGTGGTTTTTAACGGCGCAATATCCTTCTGTTTAATTTGGCTAAACAAGCTTGGAATTTGGGCAGTGGTTTCATTTGGCTTTGGTTTAGCCTCGGTATTTTTCGGCGTCTTTTTTCTTGTTTTTCTCTTGGTCTCTTTAATCACCCTTGCTGCCCAGAAATAAGGGCCGTTAGCGAATATTAAAGAAAAACCGTTCCAGGTATGCAATCCGCCGCTGGGCCGGGCCCACCCAATTACTTTGAGGATATTCCCTGACAAGTCTGCGGTAATACTCTACAGAGAGTCTAATGTCCCGGCTGGGGCTGTTGGCCTCGTAGAGCTGTGCGTAAAGCCATAACACCTCATCCGTTTCCAGAGGATAATGCACTCTCATACTGTCCATAAGCGCCAGGCCCCGCTCAATGCTGCCGGCATCCAATTCCCCTCTTGCAAGACTCAGGTATTCAGCCTGGCTGCCAAGGCGCAGCTGCTCGGCCTGGGCATCTTCGGCGGGGCCTTCCAGGGCGATGCCGTCAGGGTCTGTCCCCGGTTCAAGCTCTTCTGACGGGCCCTGAGTTTCCGCAACAGAGCCCAGGGGCGGCGGCCAGCGGGGTTCGGCAATGACCCTGCCCTGCTCGACAAGGGGCGGAGCGTCAGGATCATCTCTTCTCTCTTCCACTATGACCTGAACAAGATCGTTGATAATATAATCCTGAATAAAATCCTGCCTGGAAAACCTAAGAATATAGGTTCCAACAGCCTCGGCCTGAAAGATAAAGCTCTGCCCAAGGGTTGCTCCGCCCTCGGTGTCCAGCCGCCGCGAATGGTAGCTAATGCCCCGGCGGTTTTCCTGCTCACCCAGGTATACCCAGCCGGTACCGCTGAAAGGTATCTCTAGAAACTGTCCCACTGTTACCCGGATAATCCTGGAAATAAAAGGCTCGTCGCCTGGCCTTTCTGCGGGGGGAAAGCCGGGGGTCGAAGGCGGAACTGCCTGCGGCGGCGGAGCCGGTTCAGGCTCCCGTACCGGCGGCGAGGGTAATTCTGGCTCAGGCGGTGCCAGGAAGGCCGGAGGCTGCGGCGGAATCTCCCGGGGCGGGGCAGGGTCCGCTGCCGGCGGCTGGTCTGCAGGCTGGGCGGGGACGCCGGGCGGCGGATCCGTCGGCGGGGCAGGGGCAGGCCCGGGATCTTCAGGCGGAGTTACTGCCGGCTCAAGGGGCTCAGGGGCCGTTTCTTCCTGGGCCGGGGGGAACTCCGGTAAGCCGGGCTCAGGGAGTTCAAGCAAAAGCTCAGTCTGGACCGGCCGGTCCTCCGGCGGAAAAACCACCGAGGGCCTATCGCCATCAAGATCCTCTTCCAGGAATTCCTCAAGCAAATCTTCGGGCCAAAGAAGCCCTTCTTCCCATTCGAAATCGGTGTAAAGCTCATCAAGGCCAGGCATTAAAGCATGGTAATCGTCCGGCAGCTCTTCCTCTACAGAGGGGGCGCTTCTGCAGGAAAAAAGGAGCAGCGCAAGGAGCAGTGCCGGGAATACTAATGGCGCAAATGAAAAAAAACGGTTTTTTGTCATTACCGGACACCTTCCATAAGTGTATCAACCACCGAGCTAATCTCATTACGCCAAAGCTCAGGGTATCCGGGAACCCGCCAGTAAGGGCGGATATCTTCGATGGTCCAGAAGCGCCGTGGCTCCCGCTCTAGAAGGAATTCCGGGATAAAATCCGGTTCTGCGGGGATGAAGAGCTGCTCGGCAAGGAGCCCCGCTGCCGTAATGGCATCCGGCGGCGGAGCAGCACGGGATCCACCGGAACTTATCGCCAAAACAATTATCAATACCAAAAGAAAAATAACTGCCCCTCCAAAGCCAAAGACCATTGGCCGCCTTTTTTCTTCGGGGAAATGGCCAAACAGGCGGTCTCCCAGCGGCGATTCAAGGATCTTGTCAGCCAGGGAAGAGAGTCTGGTCAAAAGAACAGAGGCCTGCTCTTTAAGTAAGGCAGGGGTCTGCTCTTTTAGAAAGGCGGGGACTCCGCTCGCCATTTCTTTTAGTTTAGCCAGGTCCATTTTATTGACAGTATAGCGGAAGCTGTCTTTTTTTGCTACAATGCTTTTATGAACGAGAGACTTGACTCCATGCTGCGCAGATTTGATGAGCTGTCTCAACTGGTACAGGACCCGGATCTAACAAAGGATAATAAAAAATACCGGGAAGTAATGAAGGAATACTCCCATCTGGGCGACATTGCCGCCGCCAACGGGGAGCTAAAAGAACTTAATGCCCAGCTTGAAGACACAAAAAACCTTGCCCAAAACGAAAAAGACCCGGAAATGAAGGAACTTGCCAAAGAAGAACAAAAAGAGCTGGAAACCAGGATCAAGAATGCCGATGACAGATTAAAATTTCTCCTTGTTCCCAGGGATCCCCTGGATGAGAAAAACATCATTATGGAGATCAGGGCCGGAACCGGTGGCGATGAGGCGGGGCTTTTCGCGGCGGATCTTTTCCGCATGTATTCCCGCTTTGCGGAAGAAAAAAACTGGAAAATAGAGGTCATGAGTTCCAATGACACAGAGCTGGGCGGCCTTAAGGAAATTATTTTTTCCATAAGCGGAAAAAACGTTTACGAAAACTTCCGCTACGAATCGGGGGTACACCGGGTTCAGCGGGTTCCCTCTACGGAATCCCAGGGCCGTATCCACACCTCTGCGGTGACTGTTGCGGTACTTCCGGAGGCTGACGAAACTGAGGTGGAAATAAACCAGGAAGATCTCCGCATCGACGTTATGCGAGCCGGCGGCCCTGGCGGCCAGAGCGTCAACACCACCGATTCGGCGGTACGCATAACCCATCTTCCAAGCGGGATTGTGGTCATCTGCCAGGACGAAAAAAGCCAGATCAAAAACAAGGCCAAGGCCATGCGGGTGCTTAGGGCCAGGGTCTACGAAATGGAAGAAGCCAAGGCCGCTTCCGAACGGGCGGAGGCACGCAAAAGCCAGGTCGGCTCCGGGGATCGCTCCGAGCGAATCAGAACCTACAATTTCCCCGACAACCGCGTCACCGATCACCGCATCGGCCTTACCCTTTACAAGCTCGACCGCATCATGGAAGGCGATGTCGCTGAGGTCTTTGACGCACTAAAACTCTCCGCCCGCGAGGAATCGCTGGGACATTGACGGTTCAGCAGACCCTAACAGAGGGGAAAAGACTTCTCAGCATCCCCTGTCCTGCCTCCCAGGTAGACAGCCCGGCCCTGGATGCGGCCCTGCTTCTGGCCGAGGCCCTGCACACAAGCCGTGAGGAGCTCATCCTCAAGGCAAACGAGAGCATAAGCGAAGCGGCCAGGGAAAAATTCTTTAGCCTGCTCGAAAGGCGCAGGGGCGGCGAATGCGTCGCCTACATCCTTGGCCGCAAGGAATTCCGCGGTCTTGAATTCGCCGTTAGTCCAAAGGTACTGGTCCCCAGGCCCGATACGGAGACATTGGTGGAGGCTGCCCTGGAGCGGATCAATTCCCTGACCGCCACCGGCGACGGCGCTTGCGGGCCGCTCAGGATCCTTGACCTCTGCACGGGATCTGGGGCAGCGGCAATTGCACTTAAAAATGAGCGTCCCTTTCTTGAAGTTTCCGCTTCGGATATTTCGGCGGAGGCTCTTGAGCTTGCGGCCGAAAATGCTGCCAAGTTTAAACTTACAGTCAGTTTAATTCAAAGTGATCTTTTCGAGAATATCAGCGGCAAGTTCGACATTATTGTTTCAAACCCGCCTTACATTCCCTCCGGCGAAATATCAACTTTGGCGCCGGAAGTCCGCCGGGAACCCAGGCTTGCACTGGATGGCGGCACGGACGGTCTTGAGCTTATCCGGAAAATTATTTCCCAAGCGCCGGATTTTTTACGGTGCGGCGGAGCCCTTATCCTTGAGGCCGCGCCAGAGCAGATGCCGGCTATCCGGGACATGTTAAGGGAGCATAGTTATGGCGGCGTTAAGGTTTATAGAGATCTGGCGGGAAGGGAACGGGTAATTTCGGCTAAAAGTGACCCGGCCGAGGACTAGGCCTCGGCCTCGGCCTCGGCGGCAGCAGCGGCGGGGGCGGCAGCGGCTGGGGCTGCTGGGGCGGCGGCTGGGGCTGGGGCTGGGGCGGCGGCTGGGGCTGGGGCAGCGGCTGGGGCAGCGGGGGCGGTATTCTTGACGCGTTTTAGGGCCGCTTTGCAGATCTTGCAAACCTTGACTTTATTCCCCTCCAGTTCCTGTTCGTAGAGGATCTTTACATTTTGTCTTTTGCATACAGGACACTCGCCCCGGCCCCGGGAAGGCAGCTCCCGGATACTCTTTCCTCTGTGGGGTTTGGACATTTATTTCTTCTCCTCGTCGTCGGTATCTTTTTCTTTTCCAGCCTCTTTCTTGGCTTCTTTTTTGGCTTCCTTCTTGGCCTTTTTCTCAGACGCTTCGCCTGTATCCAGCTTATAGTCAACCAGTTCAAGAATCACTACTTCAGAGGCGTCTCCCGGCCGGGCACCCAGCTTGATGATCCGGGTATAACCTCCGGGTCTTTCCTTCATGCGGGGAGCTATGTCGGTGAAAAGCTTCGCGACAATACCTTCATCAAAAAGACGGCTGGAGGCGATTCTGCGGTTATGAACACTGTCAACCTTCGCACGGGTTATGAGCCTTTCGGCAGTCCGTCTGATCTCCAGTGCCTTGGCCTTGGTGGTCCTGATCCGTTCGTACCTGAAAAGGGAGGTAACCATATTGCGATGCAGGGCTTTCCTGTGGGCTGAAGTCCTCTCCAGAGGATTAAAGCCTCTCCTATGTTTCATCTTCCGCTTCCTTTTGGGACTTTACTTTAACTGCGTTCCTTAAAACGTTCATGTCGGTAATCCCCAGGCTTAAATTCCATTCCTTTAGTTTTTCTTTGATCTCTTGCAGAGATTTTTTCCCAAAGTTCCTTGTCTTGGCGATGTCGTCTTCGGTTTTCCGGGTAAGCTCGCCTATGGTTTTAATGTTCGCGTTTTTCAGGCAGTTGGAGGAACGGACGGAAAGCTCCAGCTCCTCAACCGGCGTGTTCAGGATCTGGCGTATCCTCTCGTCATCCTCGTCAAAATCATCGTCCAGGCCCATATTATTTTCATCAAAGTTAATGAAAACCGAGAAATGATCCTTGGCTATCTTGGCAGCCTCGGCCAGGGCATCATCGGGCTTTATGGTCCCGTCAGTCCATATTTCCAGTTCCAGCTTGTCGTAGTCGTTGCGCTGAACCACCCGTGTGGGAACCACCGAATACTTTACCTTTTTGACCGGGGAGAAAATGGCGTCCAGGGGAATGGTTCCGATTACATCCACATAACGCTCATGAACCTCGGAAGGAACATAACCGCGGCCAAGCTCTATTTCAACCTCAAAGTCAAGCCGGGCATTATCCATAAGGCTCATTATATGCTGTTCCGTACTCAACACTTCCACCTGACCGGGGCAGGCAAAATCATCACTCTTTATCTCGCATTTGCCTGACCACTCATAGTGCATGGTGGTTGTTTCAACATCATCCGGCAGCTTAAGCCGTATTTGTTTGAGGTTGTTAATAACCTCCAGGGTATCTTCCACGATGTTTGGAATGGTTTCGAACTCGCTGGAAACCATGTGGGCTGTCCCTGCTTCATCGTATGAGGTAATTTTAACCGCCGTAATGGCATACCCCTGGATGGAAGAGAGGAGAACCCGGCGCAAAGTATTACCTACAGTTGTACCGAAACCTGGTTCAAAGGGAGCCGCAGAGAACTTGCCATAGTTCTGCCTTAGTTCACTGTGCTCAAAAGTAATACCTTTAGGACGTTTGAATCCTTTAAGAAGGTTCTTACGGGCCATGGCTGCTCCTTTTCTTACTTCGAATATAATTCAACGATCATCTGTTCCTTGATATCCGTCAAATCGGTTATATCACTGCGCCGGGGAATGGCAAGAAACTTCCCCTTCATCTTATCCGGGTCCAAACTAAGCCAGGGCATTACGCCGGACTTGCCGAATTCTTTAAGCGCGTCCTTTATAAAGCCAAAGCTTTTGCTGGATTCGTCTATCTCGACGGTATCTTCCGGACGAACCAGGTAGGAGGGGATATTAACCCTCTTTCCGTTAACCCTTACGTGACCGTGAAGCACAATCTGCCGGGCCTGGCTGCGGCTGACGGCAAATCGCAGACGGTAAACAACATTGTCCAGCCGCCGCTCCAGAAGGGCAAAAAGGTTTTCACCGGTAATGCCGGGCATTCGCAGGGCCCTTTCAAAGAAAAGGCTGAACTGCTTCTCCTGCATTCCGTAAATTCGCTTAAGCTTCTGCTTTTCCCGAAGCTGGGTTCCGTAGTCGGAGCGCTTCCCTGGACGGCCCTTGGGATCTTTCCCCGGAGCAGGCCGCTTTTTATTGATGGGGCACTTGTCGCTTTTGCAGCGATCCCCCTTGAGCATAAGCTTTTTTTGTTCCGTCCGGCAGAGCCGGCAAACAGGACCAGTATACCTTGCCATATAACTCCTTCCCCTATGCAGTGCCGCTAGATACGGCGAGTTTTCCGCGGCCTGCAGCCGTTATGCGGAATCGGTGTTACATCGTTTATGGATTTAACCTTAATACCCAAAACGCCGAGCTGCCGAATGGCGGACTCCCGGCCCATTCCGGGTCCTTTAACGTAGACATGGACTTCCCGCAGCCCCACCTGCATGGCCTTTTGGGCCGCGGTTTCGGTGACCGTCTGGGCGGCGAAGGGGGTAGATTTTTTTGCCCCCCTGAATCCGAGGCCGCCGGAGCTGGCCCAGGAAACGGCGTTCCCCATGAGATCCGTAATGGTCACGATGGTATTATTGAAGGTAGCCTGAATGTAGACATTCCCTTCATATACGGACTTTTTCTCTTTCTTTCTTTTGCTGGTGCCGGATGCTTTAGCCACTCTTTCCTCCGCTTACTTTTTCTTGCCCGCCACGGTCTTTTTCTTACCCTTCCGGGTCCGGGCGTTGGTTCTGGTCCTTTGACCCCTCAGGGGCAGACCCTTCCGGTGCCGAAGCCCCCGATAACATCCAATATCCATAAGGCGTTTGATGTTCAGGGCCACTTCGGTACGAAGCCGGCCCTCAACCTTGTAATCATTCTCTAAAATGTTCCTGAGCTCGTTCAGCTCCTCCTGGGAAAGATCGTTGATCAGTCTTTGGGGATCGAGCTTGGCCTTAGCGCAGATTTTATCGGCGCTGGATCTGCCGATTCCGAAAATGTAGGTTAAAGCGATATTAACGTGTTTGTTCGGGAGGTCAACCCCCACTAGTCGCGCCATAAAATCTCCTACCCCTGCTTCTGTTTATGCTTGGGATTAACACAAATGATACGGATAATTCCGTTTCGTTTGATAACCTTGCATTTGTCGCAAATTGGTTTAACACTGGTCCGGACTTTCATCCCTCATTTCTCCTATACATTAGAGGTTCCGCCCCCGGAGCCGCCCCTTTCGGGTCAGGCCCTCGTGGTGATGCATCTTTAACATCCCCTCGATTTGACTCATGGTATCCAGATCTACCCCCACCATAATGAGAAGGGATGTACCCCCCATGAGGTAGGAGATGGATGTGGGAAACCCAAAGAAGTACTGTATGATACTCGGCAGAACCGCTATTCCCGCCAAATAAAGAGCCCCGGGCAATACGATACGATTGAGGATTCTCGTGAGGTATTCCTCAATTTTTTCCGAGCGTATCCCCGGAATGGAACCCCCGTTTTCGCGGATCTGCTTGGCAATTTCTATGGGGTTAAGACTAACCTGGGTGTAGAAATAAGCAAAAAACACGATGAGGGTAACATACAGGATATTGTAAAGCACCCCATGGGGGGTT
>Ga0099364_10000548_pt1 | contig 64022 bp, 57 predicted proteins | sample TergutTh196P3_FD_73070 | JGI IMG/M metagenome (GOLD analysis project Ga0099364, IMG submission 73070) | Microcerotermes parvus P3 segment gut microbial communities from Pointe-Noire, Republic of the Congo - Th196 P3 | ecosystem: Host-associated > Arthropoda: Insects > Digestive system > Gut ... | reverse complement strand
AAAACGCAGGAATGCACTCAAGGGTGGTGGGAAGTAGGGGGGGGGTGTCTGTGGGCGGGGGGGGAGGTGAACGGGGGGACGGTTCTTTTGAGTGAACGGGGGGACGGTTCTTTTGTTCACGTTCCTCCTGTACAGAAGAATCGTCTCAGCGTTCAGAGAACGTGAACAAAAGAACCGTCCCCCCGTTCACTCAAAAGAACCGTCCCCCCGTTCACTCATTAAGTCTAATACTTCCCGAAGCCGGCTCCTGGAGAGGAAAGCTCTCGATACTTAGTCTGCTCATCGCTCCCATAGGAAGCATTGGAGCTATCTGGTAAAAATCCCATGCTTTTCAGTTTAAATTGGGAAATAAGCTCTTGTAGCACCATGGACTGGGAACTCATTTCCTCCGAGGCAGCAGCACTCTCCTCTGCTGTGGCACTATTTTGGGAAACAACCTGGGTCACTTGATCTATTCCCTCGTTTATATGCATAATTTCCATGGATTGATTTTCCGAAGAAGAAGCGATGCCAAATATCATCATGGAACTCTCGTTGATACCAGTCACGATTTCTGTGAGGCTAGCAGCCGTCTCTTCAGCAATTTTCGCTCCCACTTCTGCCTTGTCCATGGAATCTTGAATCATCATTCCAGTTTCCTTAGCAGCCTCTGCACTCTTTGCAGCCAGATTGCGGACTTCCTCCGCCACCACAGCAAAACCTTTACCATGCACCCCAGCTCTAGCCGCTTCCACAGCAGCATTGAGTGCTAAAATATTCGTCTGGAAGGCAATATCATCAATCACCTTTATAACCTTGCTTATGGAATTGCTGGCTTCGGTTATTTCCTTCACAGCAGAGATCATTTCGTCCATTTGGAATGTACCCCTCTCCGCGCTCATTTTAATTGCATCAGCTAGCTCGGCGGTTTGCATGGCTACATCGGCATTTTCCCTTGTTTTCTTAGCAATTTCAGATATGGAATTTGATAGCTCCTGAATAGAAGCCGCTTGCTCTGTGGAACCTTGTGCAAGGGTTTGGGCACCATTTGCAATTTGTCTGGCACCTTGGGAAACCTGTTGTGTGGAATGATTTATCTCGCCGAACATCAAATTCAACTTCTCGTTCATGGACTCCAAACAAATCCCAAGAGTGTCCTTTTCAGACAAGGGTGCGATAGTCGATGTGAGGTCGCCACTGGATACAGTTTCCAAAAATTCGCTCACCTCGGTAACACGCCCCACGAATTTGGCACTGGCTCCGATACACTGTCCCAGCTCATCTTTGCTTTCAGCCAGTTTGCTTATCACTGCAATATCCTCTGGCATTAATACAAGGTCACCCGTTGTTCCAGCCTTTGTCATAAAGGCAGTCATGGGAATAAGCGGAGACAAAGCTCTCGATACAATAAAATATATGAGAATAGAAATAAGCGCAGCAATCGCCAAGCTGGCAATGCTCACGCTGACAACAGATGATAAAAGCTCATTATATTCCGCCTTCGGAAACAGCACCAAAAGGGTCATACCCCCAGTATTAGCAAAACCAGCATACATTTCCTGCCCATTGATGTTTATCCACGCCTTGCCCCTGCCACTTGAAACTTGCCTATACCAAGCTTCCGAACTGACATTCTGCCCAATTCTTGAATTGTTCGCCATATAGACTACTTCGCCGTTTCGCAATATGGCTGCACTACCATTTGTTCCTATTCTCATGGCAGATGCAGTATGGATAATATCGAGATGCTCCTGAAACTCCTTTACAGCATGGGCATCGAATCCCACTTGGACGAAGCCCCTAGCATCGGCTCTGCTGACCCCCATATATTGATACATATTATTGGAATTTGCGCTCTGGCGAGGTTCTTCCACAATAACCAATGATGAATCAGATATAATTTGTAAATATCGGCTAGTTTCCGCTGTTAAATCGAAGCTATAACCATAGTTTTCCGCTATGTTGCTCCCCACAATTACCCCATTCTGGTTTGCCACATTTAGCTCAGTTACCCCTAGTAAGTTTGCAATGAACTTGAAAAACTCCACATCTTTCAAATCCAACACCCCAATGTCTGAGTTAACCTTGAGAATCTCAGAAAAAACACGCACCAAGGTCACATTTTTGTCGGTAATTTCATCGATTACGATTTTTTCCGTTAGCACAGCTCTGTCAATTTGTCCAATGAGGCTTTCCAGGTTGGAATCCAATATGTTGGAAACGCTCTTTTCGGCGGAGGCTTTGGTCATGTAATAGTTGATTCCTGTAGTCATCGCAGTGAGTAAAAGCAGTAATAAAAGCAAAGGTAAAGTGATTTTCCATTTTAATTTCATCGAAATTTGCTCCTAAAAAATAAAATGGCGAAGAGAAGCGACCCCTCGCCCGTATAAAACATACTCTTACTTTTTAACACATAACGATGATTTTATCAACTATTATAGGCACTATTTCACATATTCTTCACATATATACTGGACTATTTTGGTGAATATTATGTATTGTTTTGTTCCTCAATTGTATCTTGTACGATTGAAATTTCATTATTTTTATTATAAAACTTAGCAAAGGGGTTTTTTACGATTTTTCCATCTTTCAAAGCTTTTTCTAAGGCAGTAAATCCTTCTGATGTATAGTCAAAATCAGGTATTTCATATTTATCTTTAATTCTCATTCTTTATACCTCCTCGAATCGCAAAGTGCGAGGGCATTTTGCCCCCGCGCCTTGCATAGACCAAAAAAACTAAAAAGGTAAGAAAAACATCAAATTACCGGTGAAAACACCTATACTAAACCTGCATAACGCTTTCTGGAATACTCGTAAATTTCCTCGACGAATACAGGATTTGCGCGCATGGCAGTCATGCCAAGGCTCGCAGCTTTGCCTGGTTTGCAGAACTTGTCAACAAAATCTCTAGCAGCCATCTTATAGTCTTCATCGGAAGAACCTTCTGGAATGGAAGGCGGTGCGATGCTCAGGACGATTTTATCGCCGTATGCCTCATACATGGCAACTGTATCATTCATGGGTTGTGGATTCCACTCATCGTATCCGGCTTCGATGAACAAAGCTGTGCGAGACTCGTTGCGTCCGCAGGAGTGGAGGGAAGTGTATCTACCCTTTGAATGGATATGGTCGTTGAGTTGCTTCATATAGGGGAGGAACAGCTCACGGGCGACATCTTCTGAGAAGAATGGAGCCTTTTGGCTGCCCCAGTCATCATGGACATTGATGCCATCGATGGCGGGCCAGTAGTCGCAAAGCTTGTCAACCACTTTGCAAGCAAGCTCTGTGGTTGCAGTGAACATCTCGTGGATGGCATCGTATTGGTCCTCGTCGATGAGGGCTTCAGCAGCATTCATGAAGTCCATCCAGGAAATCATACGCTCGAACCAGAAGCCATTGACCAATGATGGGCAGTTGGACAAACGGGTATCAAGCTTCAAGTCTTCTGCTGCTTTTTCCCAATCCCACTCATCCAGATTGGGGATTTTGATATGGTCTTTCCACTCATTCACATTTGTGAAAAGGGGTTGACCATGGGGGGTGATGGATCCGCCGGCACTCTCCACCCACTGCCAGAAACGACCGAAAATGTCGGTATCGTCGCGGCTTCTGCCAAGATGCAGGTTATACATCGCAGGCATGGGCATGCTGGTGTCGTTGGTTCCTACCCAATAGGGGTGCTTGTCGAAATACAGACCCCTAGCGTTTTCCCTAGGATTGACAGGTGTGTTCAAAATAGGAATGTCCGGACCGCCGAACATTCCAGGTCTATAATCCACAACCCGGCGCTCATTTGAAGTATAGGGAATAGATCTTCTCTCCATAGTATGTACCTCCAATTAAAATATAATATGTTTCCCAAACATAGATTTAAAAATGCTTTAATGCCCTGAAAATAAAGACACAGCTATATTATAACGAACAAGCAAGATAGTCAATAAGTTTAGAGCATTTTCTCCCATCTTTTCTTTCACCGGAGTGTCTATTCAGGAGGGTAGCGCAGAGTGCCTGTTTTTTAGTTCCGTCAAGCGAAACCAAGGACGGTGGAGCGCGCGAATTGACGCATGGATGCGTCACTGAGCGATAGGAACTAAAAAACAGGCACTCTGCGCTACCCTCCTGAATAGAAGAGTGCCTGTTTTTTAGTTCCGTCAAGCGAAACCAAGGACGGTGGAGCGCGCGAATTGACGCATGGATGCGTCACTGAGCGATAGGAACTAAAAAACAGGCACTCTGCGCTACCCTCCTGAATAGACATTCACCGGATACTTTACAATCCCATTGATAAATTTAGCATTTTAATATATACTCTATCCATCAAAACAACGAAGCAACAATATAGCACCATGGAGGACACAAATGGATGCTAGACCAGATGACAAACGATACACATATGCAGATTATTGTAAGTGGGACGATGGTCTTCGCTGGGAGCTGATAGATGGTGTCCCATATTCGATGGCACCAGGACCCTCACAACAGCATCAATCTATATCAATGTCCTTATCAGTAAAAATATTCAACTTTCTTTCAAACAACAACCCCTGCAAAGTAATTGCCGCTCCCTTCGACGTGCGTCTCAATCATGATAAAGAAGATGATACTGTAGTACAGCCTGACATAATCGTAGTATGCGATGAGAATAAACTAGATGAGAAAAGCTGTATCGGAGCACCCGACTTAGTTATAGAAATCCTCTCGCCGACTACCTCAAGACACGATAGGGTGACAAAACTCCAGCTTTATCAGCGGTACAAAATAACAGAGTATTGGATTGTGGATCCCGATGAAAAAACCGTCCATATTCATATATTGAAAATAACCGTTATTACACGCAAGTATATACAGAAACAGACGAAGTACCTATTCACAGCCTCGAAGGATTGACTATCAAACTATCCGAAGTCTTTTCGAATTAATAAAACAACACAATCCTCTACACAAAACATATACTTCATTAAGAGTTAGTGAATCACGAGTTAGCAAATCTAGAAAGTGCAAAAACAACAAAAACCCAGCTACTTTTCCATACAAAAAGACCAAAATAGCTTATGTAATTTCTTCGATAAAAAGTGCATCAACCATGCAGTAACACAACTGTAACATAGAAATTCTCTACATTCCGTTGACAAATAATGTGACCCTGACTATAATTACCGTGAAAGTGCGCCAACGGCGCGAAATTAAAACGCGTTTAAAGAAAACGCGAAATTAATGGGAGGAAATACATGAAGAAGACAAAGAGACTTCTCGCTCTGATTCTCGTCATGGTCATGGTCTTCGCATTTGCCCCAGGTCTCGCCTCAGCAGGACCCGCGGACATGAATGTGGACGACTATCTCGACTATGAAGATATTCCGAGTTCAAGAAGGCAAGCAATCGACGTCTTGACCGCCCTTGGAATCCTCACCGGTTATGAAACTACTGGTGGATTTGAATTCCGCGGCGACAGAAACGTCACCCGCGCAGAAGCTGCTAAAATTATCAGCTACATTCTGCTCGGAACTGCCCCCGCTGACAGACTGGTGCAAACCAATACCCAATTCACTGACGTACCAGCAGCCCACTGGGCAAGCGGATTCATCGCATACTGCGCATCCCGCGGCATCATCGATGGATATCCCAACGGAACATTCCTACCCGATGCCAATGTCACCGGTGCTCAAATTGCAAAAATGCTCCTAATCGCCCTTGGCTACGGTCAAAACGGTGAGTATGTGGGCAACAACTGGCAAATCAACGCCATCGTTGATGGTCAAAGAAACCACAGAGTAACTGGTACTGCTCCCAACACCCCTAACTTTGGTGCAGTTGCAGTTCTTACAGGAAATGCTGATTTCTCTGCTCCCGCCACTCGTTACGAAATTGCAGCTTATACCTTCAACGCAATTCGTAAAAACATGGTCGACTATTCACCTTTCTTCGGCTATCTGTCTGGCTACGAGCTCGGGCTTTCCCAACTCGGACCAATGATTAGCATCGCTCGCAAGAATTTTGATCTTGCCACTCGTGTACGTACAGATGAATTCGGCTACGAATGGCTCTACTACCATAGAGGTAATATCAACCGTCCGCTCACTGACGAGTATGCCTCTGGCTTCATTGTAGACAGCTTCATCGCCACAGCTGACCACACCAAGAACTTCATGTCTGCCAATTATCAATGGCCTGAAGATTGGAACTCAACTGAAAATGGTGGTTATGGTAGTACTGGACTCCGTTATTTCATCAACGGTTACGAAGACTGGATAGCTACAGAAACAAGCTTAGTTCTAAAAGGAAGCAATACTCCTGTATTCCCATATGGTGCGCATGTAACAATTTTCTCTGGAATTCATGATGTTGTAAGCAAAATTATAATCGAGTATGAACTCCTCGGTCGTGTTACCGGTGTAAATGCAAACAATGGCACTATATCCGCCAACGTCTATGAGGCTGGCAATAACTTTACGACTGGTTATGCTCCAACAATTTTCGCTGAAGGCTTTGTCAGAAACGATTGGATACTAATTTATCCAAAAGACGGCGGTGCAAATGGCTTTAGCGGTATAGATCCTGAAACCGGCTCAAGCGGACAAACACTCCGTGTAACCGCAGCAGAAACAGTTACAGGAAGAGCACAATCTACCACTGGTGCATATCCAACAAGTGGCGCATTCCTAAACGGTCGTCACACAATAACTGTTGATGGGACCACACGTAACCTCGCTGCAGCCATTGGTTATGGTTTCGGTAGCGGTGGACCTGGATTCACCGACAGTAGCACATTCTACCTTGACTCTTTCGGCTCAATTGTCGGCTACGAAGCAGCGGTGCCATTCACTGGCGAAGCTAGCCTCCAATATGCCTTTGTCGTTGATGTCGGAAGCCAAACTGGACTCGGAGTTGGTAACCGTCGCTCTGTAGCTATGTACACAACTGATGGTAAATACCACGAGCTTCCAATTGCTCAATTCCGTCCATCTGGAACTGGATCAACAGCACAACCAGCTGTCCTCGCATATAGCGGCGACAACAGATACCCAACTTCCGGTGCTTCCACCTTGTTGGCTTATCCTGTTTCAATTGGTAATACCGATATTGCTGGCTCACTTCTTGGTACATCTCCTAACCAATATCACTCTGGTAAATGGTTCTCCTACATTATTACAGACGACGGCGAAGTAATTTTGAAAGAACTCGCAACCAATGTTGTTGCTCCTGCAACTGTTCAAATTAGTTGGGCAAATTCAGTAGTTACTTTTGCTGGTGCTGGTCAAACATTTGGCACAAATGGCCCATGGACAACTAGAGCATTGAATGCAAGTTCAAACCTCACCTTCGCTGAAGATGGTTCAGTAAGACGTTATGAAGGAGCCTCAAGATGGCCTCGCGGAGAGACTTTCACTCCAAGTGCTATGACTTCTGGAGGCGTATTCAAAACTGCTCTGATAGTGCTTGCACAAACTCAAGATGACATCGAAGACAGCAAAACAACTGCTGGTGGTAAAACAACCACAACATCTATCGCTCAAATCTATGTAATAGATTCAGCTGAAGGCTTCGGAGATGCCACATATGGAATCATGGTCGAACAATTGGGCGATTATGGCTCATATGAAGTCTGGAGTGTACTCACTGTCGATGGTATCGCCGATACTAAGATTTACAAAGCCGCTGGTAGCTCCAACATAAACGCAGTTGAGAACGATGTCGTTAAGATTGCATTGCGCGACGGCACAACTGATATTTATAATGTTGTAACCTACAACGGCGATGGTACTAATACTGGATACGGTAGTTTAGTACGTCCTGCTCCATTTACTGCTGGTAACTTTGAGAGTGCAGACTCCAATTCCATTATCATCACTTCAACTGATGTATTTACTGTGAATGCAGATACCCTCTTCCTCAGATGGAACTTTGCTATGGATGAGTATTATCTCAATATGCCACAAAAAGGCGCAACTCTTGTAGAAGATGACTGGATTTTCGTAATATCTGCTGTAGTAGCTGGTGTCGATGATATAGCAGTCGCTGTTATCTCAATCTCAGCTCCCTAAGACAGCCTAAACATCTGTCTAGCAAACCCATAAAATAAACCAACGAGTCACAACGACTCCAGACAAAGAGACCCTGCCAAACATAGCAGGGTCTCTTTGATTTCCCCAATAAAACACCTCCCCACAAAACCACCTATCTTTTCGTAGGGCGTGGCATCCCTGACACGCCGCCCGCCTAGACCGCAGTTGTGTTCAAACACACCAGGCTCACACAATCCTATTTTGCAATGCAACGGCGCGTCTAGGAAGCCGCGCCCTACGGAAGCTCATCGTCCATCCGTAGGGCGTGGCATCCCTGACACGCCGCCCGCATCATTTTTATTGAATATTATTATTACTAGCTATACAGATGAAGGTACAAAATATAATTTTTAAAATCATAAATTTTTGTATCTTTAAATGATAACTTTGTTCATTAATTGCTTTTTTGATTATCATCTTAATTATTAATTTTTATATTGAGTCTTTACATTTATGTAATATTGTGTATAATAGTAATAACAGAGCTGCCCAGACCATAATATGGACTTGGGGGCCAGGGCTAAGTGGATTTCACTTAGCCCTTTTACTTAGTAACTGCAGCTTCGTAATGTATCGTATATCATTGGAGATTAATAATAGTATCATAATAATAAACCAATAAGTCACAACGACTCACACAAGTAGCCCCTGCCCTACGGTAGGGGTTACTTGATTTCATTTGATATGCTTTTTGCATATACAATGGTCTCATTGCAGTTGTTGCGCCTTTTCGTAGGGCGTGGCATCCCTGACACGCCGCTCGCCTAGACCGCAGTTGTGTTCAAACACATCAGGCTCACACAATCCCATTTTGCAATGCAACGGCGCGTCTAGGAAGCCGCGCCCTACAGAAGCCGCGCCCTACAGAAGTAGCGCCCTACGGAATCCGCACTCTACGGAAGCCATACACAAAATTATTTGAAATTTTGCCCATTATGAATAGTCAAACGATTATTGACAGGCTATCGACGTGCGATATAGAATAATCCCCAGGGAACTGCCGTTTGATGGCTCTGCGACATTATTCCATGATGATAACCTTTGGTACATACAATATGATGAAACCATCAACCAGCACATCAAAACCAAATAATAACCGCTTTAAAATTTTAATGGATTTATAGCCTGGAATATGATACAATCGTAGTATCGACAGGCTCCAGGAGGGAGCAATTACATAAATGGCAACTATCCGCAATGCAAAAGACAATAGCGTAAAACTAATATTAGGCGACCATGAGCTTTTTACCGAGTTTCTCAGGGACTTCATCAACATAGAAGTGTTGAGCGACATCGACCCAGCTGACATTGAAGATATATCAGAGCGGCTTATCCCGCTTTTTACAAACCAAAAAGATTCTGATACAATAAAGCGCATAAAACTAAAAGGCAACGACCCATTCTTCGTGATATCAATCGTAGAACACGAATCAGAAGTGAACTTCAGGTCAAGCTTCAAGATGCTCCAGTACATCGCTCTAGTCCTCAACGATTACGAAAAGGAAGTCAACAGCAAAAACACCAACATAAGTTACACAAAGGATTTCAAGTATCCGCCGGTGCTACCCGTCGTCTTTTACGACGGAGAAGCAGATTGGACAGCGGAAACAAACTTCCTACACAGGACGCAAATGAGCGAAGTCTTTGAAAAATATATCCCGAAATTCGAATACGAGCTTGTCTGCTTAGACAATTACAGTATTGACGATTTAGTTGCATTTGGAGATACATTATCATTTTTTATGATAATAGACAAAATCAAAACACCGGATGGGTTTCAAATACTGAGTAGCCTTCCTACCGATTATATCGATCGGCTGTCACAGAACATACCCGACCGCTTAAAGAAGCTGCTGGCAGATGTTATTACAGTGTTGCTTACAAGAATAAACGTGCCTCGCGAAGAAATCGAGGTAATAGTAGATAACTTAGAAAAAAAGGGGATCAACGAAATGTTTACTATAAAAAATTACGATGTGCAAGAAACAAGGCGCATCGCACGAGACGAAGGAAAAATCGAGGGTAAAATCGAGGGTAAAATCGAAGGTAAAATCGAAGGTAAAATCGAAGGTAAAATCGAAGGTAAAATCGAGGGTAAGATTGAGGGTAAGATTGAATCTGCTATCAGTTTGGTCGAAAAGTCAAATATGACTGTTAACGAAGCGATGAGAATAATCGAGCTACCCAAAGAGCATATAGCTAGCGTAACCGAAGAACTACAGCTTCGTAATGTATCATATATTGTTGGAGATTAACAATAGTATCATAATAATAAACCAATAAGTCACAACGACTAAAACAAGTAACCTCTGCCCTACGGCAGGGGCTACTTGTTTTCATCAGCTTTCATAATTTGCTTGACATATGTGGTATAATTTGATATGTGTAGATAGACAAAGAATCCCATTGCATAAATGCTATTACTGCATGCAATAACTTTGGCAACATTTGAAAGGAGATCACTATGGCAAGAGTCACACCTAAAGAAAACTTTATGAAACTCGCAGGAGGCGGGCATCCATATTATGTGCCTTACTTCACTTTCATGGGAAATGAACCCATTCCCGAAATTCCCACCAAAAGCGCAGGCGCCATGCTCTTTGAATTCAACCCTCCCAATCCAGATGGTAGCCGAACCGATATGTGGGGTGTAACATCCTATCCCAACGAAGCCACAGCAGGTTCTTCCATGCCAGCTCCAGATGTATTCGTGATGGAAGATATTACAAAATGGCGCGACATACTCAAGACTCCGAAATACAGAGAAAGCCTAGATTTTGAACAAATGGCAAAAGATTCCTTCGAGCGCATCGGCATCGACCGCAACGAAACCGCTCTGAGGACTGGTTCTTTCTTTGGTCCTTGGATGACCATCATTGGTCTCATGGGCTTTGAAGGTGCCATGCTCGCAATGGCAGAAGAACCCGAATATGTCAAGGAAATGTTCGATTGGATGACAAGTCTCTATGAGCCATACACAGAAAAGATATTAGACGCATTCCAACCTGATATTTGGACTATCAGCGATGACATCTGCACAGAGCGTGGTCCATTTTTCTCAGTAGATATGTTCAGAGACCTGTATCTGCCATATTATAGGCGTTTCACAAAACTCGCTGTGGAGCGCGGTCTCCCGGTTATGATGCATATTTGTGGAAAAATCGAGCCTTTTATCCCCGACCTCATTGACATCGGTGTCCAATTTGTTGAGCCTGCACAAGAAACCAATGACATTATGGCGCTCAAAGAGCTCTATCCAGGAAAAATGTCATATTGCGGTGCCCATGACTGGGGCAAGCATGTTCCGGCAAATTATCCCGATTATGACGAAGAAGCAGTGCGTCAGGATGTTCGCAACACCATCGACAAATACGCTCCAGGCGGTGGATTTGCCACATTAATCTGGCCCGTCAGCTTTGTTGGCGACCCCCATATTGACGACTTGAAAAAGCTGGTATGGAACGAAGCTTACGAATATGGCAAAAAACAATACGGTTATTCAGAATCCTAAGATAACCTATTTAAATCTACACTAAAACAAAAACCCCCTGCCATTTCAGCAGGGGGTTTTTATTTATCTAAATATAATTATCTACATATAATCGCCGATTTTACGAAAACGCTCGTATCTTTTTTCAATGAGTTCATCATTATTTAGTTTCGATATTTTTTCATACCACATGGAAATATCAGTGACAAGGCTGTCGAGCATAATATCTGGTTCTTCTTCGTGTTCTTTCACCACTTTATCTACAATACCGAGTTTTGAAACATCCTTTGCGGTCAGTTTCAAATGCTCTGCGGCTTCCTTTGCCCTATCTGGGTCTCGCCAAAGTATATTGGCGCAACCTTCAGGAGAAATCACCGAATAAACGGCGTTTTCCAATATCCATACCTCATCAGCGATGGCAAGGGCTAGGGCTCCTCCGCTGCCGCCTTCTCCAACTAAAATGGATAATATAGGCGTTCTCATTGTCATCATTTCATATAGATTCTCTGCTACTGCCTGACCTTGTCCGCGTTCTTCGGCACCGATTCCGCAAAATGCTCCCGAAGTGTCAATAATGCAAATTATCGGTCGATTGAACTTTTCAGCTTGTTTCATCAGCCTGAGAGCTTTCCTATATCCTTCCGGATTTGGCGTACCGAAGTTTCGTTTTATCCTGCTTTTCGTGTCACGACCCTTTTCGGTGGCTATCACGGTGATGGGTATGTCGCCTAAATATGCCAACCCTCCCACAATTGCTGGGTCATCGGCGAAGCGTCGGTCTCCATGGAGCTCGATGAAGTCTGTGAATAGTCCATTTATAAAATCAAGTCCAGTCAATCGCTCCTGTGATCTAGTGGCGACGACTTGCTCATATGCTGTTGTCATTTGTTTTCCTCCTGTGTTCCATTAGGAACGAGTCGCCTGCCGCCATACTCTGCGAGTCTTCGCTTTGTGCTTTCCCAATTCTTTGCTATGCATCTTCAGCAGCGTCGTTATTGTTTCTTTTTGCTCTTTTCGTTCCACTATCATGTCTAAAAATCCATGTTCCAGCATAACTTCCGCTTTTTGGAATCCTGGCGGCAGCTTTTTGCGCACAGTCTGCTCCACAACTCTAGCTCCTGCGAAACCCACTATGGCTCCTGGTTCTGCTATGAGTATGTCTCCTTGCATGGCAAAGCTGGCTGTGACTCCACCCGTTGTCGGGTCTGTTAGCAATGTAATATAAAAATTCCCTGCATCGCTGTGGCGTTTAACTGCACCGCTGGTTTTTGCCATTTGCATCAACGAGATAATGCCTTCTTGCATTCTTGCTCCCCCTGACACGGTGCATCCAATGACTGGTAAGCTTTTTTCTGTTGCATATTCAAATAGTCTGGTTATTTTTTCGCCCACTGCGGCACCCATGCTCCCCATCATGAAATTGGGATCCATGGCAAAAAGAGCGCAATCCACATCGTTGATCTTTGCTATTCCGCATAAAACAGCTTCTGGTTCAAGGGAGCCTTCCCTTGCCTTTTCCAGTTTTTCCTGATACTCCGGAAACTCGATGGGGTCTACGCTAACAATATCTGTATACAGCTCCTGGAAGCTGTCCTTATCGGTTAAATATGCGATTCTTTGCCTAGCTGTCACACGAAAGCAATATCCGCATTTGCATACATATAGGTTCTCTAGCAACGTGCCTAGGGCATTGGCTGCTTTGCATACTGGACAGCTTTGGGTCATTTCCACATCGCTTTCCACATTTTTTGCGGATTTACGTCCGCCTTTCTCTAATTCGTTTTTTGGTTTTCTAAATATCGCACTAAATGCCATTGCATTCACCTCGGTTCTTGATTGTTTCAACTGTTTACATCATCTGCATTTTCGCTGGCAAAATATAATTCATTACTCTGCATCTATTAGCTAATCTGGACGACTCAAGATATATGAACATCCCATATCCCATATCCCATATCCCATATCCCATATGAATCCTCATGAGCGCAATGCTAAAAAATCTGTGTAATAATCGCCATTTTGAAATCTTTCATCGGATATAAAGTCAATTTGTTCATCGATATTATTGGGCACTCCCTCGATTACCAGCTCGCAAAGGGCAGCGTGCATTTTACGTATCGCCTCTTCCCGTGTTGCGGCATGGACGATTAGCTTGCCTAAAAGTGAATCATAATACGGAGGTACTGTGTAGCCTGTCCACATCGCACTATCGAAGCGCACCCGAGGACCTCCTGGAATGTGCAAAAACTCCACAGTTCCCACATTGGAAGCGTTTATACGACATTCAATGGAGCAACCCATAATTTCCACATCATCTTGATAAAAATCCAGTGGCACACCCGCTGCAATACGAATTTGCCATTTTACCAAATCTATTCCAGTCACCTGCTCTGTTACAGCGTGTTCCACTTGAAGCCGCACGTTCATTTCCATGAAATAAAAATCACCATTTTGGTCCATTAGAAACTCAACTGTTCCAGCATTCACATAACCCACCGCTTGAGCAGCCTTAATGGAAGCAATTGTCAATTTGTCCCGCAATTCGTCATCAACTGCAGGGGAGGGAGACTCTTCCAATAGTTTTTGATTGTTGCGTTGTATGGAACATTCCCTTTCTGCTAGACAAATGATTTTTCCATATTCATCGGCTAAAAGCTGAACCTCAATATGCTTTGCTGGGTATATGCGTTTTTCCAAATAGAGGGTTCCATCGCCAAAGGCTTCTCGTGCTTCATGGGAGGCTGTATAGTATGCATTTTCCAGCTCCTCTGGCGCATTTATTGGTCTGATACCTCTGCCACCACCACCAGCACGAGCTTTTATCATAAGGGGATATCCTATTTCCTCGGCAGCTTTTTTCGCAGATTCGAAGTCATCTAATATACCGCTACCTGGAATAATGGGTACTCCAGCCGCTTCCATCATGCGTTTGGCAACATCCTTATCTCCCATTTTTGAAATCACATCTGAAGGCGGACCAATAAAAGCAATGCCATGTTCTTCACATAAATCTGCTAATTGGACGCTTTCTGATAAAAAGCCATAACCAGGGTGGATGGCTTCGGCGCCTGTTGCTAAAGCAGCACTCATAATCCTTTGGGCATTGAGATAACTATCAGATGGAGCAGCACTTCCAATACATATGCTCTCGTCAGCCAGAGCCACATGGAGGCAGTCGCAATCTGCTTCCGAATAGACAGAAACAGTGGCTATGCCCATTTCTTTACAGGAACGGATTATTCTAATGGCTATTTCGCCTCTATTGGCAACAAGTATTTTTGTAAACATAGCTTCTCCTTAGGGAGTACTATCGCTGATAACTGCAAAGGAAAACTCGGCTTTTATACATTGTTTCCCATTTACGCTTCCTTCGCCTTCTGCGAAAAAGAATGGTGCTTTCGACTTTATTATACTACATTTTGTATCAATGGTATCTCCCGGTTTTACAGGGTTTTTAAAACGTACAGAACTCAGTCCGGTAAAATAGGGAGTGGCTCCTTGGGGGATTTTGCCATCTAGCAATACGCAAGCAGATTGGGCTAATATTTCACATAAGATTACACCAGGGACCACTGGGTTTCCTGGAAAATGTCCATCTAAAAACCATTCGTCCCCTCGTACTGTGTACTTTCCGTGGGCAATACCACCGTCATCCACAATGCCTTCATCAATGAGAAGCATCGCTCCACGGTGGGGTAGAATCGCCATTAGTTCATCTTTGTTCATATTTGCTTTCCTTCTCAGCTTCGCTCAATCGATAATTAATGGAGTTTAATATATGGTATTATTAGGCGTTTCCGATTCTAAACAAAGGTTGTCCAAATTCGACCACATCCTTGTTTTCTACACATATTTCGTTGATTACACCGTCACGTTCCGCTGTGATTTCATTCATAATTTTCATAGTTTCTATGATACAAAGCACATCTCCAGCATGAACAGTATCACCTATCGCCACATAGGGTTCCATATCAGGAGCGGGCGCACTATAAAACACACCCACCATGGGAGATTTAACAGTGAAGATTCCAGCGACAACAGTATCTTCCACTGGAGATTCTGATTGGAAGTCCTCAGCACTAATTAGAGTAGCAACAGGGCTTGTTCCAATACTGCGTTTTAGTTTAATAGTTTCGCTGCCGTTCTGGTAGCTAAGGGAGCTAAGTCCCATATCCTTCATGATAGCAGCCAATTCTCGAATCTCATTACTGTCCATTCAAATTCTCCTAACTACGTGTTCCTGGTTTCGTATTGTTGTTGGGAATATTGCGAGCGAGTGATAATCGATCTTTTATTAATTGGTGATGACACGTTGCTACCCATGTACATTGCGGATAATTGACAATCGACCCTAAGACCTGATTTCACGAAAAGCGAGACAGGCGTTGTGTCCACCGAATCCAAGGGAAACCGACATTGCAAGCATTGCTTTTAATTCTCTAGCTGTCAAAGGAATATTGTCCAAGTCGCATAGAGGGTCTGGTTCGTTGAGTCCAATCGTAGGCGGGAGAATGCCCCTGGTTAATGCTAAAATCGATATGATGGCTTCTATCGCTCCTGAAGCTCCTAAAGTGTGACCTGTCATCGATTTCGTGGAACTCACCAAGATATTCGTAGTATCATCGCTAAAAGCCTTTTTAATTGCATTTGTTTCTGTTGCATCATTGAGCGGTGTACCTGTCCCATGGGCGTTGATATATATAATCCCCTCAGGACTACCAGCTTCCACAAAGGCATCTGAAATAGCGCGAGCAGAGGACTCGGCTTCTGGGGAGGGTGCTGTGATGTGATACGCATCGCATGTTAGTCCATATCCCACTAACTCTGCATATATTTTAGCACCCCTATTTATGGCATGTTCATATTCCTCAAGGACAAGGGCTCCAGCGCCTTCTCCCATCACAAAACCGCTTCTGCGTTTGTCAAAGGGAAGACTTGCTGCATCAGGGTCCTTTGACAGCGTTAGTGCAGTCATATTCGCAAAACCAGCAACGCTTAAAATGGTAATAGCCGCTTCGCTTCCTCCTGTTATGGCAGCGTCGGCGTAACCATGTTTTATGGCTCTATACGCCGAGCCAATAGCATCAGCACCAGTTGAGCAGGCGGTTACCACGGAAGTGCAAGGACCTTTTGCGCCAAAGCGGATGGCGATGTTCCCAGCGGCAAGATTGCCAATCATCATAGGTATATACAAAGGCGATACTTTACGCGGACCACCATTAATGAGCTTTTCATGTTCCGTTTCAAATGTGTTTATACCACCAATTCCAGACCCGAAACAGACCATGAACCGTTCAGCTTCAATCTTTTCTATGATGTCGCTATCTTCCACAGCTTGTGTTGCCGCTGATAATGCATATTGGGAAAATAGATCCAATCGCCTCAATTCATTTTTTTCAATATAGCGCAATGGGTCAAATCCTTTTACTTCAGCTGCAAGGCTTGCTTTTGAACTTGTATGATCAAATTTTGTTATTTCCCCTATTCCGTGCTTACCTGATATAAGATTTTCCCACATTGTCTCCACATCATTGCCTATGGGTGTCAATGCACCTATACCGGTAACAACAACCCTATTCATAAAACTTCCTCATTTATAAATTTTCTACATTTTCCACTGTATATTCTTATATAATAACACATTTTGTTTTTCACATTGCGTATATTGTATTTCGTATTAAATAGCCAATCCGCCATCGATTCTAATGACTTCACCTGTTATATAGTCAGCACCACATAAAAATGCAGCCAGCTCCGCAACTTCATCAGCAAGTCCAGCGCGACCCAAGGGGATTGAATTAAACAATGGGTTATCAGTTCCGATACTTGCTGTCATATCAGTATCAATAAAGCCTGGAGCAATGGCGTTGCAACAGATATTTCTGGAAGCAAGCTCCCTCGCCGTGGCTTTTGTTAGTCCAATGAGTCCTGCCTTCGATGCGGAATAGTTCGCTTGCCCAGCATTGCCGATTAGTCCTGCAATTGAGCTTATATTTATAATTTTTCCGCTGCGATTTCGAATAAATATCGGGGAGCAATGGCGTATCATATTAAAGGCACCCTTTAAATTAACGTCTATGACTTCATCAAAGGCTTCTTCTTTCATTGAAACAATCAATCCATCACGAGTAATGCCAGCATTGTTTATTAGAATGTCTATTTTTCCAAATTCTTCTTTAATCATGTCAACGGTTTTTTTCGCCGAAGCAAAGTCCGAGACATCGCACATAAACGCTGCGGAACGTACACCAAGTTTTACTGCTTGCTCGCAAACTTCATCGGCAGCAACAGCGTTTCCCGAATATATAATAGCAACATCGGCTCCCAAAGCCGCCAGCTTCAACGCAATAGCTCGACCAATCCCCCGAGACCCCCCTGTAACGAGAGCAAGCCTATTTTGTAAATCCACCCCTGCATCCTCCGAAAACACGAATTTGTTCGGGCAAATTGCCATTTGCCCTTACACCTATTTCCTGATTGATTCCTCGTTTTTTTCGGGCGAATGATATTCGCCCCTACGTCGCGGGCAAATTGCCATTTGCCCTTACACCTATTTCCTGATTGATTCCTCGTTTTTTTCGGGCGAATGATATTCGCCCCTACATCGCGGGCAAATTGCCATTTGCCCCTACGCCTAATTCCATCAGCGTTTTGTTGAAACTATCGTAATCTTCAACATTGTAAACGCTCACCTCATCGGAAATGCGTTGTACCAGACCGCATAGGGTTTTTCCAGGTCCAACCTCGATGAAGGTTTTAGCACCAGCGGATATCATATCACGCACAGTATTTTCCCATTTTACTGAGCTACTTATTTGTTTTGCGAGTAGCACTTTAATATCGCCGTCATAAGCCTTAGCAGTAACATTGGAATATGTAGGAATTCTTGGGTCACTAATGTCATAATTTGCAAGTTCCAAGGCAAAATCAGTAGAAGCAGCCAACATAAAGGGACTATGGAAAGCTCCGCTTGTTTTAAGGGGCATAAAGCGCCCTCCAGCTTCGCTGACCTTTTCTTTTATACTGTCAAAATCGTTCTTCAGTCCAGCTATCACAACCTGCCCAGGGCAATTATAGTTGGCAGCTGACAGATTTTTAAACTCTTTGCATATTTTTTCCACATCTTCATTGGATAACCTTAATATCGCTGCCATCCCAGAATCTGCTCCTTGGGTTGCTCTATCCATAAATATGCCGCGCTTCCAAACAAGCTCAAAGGCATCTTCATATGAAAAAGCACCGCTATATGCAAGAGCTGGTAGCTCACCCAATGAAAACCCTGCCACCATATCAGCCTTCACACCAGCAAAATCAAGCATAACAGCAGCAGCTAAATCAACGCAAAAAACACAAGGTTGCGTATTTTCAGTAATCGTCAATTCTTCTTCACTGCCACTAAAGCATTGTTCAATAGTACCTGGTCTGATTCTTTCCGCAAGGTCAAATACTGCGCGAGCAGCTTCGCTGTTATCATAAAGCTCTCGCCCCATTCCAGTATATTGCGCTCCCTGTCCAGAAAACATAAAAGCTATTTTACCTGTATCCATTTACTCGCTCCGCTCAATATCGCTTCAGCTTCATTAAAAATTTCCACAATCATTTCAGCAGCTGGCTGTGTTTTATTAACCATTCCTGCAATTTGACCCGAAAGAAAAGTGCCTTTTTCCAGATCACCTTCCACTGCCGCCATTCTTACAGTTCCAGAACCCATGGCTTCTAACTCTTCGTCGCTGACGCTGGAATCGTATTCTGCTTTGATATATGCTCTGGAAAAGGGTGTCTTGATGCTTCTTACAGGATGGCCAAGCTTCTTTCCAGTGACAATTGTAGCAATGTCTGAAGCCTTTAGGATTTTGTCCTTATAATTCGGGTGAATATCACATTCTTCTGCCACCAAAAATCGAGTGCCAAGCTGCACCCCTGTGGCACCAAGCATAAAGGCTGCTGCAACTCCTCTTCCATCTGCAATTCCACCTGCAGCTATGACTGGCAGGTCTGTCACATCGCAGACTTGGGGAACGAGAGCCATGGTGCTTGTGTCTCCCACATGGCCGCCGCTTTCTCCACCTTCTGCAATAATCGCAGCTGCTCCAACTCGGGTGACTAGCTTTGCCATTGCTGTGGACGCTACAACCGGAATGACTTTTATACCTGCTGTGAGCCAGGCTTCCATGAATTTTGATGGATTACCAGCACCGGTGGTGACAACAGGCACAGCTTCCTCGGCTACAACCATTGACACTTCATCCACAAAGGGGCTAAGGAGCATGACATTTACACCAAAGGGTTTGTCTGTGAGTTTGCGGGCTATGTTTATTTGTTCCCTGAGATAATTGGCATCGGCATTCATAGCAGAAATAATGCCCAAGCCACCGCCATTTGAAACAGCAGCAGCCAGCTTGGCATCTGAAATCCAAGCCATACCCCCCTGAAATATAGGATAATCAATCCCCGCCAGCTCACAAATCGCAGTCTTTATCATCACAAAATTCCCCTTTCACACCAAAATCCCAATATAAAACCCCAGCCACCAGGCTACGGAAAAAGTCAAGAACCCAAGCCCACCAAAAGGCGAACCTCCGCAACCGAAGCATAAGAAATTCCTAATTCCTAATTTCTAATTCCTAATTCGGGCGATTGCCATTCGCCCTTACATCTCGGGCAAATTGCCATTTGCCCCTACGCCTCGGGCAAATTGCCATTTGCCCCTACGCCTCGGGCGAATTGCCATTTGCACCTGCATCTCGAGCGATTGCCATTCGCCCTGACACCTAATTCCTAGGGTGTAACTAATTTTGATTCTACAAATGCCACTAGTTCTCCAACTGTTTCAAATGATTCTTCCAGCTCCAGTTCGATTTCCAGATCCTCTTCCAGTTTCATTACCATTTCCACTGTATCAAGGGAGTCAACTTCCAATTCTTCAAAGGTCGTGTCCATCGTAATATCCGCGACATCTCCCCCAATGTGTTCTGCAATAATTGCTGCCATTTTTTCGAATACCATTTTCTTTTCTCCTAATATTAATGTATTTGCAAGGTGTTTTTGTGTCCTCGCTGCCACATAGAAACGATTAAATTTAACTTATATTTTTGAATATAATGTGGTAGTACATCATATCTGACTAAGTTCAACTCAATGTAAACTTTTTGTAAATTTGATGCTTATCCCTTTGAACATAAAATACTCGAAAATACTCCAAGCACAAATAAAACTGCTAATAACGGACAACGCAAGCAGCACTGGTCAGCCCAGCACCGAAGCTGCTCATGGCAATGTAATCACCATCATTGAGCTTGCCGGAGCGAAAAAGCTCGTCACATAATATGGGTATACTGGCAGCTGAGGTATTGCCTGTTCTGTCAATGTTTTTTAAACAGCGTTCAGGTGCTATCCCCAGTCTCTTAGCTGAGGTGTCAATTATTCTCGCATTTGCTTGATGGGGTATCACCCATGAAATATCATCCAATTCCAAACCAGCTAACTTCACTACATCGATTATGTCAGCACACATTGCATTCACAGCGAATTTATACGTTTCCTGACCATTCATGAATATATATGGTTGAGGCATTTCATTCTCATAATATACCGAATGTCCGATGGGTTGAGGTATGCTCAAAACATCGCTGTTTCCTTTTGCTTGAAGCTTAGAGGATAAGTAGGCATCACCAGCTTCCAATACCATGGCTCCAGCACCGTCTCCGAATATGACAGCTGTGCTTCTGTCGTTCCAATCTATTAGCTTGCTCAAACGTTCAGCACCAAGAACCATTATCTTCTTGAACCCTCGCGCAAAGAAACCCGCTGCTGTGTCAAGGGCATATATAAAGCCTGAGCAAGCGGCATTTATATCCATTGCGGGACAGTTGGCACCAATACTTTGCTGAACAGTGCAAGCCAAAGAAGGAGCTAGATAATCTGCACTGATTGTGGCGCATATTATCATATCAAGTTCCAGGGGCGTAATCCCACCCATTTCCAACGCTGCTTTAGCTGCTTTATGGGCAAGCTGCGCAACGGATTCCGTGGTGCAAATTCTACGTTCGCTAATTCCCACCCGTTGAGATATCCATTCATCCGAGGTGTCTAAAAAGGTAGAAAGATCATCATTCGTGACAACTCTTGAAGGAAGGCTGCTTCCAGTTCCAATAATTCTAAAGCTCATAATATTGTCCCTTAACTCTTTTCAAAATATTTGTCCATTTTTATCATTGTGTTGATAAGGGTTTGTTTTTCGTCTTCGTTGAGGTCTTCTTCAAGCTCGTTTGCCAAAAGCGTATGAAAGCGCATATGGGAAAGATAAACTTTGCGCCCTTCCCGTGTTAATGTAACTCGTACCACTCTTTTGTCTTGGAGACTTGTATTTTTCGTCAGATATTCTCTTTCTTCTAGTTTCTTCGCTGCAACGGTAATGGAAGGTCGTGCAACTTTGAAAAAACTGGCGATTTCGCTCAAGGTTCTACCTTCCTTGCCGCCTTTTCCCACGTATTCGATTATATGCATTTCCCTAATGGTGAGTCCTGGTCCGAGACCCTTTTGCAGGTACTCTTCCTCCACTCGAAGAATATTATGAAACACCGCTTCCAATAGATTGTTAATTGTTTCCCTAAAAGTCTGCAATTTTGAGCCTCCCACCAACATATGATTTTACATGAGTAAGCGTAAAATCCATAATAATTAGTTAGACTAACTAATTATTATGGATTTTATCAGTTGAAAAATGGTTTGTCAATAAAAATTTGTTTTTACTCAGCTTTCTTGATTCGCTAGGAAATATTTCGTTTGGTATGCTGCGTGCATTTCTGTAAACTCTATGTTTTCAGGAGTCCTTGTTTCAGCAAGATACACATGACGACCCTTTGCAATATTATTTGTTTGAAGCAAACAAACTGCCATATTCGAGCAATGGTCCGAAACACGCTCATAATCTATGAGTAAATCCGACCAAATAAACCCAGGAACAATCGAACACTCCCCGCGCTGTAGTCGAATGATATGTCGATTCCGCATTTGTTCAATGAGCCCATCAATGACTTCCTCCAATGGCTCCACTTGTTTGGCAAGCTCTGAATCATTCTCCTCAAATGCTGATATAGTCAGATTTAGAATTTCCCTTATTGCTGCGTGTGCAACTTCAAGATCCTTTTTTGCTTCAGCCGAAAACTCCAGTTTCTTTTCATTTAGTTCCTGAGCGGATTCTAAAATATTCACTGCATGGTCGCCAATGCGTTCCAAATCACCGATGGCATGGAGATACTCCGATACCTTCCAACTATCTCCATCATGTAACCCTTGGGCAGACAATTTCACCAAATATCTATTTAGAGTATCCTCGTTTTTGTCCAGCACATCCTCATACTCATGGACAAGATATGCCGCTTTATCATCATAATCCTCAATCAACCCCATTGCCAGTAATACTGCATTTCTTGCCGTATGGCTCATTTTCACCAGGAGGTTGTGACTATGGGCAATAGCGATGGCTGGAGAGGATAAAAGCCGCTCATCGAGGACTTCATGCCTCGTTATTTCTCCAGCTTGCTCTTTTATAACAAAGAGAGCGAGTTTTTCCAATTGTTTTGCAAAGGGGAAAAGTATAATGGTTGTAGCAGCAGCAAACAACGTGTGCATAATGGCAATTGAAGCAGGAGTGACAATTTCTTGTAAAATTGGCAATGGATATATGGCATTAGTGCCATATACAGAAGTAAGTACCATACATGCACCGATAACATTAAACGAAACATGGACAACCACTACTCTCCTTGCGCTTTTATTTGTACCAAGACTGGAAAGGGTTGCAGTGATGCAAGTACCGATTTTCATGCCCATTATAACAGGTATAGCCGTTCCATATGAGACACCGACAGCCATCGAAATCGCTTGTAAAATCCCCACAGCGGCAGAGGAGCTTTGAATGACACAGGTGATGAATGTACCAAATAGCAAACCTAGAAGGGGATTTGAAAAAGCCACCATCAGATTGCGAAAAGCTTCGTTTTGCTCTAGCCCCGAAACCGCATCTCTCATTATGGCAATACCCGCCATTAAAACTGTGAAACCGAGAAACACCTCTCCAGCGCTCTGTTTTTTCTCTTTTTTCGAAAACATCATAAAACCAATGCCAATGACAGCGAATATTTGTGCAAAATTATCCGGTTTAAGAATTTTAATGATAAAGCTACTACCAGTGAGTCCGGTGAGAGATATGATCCAAGCCGTAATTGTTGTACCAATGTTTGTCCCCATGATGACCCCGATTGTCTGCCCCAGCTGCATGATGCCGGAATTCACAAGACCCACAAGCATAACAGTCACAGCAGAGGAAGACTGGATCAAACAAGTGACAGCAACTCCAAGTAGAAAAGCCTTAAAACGGTTTGATGTGGCACTTTGCAAAATCATTTGCATACGTCCGCCTGCCGACTTTTCTAAACCGGTTGACATAACACTCATTCCGAAAAGAAATAACGATACGCCCCCCAAAAGCAGTATCGAATCAAAAAAATCCATATAAATCATCTCCCATTTCATTAAAATACGCCATATTCATGGCGCATCTCTAGTAGTCCATTGGTATTATATTTAAATATATGATATGTAAATAAATGCTTTGTTGACCTAACGAATATGATTTTACATTGCTTTAACCATTATTGTACGTATTTTACAAGGATTTTACATAAGCTTTACAATCATTTTACCCTCAGGAGCACAAAATCGCAAAATCGCACAAGGGAACACTCTTTGCGTGTTTTTAATGTCCCATGTGCGATTTATTAGTAAGTGTTTTCGTTTGTTTTTCTTACCTACTGTGGAGATGGGTTTCTTCATCGCTGACCAAAATATACTTTTTATTAAAAAGGTCATATAGAGTACTAAACTCAATATTGTCTGGAGTTCGTGTTACCGATAAATAATCATGTCTGCCTTTTGCGACATTGTTGATTTGCAAAACACAGACAGCAATATTGGAACAATGGTCTGATACTCGCTCATAATTTACCAATAAATCCGTCCAAATGAAGCCAGGTATAATGGAACACTCACCCCTTTGAAGGCGAGTAATATGACGAGAGCGCATCTGATGTATCAACATATCTACAACCTGTTCCAAGGGCTCCACCTGCCTTGCTAAATCCGCATCATCTTGGTCAAAGGCTAAAAATGTTAGGTTAATAATATCCATGAGAGCACTATGGGCAACTGCTAGATCAGCCATCGCTTGCAATGAAAATGTTAATTTTTTGTCTCTCATTTCCTCTGCAGATTCTAAAATATTAACGGCATGGTCACCAATACGCTCCAAGTCACCAATGGCATGGAGCAATTCAGAAACTTTCCGACTATCGGCATCATTAAGTCGCTGTGCAGCTATTTTTACCAAGTATGTGTTTAATGTATCTTCGTTTTTATCAAGAATATCCTCGTATTCACGTATTTTAATCGCTATATCCTCATCATATTCCACCATCATCGAGAATGCGCTAAAAACAGCCTCCTTGGCGGTATTGCTCATATCCACCACCAGGTTGTGGCAATGGGCTATGGCTACTGCAGGGGTTGCCAATAGACGCTCATCAAGCACATCATAGAGGGTCTCCTCACCAGGTTTATCTCTAATGGTGAATCGAGCCAATGACACAAGCTGCTTTGTAAAGGGGAATAGTATTACCGAAGTAATCACAGCAAAGAGCGAATGGAGCATTGCCAGATTCATGGGATTGACAATTCGAGACAAAAAAGGCAACTCATAGAACAAATTGGTTCCATGAATTGCAACAAGCACCACTACTGCGCCAACAACATTAAAATAGACATGGACAGCAGCTACTCTTTTTGCGTTTTTATTAGCTCCTATGCTTGCCAGAGTCGCTGTAATACAGGTGCCTATTTTCAAGCCCATTATGATGGGAATCACAGTAGCATAGGTGAGTGGAATAGTCATCGCAACAGCTTGTAATATGACAAGGGATGCTAAGGAGCTCTGTATGATGCAAGTAATTACCGTACCTATGAATAAGCCAAAAACAGGATTTTGAAATGCTACCATGAGATTTCTAAATTGTTCATTATCTTCCAAGCCAGAAACTGCATCTCGCATAAGAGCAATTCCAGCCATCAGTACGGCGAATCCTAAGAGAATGTCACCAGCGTTACGCTTCTTTTCCTTTTTTGAGAATATGGCGAAACTAATGCCCAAAATGGCGAAAAGATGAGCAAAATTATCAGGTTTCAATATTTGGACAATGAAGCTTCCCCCTGTGAGACCTGTGAGAGAAATAACCCAAGCAGTAATGGTGGTTCCCACATTGGAGCCAATGATGACACCCACAGTCTGTTCCAATTGCATGATTCCCGAGTTCACTAGCCCAACTAGCATCACAGTCATCGCTGATGAAGACTGAATGAGGGTTGTAACTCCGACCCCCAGCATAAATGCTCTAAATAGGTTCGCTGTTGCGCTTTGGAGTATAATTTCCAGCCGTCCACCTGCAGACTTTTCTAAGCCTTCTGACATTGTATTCATGCCGAAAAGAAAGAGCGCAACTCCTCCCAAAAGCATTATTAGCTCAAAAAAACTCATATTGTCATTCTCCCCTATGGTATCGAACCATTGCTTATTTCACGCTTTCCCGCTCCTCTGTGACTCCTGCAACTATGTTCTAATACAAAACACATTGATATCCGATAATTCATATATGTTGACTTACATGGTACTATTATACCAGATAGATTTTACATAATCATTACATATTATTTACGTATTGTTTACATATCCACTAATTGGCTACTATATACCATGGGGGGATTTTTTACAAGTTTTTTTAAGCTAGTCTAAGGGTTTCCATTCGGTGAGTACCACGTCAATGGAAATTGTTGTATTTCTACGCTCCACTCTAATGGTGACTGTATCACCAATACCATAGTCTTGCATTGCTTGATTATAATCATTCATGTCTGCAATCGAAATTCCATTTATAGATAGTATTTTATCTCCCCTTTGGAAATACTCGTTATATGATTCACGAACAAATAAACCAGTCCCGCTATAACCATACCAACGAGCTGTTTGATATGACTGAACATCGTGGAGTTCTATGCCTAAGTCGATTCGTCCCCTCACATAGCCGTGAATGATGAGGTCAGTTGCTACTGCCTTTGCCACATTCGATGGAATGGCGAAGGCTAAACCCTCAATGCTCAATCCGCTGGATTTGGCATTTACAATTCCGATGAGCTCCGCATTCATATTAAACAAACCTCCACCAGAGTTGCCAGGATTTACTGCTGCATCTGTTTGCAAAAGAGTCATTATTTCCCCTTCCACATTTATTTCCCTATCAAGGGCTGAAATAATACCGCTTGTCACAGTTCCACCAAGCTCTCCTAGAGGATTCCCCACTGCTAGGGCACTCTCTCCAATGACAAGATTCGATGAATCTCCGAATATGGCATAAGTCAATCCAGTATCATCTATTTTCAAAACAGCAATGTCAGCTTTCACATCAGTGGCAATTAGAGTAGCGGGATACTCCCTACCATCCACAAGTCGAACAGTTATAGTGGCAACATCATCTATTACATGGTTGTTTGTTATGACATAACCATCTTCGCTGATTATTACACCGCTTCCCGCTCCTTCAGCCACATAATTCCTAATCCACAAACTAGATGTATTATACTCAGTTTTAATCTCCACCACGCTATCTCTAACGGCAGCTGCAACCTGATCTGTGGTCATTGTTCGGTTTATTATATTTTTGCGCTTCGACGAGTGAACAACATCGCTTGGTGCAAATAAAACTTGATTCTCTACCTGAGTTTCTGTCTGGGTTTCAGTTTCATCGTTTTCCAAGTTTTGAGAATTATATTGCTCACTTAAGTCCTGGTAACGGCTCGATGAGTCTCTATTATCGACAGTTGAGCTATCTCTGTTTGCTAAGTACCCTCCAAAATAAGCAGCACTAGCAATTAAGAGCATTAATACTGTTATTGACAATGCTTTTTTCAAAAAGCTCACCATACGAAATCGCCTAAGACTTTGCGTGGGCGGATATTGCGCAAAATAGGGAGCTGGTGCGGAGCTTAATGCAGGAGCTGCGACTGGAGCTGGTGCTGGGGTTGTCGCTGTTGTTGTAGCTGGGGTTGTCGGTGACTCTAGCGGCGACACTGATTCTGGCGATGACGCTAGCGATGACGCTGATTCTGGCAGCGTCGCTGCCTCTGGGGTTGGCGGTGCTTGCACTGGATTTGGCGTTGCTGCTAGGGTTGCTTTAATATCTTTTTCGGAATTAACATTCTCGTTACTCATATCACACCTAATTTCAATTTGGGTTTATATAGTGCTAAAATGCTCTGTAAACACACATTTCAACTTGCCAATGTATCACATATGCATTATACAGCAAAACAGTCCTGAATAATACATATAACAACAAATAATCATCAAATATTCATCGAAATATGAATATTCTATTTCCAAACCGTTAATAAAATGAATCCAAAAGATTTTTTACGCTTTATTTTCAATAGTTATACCCATTATCCACACAGTTATCCACAGCCCCCCTTAAATGAATAGTCACACTTTATTCACTTTTTGTCACACGAAAAGCGAAATTCATGAAACAAAAGTTACAAATGTATCTTTATCCCCCATCACTGCGCACATTGCTAGTTTAAATAGGTATTGCTTGCTTTTTTGGCATTTGGGATGTAAAATACCCGAAATGAGGTGTTACTCTTGCAGGAACAAAAAACGCAAAATTTCATAAAAAGCACAGCAATACTTGCCATTACCTCCATTATAGTGAGATTCATAGGAGCTATATATAAAATCCCGCTCTTTATCATACTAGATAGGGCAGGTACCGGAGCCTTCCAAGTGACATATAATGTCTATAATTTGGCATTGAACATTGCCACAGCTGGAGTTCCAGTTGCTCTATCACGCATGGTTTCATCTGCTGCAGCAGAAGGACAAAGTGACTTGGTGAAGCGTTATTTCAAGGTTGCCATGCCAGCTTTTGTTGCCATTGGAGTCGCAGCCATGCTCATTATGCTCCTTTTGTCCAAGGAAATTGCGGCACTTATGAATAATACCTTAGCGGCACCAGGGATTCAAGTGCTTGCTCCTTCGGTACTCTTCATGTGCATTATATCTGTCTACAGGGGTTATGCCCAAGGTTTCGAGAACATGATGCCCACCGCTGTCTCACAAACAGTGGAAGCTCTGAGTAAAGCAGCATTTGGCATCGCCATCGCCTATTTACTCGCTCGGGCAGGATACGAAGTCCAGTATGTTTCTGCTGGAGGTATATTGGGAGTAACCATCGGTTTAGGATTATGCGTACCAATTTTGATGTGGTATAAAAGGAAAATCGACAGCTCCATGATAATTGAAGCAAAGCCGCAAAAACTTCCCAGTTCAATGCAAATACTTGGGAAACTAATGCTAGTCAGCATCCCAATAACACTAGGCTCATCAATATACGCCTTGGTAACTGTCATCGACAATAGCGTTGCCCAAGGTAGGCTACAAAACATTCTTATGCTCAGCGAAATAGAATCCAGCTCCCAATTTGGCTTACTGACATATGGTACAACCCTATATAACTTACCAGCATCTTTAATCGTACCCGTTGCCATCAGCCTTGTTCCCGCCATCGCCTCCGCTCTAGCCAAGGGTGACGGAAACGAAGCCCGCGGCATAATGCAAACCTCAGTAAAACTGATGAACCTTTTCGCCATGCCTGCTTGCGCTGGTCTAATGGTTTTATCTGGGCCCATAATGATTGCGCTATTTTCCCAGTGGGATAAGCTCGCAGCAAATATCCTATCGGTCCTTGCGGTGGCAGCCTTTTTTCTTTGCTTCCAATTGGTCACGACAGCAATTTTGCAGGCAAATGGCAACGAGCGCCTCCCCTTGCTCTCTATTCCCATTGGAGGAGCTTTAAAAATTATCCTAAGCTATATTTTAGTGGGAAAACCTCAAATTGGAATCCTTGGTTCGGCAATTGGTTCCCTAGCTTGCTACATAGCAATCTGCAGCTTAAATCTCGTATTTATCAAAAATAAAGTTGCACAAAGTCCAAATTTCATAAATGCCTTCTCAAAACCGCTACTGTGCTCCACAATAATGGCATTGGTGGCTCGTGTAGCATATAATATCATTTATCGCCTTGGCTCGAGCTTCATCGGAGCCAGTAGGTCAGCAGTTATAGTTTTCCTAGCTATTGCAATTATTATTGCCGTGACCGTTTATGGCTTGCTGATTATACTCACTGGCACCATAACAAAGGATGAATTGTCCCTTGTTACAAAAAGCGAAAAAATAGCCAAAATACTACGAGTTAAGTGATATTTTCACTAAAATATCGATTTTTTGCGTTTTTTTGCGAAAATAAACGAAAACTCACTTGCGGAAAGGAAAAAAGTATGGTAGATTTTGAAAACAAACCCAATTACGATATCCACGACTTGCAAAAACTGATGAGGTTTCTCCGCAGTCCTGATGGTTGTCCTTGGGATGCTGAGCAAACCCATGAGAGCATCCGTCGAAACCTTTTGGAAGAAGCTTACGAGGCTGCCGAAGCAATCGACACAGGCAATCAAAATAACTTGCGTGAAGAACTTGGTGATGTTTTGTTGCAAGTCGTGTTTCACGCCGATATATCCGAGCAAGCGGGGGGATTCGATTTTTCACAAATTGTTGATGCTTTATGCAAAAAACTCATATCTCGCCACCCCCATGTATTTGGAGACGAAAAAGCAAATGACAGTACAGAATCCTTGGCTTTTTGGGAAGATATAAAAAGAGAAGAGAAGCAGACGGAAACAGTCCACGAAGAAATGAGAAGCATCGCCATCAGTCTTCCGGCTTTATGGCGAGCGGAAAAAATACAAAAAAAGGCTGCGGAAGTCGGCTTTGACTGGAAAGATTATAAAGGTGCCCTTACAGCCTTGCGTTCCGAAATAGATGAATTAGAAGACGCAATGGAAGATGCAACGGCATCTATATCTGATACAGCAGAAGAAAACGAAACGGACAAAACCAACGACGCTTTTTCCAAAGTTACGATGGAACTTGGCGATATATTCTTCTCCGCAGTGAACATTTCTAGATTTTTTGGAATCGACCCCGAAGAAGCATTGACATTCTCCAGCGAGAAATTCATTGAACGTTTCAGAAAAGTCGAAACTGCCGCACTAGACGCTGGCTTTCGCCTTGAAGAAATGTCCCTTGACGAAATGGAAGCATTATACCAGAAAGCAAAATTAGAGGAGTAAGCGTTCTAATTTGAATAAGCATTCTTCTTTAATATATTTTAATTGTACTAGCGAGCGAAAAGATTTGCGCTTTCTTGATTGTCTTTTTGCTACCATGCACCACAGCAATAAAATGGAATACATTGAGATTCCAGTGAGTTGCCTTGATGCATGGCGATAAAATTCTAATACAGAATCTTTGCTAATCTTTACGCTCGCTAGTATAGTAACTATCATCAGGAGGGTAAAACACCAATGAACAAAACAGAACTTATTAACTCAATAGCGGCGGGCTCAGGCCTCTCGAAAAAAGACAGCGAGAAAGCCTTATCTGCAACAGTGGAAGCTATTACAAATGCGCTTGCATCAGGCGAGAAAGTTCAGCTGGTTGGCTTTGGCATTTTCGATGTGAAAAACCGCGCAGCTCGCATGGGCCGCAATCCAAAAACTAAAGAGCCCATTAGCATTCCAGCCACAAGAACTCCCCAGTTCAAAGCAGGCAAAGCTCTCAAGGACGCCGTTGCCAAGTAGAGAGCTTCTTATTTTGCTTTTTTATGGTATAATAGCGATGAGGGTTTTTCCCATCGCTATTATTCTTTATAGGTGTATTATATGAGATTAGACAAATATTTAAAGGTTTCGCGACTTATAAAAAGACGTACAATTGCGAATGAAGCCTGCGATGCGGGGCGCGTAAGCGTTAATGGCCGCGTGGCAAAGGCTTCATATGATGTGAAACAAGGTGATAAGCTTGAGTTGCGCTTTGGAAACCGCACACTAGCGGTGGAGGTTTTGAGCCTATCTGAACACGCCAATAAATCGGACGCCGCTGGAATGTATCGAGAACTAGTATAGCGTTTCCGAAATAACCCCACAAGCTAACTGTTGCTTTTATTCCCAAGTCTTCCAAATGTCAGGACAATAGCCTATGGTGGCGTTTTTTCCATTTCTTACAATTGGCGTTTTAATGAAAGAAGGATTCTCCAGGAGCTTTTCTTCTTTATCGACTTCATATGCCAAGTATTCCAAAATCTCGATACCCTCCGCTTTGTTGTCAATCATCTCCCCCAAACCCACAGCAGTCTTTACGCTATTAAACTCCCCACGGCTGAGTCCTTTAGAGGAAAGGTCTATGCGCTGAAACTTTATGCGCCGCTCTTTAAAATATCTCTCTGCCTTTTTAGTATCGAAGCATTTTGATTTCCCAAAAATCTGAATATTCATATTATGGCTCCATATTTAGTAATGCAATTCAAATTTCCGTTACCACGGGGAGTATCATTGGATTGCGTTTTGTTTTTTTGTTCAAATATGACGATAGCTCAGCTTTTATGGAGTTTTTTAATATAGCCAAGTTATTTGTGTTTTTATTATGATATAAATCATAAGTTTCCATTACTATATCCTTTAGCTCATTGAGAAGCTCCTCGGATTCTTTCACATAAACAAAACCCCTAGTGAGAATATCGGGCGGCGTAACAAGGCTACCATCTTCGCTGGAAACATTCACTATCGCTACAACCATTCCGTCTTGTGCAAGGTGCTTTCTATCCCTTAGCACCACAGAACCCACATCTCCCACTCCAATGCCATCCACTAAAATTTTTCCAGAATGAACAGTACCATTTTTACCAATACTACGTCCAGATAACTCAATAACTTGCCCAATATCTGCTATTACGATATTTTTCGGTAAAATCCCCATCTGGGAAGCAAGCTTTCCATGCATACTCAAATGTCTTTGTTCTCCATGAATGGGTACAAAAAACTTTGGTTTTGTCAGCACCATCATCATTTTCAGTTCTTCTTGATAAGCATGGCCAGATGCGTGAAGCTCTGAAACCTTGTCATATATCACTTCAGCGCCTCTACGGAAGAGCTCATCTATTACTCGACTTATGGCATTTTCATTCCCTGGTACTGCGGATGCAGAAAGTATCACCCTGTCACCAGGCATTATATCAACCTGACGATGCTCTGCAAAAGCCATTCGATACAACGCGCTCATCGCTTCACCTTGGCTCCCTGTGGTGATAATAACAATTTTTTCAGGAGGCAAATCTTTAATATTGCTCACATCCATTAATAAACCATCCGGTATAGTTATGCAGCCAAGCTCCGTGGAAACCCTCAACACATTTTCCATGCTACGCCCAGTTACAGCAACTCGTCTGCCATATTTATCCGCAAGTTCTAAAACTTTCGATATACGATGAACATTGGATGCAAATGACGTAACAATGATTCTCTGGGTGCAACCGATAAAAAGCTCTTCCAGACGCTCGCTGATTCTTTGTTCAGAAGCAGAATAGCCTTCTCGTTCGATATTTGTCGAGTCAGCAAGCAAAGCCAGCACACCCCGATTTCCCAAATCACCAAAGCGAACTAAGTTTATCATGTCTCCAGAAATCGGTGTTGTATCGATTTTAAAGTCGCTGGTATGTATAACCACTCCAATTGGTGTCCTTATAGCAAGGGACACGGCATCGGGAATGGAATGATTTATATGAATAAGCTCCACATTGAAGCAACCAAGTTTGATTACATCACCAGGTTTTTTCACCTCCAGATCCGTTGTTTCCGAAAGATTGTGCTCCGCAAGTTTTGCATCTGTCAGACCTGCTGTAAGGGGAGTGGCATATACAGGAGCCGATATTACACGCAAAAGATATGGAAGAGCTCCAATATGATCTTCATGTCCATGGGTCAATATTATCCCACGTACCCGAGAGCTATTTTCTTCAAGATAAGTAAAGTCAGGAATAACAATATCAATGCCATACATATCATCATCGGGGAATCCGAGTCCGCAATCCACCACAATGATGTCATCCATGTATTCATAGACAGTCAGATTCTTCCCAACCTCATTGAGCCCTCCAAGGGCAATTATTTTTAGTTTCTCTGCCATGAGATCTATTCTCCTTGCTTGTTAATTTTTTCTTCCATGAATTAATCGCCATTGGAGATACTGCTGCTCACATTTCCATGCGTCCTTCCAAGGCTCGCATCAGAGTTGCGTCATCGGCAAACTCCAAGCTACTACCCACAGGTATACCATAGGCAAGTCTAGTTACTTTCACTCCAAAGGGGCTAATTAAGCGAGATATATACCTAGCGGTTGTTTCACCTTCCGTATCTGGGTTTGTTGCCATGATGACTTCACTTATATCACCGTCTGCAACTCGTGCAACAAGTTCGTTTATTCTTATATCATCAGGTCCCACATTGTTCATCGGTGATATAACACCATGTAGAACATGATATCTTCCTCCATATTCGTGGGAGCGTTCAATTGCCAATACTCCTTTTGGATCGGATACCACGCAGATAATCCCTGGCTCACGCCTTGTGCTGCTGCATATGGTACATAGTTCTTTGTCAGTAAGATTTTGGCATACTACACAACAGCTAACGCTCTTTTTCGCATCCAAAATCGCCTGGGCAAAAGATATAGCTTCGCTATCTGGCAAAGAGAGCACAAAAAAGGCTAGTCTTTGCGCTGTTTTTTGCCCAATCCCAGGAAGGGTGGCAAATTTTTCAATCAACACTTCCAAAGAAGATGGAAAATAATCCATTACATTTCTCCATTTATCACTCTATCCTACAAACTCCTAAGCTCAGCAATCCTGGCAGCCCTATCCGCTGCACCAAATATGTCGCTCCCAGCTACAAGAACATTCGCACCAGCTTCAATGCACAGCTTTGCAGTCTCAGAGTTAATACCTCCATCAACTTCGATTTCGCAATCGAGACCTCGCTTATCAATAATTTCACGCAATTGCACAATTTTCGGTAGCATATCTGACATAAATTTTTGTCCACCAAAACCCGGCTCCACTGTCATCACCAGCACCAAATCCAGCAGCTCCATATATGGCTCCAATGCTTGCACTCCTGTGGCTGGTTTTATAGAAAGCCCCGCTTTTTTCCCCAGCTCATGGAGTTCATTTATTGCAGTCCTAGTGGCTTCAGCTGTTTCCGCCTCCACATGAAAAACAACGATGTCAGATCCAGCATTGGCAAAACGTGCTGTATATTTTGATGGTGAAGCAATCATCAAATGGACATCAAGGATCATATCCGTTGCTTTCCGTACAGATTCTAGCACAGGAATACCTACAGAAATATTCGGAACGAATACTCCATCCATTACGTCAAAGTGTAAATAATCCGCACTATCAACGCTTTTTATTTCATCGCCCAATTTCGCAAAATCCGCAGATAAAATCGATGGTGATATTTTTATCATGTTTCCAAAACCTTCTTCAATTGCTATTTTTCATACTAACTGCCTAATTAATAGCTACTCCGTACGTTTTTGCCTTACGTTTTACCTATTTAATAGAAATTTAATGCAATTTATCGGCACAACATAGTATAATATAGTATAATATACTAACAAGAGATAAAGTCAAATGCTTTTTCAAAAATATGTAAAAGAAAAGATAAAGGAGAATAGATATGGAACAATCTAAATCAACTGCAGCTGAGGAATTAGCTGAGTATGTACCCACCCTCACCCTTGACCCGAACGGAGAAAGCGAAACCCACGAAATACCTGCCGTTGACGCTCTAGAGCTTCCCAAAGACGATGCAGCATTATTGCTAGACATCAGTAAGCTCACAGATGCAGAACAAAAAGCAGTACTGGATTTTGCTGAAAAAATAGACATCACAGACACAAATGCTGTTTTGACATACGGAGCTGCCTCCCAACGAAATATAGCTAGTTTTTCAGAAAGTACCCTCAATAGTGTACGCACCAAAGACATGGGCGAAGTTGGTGGCATGCTTTCTGAGCTGGTGGTTCAGCTAAAAGGCTTTGGCAATGACGACAATGCTAAAAAGGGCATTTTTGGCTTAAAACGCAAAGCTCAAGAAAAAATTGCCACAATGAAAGCAGAATACGACAAGGTTTCTGTCAATGTGGACAAAATTTCGGAAATGCTAGAGCAGCAGCAATATACCCTACTAAAAGATGCTGCAATGTTGGACAAAATGTATGATATCAACCAGGCATATTTCAAAGAGCTGACCATGTACATCATAGCAGGAAAGAAAAAACTCGAAGAATGTACAAACACAGTACTCCCTGTAATGCGTGAAAAGGCTGCCCAGTCAGGACTCCCAGAAGATGCCCAAGCAGCTAACGATTATGCAAATATGGTAAATCGCTTTGAAAAGAAGCTCCATGATTTGGAACTCACACGTATGATTTCAATCCAAATGGCTCCTCAAATCCGTCTTGTGCAAAATAACGATACATTGATGATAGAAAAGATTCAAACATCCATTGTCAACACAATTCCTTTATGGAAAAGCCAAATGGTCCTTGCCTTGGGTATGCATCACTCTCAGCAAGCGATGGAAGCTCAACGGCAGGTTACAAATATGACCAATGAGCTTTTGACAAAAAATGCCGAGCGTCTCAAAATGGGAACCATTGAGATTGCAAAAGAATCCGAGCGCGGCATAGTGGATGTGGAAACACTGGTATCCACCAACCAACGGCTTATCGAGACCCTAGAAGAAGTCCGCGTCATCCAAACAGAAGGCAGCCAACGCCGTCGTTCAGCAGAGCTAGAACTAGGTCGTATAGAAGGCGAACTAAAACAAAAACTCCTAGACCTCCGAGGCTAATATATAGGCATATTAGTATATTGCTTGTAGTGCGTGGATTAATATAGGTTTGTATGCTAGTTATATTAGTACAAATAGTACAAATTAAAAAAAGGAGCAGTCTCTGTACGATTATGTTTCGTTGGAGACTGCTCTTATTAGCGATAAAGGCTAATCATTAAAATACTAAGATCAATTTAATATTTCGATATCATCTTTTACTCTTTCGATTAAAGTATTGGCTGTTTATACAATATAATTTCGGAGTGTTATCATGAGCGAATTGAAAGATTTAATTTGACAAACTCGTTTCCATCATTTCATAAGCCTCTAGTTTGCAAATAAATATCTCTTCTTTCACATCCTCGACACAGCTTTCGAGGTTTTTTAGTATATCATTACCCCAGAATCTCATTACCGTCCATCCTTGGTATGACAGAGTTTTATTAACATCAATATCTCTTTCAATATTTCTTTGAATTTTAGGTACCCAATACTCCCTATTACTTTTTATATTATCTCCTTTAATTAGCCAATCTTTCCCATGCCAAAACTCACCATCGCAAAATATAGCTATCTTATACTTTGTGATAGCAATATCAGGCTTCCCAGGTAACTTTGTATAATTTACTCGATATCGAATCCCCGAATGCCAAAGTGCTTTTCTAAGTCTTTGTTCAATGGAAGTATTCATATTTGGCACCCTACTCATTGTCCGCCGTCGCACATCATCCGTGTCAAAAATAAATTTAGCCATTATATTCACCAACATACTCTCATAATTATAGTGGTATTTTTCTTAATTCCTTCGCAATTCGCAGAATTATTGGTACACACACTGTATTACCAAGCTGTTTGTATATTTCCTTAATAGGAATATTAGGGAATCTATATTTTTTCGGAAATCCCTGTAAAGCTAAACAATCAGCAGGTGTTAGTTTTCTTATACCAAATGCATCACGGATAAGAGGAACACGGTCAGTATATGTCCCCATATTTGCTTTTAATGCTGGACATAAATCCCATGCTCGTATTGCAACTCCACTATCATCTATCCTATATATAGCAAAATTGTTTGTCATTTTATTGTTTAACTGCTCGTAATACTGGTGTGTGGAATTGTAATAATAGCTATCGCTAACTTGAATGTCTCGATTAATGAGATCGTTGATGCTCTTTGTTAACGGTAAGCTATGTGGAAAATTGAACATATTTGCTTTTTTGGGGTCTAAAAAAGCTACAATGAATATTCGGTCTCTATATTGTGGAATATTCCCATGAGTATGCGCACCAAGGATAGAATGCTTAACTATGTAACCTCTATCTGCTAATGTTGCGCATATTGTGTAAAATGTTCTGCCATTATCATGCTCAACAAGATTCTTAACATTTTCAAGAAAAACAATCTGTGGTTGTTTCTCATCTATCACCCGTAATATCTCATAGTATAACGTACCTCTTGGGTCTGCAAAACCTTGTTGTTTACCCATTATAGAAAAAGGTTGGCAAGGAAATCCAGCAGTCAAAACATCCATATCTGGAATGTTTCCAATATTAATTTTTTTAATATCTCCCTCGATTAAAAAACCAGAACCCAAAACATATCGATATGTTTGGCATGCGTATCGGTCTATTTCATTTGCCCATACAATTTCTGCTCCAGCTAGTTTAAATCCTAGGCATATTCCACCTATGCCCGCAAACATACTTCCAACTCTCATTGATATCACTCCTGTGCTGCTACGCGAGCATTATAAACTACGATAAAAGCGATTTATGTTTAAATAAAACGAATCTGTAGATTAAGATTAATATAGTATTTACCATTTTCTTTATAAACATCAAGATACTCATGTCTGCTAGCTGATGGCGATTCGAATCCCAATCTATTTAATAAAAATTCTTTAAATTCGTCAGTTATACATGAATGGTAAGCGAGTACATCACCATCATCTTTCATGACGATATAACCACCGTTCACACTGCTTTTCCCATCCCAAGATGCACCAAGCCTCATTCCAGTAAACATATTATAAAGCAAATCAGAAAACTTTTTTCGATAAACGCTATAAATATCGTTATACTTATACTTAGCTGGATTATTTTCAATCACATAATCGATTGCTTGAGAAATAGGCGCATATTTTACGCTTCCTTCACCAATCCAAAAATAATATTTTAGTGCTTCCCCTAAAATAGATGGAAATTCTATGCCTCCAGATAATACAAGGTTTCTTTCTGCATTCACCTGACTTGTTGAAACAAATTCAATGTCACATCCAGCTTCTTTTAAGAAACGAATCCTATCACCAATCGCAATATCAAGTTTATCTTTTCGTTTTCTAAATATTCCATTCGTTTCCGACATTATTGAGTCATTTATATCACCAGTTATTTCATATATAAAATTAGTATTATTCTTACTTGCATTAAAGAGCGTTGCTCTTCCTGCAAAATCAGATTTACATGAAAATCCAATAGTTTGATTAACTCCACTTCTAGGATCTACTACGCTCAATGTAATATCTTGAGTACCCCCAAAATAAGTATTGCTCTTTACAGCTGGTGCTTTAAGTTTTGTAATTTGAATTAGCGATAGAAACTCCTCCATGTCATAATCGCTAAAATTCCCTCTTTTATTAACAGACATTAAATCCAGAAGATACTCTTGTTTCTCTAAAAAAACGTAATCATCAATTTCAATGCCAGTAAAGCTATTGTTTAAAAATATATGCACTTTATCACCAGTTTTATAGACATATACTCGGTTTTTATGCTCTTCTCGAATTATCTCAATAATTTTCAAAAAAACATCATCAATTTTATTCATATCTTTGTCGGCAGCATATACCACTCTATCATACATCAGTTTTAGAAAAATATATATCTCTGCCCACTCACCCCTGTTTCCTGTTAACGCCATTTTTTACTCCTATAGCTTCATGCTTGTCTAATATTAATTTAATTTCTTTAGCAATTTCATTGATAACTGGCACAGAAACTGAATTACCAAACTGCTTATATAGATGAACATCAGCAACTGGTAATACAAATGTATCAGGATAACCTTGCAACCGCGCCCACTCTCGCGGTGTCATTTTTCTTACACCTTCTTTATTAATACTACCTTTTATATTCGTAACTGGTGTAAGGTCAGTTTGTCTAAAGTCTATTAACAAATTTCGCTCTCGTCCCATTCCACCACATACTATTGCACCAGCAACATCGTTATTATCACGTATTTCATAACCAAAACCATTTCCTTTTGCTTCATGCCTCGCTCGATGCTTGCGGAGTGTTTCTAGATAAACTTCGCTTAAATAATACTTTGCTGAAACTGGCTGCTCTTCAATTATATCATAGATACGTTTTTTAGAGTCCGTTGGCTTAGGAAACTCAAACGAACTACAGTCAATATCATTTCGAAATGCAACTATATATATACGTTCTCGATTTTGGGCTACACCAAAATTTCTGCTATTTAATATTTTGTCATCTACTTTGTATCCTAATTCCTCCAAAGCACCTTTTATTATATCGTATGTTCTCCCTTTATCGTGTGTTGCTAACCCTTTTACATTTTCGCAAAATATCACTTTCGGTTTATGAAATGAACAGATTCGTACTACATCGAAAAATAAAGTCCCTCGCGCCATACCCTTATAATTATCACTAAATCCAAGCCGTTGACCTGCCAAACTAAAAGCTTGGCAGGGGAATCCAGCTAAGCATATATCGAATGAAGGGATTGTGGTTTCATCGATTTTGGTAATATCACCAGAAATTGAAAACGAATCGTTAAAATTCGCTCTATATGTTATTTGAGCTTTTTCATCCCATTCACTTATAAAGACAGTTTCAATATCATCTTCAAATGCTTGGTCAAATCCAAGCCGTATCCCACCGATTCCTGCAAACAAGTCGATTGATTTATATTTACTCATTAACACTACCACCAAATAGTTTCAACTTATACACTATATTTTTTAAATAAATTATATATGAATCGTCATTTCACGTCAAGCAATCATGCTTTCATTTTACTCAAAGCATGTAGCAATTCGGTTCCGTTTGCATAGCGGTGAGTCGGATTGGCGTTTAATGATTTTTTTATGATTTTCAATATTTTTTTCTTTGTACGTATTATTTGTATCGACTTGAATATGTTGAAAATGCTCATTTTTGTATAAAATTTCCTTGTGTGTGATTTCTTTAGTATATGCTCCATTGTCGCTCCTAAGCTGAATATATCTGCACGTATCCAATCTATTTGTGCTGCTGTACATCGAATATCTTCAAGTGCTGCATTCATCTTGACTAGTTCAAAAAGCTTTTGCTGCTCAGGTGGAGCATATCCTTGGGAATAGCTAACAAAGCCATATTTGCTTCCCTGTACTAAAGCCGCATTGAAATCAATCAGACAAATATCTCCAGTAGGTGTGAGAATGATATTTGAAGGTTTTATGTCTCGGTGACAAATACCTTGATTGTGAATAGTATCTAATGCAAATGCAAGCTGCTTATACCATCGATGCACATCCTTTATTGTATATGATGCTCCATTTGGTTCACGAAAGACTTTGCAACTATTCCCATTAAAATCACTCCCTGTTTCATCTTTCATTTTGTTGCTGTAACGATGATTCCCCTTTAATATTTCCAAAAAGCTCTGACCTTCTATGAATTCCAGAACAGTATATGAACAATTATCCCTTTGAAAAAAGTCGTAAACTTGGGGAAGATATTGATTTCTGATATTTTTCAACGCATCAACTTCAGTACGTTGTCTTTTTGCTCCCATTGCTGTTTCACACTTTTGTTCCTTTATGACCACCATTTTTTCAAGGCGTTTATGCCATGCTTTGTAAATAACACAATTATTATTGAAACTTAGCTGCGACTCAATTTTATAACAGTCTGGTAAATAACCTGATTTTAACAACAATTCGGGAAAATGCGAAATACACACCAATTCCTGAGCATTTAAATGTTGTTGTCTCACCTTCATTGTTCCCATATGTAATCCGCTCCGCAATTGCCAAAGGATATACGGCTGCCAAGTTGTAATTTGCTGGGGGTATTGGGCAGTAGCTTCATACCATCTATGTATGTTCCAGCACTGGATGACAAATCTATTATACAATAGCCATCATCATCTCTCTCTATGGCAGCGTGACGGCGGCTCACCGCTTTTGTCATTCGGTCGAACTCAAAACTTGACATAGCCTTGCCTCTATCAATGTCGCAGCGACCGATTGTAAAAATTTCACCATTTTCAATGGGTACTCCTATTACAGTGGGTAAAGATGATATACCCACTAGCCTAAGCCAAGCATTTCCAGAATCGTAAAAGAGAAACTGTGTTTTATCGCTAGTTGCATTGTTATATGAAATATACTGCTGTGCAACTGGTTGATATACTTCGTTTCTTTGATGCCTTTGTGTGCTTGCCGATACAGTTGTCATCCCAGAGCTAGGTATTAGTCCATTGTTTTCAAGGGTATCGTCTTCCATTTCATCGCTTCTTTTTCGAAAAAGACCTTGTCTATTTGTCTTTTTCGTATCTTGTTTCATTTTTTCGCGCCGAGGCTCCTTTATCGCCTTGGTTTTTTTATGCCTTGCTGCCTTTTTGGATTCCTGGGGTATATCAATTACTATATCATCAAAATCATCTTGCTCATCTCGCTCTTCCACGGTGTTTATATAAGCACCAATTATTTTTTCTTCTTGACGATGATGTAAATTTTCAAAATCCTGTATTTCATTTTGCACATTTGTCAATCCATATGATGTTACATTTGCTATTGGCAAATAAGTACGCTCAATAAGAATCGTGGAGCTAGTTTTAAGCATTTGTAAAAATGACTTGGGATCTAGTCCTGTCATAATTGCTTTTAGCACCTTGTTTTCCAATTCGTTATCTGCAACAGAAATTTGTCCTGAAACTTTTGCAGCCATTTCCTTTAGGCTAGAATCGTCTGAATAATCGCTAAGGGAAGGTATATATACATAACTAATTTTATTCTTACTCTTGTCGCAATATAGGTATTTTATATCTAACACAAAGGAAAATGGTTTTAGGAACCAATCTCCACAATCACTCAATGGTCGCATAATATTGCACCAGAGTTCAATATATTCAATTGGTAATCTTTCTCCTGCAATATGGTAAAGCTTACTTTCCTTACCAATTTGAAATGTGAACTCAACAATTCCATCAACAATTTTATGATGAAATGGGAGAATAAATTCAGGTTGATCTTCTAAAATTGTTTGCAAAGCTTTATGGTCGAGATCATCCTCTGGTATGCTCACTACCAATGTTGCTCCTGTTAAGATATCGTTTATATTCCTTATCTCGTACATTAAAAACCCATCCCCTTCCGGTATTCCAAAAGTGTTATAAATTGCCATCCTCGGCTTGTTAATACTGCTGCGCTGCCTTCATAAAAACCCCTTGCATACTCATATATAGGCTCTATTACCATATCTCCTGATAGGCTAATATAACCCCAATAGTCATTAACTTTAACTGCTGCTAAATGTGAACTGTATGATAATGCATCGTCATAAATAAAATCTATTATTATATTACCTTCTGTATCTATATATCCCCACTTTCCATTTCGCATGACAGCTGCATAACCCTCTATCCCAAAGGGTCTTGCATCTTCATATATACCTTCTATTACTTCTCCATTATTAATCATACACACGTTACCATCACTTTTAACGAATACCGCATTTTGTCCGTAACAACGTCCCAATTCATCTAAAATAACTTCATCATATTGAGCAGTTATATACCAATTGAGTCCAACATCAATGACACCCCAATAACCATCGATTTTCGCCGCTGCATATCCTCCGTTGTACATACCTAAATCTTCAAATACTGCTGAACCAATTTCAAATTCGCCTGTTACCCTTCTCCAACCATCATCAAACAACAATCCTATACGTTCATTTCCAAAATTTCTAAAGTCATACGCCACTCCATCTAGAATGGCAATTCTATTATTATCAATATTTACAGCAAATATTTCACCATCTTTTTCTACAATGACCCTATCAACACTAAATGTACTTATTCTTTCATATTCACATGGTATTAATAGAATTCCATCTGCGCTGGCAATTCCCCATAATCCATCTCTAACTACCTGTGATTTCGATTCATATATCTCTGATGCATATTCGTATACGTTCCGATTAGTATCGTATACATAACGATTATTCTCATATAATGCTATTAACTCCATATTCCCAGTTTTCCTTATTCCAGTTCGGAGTATTTCCAAAGCATTTATTAATTGAGAAGCTTCTAAATAATGATTGGCTGCTTCAATAAATATATGGGCATCAGCTCCTTCCCGACTCATTTGTATATCTAGAAGGTTTCTATATTTTTTCCTATATCCCCTTGTATTGATGAGTGCGATATAAGACTCTTTTAAGTATTCTTCCACTAACATGGTATGTTCAGTATTTATTTGAGCTGCTTCTTCTAAAAGTGGAACTGCTCTAACATAAATACCGCTCCCAATTAATTCCAGTGCTGTTTCCAATAGCTCAGCTTGCTTTTGTGATGCAGACTTTGAGTTAGCAACAATGAACCAAGAAAGAAAGAGCAATATAAAAGAACAAACAGCCAAAGCAATACGTCTACCACGTTTCATTTTTTATACCTCCCTCTCCTTTAGTATTCACGCCAGGTATTCACGCTCTATAACGAAAATACAGTGAGTAAAATTCCAATGTACAGAAAGGGTGCCAAAGGGATTGTGTCTTTTCTTCCTATGCGCTTCAACAAAATTAATATTAATCCTGTTATCGCTGCCAAACAGGTGCCAAAAAACATAGCCGAAAAGACAGCTCTCAAGCCCAAATAAAGACCAGCTGCAGCCATAAATTTAACATCACCCCCACCTAAACCCTTTTTACTTACAATATATACAACTAGAAAGAGACCACCACCAATTAGAAATCCCAGTATAGCATTTTTCAAGAGCAACACTCCAATATAGGTGTCCATAAACAACTTAGGTACCATTACAATAACCCAAGCTCCAAGCATCAACAGTATAATACTATTTGATATGGTTTTTGTTTTTATATCGCTAAGAGCAACAAAGTATCCAAACACCATTAACAATACAAACAGGAGTAGATGATATGGGTCAAATTGCTTCCCTTTCTTTATGACAAACAGAGCTACCAAAATGGGAATTCCCAAATAGTATAGATTCTCCTTTGTTTTTAATGCTGTCTTTATCATTACCAGTATCCCTTTCCGCTTCCATTGAGCCATGCTTTTGTTACCGCGCTTTGTGTGATACGCAAAGTGGGATTAAAGGGTAATGGCAGCAACCCGAATGTATAGCTAACTTCATACTCCACCACCAGTTTGACATCACCATTGGCATCCAACAATACACTATTTCCAATACCTAAATTACGAAATTGATAAAATTCCAATGCGTCTAAGCCTGTTGCTCCTGTATGCCTATTTACAACCCCAGCCCAAGTTAGGTACTCATCACCAGTTAATTCACCATTTGCTAAATATCTCCCCACTAGGGGTCTAGCCAACAACTCAAATACTTGATTATAGAACTCGCTTTCTCCAAAATTCATAAGTAGTTGCAACGCAGCTTTTGGGTCACCAGCCGCTTCTTCCCCCCAGCCATAAACTCTAGATATTGCTGATCTACCACTATCCCTTGCTCCGCTGATATTGGAAAATGAATCCAGTCCTTCCAGCACTGCTCCAATATCGTTTCTCAATGCATCAATTTCCCTTGATACTTTATTCGCTTCATTACTAAGCGATGTGAACCTATTGGAAACTCCCAGCACTTCCAATGTATAGCAATACATGGATAAAGTATTTGCTGCCTGGGTCAATGCATAATGTATCCGTGCCTGCACAGTGACAATATTAACCAAACTGAGAATAGAAACAATCAAAAACAAAAACGGCAAAAACGCCCCCACCGTCTCCACAACAATGTACCCACCATCATCAGAAACAACCCAACTATCAAATATTTCCATTTAAATCACCTATTTTCGAATATAAAATCAACCCAAACTATGCAAAACCCTACTCAAAAAAGCAAGCCCCCAAGCCCAGCAATAATTATTAATTGTTAATAAAATTCAGTATCCCCTATAATCAGTCGCAGTAATAGTCATAGTTTCCGGGGGGACTATACTTCCGATACCTCTCCTTGCAATGGGCATTGATAGAAATAGCATTCTCATATTAGCTGAGCTACTAAGGGAAAAGCCTGTTATCATATTGCTTAGTCTAAAGCCATCTTCCTTTGCCAGAGCTTCTGCCATTTTAATTTCATTTGCATTCACATCGGATTGATAGTTAATCATATTCCATTCAATTAGGTTACCGGCTCGAACCGCTATTTCTTCAGCTGTAGTGCCTCGAACACCCATTAGCATCTTCGCTCCAAAAAGACATAGCATATATTGAGAATAGGACAATCCCTTTTCCCTTTGTGAAAACACGCCTTTTCCAGTTTCGTCAGTTGTAATATTTGCTAAAACAGACTTCACTCCACTGGGACTACACAACCATTCTCCCTTTGTTACATTTTTCACCAGTGGCACTTTGTATCCACAGCGCAATGCGGCAACATCCACCACAGTTTCAGCAGCTACAAAGGCTCCTCTAGCAAGTTCACCAAGTAAGAGTGCCAAGGGAGGACTCCAAGAGAAAGCAGTTTGAATTTTAGTAACAATTGCAGTCACTTCCGACACACCAAACACCGTAATGTAATTACAAACCAATCTCACCAGAAATATGAGTCTTGTCACAGCACTGAGATTTTCTGAGGCATTTTGACTCCCATGATATAAATATTCCCATTCTGATTGGAAAAAATAGTTCACTTTCGGGCTCATGGGTATCCCAGTAATTGAATTTGGCAAGATAATTGAAGACAATTCTTCTCGAGTTTTTCCAATAGTATCTGGTCTTGCTGTGGTATAGTTGCTGAAAACAGATGCACAATATGTGAGAAGGAGTATATTCCCTCCAATATCCGACAGGCTACTTCGGGGATTTTCCAATGTGTCAATAACCGGATCATTAAGTGCCTCTGGAATTAGTGTGAGTATTTCAGTTATTCCTAATCTTTGCACACTGGCAGCTGTACTATCATTTATATACATAGCACCCAATGGCTTATTTCTAAGTCCATTATATGCAGTGTTCACAAGTTCAAGGAGTGCTTGTATTAGCTTGCGTTGTGATTCTTCCGCATCTTCTTCTTCATCTTCCATTTCCTGTTCATCATACAAAAGGACAGGGTCAATATCAGGAATATCTCTCATTTCCTTTAACGAATTGTAAAAGGAACGATGTTCCCGAGAGTGGGATACGAAGTTCACGAAACCATCTAGCATTTTATATGTCACATACTCTTCTGGAATCGATCCGAAGTAATTTGCTCTGCTGTACATCGCAGGTATTGTATCTGATAAACGAAATGAACTATCCAAGTGGATGTTTTCCAGTTGCTCCAATGTCAAGCTTCCCGACGACGGATTTTCCCTATGCCTATACCTTATGTCTTCCAGCATCGGAATGTGGATATTATCTATATAATTGTATCCTCCATCACAATAAACGGTTGCCAATGAAGTAATATCATCATATCGCAGTATTTCACGATATCTTTCAATCAAGGATTTCGGAGGTGTGCCGGTTTTTTCTGTCATTGCGATTCTCAAGGCATCGGAACACTGTCCGCTATTAACCAAATGCTCCAACTCGTCGACTTTACTGGTCAGTTCTTCATTAATGGCATCTATTTCCTGTGCTAATCTTAATATATTGTCAAAATGAACCTTAAAATCATGAGCATTTTGTTTAGCACTTTCAATAAGATCAATCAAAGCAGCTTCGCCGCCATACTCCATCCAGGCTCCATTCACCCAATTTCTACCGCGAGATCCTCCAATTGTTAAAGCTCTGATATTATATAAAATCGCCGTATACTTTGCTGCATAATCAGCCTTTTCGGGATAATCGTATAGTTCCCACATATAATATGTGGTTCTCAAATCGAAAAATTGTTCACGTATCCGTTTTAAATGTGCAGACATCGTACCAAAATGCGACTTGGCTATCCCCTCCGTTATAGTTTTGATTTTATCTGTTAAGAGAATCGTATTATATAATTCCTTATATTTATCGCATAAGTCCAATATTCTTGCATCGATTTCTGTCTTGTTTGATACTACCGTTCTATCTGCTTGAAAATTAGTATCATCAAGGGCATCTAAAATTTCCTTTACAATAATAACCGGACCTCGAAGTTTCATGTATTCTTCTATTTGCCTTCGCAACACTGCTTCATTATCGAGGCAGCTCTCCATATTCAACATCGGCTCATCTAATTCCAAATCAGCACCGTAGAAAAGTTGCAATGTTCCCAAAGTCCTATCATGGGAAGTCTCACCAAAAACGCTAACGCTGATATATTCATCTAAGAGATCTGCTAATATTTGGTCATCTTTTGCAACACCAAAGAGTCCATATAGATCAAAGAGTAGCGCATTATATTGCGTAAGGACACTATTGGCTGCTAGTTGATTGCTATCTTCCAGAATGCTGCGAGCTGTATGAAGTCTAGCCAAATCCACAGCAGTTCCGCTCACTAGAATAGCAGGAATGAGCAACAGTGTTATAAAAACCGTTACTGCACCTCTCATATCCCTTTTTAGCTTTTCTAGTTTCATTTTATATAACCTCATTTAATTGCTGCTTTTGTCTATTGCTGCTTTTGCCTAATGCTATTGCTTTTGTTGTTGCTAATTTCATTCACCAACTAAAGAAAGATGAGACATCGCTCCAATAATCACCGAGAACTTCAGTGATGTCGCTTAAATTGAACTTTTTGTTTATATATTCAAGAAAGTCCACCGCTAGCTCCATGTTGCGTAAAAATTCGTCTCCATTTTGCACAACTGCGGTTGAGGTCACAGTTATGGTGATAACATCAGGAAAGCGGATAATCGCCAAGCTAATTGGAAGCTCAAACTCCCTCGTGGCAGTAACCACCACCTCCTTGTAGACAAGCATATTGATGATATAACAATCCACCGTCAATGTGCCTGCTTTCGAACTAAGTCCAAGGCTTTCCATATGTGTAACTATATCTTCTCCCAAGCTAGCAACATCACTGATACCTGACAGAGGAGAAGCATAGACGCTGGGAAGTCGATTTCTATCTGTCTCCCAAGCATAGACCATAGCAGTTTCGTCGAAAATAAGCCAAGTATCACTGATGGTTGTTGATATGACAGTAGCTGCATATTGAGACGAGCTCTGGAGAAGTGCTCGTGTGGGTAAATAAATTGCCAACAGCACCAATGCTGCAAATATCATTATCATGATGGGAAAAAGGATGGTCGCTTCTACAACCGCATCGCCTTTGTTATCTTTAAAAATACTCACCACGACCACCCTCTTTCGTTATCATGATTTATTTATTTCCAGGTTTCCATGTCTCGTCATGAAAAAATAACTCTTTATCGCCGTTATTGTTTCAACTATTGATGTACATTTTGCTAACTAATGCTGTTGCCTTGATTTGTGATATTTGTCCATAGTTCCTCTAGCCAATCACCTAAGAAAGTCCATATCAATAAAATTGCAAGCACAGCGACTAAAATCAAGAGTATAGCCACAACAACGCCGGATAAGCCTCTATCGTCTCTTTTTAGGGTTCCAATAAACCTGCTTATTGAAAAGTACACGGCAAGTGGAATCGATTTAATAATCCCCAACATCCTTCTCCCCCCTTTCTACAAGCCTGAAAAATTCATGGCTATTGGTACCATCAGCATAATCAATATTGCGATAAACAAAAGCATTGTCGGTATCATGAGTTTGGAATTGGCATTTTCTGCATCGCGTTTCGCTGTTCGACGCCGCTCCTGCCAGGCTTCTTGTGCCATATTCTTTAAGAGCCTACCTATTTCTGCATTCCCTTTTGATAGATTCTGTAATAAAGCAGATGCCAGCTTTGATGTTTCCTTTGTATTACATCGTATTATGAAGTTGCTAAAGGCTGCCTCTGGGCTGACCAAATTATCTAGTTCGTCCGCTGTCAATTGCATTTCCAGATATAGTTCCGCTTCGCTACTATATGCTGTCTCTTTCCATGCTCTATCCATTATCATGCCAGAGGTCACCAAAAGAGCAAGTTTCGATACAACATTTGGAAATTGTTTACTGATGGCTTCTCTACGTTTATTCACTTTATCACTTAGTTCATCATATAATGCATACACAAGCACCAAGGTCAAAACCGAACCAACTCCCATTATAGCCATTCCTGCGGTGAAGTTATCTGAGGCAAGGAGCATGACTCCAAGGGTGATGGTTAAAGCCAAGCCAATGAGAGGATAGGACAACAAACGGGCTAATAACTGTTTTGTTTTATTGTTGGCATGTTTCTTTCCATATAGTTCATAGCTTTTCACCATTATACCTTTATGAATTGCACCCCTACCTATGGCATCAAATTCCCTTAAGATGACATAACCTGGCATGGTAAAAATGCTAATACCTTTGATGTCACCTTTTTGAATGCTGTCATTTTCCAATTCGAGTTTTTCAGCTTCTTTTTCTATGTTTTTGTGAAAAAAACCAGCACCAAATGCGGCAATTCCTCTATATCTATCTAGTTTTTCTCGCCTGCTTTTTTCCTTTTTTCGCAGTTTCATAACAGTAGCTGTATTATCCAGGACTTTGCAATATGCAGCAGCAATCCAGTCCTCTCGGCTGACCCGCCACAAAAGTATAAACCAAGACAGCATTAAAGCGGTTGCTATACTCATTATGATTATTAACATGGCTTTAGGTCTCCTCAATAAATACTTTTTCGGCAAGAAACTAAAGTAATATCAATACATATATGTGACCCATCACAATTTGACATTGCTGAATTTTTTTGCCATCACATAGCTTATTATGAAAACAATGAGTCCAAATGTGGAAACAATGCGCCCTGCTCCTGTTGTATATATAGCATCCATAAACCCCGCACCAGCATATGCTATGATACCTAAAATAACCAAGGGCATGAAAAGCATGATATTTACTTCTGTTTTAGCCGCAAGGAGCATCGTATCAATTTCCATTTCTATTTCCATTTTAGCTGCTATTATCTGCTGGGTTTCCCTGACAATTTCGTCATCTCTGCCTGACTTACCTTCAATGGTTGCATATATAGATGCAAAGCTGGCTATATCTTCCAAACCACTACGTACAGCAAAGTCGGCAAAGGCTTCGGACATGGCAACAGCGTTATTAAATCTACCGAGTAATATGTCGATTTCCACGATAATGTCGCTATCTTCCGGATAAACAACCACCAAGTCTTCTCTAGCATTATTAAGAGCTTTGACCAGAGGACTCCCTGCTCGCATCGATACCGATAAGGCTTCCAATAAATCATAAAACTGCGCTCTTAGCTTGGTTTCACGCTTTTGAACTGAGGCTATAGCAGATGTAATTATGTTGGCAATACCGATGAGTACTCCTCCAATTAATGATATACTGGTAATTTTATAAAAAATATACATTACGCCGCTACCTGCGAGAAATCCAATGGCAAAAGCTACTAAATGGTCAAGTAAGCCAGAAGGGCTTTGGGAATAGTCAGGAACCTGAATTTTTCCAATAGTTTTATTATTTATATCTAAGCTTCGAGTTTTCATATATCTAGACCGATTCCTGCAATTTCCAGCTTATGTTTATTCATCATGGGGTTTGTTGTCCGAGTAAGCTGCCCCACTACTGTGCTTTTTGTACTTCCAGCTGTTTCACGAAATTCATAGAGGGGATTGAGTATAATATGATTGCTTGATTTTTCAAAACCCACCACTTCTACAATTTCCATTGTCTTTCTGCTTCTGTCACGCAATCTAGCTAAATGGATAATAATATCAACTGCTGAAACAATCTGCTGTCTAATAGCTTCCAAAGGTAGCCCCTCAGCACCTTGTAAAACCATGGTTTCGAGACGGCTGAGCATATCTCTAGTGGAATTTGCATGACCTGTCGATAAAGAGCCATCATGTCCAGTATTCATAGCTTGGAGCATATCCAATGCCTCGGCTCCTCGAACTTCACCCACTACGATTCTCTCTGGTCTCATTCGTAGTGCTGATTTGATTAGATCTCGTATTGTTATAGCTCCTTTACCATCGCTACCTGCATTTCGAGTCTCCAGCCTAACTAAATTAACTATGTTTTTGATTTGAAGCTCTGCTGAATCCTCGATGGTTATTATTCGTTCGTCAACTGGTATAAAGTTGGAAAGAGCATTGAGAAATGTTGTCTTTCCGCTACCAGTACCGCCACTCACTATAATATTATATTTAGATTCCACCAGGCTTTTCAGAACTTGTGCAACTTCCGGTGTCAAAGAACCATATTCAATCAATTTATCAATTGTCATGGTTTCTTTTGAAAAGCGCCTTATGGTAACAATGGGTCCATTGAGCGCAATCGGTGGCATTACAGCATTTACCCTAGAGCCATCTTCCAATCTAAAATCCACAATAGGCTCACTTTCGTTTACAGCTCTTCCCGCTCGTGAAACAAATTTTGTAATGATGATTTCAAGCTCTCGCTTGCTTTCAAATTGGTTGTCCAGCTTAAATAGTGTTCCACGCTTTTCAATGAAAATGTCTTGATACCCATTAATCATCACCTCAGTAACATCGGGATCTGATATTATTTCCCAGAGCACTCCCAAACCACGGATGGATTCAAAAACACTTGTTATAACAAGCCTTTTTTCTTTATAATTTATGGAACATAACTCACTTGTCTCTTCATCTGGCATCGTTTTAGCTTCTTCGATCTTATCTTCAAGTGTTTTAGAAATAAGGGCTTTAAGTTGATCATTATTTAGATTTGTCAATTCTGCATGATCTTGGATTTCTGTTTTCAATTTTCCAACTAAATAATGGCGCATTAAGTCAGTCATGGCATTAGTACCTGCGTTTCTCCTTCATGCAATGGCTCGTTAAAGGATATTCCAGAAAGGCTTTTATATACGTTAATAGGATCTGGGAGAGCCACATGGGGAAAGGAAATTATTTCGTCCATATATGCGGCACTAAGAATGGCACCTTTGTTTGCGATGAAAACAGTTTTTCCTCTGATATGATCAAATATATTGTGTTGACTTGTAAATTGTTCGTATTTTACTTGTGAAGTATATGAAGAATCTGCCACCATATATATTTTGTCCGATATTTCAAATACCGCTTGTGTACGCTGGTCACAAGTGGATGACATATCAATAACAAGCTCATCGGTAATCCGCGCACAGGCATCCACCAACTCAATTATGCTTTGAGCAGTAAGTATGTTCATATCGTCGAAATTATCCGGTCGGCTAAAATATGATATACCACTCTCTTTATCAAAATTACAAAGACTCCTAATGAGGATTTCTATGTTGCCTTCCCCCGACTCTAGCATTTCAAAGACCGAGCTTATACCTTTTCCGCTTTCATCAAAATATGTGTGAGTACTAGAAAACTGTTCCAAGCTTAAATACAATACTTGCTTTCCTTGTATTGCGCTTTTTGCACAATATGCAAGAGCTGCTGTTGTTTTACCCACTCCTCCAACTGGAGACCAGAAAGCAGTAATGTGCGCTCTATTTCCCTCTGGGCTTCGTAAATTCGGTAAGCTCTTTGCATATAGCTCAAGGATAGTACTCATCATGGACGATATGCGCTGGTACTTTCTAATCCTAATGATTTTTTCGTCAATACTATTCTCGGTTTCGATTTCCGACCATAAAAGCAGTGGTAAATGAATTGATATCAAATCCGCCGCCTCCATTAAGCCTGCATCCATGATGGCAATATCGTATTTTTTAATGGCAAGTTGCTCATACAAACTCTCCAATGTATTGCAAATACTAAGTTCAAAGACCTCCATATGTTCTTCCGCTATCACCTTTGACAAGTGCTGTGTATAGCTATAATCCGTTGATGCCACAAGCAAGTGTGTTCTCATTTGTCCTGACTCCGTTCATCTGTTGTTGTTACTTCGCTTCTTATTCCCACGCTTGTAGGGGAGTATATAGATAAGTATCCTTTGTGTCGATTACAGATGAGATTCAATCCGTTAATATTTGGTATCATTTCCTTGACCATGATTTAGTTTGATATTCATGTTTTGTTTACACATAAATTCAGAGTATTTCCGAATATCATCTATTTAATTTAACTGTTTTTATGTTTTTTTCCCCATGGAAAAAGCAGGAACAATCAGTAACAAAATAGAAGCAATAATTTACACAGCCCTTGCAGGATATAGCTTTATACTGGATAATCTTTGCGAAAATAAATATTTATTATACTGGACAAGACTAAACCAATATAAAATGATTAAAAGCAATCAAGGACAGAGGTGTTCTTGATTGCTTTATACTTGGTTTATGAATATTTATACGATATTATTATGTTATTGTTTCAAATATATCGATTTTTATAATTTAGCTATTATCGATTATAGTGTTCATTAGAGTTCGTCATTGTTTTCATTTTCATTAGCCAGCTGCATATCCATGTCGTCATCGTAGTCATTGCTGTCATCATCACTATCATCATTGCTATCATCTATTAGCTCTCTGACAGATACAACGGGAGCTATATAAGGAGTATCTATTGGAGCATTTCCACTAATATATTGCATTTGCTGCCACTGTTCCTTTGTTACGAGAACAGTACGTGGTTTTGAGCCCTCAAATGGACCCACAACACCCAATGCCTCCAATTGATCAACAATTCTAGCAGCTCGTGAATATCCCAGCTTCAAGCGTCTCTGGAGCATTGAAACTGACGCTTGCCCAGTTTCAAATATCACATCAACAGCAGAAGGAACCAATTCATCATAATCGTTATCCCCTTGCTCGTCTTTGGATTTGTCTCCAGATGATTTATCCACTGCCGCTTTTTCTATTTCATCCATGACTTCTTCTGAATACTGGGATTGTCCACCATTCTTAATAAATTCTACGACCTTCTCCCTCTCTGCGTCAGAAACCCATGTGCCTTGCACCCGCAAGGGTTTTGCCGTTCCCACTGGTGCATAGAGCATGTCTCCATTACCAACCAGCTTATCGGCATTCCCACCAGCATCCAAGATTATCCTCGATTCCAAAGCGCTCGACACTTTAAGAGCAACTCTTGACGGAATGTTGGCTTTCATAAGTCCGGTGATGACATCAGCACGAGGGCTTTGTGTGGCGATTACCAAATGCATCCCAGCAGCACGACCCATTTGAGCAACCCTACAGACAGATTCTTCAACTTCCCGCGCTGCCATCATCATCAAGTCAGCAAGCTCATCAATGACTATCACAACCTGTGGAATCCCATCATATTCATCAGAAGTTTTGGCTATTTGATTATATCCTTCTATATCTCTGGCGTTTGTTTCCGAGAAAAGGGAATATCTTTTCATCATTTCCACCACTGCCCATTGGAGGGCACCGGCAGCTTTTTTCACGTCTGTCACCACAGGAACAAGCAAATGAGGTATATTGTTGTAGACTTTAAATTCCACCATTTTTGGGTCAATCATAATGAAACGCACATCATCGGGGCTAGCTTTATATAAGATGCTTAATATTATCGAATTTAAACAAACTGATTTTCCCGAGCCAGTAGTCCCTGCCACCAATAAATGGGGTAATTTTGAAACATTGCCAACGATGGATTCCCCTGATATATCCATGCCCAAAGCAAATGTCATTTTCGAGTCGGCTCCTTGGAACTCCTTTGACTCTATTATATCTCGCAAATTCACAGTGCTGATCGTTTTGTTTGGTACCTCGATACCCACCGTGGAGATTTTGTTGGGCATAGCAGCGATTCTCACCCCGCTGGCACCAAGGGATAAAGCGATATCATCCGCAAGCCCTGTTAGTCTGCTGAGTTTTATACCTGCTTCCAATTCTGCTTCATATCTAGTTACAGCAGGTCCTCTTGTTGAATTTGATATGGTGACATTTACCCCAAAACTGCGAAAAGCAGCTTCAAGACGTTCTCTATTTGTCTCCACTTCATCTTCAACACCTGAGAGTGTACCAGGTGTTCCAGCGTTTAGAAGATCGATGGGTGGAAATACATATGTAGGTTCATCTTCATTAGTATTAGCATTACTTGTATTACTTTCATTACTTGCCGTATCAGCAATATCAGTATTGTTTGCATTATTAGCTGTATCAATAATATTAACTGTATCAGCAATATTAGCCAAAATACTGGAAATATCGCTCATCTCATTTTCATCAGTAGTCTCGAAGTTTGCAACTTCATTTCCATCTATGTTATCATTTATAGCTTCGTCATGTAGACTTTCTTTTTCTATGATTGTTTGCAAATCGTTGAAAAGATTGCTTCTTTCTTGGGATAACTCCACTGAACGCTCCCCTTTGGATCTCGTTTCCATAAAGGGAATATCAAGGGGCATATCAATAATTTCTTCATCATTGATTTCACTTTCAGCTCCGTCTGGCTCTGTCGCGATTGCATCGTTTTCTTGCATAGCATATTGGCTAATGAGCTGATCTGGTGTTTTCACCCTTGGAGTTGCTGAGAAAAAGCTCCCCCGAGACTTTTTACTTTTTTCATCTGCTTCTGTGACATCGCTTTGAGTATCAATGGGTATATCAATTGCTTTTGAAGATGCTTGCACTGGGGTTTTTGTATCCTTTTTTTCTTGAGTTCGAGAAGTCCTTGGTTTTGGTTCTGGCTCAGGCTGGGGAACATATTGCAACCTTTCCCGTGATTTAATTGCGTCTACAATCCCAGAAATTGTTCTATTTATTGCCACCAACGAAAAGAACACCACAGCACAAATAAGCACAGTAGCCGCTCCAGCTTTTGCAAAAGCCCAATTAAACACTTCTGCTAAAGAGCCGCTAATGGCACCACCAGACTTGAGCATCAATCCATCTGTCCACAGACTCGCAAACATTGAAAAGGACATTTTGTATTCAGGTGTCTCTATAAATAGATGTGCCAAAGAACCTATGATGACAGTGAGCATTAATGCGCTGATTACTCTGAAGCGAACCGGTCTCCCCCTGTGGAATGTCAGTATTATCGAACACATAAACAAAGCTGGAGGTAAGACATAAAAGCCACTACCCAGTAAAGCCTTTGCCAAACCACAAAAAAGACCAATGAAAGCACCTTCTGAGTTCCAATAGCCTATAAAAGTAAATATTGAGAGCAAGAAACATACGAGCGCTGATATTTCTCTTCTACGCGGATTACGAGAGGCTCCACTATGCTTGGGAGCAGTTTTAGAAGCAGAAGTGCGCTTGCCTGCAGTTGTCCTGCTGGAAGCGTTTTTAGCATTTGTTGTGCTTGTCTTTTTATTTGTTGTTTTTTGTGCCATTTATTAGCTTTACCCCCATCGCCACTATCATCTGAAAAACGATACTATTATTGTTACTAAACCAGCACCCCAGCAATAATAAGCGAACTTGCCAAAATCCCCCTTATTCATAAGTCGGCGTATTAATTGAATGGCAAAAAAGCCTGTAACTGTCGCAACGATTGAACCAAGTAAATAAGGGAGAAGCAAGGATATATTCATACCATCCCTTATCGCGGTATATAAGGAGGCAATCGTCGCTCCGAAAACAGCAGGGATGGAAAGCAAAAGCGAATATTTGACAGCATAATTGCCACTCAATCCGCAAGCAAGCCCCACTGCAATGGTGGTTCCAGAGCGAGACAAACCCGGTACGATTGCAACTGCTTGTGAGCAGCCAATCACCAAGGCATCCCAAAGGGTCATGGTTCTTTCTGTTTTATTCCCTTTTGTTATAAACCTATCCGAGGCAAAGAGTAATCCTCCAGTCACAATCAATGCAAATCCAATGAAACCAAGTCTGAAAAACAAGCGTTTCACACTTTTCATGAAGAAAAGCGCAATCACCATGGGCATCGTGCCTATGATAACAAAAAGCAACGCTCTTGCTGGGGGACGCAGGACTACAGGCTCATCCAGGTCAGCGTCTGACCTCATTCGCAAAAAGGCAAGCCCTTCTGCAAGCATTGTTTTCAGGTCTTCTCTGTATACATAAATGATGGACACGAGAGTACCCAAGTGTAATAATACCTCAAAGAGCAAATGGTTTTCTTCCACATAATTTAGGCGAAAGATATTTTGCAATATTGAGAGGTGTCCTGAGCTTGATATGGGTAAAAACTCTGTTATACCCTGGACAAGCCCCAGGAGCAATGACATTAATATTGACATTACTTTCCTCCTTATATGATTTAGGAGTTGGGATAACTTTGAACTCTCGGTTTATTTACCCGAGAGTTCATCAAGTTCCTTGGAAACATCGAGACGAGGAAACAATATATCACCTTTTTCCACCTTGGTATTTCTCTCCAACATACCAAAAGTAGTTACGCTTTCAAAACTTCGGAGCATATCAGTGGCACCAATTTGAGCAAATATTTTTTCACATGACTCAGGCATAATTGGCATGAGCATGACTGTGCATATTCTAATTGTTTCAAGGAGATTGTATAAAACTGCTGCCAAGCGGCTGTTCTTCTCCTCGTCTTTTGCAAGTTCCCAAGGAGCTGTTTCGTCTATATATTTATTTGCCCTGGATGCCAGCTTTATCACCTCGGCAAGGGCTGTATTAAATGCGAATTTTTCCATATTGCTTTCGTAAATGGCAAATAGATTCATAGCATTGTCAATAAGTTCGGTATCAATATCATCGCTTTCCTGTTCCATAGGCAATTGTCCATCGAAGTATCTGATCACCATGGCAACTGTTCTCGAAACCAAGTTACCAAGGTCGTTTGCCAAATCCGCATTGATTCTATTTAGGAGTATTTCGTTGGTGAAATTACCATCTGAGCTAAAGGAATACTCCCGCATCAAGAAATAGCGCAAGGCATCCACTCCACAAAGCTCAGACAATATAAGGGGGTCTCTAATATTCCCCTTTGATTTACTCATTTTGGCACCATCCAGTAATAGCCAGCCATGACCAAATACTTTCTTAGGCAAGGGTATCTCCAATGCTATCAACATGGCAATCCACAAAATCGAATGAAGCCTAACTATTTCTTTACCCACAAAATGCACATCGCAGGGCCAGTATTTATCGAAATCATCGTATTTATCATTGCCATAACCCAAAGCAGTTATATAGTTTGAAAGGGCATCTACCCATACATAAACTATATGCCCAGGGTCAAAGTCAACGGGGATTCCCCAGGTGAAGGTAGTTCGTGATACACAAATATCTTCAAGCCCCGGAAGCAAGAAATTATTCATCATTTCATTGATGCGTGTGCTTGGCTCTAGATACTCAGGCATCAATTCGATTATTTTTTCGGCATACTTGGACTGACGGAAGAAATATGCTTCCTCTTCTGCATAATGGACATCCCTTCCACAATCCGGACATTTTCCATCCACTAGCTGGCTTTCTGTCCAAAAGGATTCACAGGGTGTGCAATACAATCCTTTGTAAACTCCTTTGTATATATCATCTTTATCATATAACGTGCGGAATATTTTTTGAATGGACTCCATATGATAATCATCAGTTGTGCGGATAAAACGGTCGTAGGAAATATTCATCAGCTTCCATAGGTCTAGTATGCCGTTTTCTCCAGCAATAATGCCATCGACAAACTCTTTAGGCGTGACTCCGGCAGCTTTAGCACTCTCCTCAATTTTCATACCGTGTTCATCTGTTCCCGTAAGAAACATAACATCATAGCCGCACATTCGTTTATATCTCGCAACGACATCAGCAGCCACAGTGCAAAAAGTATGCCCAATGTGGAGCTTGTCTGAGGGATAATAAATTGGCGTTGAGATGTAGAATGTTTCTTTATCCATGCTGGATTCCTCCTGTTATATTCATGTTTCTTTGCATATATTCACATTGTCTATTGACCACTGAAACTTATGCTCCACTCCTACAATTTTTGTAGGTTAAAGCCATATTTTTCACCATAACGCAAAAGAATCTATGATTAATTCGGCATTATACCATAGATTCTCTAATAACACAAATTTTTTTCCACGCTCCACGGATTTTTTGATAATTATCTATATCAATAGATGAGTGGAGTGCGAAGTGTCTGTGCTTCACTCATCTATTGACACATTTTTACTTTTAATCGCTATTATTTTTACTAGCTTCTCGCCTGCGAGCATTGCTGTAGAGGTTGCCTAAAGCGAATAGGCATATACCATTACTCACAGTAATGGCAACCCAAAGGAGAGGAAAAGTGCGAAGATAACTAGCCCTAGGACTTCCAATAATATCGCCCAACTCACCCCTATTTAAGTTCGAAAAATACGTGAACATAACAATAGAACACAACAAAATATATAAAGTGATAACACAAAGGATTACCCTACTTGGCTTCATTGGATTTACCACCTCCATCAATACTCACACTCCCATAATTCTTTGGAGCTCATCCAGCTTTTCCTGTGTAATCAAAGCTGTCTTATCAGTACCCTTGAGCGAAATAATATATGTCCATCTACCATATGGATGAATGGCAGTTATGGCGGAAATGTTTACGATATATGCCCTATGTCCTCTATAAAAATCGTTGCCCTCCAGCTTTTTTACCAGCTCGTTGAGACTCTCGGAAGTGGTAAAAGCACCTTCCTGGGTCACAATGACGGTTTGCCTCCCCTCACGGTAGATTAGCAAAATCTCATTCATTGGCAAAAACGCCATGCCATCCCTATTTTTTAAAACAAGGGAGCGAGCAGGAGCGATTTTGCTTTTTGCTCTGTTATTGCTAATCCTTCGCAATGTCTGTCGAACTCGGTCAGTTTTAAAGGGCTTGATCAAGTAATCGGCTGCGTAAACTGCAAAAGCATCTTGCATATATTCGCTGTATGCAGTACAAAAGACAACAATCGTGTCTGGCAGTACCTCCATTATCTCTCCCATTGCAGAAACACCATCCATAATGGGCATTTGCACATCCATAAAGACCACATCAGGCTTTAATTCCAAACAGCACCGAACAGCCTCGGCTCCATCCTCGGCTTCGCCAACGAGCTGCATACCATCCATGCTTTCAATGATTCCTCGCAGTACCAAACGCATACCAGCATCGTCATCTGCGATTACAATTCTAAGTGACATTAGGGCTTCTTCCTTTTTGACACAGGGATACTCAGTATTTCTGACATGATAATGACATTCCGAGCAGTTTGGGGATTTAGTTTGATGTCTGCAATATTTAAGTCCATAAATTTCGATTTCATATCAGCTGTGCTGCCAGATGCATTATTTTCAGCCAATGGAGTTGTAGAATTATCAACTACAGTATCATAATTATACTCACTATTATCGTAATAATATGTTCCCTCAGCGACTGTCGCTTGTTGATCTAATGCATTGGAATCAGCTTGTATTTCTGTCTGAACAGCACCGTTGTCAATTGCTACTGTATTTTCAGCGGGTTCTGCTGCTTGTGAATTCGTACTGGATAAAATTGATGCTTTTGTCTGAACATTTACGTTTTTCTTACTGGACTTGAATCTGTCATCGGAAAAGGCAGCGATTTTTTCGAATATATTAAGTTTTTGATCTCTATCACGATATGCCATCATGCCACCTCCTTAGCATAGTATTTCCAATACCTGCTGCACTGGTTGTTATTACCAGTGCAGCATTAGCAAAGCTTTTATTAAATTGCTATTAATCGTTACTATATCCAGGTTGCTGGTTTTCATCAGAACCCGCTATTGAATTTCGCATGGTCGTATCGGAAACCACATTCATCATGTTGTAATAATCCATGACTCCAATTTTTCCCTCTCTCAACGCAGCAGAAATTGCAAGGGGAACCTGTGCTTCGGCTTCCACAACCTTTGCGCGCATTTCTTGAACTTGCGCTCTCATTTCCTGCTCGGAAGCTACAGCCATGGCACGACGTTCTTCTGCCTTTGCTTGGGCTATGCGCTTATCTGCTTCAGCTTGGTCAGTTTGGAGCTGGGCACCAATATTCCTACCAATATCTATATCGCCGATGTCTATTGACAGGATTTCAAATGCCGTACCAGCTTCCAAGCCTTTTTCTAAAACAATTTTCGAGATATTATCTGGGTTTTCCAATACTTCCTCATGTGAAGATGAGCTACCTATGGTAGTGACTATGCCTTCACCGACGCGGGCAACCACCGTTGGTTCACCGGCACCGCCTATGAGCCTATCAATATTCGCTCTGACTGTGACTTTTGCTCTTGCTATAACCTCAATACCATTTTTTGCCACAGCTGTGATGGGAGGTGTTTCGATTACTTTTGGATTAACGCTCATTTGCACTGCTTCCAACACATCGCGCCCCGCCAAATCGATGGCAGCTGCTCTTTCAAATTCCAAGGAAATGTTCGCCCTTTGCGCTGCTATCAAAGCATTTATTACACGGTCAACATCGCCTCCAGCCAAATAATGCGCTTCCAAGTTGCTAATATTAATGTTCAGACCTGCTTTAACAGCTTTAATTTGCGGGTTGACAATGCGAGATGGCGTAACACGGCGTAGCCTCATTCCAACGAGGGTCAATATCCCGACTTTAACATTAGCAGCGACTGCGCTAATCCAAAGAGTGACGGGAACAAAGGTGAACAACAATGCAAGAAATGCGAGTCCAATCATACTAATTAATACAATAATCCAAGGTTCCATTTTAATATCTCCTCTCTTGTTTTATACTTTTTCTTTTACAACTATTCTACTACCTTCAATTTCAATAACTTCCACTTGTTTTCCTTTTTCGATGAATTCTCCTTGGCTCACCACATCGAGTTTCACTCCGTCAAAATCAACATTTCCAGCGGGACGGCATATAGTTAAAACTATACCTGTCTTTCCCATGAGATATTGCAAATCATCTGAGGCTGAAAAGCCTGCTTCGGAGCTTGTTGTTTCAGATAGTACCATATGTTTCGGTAGCCGGTTTCTCGACAGCATTGAAAAGAATATTAATATCATGATAATAATAATTCCAAACAAAATCGCCGTGAGGATAACTGCTTGAATAGGATCTTTTGCTGTCACGAGAATACATCCAATAAAACAAGCAATTCCCAAAGAGCCAAAGACTCCGAACCCAGGTTCATACATTTCCAGCACAAGTAAACCTACACCAAAAATAAATAGGATTATAGATGCTGGAGACACGTTTTCAAGTAATTGTTCGATTACCATACTATCACCTCCATGACGATAGTATAAAGCCTATCATCTCATTAAACAATAGAAAATCGCTGATATATGCAGTTTTCTGTCTGAAATGTCGTTTTTCGCCAATGAACACTCATTTTGATTCATTATCAGGTATATATTTACGTGGTATAACACCTTCAAAAACCGTCTCGCTATCGTCGGAAAACACTCTCAACTTCCCCCCATAACTGCTGACAATTCTCCTGCAAATGGAAAGTCCCATGCCTTCTCCACCCCGATCTTTTCGTGTGGTATATCCAGTGGTGAAAATACTTTCCCATAACTCTGGAGGGATAGCAGGCCCATTGTTAGAAATTTTAAAAACATAATTATATATGTCTTCAAACATTTCAATTTTAATCCAGCGTTTACCCTGTCTGTCTTCAAGAGCATTGACAGCATTGTCAATGATATTACCCAAGGTTTTACATAATTCCCATTCAGGAATGTGCATTCCTGATAGAGCCGACCTGATTTCCATTATCACTTCGATACCTTTGTTTTCGCAAGTGCTTCTTTTAGCAGCTAAAATCGCATTCACAGCTGGGATACTTGTTTTTAGTGTACTACTGACTTTTTCAATGTTGTTATACACCTTTTGTATATACTCAGCGGAGTCACTGTATCTCTCTAATTCAATAAGACTATGTACAACTTGTAGGTGATTCATAAAATCATGTCTTTGCTCCCGCATGGTTGCGTGTAGTTTATTTAGGTCTCCCACTGAGTCTTCCGTTTGCTTAATCCTTTCCTGGAGCATGGACAAAGGGCGCAAAACTGCCAAAAACATTATTGCACCAAATAAAGATAAAAAGGAGATTATAGGCAGCAGATAGTATTCTTCATTTGGAGTGTCCATATGTCTAAAAGCAAGGGCATACACAGTCATGAATACAACGAGCAAAGCAAGGACAATACTCAAAATAGCCATCATATTGAATATTTTCCGAAAATCAAGCTGCTTCATCTATTCTCCTCCTTTGTTTGTTCTATGTCCATGTTACATATTTCTAAAGCTCATATGGTGTTTATTATACACGATTTGTTTTATTTAGACAAATCATGAAAATAAAAACTCGCCAAGCCCTATATAAGGTTACTGGTCATGGAGTGCTTGAATCTCGCATCTTGCTAGTAACGGCATACATAGTACGCACTAACAGTGTCATCCTGAGCCAGGATGTCACAAAACTAATTTCAAATCGATGAAATACAACCAGCATTCACGCGGCGTCTCGCCCTTGAAATTACCAGTATACTTGTTG
>Ga0099364_10000547_pt1 | contig 64022 bp, 48 predicted proteins | sample TergutTh196P3_FD_73070 | JGI IMG/M metagenome (GOLD analysis project Ga0099364, IMG submission 73070) | Microcerotermes parvus P3 segment gut microbial communities from Pointe-Noire, Republic of the Congo - Th196 P3 | ecosystem: Host-associated > Arthropoda: Insects > Digestive system > Gut ... | reverse complement strand
TTAAGATATTTTTTCGGATACGAGTTATTAGAAAATGGGACGACAGGAACTAAGCAATACAAGAAATATTGGTATAATGGCTCACATTGATGCCGGTAAAACAACAACTACTGAACGTATTTTGTTTTATACAGGCATCACACATAAAATGGGCGAAGTGCACGACGGCGCAGCAACTATGGACTGGATGGAACAAGAACAGGAAAGAGGTATTACTATAACGTCCGCCACAATTACGACACACTGGAAATACGAAGCCCAAGACTATAATATTAATATTATCGACACTCCCGGACACGTTGACTTTACAGTTGAAGTTGAACGGTCGTTGAGAGTGTTAGATGGTGCCGTTGCGTTATTTTGTTCGGTTGGAGGAGTAGAACCACAATCTGAAACCGTTTGGCGACAGGCAAACAAATATTGTGTGCCAAGAATAGGTTTCGTAAACAAAATGGACAGACCCGGCGCAAACTTCTTTAGTGTTGTAAACCAAATTAAAGATATTTTGGGCGCAAAACCAGTTCCACTTGCAATACCAATTGGAGCCGAAGAAACTTTTAAAGGAATTGTCGACCTTATCGACAACAAGGCAATAATATGGTACGACGATGACATTTTAGGTTCAAGATTCGAATGTGTCGAAATCCCCGATGATCTAAAAGAAGAAGCCGACGAATGGAGAGGAAAACTAATAGAAACAGTTGCAGAATATGACGATAAAATTTTAGAAAAATTCTTTAACGACCAAAATTCAATCACAAAAGAAGAACTTTTGTCAGCCATACGAAAAGCAACAATAGCATTAGAAATAGTACCCGTAATTTGCGGTGCATCGTTCAAAAATAAAGGAATACAGCATCTTTTAGATTCAATAATAAGATTTCTACCTTCACCGCTTGACGTGCCGAGCGTTATAGGAATAAATCCATATACCGACAAAGAAGAAGCCCGTCCTGCCGACGAAAATGCACCGTTTACGGCATTAGCATTTAAAATTGCAACCGACCCATTTGTTGGACGTTTAGCATTTATGAGAGTTTATTCGGGAAAACTTAATTCAGGTTCATACGTATGGAACGCAAGAACAGGGAAAAAAGAGCGAATTTCACGTTTATTCCAAATGAAATCGAATAAACAACTACCTTTTGAAATTATTTATGCAGGAGATATTTGTGCAGGAGTGGGTTTTAAAGACATAAAAACGGGTGACACACTTTGCGACGACAAACATCCAATAATTTTGGAATCAATGAACTTCCCCGAACCTGTTATTGGAATATCAGTAGAACCAAAAAGCCAGAGTGACATTGAAAAATTGGCTATAGGACTGTCAAAATTAGCCGAAGAAGACCCAACATTTAAAGTAGATATAGATAAAGACAGCGGGCAAACAATTATCAGCGGTATGGGTGAATTGCACTTAGAAATAATTGTTGACCGATTAAGACGAGAATTTAGGGTTGAAAGCAATCAAGGACGTCCGCAAGTTACATATAAAGAGGCAATTACGCAGACTGTTGAAATCCGAGAACTATTTAAAAAGCAAACAGGAGGTAGAGGAAAATATGCCGACATAATAGTTCGTGTTTCACCTGCCGACCCCGAAATTACGGGACTACAATTTGTAAATCTTGTAAAGGGCGGAAATATACCAACAACATATATTCCGTCAATACAAAAAGGTTTTGAACTTGCAATGCAAAATGGTGTTCTTGCAGGATACAGAGTAGAAAACCTAAAAGTAGAACTACTTGACGGCACATATCACGATGTTGATTCAGACCAATTATCATTTGAAATTTGCGCGCGGCACGCATTTAAGTCGGCTTGTCAAAAAGCAAAACCAATACTATTAGAACCAATAATGAAAGTTGAAGTTGTAACCCCCGAAGAGTATATGGGCGATATTATTGGCGATTTAAACAGAAGGCGCGGGCAAATAGAAGGTATGGAATCAAAGATGGGCGCACGCGCTATCAAAGCAAAAGTGCCATTAGCCGAAATGTTTGGTTATGTAACTGCATTACGTACTTTTTCGTCGGGTAGAGCAACCTCTTCTATGGAGTTTTCACAATTTGCAGAAGTTCCCACGGCAATTGCTATTCAAGTGCTTACAGAAGTGGGAGGAAAGGTTGAAATGTTAGTGAATGGGTGAATGGGTGAATGAGTGAATGAGTGAATGGGTGAATGAGTGAATGGGTGAATGAGTGAATGGGTGAATGAGTGAATGGGTGAATGAGTGAATGAGTAACATTATCCCTTATTTTTATGAGTTCCCTTAGTAGAAATGCGAGACTCCGTAGGAGTCAAATATTTACAGAAAATAGTATTCAGAAAAAGGTCATTTTTTTATGTTTTTAGTTATTATTTCCATTGCTAAATCTCTATTTTCGCAACTTACAACTCATATTACTTCTTATGCTTTACTATCATTATTACAGGATTATCTTCCACTTTCAAACTTGCTGCGATTTCTTTTAATTTGCCTTTTAATTGGCTCACCTGAAAAAGTTGAGGCTTTGTATTTTTATCAAAAAAATATTTTACTTTTGTATCTAAAACAAACCTAAAAATTAATTACTTTTAAATTATGGAATCGAAAATTCAATATTCAGATTTAATAAAATACATTTTACCTGAAGAAATATTTACATATTTTAGTTTGAGTAAAATAGAAGAAGAGGTTGATGGTCTTCATTTGTATTTTGATGAATTAAATATTTTGCCTAATGAATATCAGGGAGAAGATATGAAGTCAAAAGGCTTTCATCAAGAGAGCAAAATAAAAGATTTTCCATTGCGCGATAAGCCGTCTTATCTTCATGTAAGGCGTCGTAGATGGTTGAATAAAAGTACAGGTATCATTGTCAGTCGAGATTGGCAATTAGTTGCAGAAGGAACGCATTACACACAGGGTTTTGCGACTTTTTTAAAAGAATTTGCTAGATACTTACCCAATAGCGTCCAATTCACTTGAAATGATTTATGGTCATATAGACGGGGAACAATTAGGACGTCAATACAAAGAACATTTGAGTGATTTTAATGAATGGGAAGCCAAGCCACACGCACAAGAATGGTTAGTTTTTCCTGAAAATATCGGTGAATATTTGAGTATTGATGAGACAAGCGTTTCATGCGGAGAACTCTATACGATTGTTACAAATAAGTCTGCGCACGGCGGCAAAGGCACAATTGTTGCAATTGTTTCAGATACAGAATCCTCTGTTGTAATTGAAGCGTTGGAACGAATACCAGGGGAACTTCGCGCAAAAGTAAAAGAAATAACACTTGATATGTCCAATTCAATGCGTAAGATAGTACGTGTTTGTTTTCCACAAGCAAGTCGTGTTATTGACCGCTTTCATGTTCAAAAATTAGCATACGACGCCATTCAAGAAATGCGTATCGCTCACAGGTGGGATGCAATAAATGACGAAACAAACGCAATGGAAGAAGCCAAACTGTCAGGAAGAAAATACCTCCCAAAAGTATTTAAAAATGGAGATTCTAAAAAACAGTTACTAGCAAGAAGCCGCTATCTTTTGTTCAAATCCGCTGATAAATGGACTGAGAAACAAAAACTAAGAGCTAAAATACTTTTTGAACTATATCCCGACATCAAAAAAGCATACGGGCTAGCACATTCATTACGAATGATATTCTCAAAAAACAGCATTAAAGATGCGGCACGGTTGAGCCTTGCAAGATGGTACAATGATGTTGCTGATTCTGAATTTAAATCTTTCAATACTATCGCGGCTACTATTTATGAACACTATGAAGAAATACTGAACTTTTTTATTAATAGATCTACAAATGCTTCCGCTGAATCATTCAACGCCAAAATAAAAGAGTTCAGAGCAAATTTAAGAGGAGTAATCGATATTAACTTTTTTTTGTATAGATTAACTAAAATTTACGCTTAATATTTTTTTTGATGGGGGGTGTCCTCAACTTTTTCAGGTGACCCTAATTAATTGAAAGGCTTTCTCAAATGTGAGAAAGCCTTTTTTATATTCTTTTTTAGAGTATATTATATATTTTATTTTTCAATTATTTCTACCTCCTCCTCACTCAACCCATACAACCCATAAACCAACCTATCAAGAGTTTCATAATCTTTGTTTTCTAATAAGGTTTCCATTTGATGTTCTATTTCGGGTGTTGGCAAAAGAATAGGCAGTTTTATTAAAGCATGTTTATTGTATTGATACCCGACTGTTCCCAATTCAATGCTTGAAAATATTTTCTTATAAGCGAATTCAAACAATTTTGATGACAGCGTTGCCTGTATATATTTAGCGTTTTCTGAAATTAGCATAAAACAGGTTTTTTCAATAAAAATTGTACCATCGATAAAAGCGAAATTAGCAGAATGGGTTGTTTCAGGATATACTATTTTCTTTTTATTTAATAGATCCATCATAAAATCACTTGGGCTTGCCTGTAATTCATACCATTTATTAGTTCCTGTTTTTTTACTTAATTCATTTTTATAGTTTGATAAATGTTCATACACTGATTCATACTTATTTATATCAATGTTTTTTCTACAAACAATCAAATACAAACCTGCCCATTCATAACTATATTTTTTTATATCTCTTCCTCTTAATATTGGTTTAATAATTTCATTACTTTTTGGGTCTTTCATAATTAACTCTCTTCTTTTTTCTTCATTAATTATGAATGCTTTATTATACCCAGTGGTTATACCGCGATAAATATTGATATCCCAGTCTTTTAATGGAACTCCCTCGGCTTCTATTTTGGATTTTATGCTTTGTTCAATGGGACTTAATATTAACCAACGTACGCCATTAAAAACAGAACTTCTTGCGTTTTTATCAACATAATCTTTTAAATTTTTCATAGCCTCTTTTTTAACTTTGCAGGCTTTCGTTTGTTGACGGTTTTCAGTTTTTTGATACATTAAAACATTTACGTCAACGGTTGCTTCGTCAAACACTTTCACACCTACAAAATCAATAAGTAGTTCGGGATTTGTTTTTTCGTAGAAAAATTTTCTAATTTTATCACCATATCCTGCCCGCATCCATTTATTTGATGTAACAAAACATAACCTGCCTTTTGGTGTCAAAAGTTGATATCCACGTTCATAAAAGAGGCAATAAATATCACCCGTACGTTCAAAAACTTGATAATTTTGGTTTTTAAATCTATCAGAAATAGTGCCCATTGATTGTAACTGAATATACGGGGGATTACCCATCACCACATCAAAACCCATAAAATTGCCGTCATCATCAAGCACTTCGGGGAATTCAAAGCGCCACTCAAAGCAGCCTCGTTTTTTTTCGTTGTAAATTGTTTCATATTTGAGCACTTTTTCAGTTAGTTCGGTTGTTTGTGCCTCCCATATTTCTGTATCTGTCTGATAATAATTGAAACTTCGTCTGTGAGTTGCTAATTCATCGTTTGCTTTTTCAAGGTTTTGGAAGTCGAGGTCTTTTGAATTTGGTATTTGATAAAAATTCTCTTTTTCGGTTTCAATGCCTCTAACTAATTGACGTTTTGCTTCTTTGTGGTCAGTGCTTTTATACATTTCAACCAATTCTTTATATTTTTTTGTTCCTCGACTAACTCTTTGTGCCAAACTTGGTACGTCAGCATATTTATCATCTAAACTAAAACGACTTAAAAGCGAATTACCGCATTTTATGTTTATATCTATGTTTGGCAGTGTTTTTAAATTCCTCGGTTCAGGGTTCACGGTAGAGGGTAGACGGTTCACGGTACTCGGTTCACGGTGTTCCATACCCTGTACCCCATCCCCTGTACCCTGTACCCCATCCCCCATACCCTGTACCCCATCCCCTATATTCTGCACCCCATCCCCTATATCCTGTACATAATATGCATGTTTTAATAATTCTATCCACAATCGTAATTGGCAAATTTTCACAGAGTTAGGGTTAATATCTACTCCAAATAAGCAATTTTCAATAATTTTTTGTTTTTCGTTAAAAAATGTTTCTTGTATTCTTTGGCTTTCGGGTATTTTGGGGTTATAGATAAAATAATTATCTTCGTCAACTTTTACAATCAATTCGTCATTTTCTACTGTAACTATACAATCTCTCAACCTTTTATGGTTTTCGTCTGTAAGAATGCCGAGTTGATATTTAATAAAAATCATTTCATTTAATGCAGAAACCAAAAAATGTCCAGAACCAACGGCAGGGTCGCAAATTCGTATTGAATTAAAAATATTGTTTGCTTCGATAATATCTTCTCTGTTAAGTCCTATATGATTATGCAAATCCTCTATTGTATTGCAATTCCACCCTTTTCTTTGGTTAAATTTTTCAACAACTGTACGGCTAATTGCTTCACGACACATATACATTGTAATTGAGGATGGCGTGAAGAAAGAGCCATCTTTATAACCGTTTATTTTTTCAAAAATAAGCCCCAAAACTGATGCGTTAATTAATTTGTTTGGATTTTCTTCTTCATTTTGTAACCCACTGAAATTATATGAGTTTAAAAATTGCAGTAAATAATGCAATGTATCTTTTGCTCTTTTTGTTAAAACGCTTTTTGTAAAAAGAGGAAGTGGTACATTATTTGGTAATCTGCTTATATTCAATATTTTTTCTAACTCTGTTTCTTCAAAAAGAGAACTATTTAGATATGGTACGTTTTTAAATTCATCCAAATATGCGGGTCTGTTTTCGTGTGTTTGTGCTAAAACTTGAAAAAATAAGGTGTTTACTTTAGTGAAAACATTTATTTTTTCGTGTGTAAGGAAATCTATTTTGCTTATTTCGCTATCATCTGGTAGGGTAGGGGACTTTTGTAATTGCGCCTCTAAAAGTTTGAGGAACAAAATTCTGTTAATCCACGTAATTACCAATGTAAGTGCAATATTAAACAGTTGTTCTTGTGTATTATCGCCATAACTGTTTAATTCCTCAACTTGCGATAAATCAAGTGTTTGAAGTTGTGCAATTGTAAGTTCTAACAAAGAGCCTACATTTCTATCTTTTGTCTTACGTTCAATTTTGATTTTTCCATCGGTTTTTGTTTCTGTAAGTCCGAGAATATGCAGTAGTTCATTGTAAAAGTCGGTATTTAATTTGTTTGCATCGGGAATAATGTCTCTTTTCAGTAGATGTACGGGTGAAAAAAATTTGTATAGGGCAATAAAGTCTTCGTTATCGATGTCTAAATCTTTGTAGTCGCGAATATCGAAATGAACGAAAGGGAGACCTCTTCCTTCATTGCGGGCTCGCCCCGCAACCTCCTCAACATTGCTGGGGGATTGCGGGTCAAGCCCGCAATGACGTAACCATTCTGGTGCAATTTCATCATAAAAATATTGAGTTCTGTCCCCTTCAAGTTGTCGGTTACTATATTGTTGAAACACTTCTTTAAACTTTGCATTACAATAAAAAATTTCATAAAAATCTTTTGCATCAAATACAAACCATTCATATAAATTGGTAATTATCAGATGTCTAAGCGATTTATTTTTGTTAATTGTGCGTTCCGACATATAATATAGGAGTAATTCGTGGAACGCTTTTTTGTTGATATTATCTTTTGTAGGCATATCAACTAGGTTTGCGCTTGGTCGTTTAATTTCATGGATAACTTCAGGAGTGGTTTTTTCTTTCTGTTTTATTGCAAGGTCTGCTCGGATTTTATTAATTGTATCGTTGTAAACATTAATATCATAATCATCTCTATAATAAATATTTAACATAAATGTTCTCAAGAGATTTTTATTAAACTCTTCCGTTTCGTTTTCATCGATTTTTTGCAAAAGCAGTATCAACTCTTTTTTGAAGTTTTCGATATTTTCCTTGTTAGGTGTTTGTTTCAGGAATGCGGGATTAATCGCTTGATTGGGAGTTTTAATATTGTATAACATAAATTATTATTTTGGAATTATTTTGCAAAAATAGAAAAAATTTATGGAATTCTATGGGTGTATTATGAAAAAATTTCATTTATCATTGTTCCTTTTTTATTATTTTGGGGTGCAAAGATAGTTGTTAAATAGCGAAAACGCCGCACATGTGATTTTTTTTGTTGATGAAACAAATTCAAACCTGAGCCCACTTAGAAAAATTTTCTCTACTCTACCGCAAAGTAAACAAAATAAACTGTAAAGAGCATTTTAATGTGCTTGGTTTGGTAAAAGTGCCGTTTGAAGTTAAAAATCAATGGTTTAATGGCAGATGTGAAATAACAACTTATAAATTAGACGAATTAATCGGCACAAAACTTCGTGCATTGTATCAACGGTAAAAGGGCGTGATTTGTTCGACTTACAAAAAGCATTGGAGAATCCATACTTGAATACGGACAATGTGATTAAATGCCATCACAAGTACATTTCATTTTCTGACGGCGAATCGCCATCGCAAACTGTATATTTGCCAAATATCGACGAAAAAATAAAAGAAGAAATCTTTTTGACAGATACGCAAACATTACTTCGTCTGTATTTGACTTTCAGCGCACAAACGGCTTACGAAGTTGTGAAAAAAGAATTGATTGAGAAAATATGAACAGATGGGCTACGGCTAACGAAGCGATTTAGCGCAAGAGGTGGTGTAGTCCGCATAAAGTTTTGTGGGATTTTGGGAGTTTTACTGCCCCGCACAAAAAGTGTTCAACCACTGCCTGCGCCAAGCCTCCAAAACGTGACTTGATTGTTAATAATCTTGTTATTTATTTAGCCGACTTCTATATCCGATTTTTTTATCGACAGGAAAATACGTTTCAAGTCATCCCAAAATTTCTCATATATATTTATCATTCTGGTAGTTATATCTCTAAAAATGATTTTTGACTTCTTCTTTTTCATCTAAAATGTCAGTACTGGCGTTTTAGTGATGCACTTTTTTGAACGTAATATGCGTTATTATTTTCATGTTTATGTCCTCAATTTCCAACATATCGTGCAAACTCAAACAAGTTTTGTGATAAATTGCGTAAAAAACATACCCGATATGATAACCAGCCAATTCATTGCTATTTGTCTCAATTTTATCAGCATAATTTGTTGAAAAGTCGAAAAATGGCGACGAAATATCCACATTATTTTCAAAATCTAACTCCAAAGTGAAAGATAGCCCCTTGTCTTCATAAGTTCCAAGTGAGAATACGACAGATAATTCGCAGTTTCAAAATCTATTCCTGCAAAATTTTGGGATAGATCCATTCCTAACAGAACGCAAATGAACTGTTAAACAACTGCCAACTGAAAACTGTCAACTGTCGACTGTCAACTGAAAACTAACATCTGAAAACTGATAACTGAAAACTGAAATCTACCTCTTTTTCTTCCTTATTTCGCCAAGCCAATCCATGGATTTTTTGAACAAGTCGTAATAGAGAACTACGTACATAATGATTGTGAGTATCCAAACTATTGTAATATTGAACCATAAAGTTTCAAATTTGAAACCCGCAAAATGTTTTTCAGGTGCAAAAAAGTGCGTTCTGAATGCAAGTTTATTTTTTGGTTCGGGTATTTGATAAATTGGATCAACAACTTGTACTAAATGATTTCCTTGTCGCAGTATTTTGTTTTTGTCCAACTCTTTACGCACAAAACGAGAAACCATTTCGTTGAAATAATCATCTTTTATACTATTAAAAAGAGTTGCATCCCTGTCAAGATTTGTAGTTAGCCAACGATCTTTTGCAGAGTTTGCTTTGTTAAACTCCGTTCTGTAATGATCTAATAGTTCATCAAGGTATTTCAGTGATTTTTGAATAATTTCGTCATTAAACAGTTCGGGTTTGATATCAGCAATAAAATCAATTTTAATTTCGGGAACACGTTTCTGTTCTTTTGAAAATTCGTTTCTTAACAGTTCCAAATCATTTTTGTAAGAGCGTTTGTTATCGGGTTCTAATTTGGCAATAATATCTCTCAATTCGGGGATATAATAGACCTGTTTAAAATCACTCTTACTTTCAGCCATTTCAACGTCAAAAATATTCTTTTTGAACTTGTTAAACTTATATTGGTCAACAACTAAACCTTCGTAAATATATCTTGATGGCATAATTTCAGCTACTGCGGGAACTTTGTCGATACTCGTAAAATCTTTATTCAATTTGTCAAAAGTGAACATTGCGCCACCGAGTATCATTTGCGGAATCATAACTAAAGGTATAAAGATATAGATTGTTGCCACAGAATTGAACGATGCCGACAAAATAAGTCCGAGCATATTTGCTGATGCCGCTATCGTAAAGAGTGCTATCCAAAATTTAAAATACATATCTTTTACTTCTAAAATTGAATTTCCTATCGCAACGAACATTGCCATTTGTATAGCCGAAATAGTAAAAAGAATCAATATTTTAGAACATAAATATCCAGACCTGCTCAAATTCAGGAACGCCTCTCGTTTGAGAATTTTTGCATCTTTAAATATCTCTTCGGCACTGACTATCAGTCCTAAAAAGAGCGCAACGATTGCTGACATAAAAATATATGGTGGAATATTTTCGTTTTCCCTAAAAATATAGATATTAGACGTAGGGTCTGATATATAACGTATTATAAGTGTTAAAATAAGTCCAAGTAGAGGTGCTTCAATTAGATTCAGTATAATATATTGAGTATTACTAATTTTAGCGCGAATATCTCTGATTGTGTAAATCCAAAATTGACCGAACCAGCTTGGTATATTCAAATTTCGGGGAGTTGGAGTTGTTGCGGTTTCAACTTTCGGAATTGGTTGCAGTTCGTTAAAATGGTTATTCCATTCCTCTGGCGTTGTTTTTCGCTTGTTGGTATAATTTCCATACTCGTCTATTACATTGGAATCTATGATATTGAATATCATTTCGGGATTCAGGTTGCCACAATTAGGACATTCGCCTTGGTCGCTATTTATTTGAGCATCAAGTTGTTTGAAATATATTAACGATTCACTTGGATTTCCGTAGTAAACAGGGTATCCGCCAGTGTCTAAAATATACATTTTATCGAACATCTTGTAAATATCCGATGAAGGCTGGTGAATAACCACAAAAATCAGTTTTCCTTTTAAAGCAAGTTCACTTAATAAGTTCATAACGTTTTCAGAATCTCTTGATGACAAACCGGATGTTGGTTCATCAACAAACAATACTGATGGTTGTCGAATTAGTTCTAATGCAATATTTAAACGTTTTCGTTGACCGCCGCTAATTGTTTTGTTCAAAGGCGAGCCTACTTTGAGATTTCTTCTTTCAAAAAGTCCGAGACTTTGAAGGGTTTCGTTCACAAGATTTGTCAGGTCGTCATCGCTTTTATCTTTAAAACATAATTTTGCGTTATAAAAAAGATTTTCAAAGACTGTAAGTTCTTCGATAAGAAGGTCATCTTGAGGTATTAATCCAATGACACCGTTAAGTTTGTCGTCTTTATGGATATGCATATTGATACCGTTAATCAACACTTCTCCTTCTGTTGGAGTTTCAAGTCCAGCCAAAACGTTCAGTAGTGTAGTTTTTCCAGCACCCGAAGCACCCATAACCCCTATAAGTCGTCCCTGCTCTTCGGAAATATTTATATTCCTAAGTCCGAGGTCGCCAGATTTAAACTTAAACCAGACATTTTTAACTTCATAAGTAATACGGGCTGAGTCAGTATCTGACAAAAAACGGCTAACCACGTCAGTGTAATAAATAGGTTTTCCTTTTGGTAGCCTAACAAAACTGCCTTTTGGAAAAATATAAACATTCTTATTATTAACGAGGAATCCATTTAAGAAAATTTCTTGGTCGCCCGCACTAACATTTCGCATAAAATATAGTTCGGCGCTTTTTACGTTAAGAACTATCACTGAGCCGTTTAAACCGTAAGTTTTAATATGTTTAAATGTACTATTTTCGTGGTCGATGTCGTCGGCGATAAGTATTTCGGGGAAATTTAACTTTTCACTACTATCATGCAGAACAAAAGCTTCGATAGCAATAATTTCGTTCTTAGGAATTTTGAAAACATCGGCAACGGTATTAATAATTGCCATCCGCTGGTCTGTCAGTTTCATGTCAGAACTAACGAGTTCGTAGAGACGTACTAAAACTACAACTTTTTGTTCTCGGTTCAGCTGTTTGTTAATTTTTTTGCATATTCCGAGTATTCTGACCGAATCTTTCATTGATGTAAGTTGCACTTTTCCTTCTTTTTCGTCTCCTTTGTTTTCTGAAAGTCGTTTTTCTTCATCTGAATAGTTCAAGAATAGAGAAAAATATTCTTCTACTGCTTCAGAATTTAGTTGTTGTTTAAGGAATGTGCGGACATATTCAGTTTCATTTTGTCCTACTCCTCCGTCTTGTTTGGTAATAAGTCCAAACAACTGCATTAAGGCTTTTAAAATTTCTTCACTCATTTGTAAACACTTTTATTTTCTTATTGTGGTTTTCAATTTTCTAACAACTTTTTTCAAAAATGGCGGCGCAAAAGTAGATAAAATTTTTGAATTTCAAGTGTATTTTATAAAAATAGTAAAAAAAGATTTTTCTTAACGACTTGATTATATTTAGGGAGTTTTTTGAATATAAGGGTTTTGTGCAATATTATTTTTTAAGGTATTTGTTGTTGAATACTATAAATATTTGAAATTTAGAAACAATAAAACAGGGATTTCAATTTTCCAAAAGTTAAATGCGTTATATACATAATATCAAATAATTACCAAAATGAATAAAAGAAATCTGAATGGTGTTTGTGCCAAGTCAGGGGTTCTGAGATTGGCAGACATTTAAAATTGTCCAACATTTTTCTTTTGATGAAAAAAAGCCGCCCCAAAATGAGACGGCTTTCCTATATAAATCCCTATTTAATTAATAACTAATTCTTTCTACTTGCGCCGCCGAATAGTTTAATCTGAGTGCTTGTGCTTTACGGCAGGCTTGCTTAACATCTGTAATAATACCCATTGGGCAGTTAGCGTCTCCTTTGAGCGAAATTGTCATTTGGGGACGCTGGTCTTCTTTCATTTGCTCACGCTGTTGGACAATATAGTTTTGTATATCATCAACTTCAGCGAAAGCATCGTTTAATTGCAAACGCGGTTCTGTACCATATTTTGCTTGATACTGTCTCTGTGGAATACCAACGTAAATGTATGTAACCAGTGACTTTTTTTCAAGTTTTGTAACTTCTGTAGCCACAGGTTTTCTATTTTCAATCATCAAATCAGATGTTTTCAGGGTCGTTGTAACCATGAAAAAGAAAATAAGCATAAAAATAATGTCGGGCAAAGAAGCCGTAGCAATTTCGGGTACTTCTCTTTTGTCGTCTTTTCTGAATTTTGCCATGATAAATTATTTTTTAATGTTACGTGGTTCGGCTTCTGAAATCCTTTGTGGATAAATTACGCGTATTGCCTTCTGCTGATCTTCATCTAAATCTTCGTAAGATTTTTTGAACTTTTTTCTTGCCGCTTCGTTTCTAAGTTCGTTTATTGCAGCTTGAAGTTCGTTTTGAACGGTCAAATATGTTTGATACTGCGTTCCTCTGTCGGTTTGTAATGAAATAACAGCATGTTTAGTTATTGGAATAACGCCAAAATATTCTACTTCGGTGTCAACTAATTCGGGAAGTTCTTCGGAATTATAAGGATTCGTTAGGAATTCTTTGGTTAATTCTTTTAATTGGCTTAAATGAATTGGACCTTTTACTGAAACTTCGTTTCGGAAGTTGATAAATACGGGAAAAACATTTCGCGCTTTCACAACAATTTGGTCATCTTGCTGGTCTTCAATAATTGGGGGCAGCATCCTTGCAATACCTTTATCTGTATCCATTGTAGTAGCAATAAGGAAGAATATCAGCATAAGGAATGCTATATCTGCCAGCGATGCTGAGGGAATCTCAGGTACTCTCTTTTTTGATGCCATAATAATAATTTTTTTTGAAAATGTTTAATTTTTACGGAAACCTCTCGCTATTTCGACATACAATACCAAAATAATTGAGATGCCGAACACAAGATATGCTGTAAAAATAAATATGTCCGATAAAATAAGCATACCTCGTACATTGTCTGTGCCTTCATATCCGATAATATTCAAAGGAGTGCTATCGGCTAATGCTAAGGCAATCAGCCCTAAAACAATCATAACTCCCAAAGAAATTACTGTTCGGAACGCTTTCTTTGGTTGCATAACAATTTTTAGGACCTCGAATAATAATGTAAGCAATGCTGCACCAATGGTGAGAAATATTCCCCAATTTATGAACGATGTAAGGAAATTTGGAACATCGGGAGCCTCTGGATCTACGTTCGGCTCGTTCCCTCCCAAAAACATCATGACAAAAAGTACTAAGCCAATTCCAAGCAAGACACCTAATAATATTTTTAATGGTTTATTGAAATTAATCATAATACTGTTGTTATTTTTTTAGGTTATATTTAATTAATATATCCATAAGAGAAACGGACGAGTCTTCCATTTCGATTATCAAAGAATCAATCTTTGAAAGGATATAATTGTAAAAAATCTGTAAGATAACGGCAACGACCAAACCGCCAACGGTTGTAATTAACGCAAGTTTCATACCGCCTGCAACTGCTGTGGGAGAGATATCGCCCATCGCTTGAATGTTGTCGAACGCCATAATCATACCGAGTACCGTTCCCATAAAACCAAGCATTGGTGCGATTGAGATAAACAAGGAAATCCAAGAAAGACCTTTCTCTAATAATCCTGTTTGAACGGAACCATACGCAGTTATTGATTTTTCTACTACCTCAAGACCTTCATCAAAACGGTCTAAACCTTGATAATAGATTGAGGCAATTGGCCCGCGGGTGTTACGGCACAATTCTTTAGCAGCATCGATGCCACCACTTCCTAACGCTTCTTCTACGCCAGTGATAAATCTCTTTGTGTCGCCCGAAGAAAGATTCAAATATATGATTCTTTCAATGCTAATCGCTAATCCAAAGACCAAACACATCATAAGTAAGCTCATAAACATTGCTCCACCTTCGATGTACTTAATTTTTAACTGCTTGTGAATTCCGATAGGTGCATCGGCATCCGCATCCTCATCCTCATCCGACAACGAATCAAAGGAGGTAAATTCAGCAGTTTCAGCGGTTTCAGCGGCTTCCTCGGCTACTTCATCTGTAACCTCTTCTGAAGCTTCTTCTATGTTCTCATCCTGAGCATAAATTATTGATGCTCCAAAACTTAACATTCCTAATATTGCTATAAACGCAAATACTCTTTTCATAATCTGATAAAATTTTTTTTATTTGTACTGATTGTTAAACTTATAAATATTTTTACTCTAAAATTAAAATACAAAATTACTTTGTTTGTTTTTTATTTCCAAATTTTAACGCATTTTTTTTTAATTTATTGTATATTTTTTTTTTAATTTTTTTTTAATTACTTTATAATCAATATTTTAAAAATTATTTTTTTTTTAAAATTATGATAATTAATGAAATTTAATATTTTAGATTCAGATTACATAATATATTCATTTCAGAACTCCTGACTTGCAGACTTCTTTTATTGTTGGAATTCAAAGCGTAGAACACAAATGGTCACACAACTCAATGTGAATGTTAGGGTAGCGTAATGTTGCAGCCAATGCGACATCTTTAGTTTGCGATATGATTTTCGTAATGTATTGTGTTTTAATGAAATAGCAACGTCAAGGCGGGAGTTCTGAACTTACGCCTTTTGCCTTAAAAACATTTTTTTTTATATTTTTGCAAGATAATCAAAAACTTTTTCTACTTTTGCAAACAATTTTAACAAAAATAATAACACTTAAACTAATAAAAATTATGGTAAATGTCTTAGAAAAAGGGCATTCTTTCAATTTGGAAAAAGCCGATGGTAGCAAAATAAATGAATTTAGCATTGGCTTGAATTGGGGTGCCATAAAAGATACTGATGGTTCGACCATCGATGTAGATTTGGATTTGAATTGCATATTTTTGGGTATAAACAACGAAGTGTGTGAAAATTTAGATTGGACTGAGCATACCGACATTACACCAGACGCAATGGAAACAGACGACGGCGCTGTGAGACTTGGAGGAGAATGTACCACCGGAGACCCAGACGGCGATGATGGTCTCGATAACGAAGTTTTAACCGTAAATCTGTCCAAAGTGGATAGTAATGTTGCACAAGTATTCTTTTTTCTAAATTATCTCGGCGAAAATGATTTTTCGGAAATACCTTATGTCAAAATAGGTATTTATGATAGCGAGTTAGGAGAAATTAAGAATGTGTTAGGTCGTTATGATGTAGTTTTTGAAAAACATTCAGGTTATAGCGCCTTCATAATTGGAAAATTGTACAAAAAAGAAAGCAATTGGGAATTTCAATTTATTGGAGACGCTACAAAAGATTTTAATTTTCTTGATACGATTGAACGAATTAAGAATTCTTATTTGTAAATAATTAATATCTAAATTCTTATGGAAAATAACATAGAAATAAAATTAGAAAAAGGTGAGATTATAACTTTGGAAGGGCCTGACAGTAGCCCAATCACCGAATTTTGCGTAGGAGTGAACTGGGGAATAACGTATAAAACCTTTGCAAAAGTTTTATTAAAAACCGAAGAGGTTGATTTGGACTTAAATTGCATATTAATTGACAATAATAATAATATATGCGACTACCTTAATTGTGCTGCTTATAAAATGCCAAAAGGCAAGTTTGTAACAGATGACGGCGCTTTGCGTCATTCAGGCGACGACGTTGCGGGAGATATGGATGGAGATGACAAGTGCGACAACGAAACTATAACAGTCAACCTGACGAAAATAGACCAAAAAATTTCACAAATATTCTTTTTCTTGAACAACCTTGAAAAAAAGGATTTCTCCAAAATCCAACACGTAGAAATACGTATATACGAAGGAACTCCCGAAAAGGTTGAAGATATATTCGCCTGTTATAATGTATCTGCAAAAGAGTATATTGACAAAAAAGCAATCATTATGGGTAAATTGCACAAAAACAGTGGTAAGTGGGAATTTCAAGCAATTGGCGACACAACCGATGATGACAATCTCCTCGAAACAATAAAAAGAATAAAAGAAACATATTTATAATGAATAACATGACTTATATTCCTTCCCCTATTTCTACAGAAGACATCGAACTTTCGCCTGCCCTGCTCGACCTTACCGAACAGATAGCCGCCAACGTACACGATGTATGGGCTGCCAATCGTATTGACGATGGCTGGAAATACGGTAAAGAGCGCAATGACGCTCTGAAACATCATCCCTGCCTTGTGCCTTACGATAAATTATCAGAAACCGAAAAAGAATACGACCGAAATACAGCCATGCAAACTTTGAAACTTATTCAAAAATTGGGATTTAAGATTTCGAACTAGTTTTGGGGTGGATAGAAAATAATGATTTTGCAAAAATTTTACAACCAAAAATGATAGTAAATAAAATTGCTTTATGTAGTGACCATGCGGGGTACGAGTTAAAAGAGTTTTTAATTAAAGAACTTTCTGGAAAAGGATATGAAATAGAAAACTTTGGAACATTTTCGTCTCAAAGTTGCGACTATGCTGATTTTGCGCATCCGATGGCGAGTTCGGTAGAAAAAAATTTCTGTGATTTAGGAATTGCCGTATGTGGTTCGGGAAATGGAATTAATATGACAGTCAACAAACATCAAAAGATTAGAGGAGCGTTATGTTGGAAACCTGAAATTGCTTATTTGGCACGATTGCATAATGACGCTAACGTTTGCTGTTTGCCCGCACGTTTTGTTTCTAATGAAATTGCTTTGGAAATTGTTGATACTTTTTTAAATACTCTTTTTGAAGGTGGAAGGCATTCAGAAAGAATTAGAAAAATTTAATTTTCTTAATAAAATATCGTAAACAAAAGAAACCTGTATAACTCCCGCATGTATTTGCTAAAAAATCAGACAGTTCTCGGGTTCTGTTCGAAAGAATAGGCTGAAATACCTCTACTAAGAATGATATAAAGATGAACAACAAAATAAATTTTTGGCACTTAGAGAATTTAAGCGATTCGGCTTTTTTATCTGATTTTCTATATTTTTCGAAAAAGAATATAAGTGACAATCCGAAATACATGGAAAAATGAGCAAACAAATCAAAACGTCCGAGAAAAAGGAAAAAAGAGGGTCCCTTTAAACCGCTTGTTTCCATAAAACTTAAATAGAAAATGGTAACCAAACAAACCAGAGAAAATTTGAAACTAAAAATATTTCTTAAACTATACATAAACATTTTTTTAACTTTAACGTAGAAACAATTTATTTTATTGCATGGCAGGAATGTACATACATATACCATTTTGCTTTTCAAGGTGCAATTATTGCGATTATTATAAAACAACAGACTTATATCTAAAAAAAAAATATGTAGAATCATTAATAAGTGAAATTAAATATCGTTCGGAACAGTTTAAATATCCCATCGAAACAATTTTTTTTGGTGGTGGAACGCCATCATTATTAGAAATTTACGAGGTTGAAAAAATTCTTTCAACAATATATAACATTTTTGAAGTTATTCCTCAAGCAGAAGTTACTTTTGAATGCAACCCCGATGATTTAAGTATTGAATATCTTACGAATATCAGAAGTTTCGGAATAAATCGCATTAGTATTGGTATACAAAGTTTTTCTGATAATGATTTACAAATAATGGGACGCAGGCACAATGTGAAACAAGCATACAAATCAATTGAAATGGCGTTTAATGCTGGATTTCAAAATATTAGTGCAGACATAATTTATGGACTTCCATGGAATAACATAAAGTTGTTCAAAGAAAATCTGAAACAATTTATTTCTTTGAAATTGCCTCATTTTTCAGCATATCATTTAGAAATTGAAACCGGCACAAATTTTTTTAATAACAAAATGAAAAAGATTGATGATAGTGAAAGCTTTGAGCAATACATGCTCCTTTGCGACACAATGCAGAATATAGGAATGCAACACTATGAAGTTTCTAATTATTGTATGGTTGGTTATTTTTCCCGACATAATTTTGCTTATTGGCAAAGAAAACCGTATCTTGGAATTGGTGCGGGGGCACACTCATTCCACGAAAATTGTAGATTTTTTAACCCAAAAGATGTTGCTTTATATAATATGCAAAATTTTGATGAGATAATTGAAGAAGAAGTTTTAAACAAAAAAGAGATATATAATGAGCATATTTTACTCGGATTACGCATTTACGAAGGTGTGAACATTAATTTTATTAAAAATAAATTTACAGAATTTTATAGAAATTTCAATGATACAGCAAAGAAATGGATAAATAAAAATGTGTTATTTGTAGAAGGAGACTGGTTAAAATGTTTTGAGAAACAATGGATTATAATCGATAGAGTTATTGAAGATTTTATTGAACTTTAACTTGCATTATTCATAAAGAAATGAAAATATATTTTAAACGCAAGGTCGCAATGGTTTTTCGCAAAAGTCACAAAGTTTTTTTTATGTTTTATTCTTTACGTTTACTAAATACTAAATACTCATTACTAACCACTAATCACTAATCACTAACCACTAACCACTAACCACTAACCACTAAAAAAGATGCCCAAAAATAATGCCCTCCCCTTCGCTCTGGAAATAATACTTACAGAAGAAGGCACAACGACTTTGTATCGTTCCGATATAGAAGAGCATTATCACTCAATTTATGGTGCGGTACAGGAATCTATGCATGTTTTTATTGTTGCGGGATTAAAACAGATTTGTGCCAAAAGATTAAAAATTTTAGAAATAGGTTTTGGTACAGGACTGAACGTCCTACTCACAATGTTAAACGCTGATAATAAGACAATTGAATATCATGCAATAGAAAAATACCCTTTAAATGAGGATATTATTGAAAAAATTAATTATCCGAAATATCTTTTGGGGATAGATAATGAAAAATGGTATAAAAAAATACACGAAAACAAATGGAACCACAATTATCATGTGGAACCATGGTTTTTTCTTAAAAAAATTCATGCAGATATTTTAGATTATCATTTCGAAACAAAGTATGATTTAGTCTATTTTGATGCCTTTGCGCCAAATAAACAGCCCGAATTATGGGATATTGAAATTTTTAAAAAAATATATGACTCAATGAACGAAAATGCTATTTTAACAACATATTGTTCAAAAGGAGCTGTCCGCAGGGCGATGATTCAAGCAGGATTTAATGTAGAAAAAGTCCCCGGGCCTAATAAAAAAAGAGAAATGTTAGTTTCAAAAAAAGTTCAAATTGCCTGACATCAAAAAAATATCAGTTGTCAGTTATCAGTATTAAGTATTCAGTATCCAGTATTCAGTTATTAGTTGTCAGATTATTTTTGTCTTTTTCCCTTTGTGAAAACCTTTGTGTCCTTTGTGGTTAGATTTTATCAGTTATCTGTTGTCAGTATTAAGTATTTAGTATTCAGTATTAAGTATTCAGTATCCAGTATTCAGTTATTAGTTGTCAGATTATTTTTGCCTTTCCCTTTGTGAAAACCTTTGTGTCCTTTGTGGTTAGATTTTTTATCAGTTTCTGTTGTCAGTATTAAGTATTAAGTATTCAGTATTTAGTATTCAGTATTCAGTATTTAGTATTTAGTATTCAGTTATTAGTTGTCAGATTATTTTTGTCTTTTTCCCTTTGTGAAAACCTTTGTGTCCTTTGTGGTTAGATTTTTTATCAGTTTCTGTTGTCAGTATTCAGTATTTAGTATTTAGTATTTAGGAGCAATCAACAAATAATTATTGCAAATTTTTTTATGAAGAAACCCTTATTTCACAAAAGTACCCTTAGTAGAAATGAACAACCCCTAACAACTCTTCCCTTATTCTAAGTTGAATAAGGGAATAAGGGAGGACAGATATCCTAAATAATTCCGAATTAAGATTGTTTGGTTTTAAGATGTTCTGGATCTATCTTCCATTTACAAGAAAATTACTAAAACTTGTTGAAAGCAAAAAATGATGCGCCGACTTCGAGTTAGGAATGATATAAGAATATCTGTAACCTACACTAAATGGAAGTGTGAAACGCAAAAAATGTACATCGGTATAAAATTCAAATCCGCACGAAGATGGAGGTTTTTCTAATGATAAGAATTTCTTTCCATCAGTTATATGCATCATTGAATAATTAACAATCGACATATCATAAAATAAATTTGTCCTAAATCTTTTGATGTACGCAAATCGCCCAAGTGATATATCAGGATTAAAAAGCGGCATTGAGTAATTAACTCTTAAAAGATAGATATTATCTTCGTAAATCATCCTGTTATCATCAAACAAATAAACATATCCTCTCGGATAACCAACAATATCGCTCCAACGCCTGTAATAACTATAATTATCAATATCACGATATTTTTCACCGCTAACTCTTATCTGATAATTATTATCAATAAATAATGAATGATGTTTAAAAAGTCCAGGAAAATATAATCTTGAAAATAGTCCTAACATTTTTCCTGCATCATAATTTCCAAAAGGACAATGAGCATACAAAACCTGAAATACTTGCCCCATACGTGATGCCACATCACGACCCGTACCGTGCCGAAGGTTATAGAAATAGAGAGAATAATCGACACCGAAAAACTGAAATGGGTCATGAGTGATAATTTCTTCTATTCCTGTATAATACAATTGACCGTCTGATGCGGTTACATATTTTCTAAACTCTTGATAACCCGACTGATACTGATAATTAAACCTCACTTCGGGAATCAATCGCCGTTGATAGTTGCCCGATGACAAATTTAGAGGAAGTTTTATATTCGGTCGTAACCGATAATGATGAATTTTTGCATGATAATAATTACTGAATGTATCAGTTTCGTTACGATAAAAATTGTCATCTTTAATCCACTCGTCCCCATAACTAAAATTGACACCAAAAACGGGATAAAAGCCAAAATAAGATAAATCGAAATTCAATTTTTCCCGCCTATATGATGGATCAATATTGAAACCGCCCGTTAATACACATGTTCCAAGCAGATTTTGAGACATCAACGAAACACCCGGATGAACACTCTCCCCATTAAAATCAGCATAAATCGGAGCCCAACTGTGCAAATTTATCAGATTAAACTTGCTATATTTTTCAACTTTATATTCCTTATTATTCGTGTTACCCTGCAAAAAAGCAACTTCATCCAAAGAAATATCATACGCCAAAAGGTCTAAATAAGATTTACCAACATTTGAAATATCGGGTTTGACATCCGAATTTTGAAATTTTACAAGATGATATCCTTTATTAGTATAATGACTATAGATAAGTTGTTTAGAATCAGGCAAAAACGCCGGAAATGCCGCTCCAAATTTTGACGAAGTTACTATATTGTGTTCTTTTGTTATAATATTATAATGATAAATTTCTTGACTAATTGCACCTTTGGCAGCATACCAAATATCATTTTCCGACTGAATAGGATGACATTTTTCGTCAAAAGAATGAGGCAAAACCATATTCCACGTTTCTGTCTCTGTATCAAGCGTATAAATTGATTTGCCGTTATCGTTCAACAAAATTGTAATCAAATTTTTACCCGTACTATTCCACGATGGAGTCATAATAAACTGATTATGAGGCGAAGGTATTCTCTTTATTATTTTGCCTGTATTAACATCAATAAGAGAAACGTAAAAACGGTAATCGGTAGTAGTTTCAACCGCTGCAACTATTTGTAAATCAGTGTGAATAGCAGGTGCAAAATAGCGTGTTTTCTTTCCAAGAGTTTTTGTTTTGCCTGTTTTTCTATCATACACTCGAATAACCGAGAATGACTCGTTGTCCCAGCGAGTATGATATTTCAGTTCTGACCAAACAATTATATTTTCGTTGGCAGATATGGGCTCTTCCTCTCTGATACCCGTAAAAACCAATGTTTTCTTTTCACTCGTGGAAATATTTATTTCAACTATTTGAGAACGGATGTTCGTACCTCGTAGCTCGCAAATTATTATCGAATCGTTGATTGATTGAGGATAAAGATATTCTTCATAATCATTTTGCGGAAGATAAATTGGTTCAAAATGTGTAAATTTCTGACTATTAGCTTCTTCTGTCCAAATATCTTTAAGTTTCGTAAACTGTTCTTCATAAAGTTTTTTTGCTCTTTTGCCCGTTGCTTTTTTTATTGACCGTTCCATTTGAAACAAATCTTTTCCACGACCCGTATTTTCTATTGCTTTTTCCCACAGTTCTGCTCCATATTCTTGTCGTGCCATTGCTACCAACGGATATCCCATTTTATAATAATTTGCAACTTTATCTTTATACGACCCCATATAAGCCTTGTCAAATGAAAACATTCCCCTTTCAACCAATTGTGCCTTCAATTCTTGATTAAATTCAAAAGAGCGTCCTCGTCCGCTATTTGTAAGGGTTGTTTCAGTTACAACGGCATCTCCTTCAATAAACCACATTGGCAAATTTAAACCGAGCGTAATACCAACAGCCTGCTGACCTATTAAAATTGATGCAATTTTTGTCGCACCTTTATTCAGTTTATCTGCCTGCACAGCGTGACGATATTCATGAATTGCTAAATCCGCAAGCCAATCTTCCGAAGTGATATTTTGGTGAGGATTACTAAAAAATTCTACTCTTCGGGGAGCCCACGACAAAAATCCATTTGAGTAACTCATTTGATTATGAATTAATATGTCGATTCTGTGGGGTCGATGTTTCATAGTTCCCGATACCAAAGGCGCAACGCTATCGAAAAGATAAGCAAGCCGCAACGCCTCTTTTTGAAAATCTTTTTCAAATACCAACCTAACATAAGGAGTTTTTATTTGTCGCCATTTTAAACGAGCGGGGTCAGCACCTGAAGAATAATATTGTGCAGAAATATTTCCTGAAACAAAAAATAAAAATGTACAAATAACACAGATAAAACGTATTAACAAAGATTTAATATTAAAAAATGCAAACATAAAAACAAAAAATATTTTCAAATTCAAAATGCAAATATAGAAAAATTATTAACACAATGTACACAAAGAATATTTTTAGCCACGAATTTGTTATTGAATATATTGAAATATACGAATTATCACTAAATTTGTTATCAATAACTGTAGGCTAGAGTCCGCAATTACAAAAGAAGCCACAGAAGGGACTGATTTAAAATGCTCTACGTAATATACTTTATTATCTATGAAAATCTGTCTCATTTGTGTTGCGAATAGCGAGCAACGCACAACTATCTGTGTGCTTTTGAGAAGGTAAATGAATAAAATTACACTTAATAATTGTGGTAAAGGTGTAGAAATTTTTACGTTACAACTTGCGCACGATATTCTTTCTCAAACACTTTCATCTCCTTGAAAAATGTTTCGCCATATTTTCTGATAATTGCCTCTTTAAGAAAATGAAATAGTGCTGTTTCTGATTTTTTCCCTAAGTTGCGGGCTGCTTCACAAACCTGCCATGAATGGTAATTCATGGCTTCAAAATTCTTATACTTTGTAATACGGATTGGGTATAAGTGGCAAGATATTGGTTTTATGAAATCCGTTAAACCCTCTTCATAAATCATTTCAAAGGCACATTTACAAATATTCTCTTCTAAAATAGCATATACGCACTCTTGCCCATTGTTTAGTGGAGTAACTTTGTCATTGTCAAAGTCGATTGTCCAAGCACCTTTTTTTTCTATTACTTTTTGTGCACTTTTATTTAAAAAAGGAAATACGATAGGGAGAATTTGTTCAATAATAATTGTTTCGTCATCTTCTAACGGTGCACCAGATACGCCATGCACGCAACAAATACCACCGCAATTAGATAAATCACATACAAAAAATTGCTCGAAAACCTCAAGACTTATAATGGTATTTTGGATTTGTAACATAATTCAGTGAGTGTTATCTGTTTCATAATTAACAAATTAAAATATAAATATATAAATAAAAACATTACAAAGATAATAAATAATTAGTATTTCGCACAAATATTACTCTATTTCATTTTCAAATTTTTATCCAAACAATTCTAATATTTCCTCTTTGGACATATCTTTCAAAGGGTTGTTGCGGCTAATAAAAATATCTGCAAGTTCTCTTTTTGCCTTTTGGAGTCGTGCAATTTTTTCTTCTATTGTTCCAATGGAAATGAATCGGTAAACAAAGACATTTTTTGTTTGTCCAATGCGGTGTGCACGGCTGATTGCTTGCTCTTCCGCTGCGGGATTCCACCACGGATTAAGCAAAAATACATAGTCTGCTTTGGTCAAATTGAGCCCAACACCGCCCGTTTTTAATGTAATTAGAAAAATTTGACATCTTTGTTCGTTAAAAAACTTATCTATAACTTGCTTACGTTTAACTGTTTTGCCGATTAACATTTCATATTTCAAATTACGTTTTTGGAGTTCTGTTTGCAAAAGTTCTAAATCTTTTACAAAAGAAGAAAAGACCAAAACGTTATGTTGTTCTGCGACAATATTTTCGAGGTTTTCTAAAATTTGTTCGAACTTTCCAGATGTTCCGTCAAATTTTTTATCAATCAAAACAGGGTGATTTGCAATTTGCCTTAGTCTTGTTAGTGCCTGCAAAGCAATGATACTGTTTTCTCTATTAGATTGTGATTCAAATATTTTGGATAAAGTGTTTTTGATGCTATATTTTTCGCGGTCGTAAAATTTTCTCTGTTCGGGTGACATTTCGCAAAAAAGTGTTTGTTCCATAACGGGAGGTAAATCGGCTGCTACTTTGTCTTTTGTGCGCCTCAAAAAGAATGGTCGAATCAAATTTTGAAGTTTACTAATTTTGTCGTCATCATTATTTTGTGTTATTGGTGTAACAAAATTTCGTTTAAAAAAAGTATGAGTGCCAAGAAGTCCGTGATTAATAATATCCATTTGAGTCCACAAGTCCATAAGTGAATTTTCGACAGGTGTTCCTGAAAGCATTAGGAAACGGTCGGCTTTGATTTGTTTTACGGCATCATATATCTTGGAATTTGGATTTTTAACATATTGACTCTCATCAAGAATAAAATAGTGAAAATTATAGTTTGACAATATTTCTATATCATTTCGGACGATACCGTAGGAAGTAAGAACAGCGTGATAATGATTAAAAATTTTGCCAATATCTTTTGAGCGTATGCGATTTTCACCAGAATATGTATAAATTTTGAGGTCGGGGGCAAATTTCTTTAGTTCATTGTTCCAGTTAAAAATGAGCGATGTAGGCATACATATCAATGATGCAGGCAAATTGTAAGTTTCATTTTTAATATTTTCAGGTTGTTCAAACAAAGAAAGTTGTGTGCCTTTGAATTTTATATTTTTCTTAACTGTTTCTGCAGATTTATAAATTTTTAACAATAAAGAGATTGCTTGTAAAGTTTTGCCAAGACCCATGTCGTCTGATAGAATTCCGCCGAAGTTGTTTTGATATATAAAGTTAAGCCATTGAAAACCATCAATTTGATATGGTCTCATTTCAGCGTTCAATCCTTCGGGTAGTTTCACTTCTGGGAATGTTATTTTATATGTTTGAGTATTATTAATTTTCTCAATTAATTCAAAATGATAGCGAGGCAATAAGAGTTTTTTTCCTTCAATAATCGAAAAATCGAAAAGGTCGCTGAAACGTGAAAACCATTCAGGTGGAATCATAAAATGTTCTCCGTTTGGGAGTACATAAACAGGGTCGTTGTCGATTAAATTCTTTTTAAACTTTAAAAACGGAATTTTATAGATGCCAACTATTACAGTCGAATGGATTTCAAACCAATCGTTAATAATTTTTGAATCAAGAGAGATGGAATATTGTCCAATAAAAAATTTTTTATCTTCATATTCGGGAATAAATGTAATCTTATTTTGTTCTAATTGTGCAACATTTTTATTAATCCAATCGACCAAAAATGAGAGTTGATTATTAGTTTCGTCAAAATATGATGCTTCATTTATGTCAAAAATTGCATCACCGCTGTTTTTCAGACCCATTGAAACCAAAAGTTTGTTTATTTGTTTTTCAAAAATTAAATCACGTTGTATTTTAACAAATCTATAATTATTGTTAACAATTTCTAATTTCGCAAAAATTTCCGATTTCATATCAGCGAGAAACGTACGGTCGCCATATTTGAAATGAAGCGCAATAACAGGCTTTTGTTTCAAATTTTTAATAATTTTGAGAATAATTTCGGGTGTCCGTTCGGTTTCAACGATTTCAAATCCTTTTGCAACAACTGCATATTTTCGAATACATTTTAATACAAATTTTTCCATATATGATGGTATCTGCCTGTTAATAACCGATATAGCAGATTTTTCTACAAATGGTTTAAATTTATTTCCGTCAATTTTATCAAAATAGTATAATCGGTAATCATTGATGAAAACTGCGGGTTCCATCAAAATAAAGTTCAAATCTTTTCCTTGCAGTGAAAGTTCTATTTCTTGGTTCTGAATAGCGCATAACTGCCTGATTTTCAATGAATATAACAATTCGTTTTGGTTTAATTCAAAATAACAGATTGGAATAGCGGGTGTTGGTTCAATTTTCAACAAATCAGACTGATAAATAACGTTATAATGAGCTTTCTTATAATAAGTCGGAATATTCGTTTTAGCCAAAAGCCGCACAGTATCATATAGATATTTTTCAATATAAACTTTAATCATCGGTATAAACCGTCTATCTTTGTGCAAATTGTCAAAAAATTCTTTTAAAGTGCCTTCTTTGGAATATTTTTTAAAAATATAGTTGTCGCTTATTCTGTGCAATATTTCAATTATAGATTTTTCATCTTCTGTAAATGTAGATGGTTCATTTTTAAGGTGTTGAACTGTTGCATGTTCTAACAACTCGATGGGTTTATCTTCAATAATATGAGCAAAATAAGGTATTGCAGTTATACCAATGTTCCTTCGTTCGACAAAAACTACAATTAACTTCTCCATTGCATTTTAAGAGTCACGTTTCCGAAATTTAAAAAATATCCACCCCACAACTCCCACAGTAACAAAACTTAAAATAATCATTAATGTTCCAAACTTCTCCCCTTCTGTTTGAAATGGATTAATTTCTGGTTGTGTATATCTATAATAATAGAAAACGAGGAATGACATCAAATTATTAAAAAAATGTGCTGTAATTGGATACCAAAGATTTTTAGTGAAAACAAACAAATATCCCATCAAAACACCGAGTATAAATCGTGGAAGGAATGTCAAAAACTGAAAATGAATAAAACTAAATAAAAAAGCAGTGGTCAAAACTGCTAAGTGGCTGTTCTTAAATATTTTACCAAGCAAAGGCTGTATCGTTCCTCTAAAAAGCATTTCTTCACCAAAAGCCGCTAATATTACAATTATAAAAGCATTTAAAAGAATAGTAACAGGTTGATTTGTATCTAAAAGCCTGAAAAGCAAATTATTGTTCACATCTTCTTGCATTCTTATTTTTACTTCCCACGATTTTAAAAATTGAGGAAAATCCATTGACATATTTAGTTCGGTAAGAAACGAAATCATTGGTTGACAAACTAATATAAGTGCAAGTGTGAAAAAAATCATTATCAATTTTGGCTTTTCGAAACCAAGCCATTTAAACAAACTTTTTGAGACAAAAAAAGCAACTATCAAAGGCGGAACTATAAATACGCCAATACTTTGCACAATTTGTAGATATCTAAGTGAACTTGTAGAAGATAATGCCAACAAAGAATTGTCAACTCCCGTAAATATCATAAATATAGCCATTCCTATCAAATAAATGATAACCATAGAAACGCCAATGGTTATAAAAAGTAAAAGAAGTTGCAGCGAAGGTTTTAGGTTTTCAAAAATACCTTTTTGCATAATTATTCTATTTGTCGGACAACAATTGTTGATATTTAGAAGAATGCGCAGGGTCTATTTCTGATAATAGAGTAACAACTTTTCCCTTTTCAATGGAAGGGGACTGTTTAAAAACGTTAAGGAGTTCTTCTCTTTTTGCGTCAAAAAAAGCAATTAAAACGTATGATGTAGGTCGTTGTCGATAAACTCTTTGCACTTGTTCAAATCCGGTTGCCATTGCGGCTCGTCCTTCGTCTGGTTTTTCGGACATCATGTCAAGTCCGCGACGATGATATTGATACATAAACTGCCTAAATTGCGAATGATTTTCGTTCAAAAGGTTTTCTACCAACCAATAACGGTTTTTTGTGCCATCAAAAGAACTCCAACCTCCCTCACGTGAACTTTGTGCTAAATTGACAATATTTTGAGCCTTCTGAAAGTATGGAGTCCCGCCCCGCAAACTAAAAGAATCATAATCATAACCCAAAATTATAAAAGCATAATAAGAAAGTATTGCAACCAAATTTGATTCAATGCTGTTTGGATTATAGATAAGCGACTGATACTCAATGTATCTGAAACTTACATTATCATCTTGGAGATTCAACATTAATGTATTATATCCCGAATTATAGACAGGTCTTCGTGCCTGAATCTGCATTGTGCCTTTGAATTCATCCGAACCGAGTTGTTCCCTGATATTAATAAGGATACTGCAATCTATTCGTTCTTCGGTTTTAAAGATATTGTCTGTCCACTGTTGATTATTCATAAATTCGAGGATTGTTTTTTGCATATCTTCAAAAATAGCGCGATTAGTACCTTGAATACTTGGCGCAGAAACCTGAACCATACAACGAAACTCTTGCGCGGGAAGTGCCATAAACATTGAATAAAGCACTATTGAAATTATCAATTTCTCTATTTTCATGTTATTTTATTATAAATTAATATTCTACTTTTCAATAAAAGTAAAACTAATTTTTCAAAATAATATTGTGTAATTTTGAGAACAAAGTTATAATTTTTTTGGATTTCTTACAAAAAAATTTTACCTCGAAGTCGCACAAAGGCTATTGTCTGTTTCACTTCAAGAAATGTCCGGCAATACTAATCAAAGTTCCCAAAACGGCTGCCATAGTCAAAATAATAGGGACGGCTTTCTTGTCCTGTGCAGAGACCAAAGCAACAACCGGCAAAGCCAATGCAACAGAAATTAATCCTCCTTGCAGCCACCAAACAATGTGTGGCAAATCAATATTCACAATGATAATCGAGACAAAAAAGTATTGTAAAAAAGCCGAAATTGTTGCTCGTTTATCCAATTTCTGAATCACCATAGGAATAATGTCAATAATACCTACTACAATTCCTATAACGACCGATAATAATAATGTGTCCATATATTTTTAGTATTTAGTATTCAGTATTCAGTATTCAGTTTTCAGTATTTAGTATTCAGTTTTCAGTATTTAGTATTCAGTTTTCAGTTTTCAGTTTTCAGTATTTAGTATTCAGTTTTCAGTTTTCAGTTTTCAGTATTTAGTATTCAGTTTTCAGTATTCAGTTTTCAGTTTTCAGTATTTAGTATTCAGTTTTCAGTATTTAGTATTCAGTTTTCAGTATTCAGTATTTAGTATTCAGTATTCAGTTTTCAGTTTTCAGTTTTCAGTATTTAGTATTCAGTTTTCAGTATTTAGTATTCAGTTTTCAGTTTTCAGTATTCAGTATTTAGCATTCAGTTTTCAGTTTTCAGTATTCAGTATTTAGTTTTCAGTATTTAGTATTCAGTTTTCAGTATTTAGTATTCAGTTTTCAGTTTTCAGTATTTAGTATTCAGTATTTAGTATTCAGTTTTCAGTATTTAGTATTCAGTATTCAGTTTTCAGTTTTCAGTATTTAGTATTCAGTTTTCAGTATTCAGTTTTCAGTTTTCAGTATTTAGTATTCAGTTTTCAGTATTTAGTATTCAATTTTCAGTATTCAGTATTTAGTATTCAGTATTCAGTATTCAGTATTCAGTATTCAGTATTCAGTTTTCAGTATTTAGTATTCAGTTTTCAGTTTTCAGTTTTCAGTATTTAGTATTCAGTTTTCAGTATTTAGTTATCTAACATCTTGCCACTGACTTCCCATTACTAACCGCTAACCACTAACCACTAATGACTAACTACTAATCACTAATCACTAACCGCTAACCACTAACCACTAATCACTAATCACTAACCACTAACCGCTAACCACTAACAACTAATCACTAATTCACTAACCACTAATTCACTCTGAAAGTTTCATTTCCGGTTGCAAAAAAATCAACGATTTGTCGTGCTGCTGCCATACCTGCATTAATATTTGCTTCTGATGTTTGAGCACCCATCTTTTTCGGTGTGAAAAAGTAACGTCCTGCAAATTTTTCGGCAAAAACAGCTTTGTTACTTGTCTCCATATCTGAAAGATAGATTAAATCAGAGCGGTCACTCATTGTTTCAACTAATTCTTCTTCGTTGATAACTTCTTTACGGGCAGTATTTACCAATACAGCACCTTTTGGCATTAACGACAAAAGTTTTTTGTTGATAGATTTTTTTGTTTGTTCGGTTGCAGGAATATGCAAAGAAATAAATTCGCACGTTTTGTACAATTCCTCAACGGTTTCAACGGGAATAATACCTTCGGCTTTCATTTTTTCAGAACATACGTATGGGTCGAAGGCATAAACTTTCATACCGAAACCTTTTGCAATTTGGGCAACGTAATATCCTACATTTCCGTAGGCATGAATTCCGATGTTTTTGTCGCGAAGTTCGGTTCCTGATTTACCATTAAAGAGTTTTCTAATTCCGTAAATCATCAAACCAAAGGCAAGTTCTGCAACTGCGTTTGAATTTTGTCCGGGTGTGTTCATGGCGACAATATTTTTCTCGCTACACGCTTTGAGGTCTAAATTGTCGAAACCTGCACCGGCTCTAACAACTATTTTCAGGTTTTTTGCCGCATTCACAACATTTTGATTTACAATATCAGAACGGACAATCATTGCGTCTACTTCGGCAACTGCTGCCAAAAGTTCTGCTTCTGAAGTATATTTTTCAAGAAGTTCGAGTTTATGACCCGCATCTTCTACAATTTTTCTTATGCCATCTACCGCTACTTTTGCAAACGGTTTCTCGGTGGCTACTAAAATTTTTTTCATATTATTTCTTATTTATAATGATTTTAACGATGAAACGTAATTGTTTTAGTTTTAGTATAAATGGTTATAAATTACTCGCTTTATATTGTGCGCCTGATTCTGTTCTCAATCACAAAGTACACAAATCTTTACTCACATCTTATTACTTTCTAATTCATTTCAATCATTTTATCTATTCCCTTTTGCGCGATTATGTGTTTTGCACAACATTTGGCAATTGTTGGGGTCTGTTGCGCCGCCTCTACTCCATGCCGTAACGTGATCGGCATCCATCTCGTTTATTTTCCAAATTTTAAGCTTGTTCGAATCGTGACCTATAGCGCAAAGTGGACAATTTGAAATACCTTTTTCTTCTGCATCTGTTGTTTGTTTTGCATATACAGAATTTTTGGTTGCAACATCAAAAACACGAACATCGAGCAATTTTGTATCAGTTGAACCGCCCAAAATATATTCAAAAATTCCTTTTCGATTTTTAACGTACGGGTCGGCATATAGTTTTTTAACTTGCTCGGACACTTCTTGCGGACTATAAGGCTGCCTGCTATAAGTTTCATATAATCGACCCCACTCAAGACCACGCATTTCACTCTCAACATCTGTAAAAACAGTTGAAACCCAATCTATTACGCTATTAAAATAGTTTTTTAATTCTGTTATATTATTATCATAACGGTGACGACTCATATAATCACCTATATTTCTTTTACTTACCCAATCTAATGCACGTTCAAAAAAATCTTGACGATTTGCACTTCCTGATATGTAATCACTCCATTGTTTTATATTTACATTTTGACTATTGCTAAATTCCTCTTTTCCTAGCGTTACAAAGGGACCAGAATATACAGCATTTAACAATTCTTGATTATTAAGCGGAACACCTGCTATATTTATAGTCCGAAACCAATCCTTTATTTCACTTTCTGTTCCTTCGCATTCATAAATAAGAAGTTTGGTTTTTAAAATCTTTTCTTGTTTGTCGGCTGCAATACTGCTGAATTTTTGTTGCAATCCATTATCATCATTGATTGCAAGTTTGTTGGTTACAAATCGTCCAAAACTCGTAATGCGCTGTTGTCCGTCTAATACTTCAAATTTGCTATCGGTTACTTTGTTGAAATAGATTAAACCCAAGGGATAGCCTTTAAGTATTGATTCAATAACCGCTACATCTTTTTTGCCATCGGCATAAATGTAATTTCGTTGATATTCGGGTTGAATGGTTAATTTACCTGAAAGACCAAACAGACCTTTTCCTTCAAGTTCGTTATATACAAAACCATCACAAATATCTTTAACTGTAATTTCTGTTCTAAGAGTTGTTATCATATTTATTTTCTTTTAAGATTTTTTTATAAGAATACGAGCATAAGGAGGAAGTAAAAATTTACTATTCTCGCTCGTATAGTAAATTTCCCCAATAGGTTTTTTTTCTGTTTCAATTGCCAACACACAATTAATTGCTCCACCATTGTGAATAGAACCATCTTTTAACACCTTTTTGGGATTGATATAATCTTTATTTGGAGTAAAATTATCTCGACTATTTCCCAACCCAACAATTTGAAATTGTTCTGGACAATATTTATCCAAAAAACTGATTGGCACTCCCATAATGCCTTCGTAATCGCTTGGTATGGTATCCGTTGCGGGGACTTCTATTGCGTCATAGTTATCATATTTATCATAAGATTGTTTGCCTTTCATCTTATTGTTATAACGCAAATTTTTTGCCATAGTCATGAGTGGCAGTTGTCGGTGGCGTCTGCCATGGTCAAGATTTGTGAACCATCTAACGCCCTTTATCCGTATATATTTTTTTCCTTTTTCATCGATTCTATATCCCGCTGCATAAAGCGGATAGTCATCAGGAACAGCAAATTCTCTATCGCCACTATGAATAGTTGCGCCCATCCACATTTTATTCTCTTTAATTAAAGGAAAAACTTCTTTGTAGGTAATTGCGTTCATATTTCCAATAATCAAAAACTCTTTATTTGCCTCTGTTATCCAAGTTAAAAATTCTCTAAATAGCGAAAATGGTGGATTTGTAACAATCATATCAGCTTCGTCTCTTAATTTTGTCACTTCTTCACTTCTAAAATCGCCATCTTCCTGTAGACGTGTTAAATGGTTTCTGTCGCTTGCAAGTAGTAATTGAACATCATATAAATTGACCACTCCGTCTTGATTTAAATCAGGGATTTCGGTAATTTCTATTTTGTGAGGATTGCGTGTTGTTTTGTTTTCAGCGCTCTCATCATCAAACAAAGAGAGTTGTTTGTTTGCAATTGGCGAACCTTTGTAGCAGGTTGCAATAAGTTTTTTAAGTTTTAATTCTTGAAAACAAAGCGCAAAATATTTAAAGAAGTTGCTTTCGTAGGGGTCATCGCAGGGACAAAGAATAGTTTTCCCTGCAAAAACATTAGGGTCGTAGTCTAAATATGCATTGATTTCTTTCTCAATATCGTAAAATTGAGTATAAAACTCATCGTTTTTTGCGCTTTTTGCGTTTGATAAATTAGTGTTAGCCATAATTTTAGATATTTAAGTTTTGAAAAAAAATTTTGCAAATATAGGGTTATTTTTTATGTTTAATTAAAATTCTTGCATATTTTTTTTCTCCATTAACATACGGATAACCAAAATTATACGCGTCAATTGTTGTAGAAACCATTTCTCCTAAAATCTCAAATTGCTCGGGACAATATCTATCCAAAAAACTAATTGGCACGCCCATAACGCCTTCGTAATCGCTTGGTATGGCATCTGTAGCGGGGACTTCTATTGCATCATAGTTATCGTACTTGTCGTACGATTCTTTGCCTCTTATTTTCTTGTTAAATTTTAAATTGTCTTTCATTGACATAAGTGGCATTGGTCGATGACGTCTATCGTGTTCAAGGTTTGTAAACCAAACAGATGCCGACCTACCGAAAATTTTGCCGTCTACAATTTTATAATTACTACCTTCTTTTCCTTCGAGAAGCATTTTTTTTTCATATTTATCAGGCACCTCAAATAATAAATCTTTCCCCATTGGCATAGCACCTATCCAAAGTTTATTATCTTTGAATAAAGGGAAAACTTCTTTATATGTGATACAATTTTTATTTCCAATAATCAAAAACTCTTTATTTGCCTCTGTTATCCAAGTTAAAAATTCTCGAAACAGCGAAAATGGTGGATTTGTAACAATCATATCTGCTTCGTCTCTTAATTTTGTTACTTCTTCGCTTCTAAAATCACCATCATCTTCCAATCTTGTTAAATGGTTTCTATCACTTGCTAATAGTAATTTTACATCGTACAGATTTACAACTCCATCATTATTTAAATCGGGGATTTCGGTAATTTCTATTTTGTGAGGATTTCGTGAAGTTTTGTTTTCAGCACTCTCATCATCAAATAAAGAGAGTTGTTTGTTTGAAATTGGCGACCCTTTGTAGCATGTTGCAATAAGTTTTTTAAGTTTTAATTCTTGAAAGCATAAGGCAAAAAACTTAAAAAAGTTGCTTTCGAAAGGGTCATCGCAGGGGCATAGAATAGTTTTCCCTGCAAAAACATTAGGGTCGTAGTCTAAATATGCATTGATTTCTTTCTCAATATCATAAAACTGAGTATAAAACTCATCGTTTTTTGCTATTCTTGCGTTTGATAAATTAGTGTTTGCCATAATTTTAGATATTTAAGATTTGAAAAAAATTTTTGCAAATATAGTGTTTTTTTTACAATTTCTGTTTTATTTTTTATGTTTAATTAAAATTCTGTGGTAAAGTTTCTTACCATGAATCATTGCTGTTGGGTCATTTCCAATTAAAAATCCTTTCGCATGCTCTTTGTTGTTTGTTTTTCCCAAAATTTCAAATTGTTCGGGACAATATCTATCCAGAAAACTAACAGGTACCCCCATTATGCCATCATAATCGCTAGGAATCAATTCTGTAAACGGCACTTCTATTGCATTATAGTTATCATATTTATCATAAGATTGTTTTCCTTTCATCTTATTGTTATAACGTAAAATTTTTTCCGTAGTCATAAGCGGCATTGGTTGGTGGCGTCTGCCGTGTTCAAGGTTTGTAAACCAACAACAATTCCGAAACTTTACTAAACCAGTTTCAGAATTATAAACTCCATCAGCGTATTTTTTAGCAAATGGTATTGAAAAAAAAGCATTTCCTTTTTGAAAACCATTTCCTAACCACATTTTATTTTCTCTAATTAAGGGAAAAACTTCTTTATATGTTATGGAATTTATACTTCCAATAATCAAAAACTCTGTATTTGCCTCAGTTATCCACGATAAAAATTCTCTAAATAGCGAAAATGGAGGATTTGTAACAATCATATCTGCTTCGTCTCTTAATTTTGTTATTTCTTCACTTCTAAAATCGCCATCATCTTCTAATCTTGTTAAATGGTTTCTATCACTTGCAAGAAGTAATTGAACATCGTATAAATTTACCACACCGTCTTTGTTCAAATCGGGAATTTCGGTAATTTCGATTTTGTGCGGATTTTTGGTAGTTTTATTTTCTTCGCTTTCTTCGGGAAATAGAGAAACTTCTTTGTTGGAAATGGGAGAACCTACGTAGCATGTTGCAATAAGTTTTTTAAGTTTTAATTCGCTAAAATATAAAACAAAATATTTAAAAAAGTTGCTTTCGTAAGGGTCATCGCACGGGCATAGAATGGTTTTCCCTGCGAAAACATTAGGGTCGTAATCTAAATAGGCATTAATTTCTTTCTCAATATCATAAAACTGAGTATAAAACTCATCGTTTTTTGCTATTCTTGCGTTTGATAAATTAGTGTTTGCCATAATTTTAGATTTTTAAGTTTTGAAAAAAATTTTTTGCAAATATAGGTTTAATTCTTGAAAACATAACGCAACATATTTAAAGAAGTTGCTTTCGTAGGGGTCATCGCAGGGGCAAAGAATGGTTTTCCCCGCAAAAACATTAGGGTCGCAGTCTAAATATTGCTTTTTTGCTCATTTTTTTATTTAATTTTCTACTTCACAGCACAGCTGCGCTGCCCACCGCTTGACGACAACGTTTTGGCGGCTTGGTGCAGGCGGGGCCCACAAAGACTTGGGCGGGCGATACACTTGCAAATTCGCCCAAATGTTCGGGCGAAAATACCCAGCCAATCACACCAAACCGCACGTTGGCTGTCAGGTGTTTGCTTTATCTTAAAAAATATTATTTCTTTCTAAATAATTTGCAACAGCGGATGCTTCTAATCCAGCCGTTGAACCAATTTCAGGAAAGTATGAAGATATAATGTTATCGAGGGTTTCTCTAATGTGGGCAATCTGAAATCGACTATATCTACCATTAAAGATTTTTTCATACAAATTCCACCAATAAATACAGCCCTCCTTCTTTAATGCAAGATGAAAATTTTGCCAAATATTTCCATAAATTTTTGTATCAATGTTCAGTTTTTGACTTTTTGACATATCATCAATATCTTGTAATAAAACAGAATTAATTGTTTCCTTACCAATACCTATTTTTTCAAAAGCGCTTTTGGTAAGCAAAGCTGTTTTTACGGCTGCATCCATGAGATTTTTTTCCTGCATTCTTGGCATTAATGACATCATTACATAGTATTCTGCACCACGTCCTGCAGAAAACATTGCGTCAATGCAACTATCATATGCTTGTTTGCGTCGTGTTTCATTAGTAACTTGACTAGCACCATAATCGTAAATTAACGCATAAAAAATTGACATTAAATAAGTTTGTCGCCACTTGGGGCTTGTCCAATAATTAAAATTTCCATTTGCACCCAAAATCGGTAATGTACGAATTGTACAAATATTTACAAAGTCATATACATTACATCTATCTATTGTTTTTAATTTTGCTTCGATATCCATACTGTTTTCTGTTTTGTATTAGGATTCTAAAATTTTCAACAAAAACTGCCGATAACCGAATTACCATCGGCAGAGTTGTCAAATTACACAGTATTAATACCCATAATTTGCGGACATTCTTTTTCCCCCAGCTGCGATGCAAACATTGCATATCGCTGCAATGTCTGAACATTCATCATAAATGTAAAGAACATATTCATCGCCATATCTTCCGTAAAAATAGATTTTGTCACTACTACTATAGTCAGAATAAAAACGATCGAATAGATCCTTTTTGGCGATTTCATATTTTTCCTCATTTGAGAAAGAGAAACATGCGAGTCTATTTGCCATACTTTTTTTTGTTTTACTTCCGTCCTTTACGGAAGGTTTTAAGTTAAATTTATCTCGCTCTAACGGCTTCGCGAGTGTCTTGCCTCTCGTTGTCGAAAGCTTAAGTTTGACACCTTTACGCAGCGTCGACTTTCACTTGCAACGAACTCGTAAATACATGCACTAAACGCACTTTTTTTCTATTGTTGCATTTTTTTAAAATAATTTATTTTTTTCTTAACAAATAATTGTATGTAACTTAATATTATAAAAGAGCATCTTTGTTTAAAAAATTTTTCAAAAAAATTGTGCAGATAAAGTCGGTTTCGTTCTCTATGATTTTCATTATTTGTGCTAAGGCACACAACGAAAACTTTGGTGTTGGGTGCAGGTGTTCATCATAATCAAATAAATCTATTAAAATATACGTTGATATAATGCAGCCTTTTCAATAACTTGTATGGCATTACCAACGTCTTTCCCTCTTGATTCTGCTCTTCGATAACATTTTAACGCTTCAGAATAATTTTGCAGATTAACATATATTTCCCCAGCATACAAATCCGCTTCAATGTGACCACAATCAGCTGCTTTTAGGAACCATTCCAATGCCTCTTCAGTATCCTTTGTAACACCACCACAACCAAAACGATACCAAAGACCAAGCTCATATTGGGCTTCTGCATTACCTTGATTTGCAAGCATTAGTTTCTCGTCAAAAAGTCTCGTGTATGCTTCCTTTTCCCATTCGTATTCTTTTACAGGTTCTTCCCTCATTCTCTGAACTGATTCATGGGCTTTTTTGGCTTTTATAGTAGATTGTATAACATCTTTAAGGTCTTCCCCTCTTGCCTCTGCTCTTCGATAATATTTTAACGCTTCAGAATAATTTTTTTGTTCAGAATGTATTGAACCTACAAAAAAATTAGCTTCAGCGTGTCCCTGTTCTGCGGCTCGTAGAAACCATTCAAATGCTTTTTCTATATTTTTCTCAACAACTATCAAACCATAATAATAATATTTACCAACTTCAAATTGAGTTTCTACATCACCTTGATTAGCAAGCGCTAATTTTTTTTCAAAATGTATCCTATGCTCTTCTTTATGCAAATCTTTAGGGCTTTTTTGTATCCTTGCTTTTGTTTCAGAAAAATCTTTTTTCTTTTCAACATTTTTTTCTTTTACAGAGTCATATATTTTCTTTCCTGCCCATCCTATTCCATAAATAGCACCTCCAACTACACCTCCAACTACATTACCAACAATCCTGCCAACTTTGGTACATTCTGGACAACCTTCTTTATAATTATACCAAATGTCGTGTGTTTCACAATATTTCATTGCCATACTTAATTGTTTTGTTCATCCTTTTAACTCTTATTTATAATCATTTTCTATCAACTTTTTAATCATTTTCTATCAACGACATTTTTTTAACAAAAATCACGTAGTATAGAATCTAATGAATGTAATAATTCTTGATGCGTTTGATTAACATTCATAAAGTTTTCATCAGGCATTTTCCCATTAACAACAAGTGAAAAAGAATCTCTTATCACATCAGCAAAAAAATACCATTTTTTTATCACATCAGCCAATAAATTCTCTTGTTCTTTTGAAATGCTTTGACTATATTGTCCTTTGAAAATAAATATTTTATGGACAACATCATTAATATTAAGAAATAGACTACTAGATTCTTCCTGATTTCCATTATTTAATGCAATTGATAGTCTACATAGATTTCCTTTGATTTGCTCAACACCTTTCAGTACCTCACTCGTTTCTGCATATTCGTCATTTATACTATTTCTTGTAGAATGTGGAGTATCCTCTTTCCCTAATTCGGGGAAAAGTTTTTTTAGAGACACGAGTAAATCTCCAAAGCATTTTTCAGGATTAGGAAAAGCATCAATCCAATTTATATTTTTGAGATAATATTTTTTTGCACCAGTAAATGCAGTGTCTTCAATCCTAAATGTTAATATTGGTTTTCTTTCTTCAATACACATTTCTATTTCTCTGTCCACCTGCTCCGACCTATTAAAATGTTCCGAAAAAACGACTACCATTAATTTAGAATTTTCAATTGCTTCCGTTATTGCTTTTGCCCAAACAACACCTCTGGGAATATCTCTGTAAGCAACAAAACAACGAATTTTATTTTGTTCAAGATATGCAGACAATCCCTCAACTATTTTTTGGTCATCTGTCGAATAACTTATAAATACATCGTATGTCATAATATATTTTTTTTGTTTACCTTATTTATTCTTATTTTCAGTACTTCGTGTTCGTTGCACTTTCTAACTCATAAATATACACTTATAACGAACATTTTTTTATATTGTTGCATTTTTTGAAAACACCGATTTCTTGATTTTATTTAACAACACAACGAATGTGGCATTTTCGTCCGTCTTGAATATGGACTATTTGTGGCTTACAAATAAATCGCATTATAGTAGGTAAATTAACAATTAATACTTTTGTTTGACTCCAATATGCCACCAATTGCTCATTTGAAAAAATAGGGAGGAAAATAGTATTATTCCCCTTTCCAAAAAGACAACCTTCAATTCCATTTATTGTAGTTAGAGTAAAATCTGAGGAAATAAGAGATTGCAGTTCGCTTTCCGTGGGTAATCGCCAACCTTGCGGACAAGCATTTTCTGCATCTTCTATAGAATACTTCCCACCAAATTCATAAGGAAAAGATACAAATCTATTTTCATCGTCAACGTTTCGAGTTGACCATTTTACTCCATTTATTTCTACAAGGTCTTTTACTTTTAATTGCGTCTCAGGTGCCAAATAACTTAATTCTTCACACGGTTTTTTATTCTTATCCTTTTCTTCTTTGTACTTTTTCCGCAAATCAGATATTTCTGCTTTTAATTCTGCAATTTCGGATTCCTTCTTATTTAGTTTTTCATCTACTTTATATTGTGTCTCATTATTTGACTCTTTGCATAAATATCCCGAAATGTTTGCAACTAATTTACTAATATGTTGTTCCATTGGACTGTCAATAGCATCTAACCAATGTGTCGATTTCAAATAATATTCCCATTTTCCTGATGGCACAATATTGCTGATTTTAAACGGGATAATTACTTTTTCGTTGTCACATGCAAGTGCTATTTCTCGGAAAACATGCCGCGAAACGTTGGAATTAACGGAAAAAATAACCAATATTATTGATGAATTCACAACAGCATCAACAATAGCTTCCTCGAATATTTGGCCTGGTGTTATGTCGCGATATGCTATCCAACATTTTATACCGTTTGATTCTAAATTATTTAAGATGGCATCAGCTATTTTCTGATCATTTCTTGAATATGAAATAAATACGTGATTCATAATACTTCTTAATTTATTAATTTACTTATTATTAATTTTTAACCTTTTTATTACAATGTATATTTCTTTTTATCACGACTTGCACCCCCCTCGTAAATACAAGCGCATCAACGAACATTTTTTTATAATGTTGCATTTTTAGAAAAAAATTTTTTTTCATTGTACTTGCTTGGAATTTAAAAAATTTCATATACTTTTGCATTTTTTATTTGCGATGTATAGATAAGTACAAAAACATATCCAAACGTAACTCATAAAATACAAATGAATTACCCAGTTGGAGTTTTATGGAAAATTATGTCAAAAACTTATTATTAGAGATTTAATATGAAATTTTTACACCGTTTTTTACCAAAAGGAATAGGAAAATTAATTTTCCGTTTTACTAACAAAAAATTTATTTGTCCTTTTTGTTTTAATAAGCGTCTACTCAGCGAAATAGAGTTTCGATGTGAAAATGAAAATTGTTTTTTGGAAGAAGACAAAAAACTCGCCGATTTCCAAAAAGCAACAGCCATAAGGATGAACAAAACTTTTCCTGCAACCGCAACTTCTTCTATACAAAAAGAGGCACAATGTCCTGATTGCAAACAAAATACAACAACCCGAATTTGTCCCGAATGCCATAACACGTTGCCATTTAACATTGGAAAATATCCCGAAGTGATGTTTGCATTCATCGGAGCAAAAGAAACAGGAAAAAGCCACTATATTGCTGTATTGATAAACACTATTGAAACTAAAATAGCAACTACATTTAACGCCGATTTAAGCCCCCTTGATGAGAACACCCAGAAAAAGTATCGCGAAGAGTTTTATTCGCCTTTGTATCAAAGAAAAGAAGTTATTAACATTACAAAATCAGCAAGAACTGATTACAACACACGAATGCCGCTTATTTATACTTTGAAATTTTCTAAAAAATCAAACAAAAAAATTACGAATGTTAGTACATTAACCTTTTTTGATACTGCAGGTGAAGACTTAAACGATGAGGAAACAATGAGGACTGAAAATAAATATATTTTTAATTCACAAGGAATAATTTTACTAATTGACCCACTACAAATCCATGAAATTAGAGAAGTTTTGAAGTCAAAAAATGTTAATGTTAATCTACCAAAAGAAAATGAAGAAACAAAAGATATTATTAACAGAGTGGTAAGACTTATTAGAAAAGCAACAGGTTTAACCGACGAAAAAAGAAAAATTAAAACACCAATTGCCATCGTTTTTTCTAAAATTGATGCCATTAAAGAAATTTTAGAAGACAACACCGAACTATTTAATTCCAACGAACATAACGGGTATTTCGATATCAAAGATGCTAATAATATCGGAAAAATTATTGAAACTTGTATAAATGACTGGGGCGGCAGTGGCAAAGCACTAATAAATAAAGTAAAAGTAAATTTTAAATCTTACGCATTTTTTGGAATATCAGCATTAGGTTCAAATCCGCACGGCACAACTATAAATGAACAACCTCAACCAATTAGAGTAGAAGACCCTTTTTTATGGCTGCTTTACAAGAATAAGGTTATTAATTCTAATCAAAAAATGATTTTGTATGAAAAATTTAGGTACAACACCAAAGAAGTCACGGAAGTATTAAGCTTAGTAGGCAAAAAGGTGATAGAATGGAGCATTAATACAGGTAAATTAATTGCACAACTATTAAACTATTTTTTTAGTAAATTATAATTTTTTCTTTATGAGGATTTTGCAAACTATATATACCTCTTGTAGAATTGGACAAACAGGCTCCGCAGGATTTCAATTTTATTCATTTTCTGAAGGAATTACAAAAGAAGAATTGCTTGAAATTGAACGGATTGGAAACTATTCCCCGCCACAAAATTTACCCACAAATCCAACAAAAGAAGAGTTAGACGAAAAATTCCCAATTTCGTTCAACTATTTTAAACTTAAAAGCGGACGAGTAGGAATATTGCAAAGCGTTCCCCTGCAATCCGACTACTCTGGACGACCCGGCAATTTTTTTGCGCACGCATTCATAATTGAAACAGGCGAATTTCCTTATTTGCCAATTTTATTATATAACTCGACCGCATTCAAAACCATACTAACCAAAGAAGAAGAAAACATACAAACAATACCCGATAAATTACCTGTCATTGACATCGACTTTTTAACAAAAAACCTAACTCTTTCCCTTGAAAATGTAATAATTTTTTTGCAAAATGCACAACAAAAAAAAATATTAGAAAAATTTATAAACGCTGCAATACTAAACTCTGAAACAAACAGAAAAATAATTATCTGCGACAGCCACGAAAACAGTATATTTTGGATAGCCGCAATTTTATTCGCATTCCCTTTGCAATTATCTAAATCATTAACCTTTTCAACTTATTCCATCGACCCTGCAAACAACTATTTTGCAATAGCCGCAACCGTACCAAATGGAAACAAATTTGACTTCTACAACCAAATTGCATACACAAACCAATACTTCATCTTTAATTTTGACAAAAACAAAATAAGCCCAATAGATTACTCCTCAATATATGGTGAAGCAGTAAGCACTTACCTTTTAGCAGACCATAGCAAACTTGATAAAATAAGCACAGTTTTTGAAATTCTTTTTAAACAAAAAATTGACAAAGATATTGACTTTTTTTATAAGTTATTTGCAGATACAGAAGAATACATTGAGACTCCAAACTTTTTGCACCATTTAATTGAAAAATTTGAGTCCAATATCAACTTATCAAAACTACACGAACATAACTTTATAAATTTCAAAGAGATATGCATATTAAAAGAAAAAAATGGAATAAAAACTAACTCAAACATAAGCGAAATATCTGCATTACTGATAGAATTAGAGAAAAAAGAGAAAACTAATATCCTATTGATATTCAAAGAAATGAACTTTGATTTAAGTAATATGCCCGAAAAAGATTTTTTATGTTTCTGCGAACTCTTTTTTTCATATATTGTTCCATTAATCAAAAATGAGGAAGATTTTTTTTATATTTTCCTATTTATCGTTAATTGCAACACAGAACAAAGTTTTCAAAAATTGGAAAACGCATTAGTTTCCCACGTCGAAAAAAATAACGAAAACCTCTCCAAAATAATATATTTATTACAGTTTGCAACGGCATTAGAAAAATACGAGATAGTACAAAAAGATGAAATAGAAGATTTTACAAAAAACGTCCTATCAAAATTAAACAAGACAACAATAAAGAGATTAAAAAAAAGAATAACCAAAAAAAAAGAGGTAAACATCGAAAAGTGTAAAAATTTTTATTCCAAAATGAAACATTTTAGCCTTTGGCAACGTTTGATGGGAAAAAATAGGGATATTTTTTATTGAGGAAAAAATGGATATGAACAGTCTCCAAGATGATAAGAAAAAACTGAATATAACAATATTCTTCATTATATTGGCAACCTTATTTGTTACCTATATAATTAATAATAAGGGTTATATGAACAAAACGACCGACCGTCTATATTTCTCGATAACAGAATTTGGATTGCCCGGCAATAGTGCTACAATTGGCAACAATTCAGACATCTGTTACGCTGGAGTGCCTGAAAAATTTATGACGGTTACTTACAACAATGGAAAATTTTTCTACGAAATTAACCGCTCTGATAGTTGTATGTACCTGAAGATTAACGGTAAAAATGAAAACTTACACGAAATTGACAAAAAAGACACCATCTATGTTTTGGGACTTCAACTAACAGGAGAGGCTATTTTCGATATGCTTAAAGGATTTGACAATGAACATTTTATGCTAAAAGATGTTCTAATAGACAAAATTGACCCTGACACATTAATGGCGATTGAAAATGGAGATAAATATTTTGAGACTTTTATCATTAGAGAAAAAAAAGACAAAAAATTAAATGAATTTATAGATAAATTACGCGGCAAAGAAAAAAATGAATACAGCCTAATTATTTTGGACAATACCACAAAAATTAGTGGCATAGGATATAAAAAAAGCGGAGAAATAGATGCCAAAGATGGCATCAAAATTCAGTTTTTTAATATGAGGAAATGGACTTTAAAAACCGAAAATAGTTTTTGGGACAAAATACTTTTTTGGAATAAACCAAAATCTTATTTCACTCACAATAAGGTTAGATATTATTTTGCAAAACCCGCCCAAATGTTCACTGAATGGGGAGCCGGACATATTCTGATAAAAGGAGAGGAAAATAACCTAAAAATTAAATTCCCTAAAGCAATTACAACAACAATTCCAATAGAAAAATTTCGCGACAAAGAGAAAATTTATGAAACAGGTATTTTTTTGAAACAAACGTTGAGATCCTACCCAGTACCTAATGATTTTTATATACCAGCATTTTCAGATGCGATGTCGGAATATGTATGCGAGTTGACCGAAATTATTGATAATAAAATAATTTTTCAGGATAAATCAGGCAGAGACACCGTTATAGTTAATACAGAGGTAGACTTTTTTCCAAAAATTGAAATAAAGAATAATCAAAACCTTGAAATTGGTACGATCAACTATAAAACAAAAATTTTGAACAAAAATTTTTATAAAGTAAAACATAAGGCATTGTTCAGGGTAATGTTTATTTTAACAATTATTTTGTTTTTCTCATTCCCAAAATCAGGTGACATATACACAAAAAAATACAGAGCAACACCTTTGTACATTTGCGGAATGTTTGTTCTGTTCTGGTTTTTCCTTAATCAAAAACTTATTATTGCAGAAAAATTGACATTCACATATCCTTATTTCGAAAAAATGTATCCTGTTACATATCTTACAACATTGTTTGCAATATTTGCCCTATTTCTTATGATATGTTTAGTAAACAAATATTATTTGACAGGAGAAAATTTCAAAAGTCAATATAGGTGGAGGTTCATATTTGCATGCGGTGATAAATTACATTGTTCTACTAAATATGAAAGTACGAAATTCTTTTATTGGGGCAATATTGTTATTTCTGTGATTATTTTCGTTTTTTGTTTGTACGTGATATCCAAAGTAAAACCATATTTTTTAGACCCGATTTGGAGTAGTTATAGAGAAGATGATTTTTTTATAACAATTTTTTCACAAAAAGTATTAAACCCATTTTCGAAGGCAATGAATGATAATCATTTCACTGTTTTCTTTATTAACGGAATACTTCTTATTCCTATAATGTTCTTATTTTGTTTTAATTGGAAATTGATTCCAAAGAAGATATTTTTTGCGGTACAGAAACTTAAACAGATAATTTTGACAAAGTTTCAAAATTGTAAAAAAATAATAAAAATGATAACTTGTCTAACTAGCTTTATAAAGAAGATATCTTTTACGATCCAGAAACTTAAACAGATAATTTTGACAAAGTTTCAAAATAAAAAAATAATAACTTATGTAACAATCATTATCTTGCTTATTGTGTCAGTGGGGATTGTTGCAGTAATTCCTGGTAATTTTAGCACTGTAATAGCTGTGTTGATACTTTTGGTGTTGTTGTCTAAAACAATGCATACATTGATTGAAGCCTATTACAACAAATCTGATTTTTATAAAAAGTGGGAATGGTGTATATTCGGGTCGACTATTTTTATTTGTTGCTTTGTTTTTATAGGAATGTTAGGAGATTTTGGATTTTTTATATATCTTTTCGGTATGCTAACGACATGGATTTTGTTGGTTGCCTCAGCACCAAAATACGACAGAGCAAAAGGAGATGGCTTCGAAAGTTTGTTTAGTAAACGTATGATAAAAGGTATAGCGGCGGCACTCGTTATTGCCGTGCCGATTGTAATTTTTGTATTGAAAAATAGCTCTGACCCTGAACAAGTTGATTATGGAAGAAATACACGTAGAATTCAGAACTGCATTATGCCCGAAAATGTTAAAAAAGCCGGATACTCGTATAGCGAAAGTGATATGCAATGGATGGAACTTCTGAGGTGGTATGCAGAAAAAGTAAAAACAGGGAGAGGAAAGAACAATGATATATACGGTGAAGAGAATAGTTTTCATCAACTTGTGGACTCCGGACAATCACCTGTTATTCTTAACGATGTTGCTGTGCCTGTAGTATATATTGGTCCCCTGAGGGGATACGCTTGGTTCGGTCTATTGTTTGGTATTGCTACAATGGCATTCCTTGTCTATTTTTTTACAATTGGAGATACATGGCGAAACTTAAAAATAGTGAAAGATGGTGAAAAAGATGATCATTTCATAATAACAAGAAGAAGCGTCGGACGACTACTCGCAGCAAATATATGGATTTTTACAACTTTATATCTGTTTTTATCATATTATTGGGGAGGTTTCAGCGTTCCATTCACAGGAAGACTGATACCCGGATACGGAATAGACGCAGTAGGTGAATCTTTGGAAATTATTATTTTGTTCACTTTTATGTGCGCATTATGTAAACGAAAATAAACGAAAATAAAATATAATTAAATATGTATATAAAATATAATAATTTATTAAACTAATCATTATGAAAACTATTAAACTTGCCGTAGTGGGAACTACCAAAAACGGAAAAACACACCTACTTTGGGATATATTTAAAATTTTGCAAGAGGATTATAACATTAGCGTAAATTCCTTTGATGGATACGCTAACGCATCAGAGTTTCAAAATTTAATACAAAGCCAAAAAAACATCGACAAAACATTAAAAAATGACCGTCATTACAAAATACAGTGCAAAAATTTTATTTTAGAATTTATGGATATTGCAGGTGAAGCTTTTCAAGACACTCACAATATTACAATTAAGTATAGAACTATTATTAATATGTTGAAAAAAACTAACCATTTCAATAATAAAAAGAAAATGGCTTTCACTGAAAAAGTGAATAAAGAAAGGATAAGTCATATATACTTCGATTTATTACCTGAACAGGATACAAGAACAAATGATGCCGGCAATAATCAAACAAGTGAGGAGCGCAAACCAAAGGGAAATCCCGGAAAAGATGAAGATAAAAATCCTCCGACACCGAGCACACCTCAACAAATTGACCAAAATGGAACAAAAAGACTCGGAAAATATGTGGCGAAACACTTAGAGTTTTTTGATACTGAAAGTGTAATTAATTGTATTCAGGCAGTAGTAAAATGGGCAAAAGAGCAAACAGATTTAAACGATTATAATGATAAAATTGGTACCCCGTCAAATGATTTTTGGAAATATTTTTATAATTATGTTTTCTGTGATAATTGCACTGACCTTGTCATTTGCGACCTGATTGTATTACCTAAAGGAATGCAAAAACCTAAAATGCAAAAACCAAATAGTAGTGAAAAGACGAGTAGTAATGAAAATACTCAAAATGGCACGGATGATACTTTGTTAAATAGTTTAACAAGTTGTACAACAGGTATTGGAAATTTTTTTAAAGATAGAGATTGTCCAAGAACCTATATTGTTTTTCGGGGATTGGATGCCTTAATTAAGACTTGCAAAAAGACTAAAAATACGACTGATGAACAGACTGAAAGTACGACTGATGAAGAGACTAAAAATACGACTGATGAACAGACTGAAAGTAGGACTGATGATAATAATAATGAATTACAGAAGTTATTTAAAAATTTAGGAAAAAAATATCAAATAGTTGATATCAATGCCAAAAAAAAACTCCTTCCCTTCGCCTATTTCCTTTTTCATTTGGCATTTTATAAAATGTTTGGTAGTGAAAGAATTAATGAAAATGATTTTGAAAATGCTTGTAAAAAAATAATACAAAATGAAAATAGTTTTTTAAAAAAAATCACGGAATTTGGATTAAATATAGGAAATAATGAGGATTTTCAAAACAAATTAAAAGAATTATTAGAAATTGATAGCACTAAATTTGTTGTTAACGAAACAAATGAAGATCCTTTAACAAAAGTTTTTACAGATAGGATACAAGTTTGTAAAGAACATTTGCCTAATGTTGCGAGTTTAATAAATGAGGTTTGTTATCCGCATGTTTATTTTTCGGCATACCCCATAGATATATATTTTAATATTCATAAAAATAAAAAGGATGATCCGAAAAGTTTTGAAGGGATTAATGCTAAAACTTCTCGCTATCCGCTGGGTGTATATAATTTTCTCACAGATTTGATTTACGCCAACACTGGAGAGGGTAAAAAAGATACTGATATGGAAAATTATTTATATTTATCAAATGATATAAAACAGAAAAATTTTATAACACGCATACGGGATTTTATAACAGACTTATGGGATTTGATAACAGACTTACGGGATTTGATAAAAAAATAAGATAAGGTGATGAAGATTTTTGAAACAATATATGGTTCTTTGGTAACGCAAAATGGTTATATAGAAGTTGGGTCCACATCGGAACGCGCTGTTTTACCCGCACATTTTGAGAACTTACATGAGCAGGACTTTTCAAGCAAATATGCATCCCTTTTATCGTTTAGAACCGAAAAAGCAAATTATTGGACGGCAGTTCACGTTCAGGGCGAGCATGTAGGAAGTCGCCAGCAAGGTAGAGTTTACGACACAAGGATATTTTACAATATTGACAAAGAAAATTTAAGAAAATGTAACTTTAAAATTGGTGCTGCTCTCAGTAGTTTGCCACCAATGACACGTTTTAGTGAAAAAAACAACAACTTAAATAATATCATAAATCCCACTGATGTTCCTTTTTCAGAAACAAATAACTTACAGATGGGTCTCTATAAGTATATTGTGCAGGCAATTGCAGAAGGGAAAAAGTTATTTATTAAACTAGAAAATAAAGAAGACAATTATTGGAAAGAAAACAAAGTATTAGAAAATCCCGAATCAAAGGCACTCTTTGCAGCGATTGACCATTTACCCGAAAAATTAAGACCTGTAGCTTCTTTCGCACTCTCGGTGGACCATAAATTGCACGAAAATTTTTTAAACCACACCCTAATAGTTCTGCACCATTGCGATAGGAAAAATTTGAAAATAGCCCCAAAAACAGCAGAAATTGCAATAAATTGGAGCGATTTGGAAAATAATAAAGATTCAAAATATGTCCAACTAATTGACTATTACACAACTTTGACCGATTTGTTAGTAGAACAATATCCCAGCAACAATAAAAATTTGAATTTTAGTGACTTGTTTAATTCATGGCTTTCTTCAAATCAAATGTTAGACGGACTGTTTGATGAAAACACAAAATTAGAAAATTTAGAACGCATTGATACGATTAGCGAAATAAGAGCACAAGTTCAAATTTTTTATTGCAACCATAAGATTAATAAAAGTGAAAATCCTCCGAAATATGCAAAAATTTTACTTGCCGATGAGAAATTTTTTGATGTTACAAAAAAAAGAGACCTAATTAAAACCCTATCTAACGACTTATATAAAAATAATCAAATCTACCCTGAAATAGAGAAATTGCTTATTAATGATTTAAAAAACAAGGTTACAAAAGAACATAATTTTGATTTAAATGATGTTTATAATGTTTATCGGCATCATTATAAACATTATATTGCAGAAATTTATGCTAAAAATATAGTTGTCGAACATTGCAACGACCTTTCTATAAAGGAGTTAATTTCATTTTGGAATGAAACAGAGCAAAAAATTTGTAGAGAAAATAATGACCCACTTTTGATTAACACACTTGATAAAGCAATCAAAAACCATATTGTTTCCAAAAAACTCAGTGTGGATGAATTATCTTTTTTGCTCAATTGGAACGGTTCAAAACAATTTATCGACAAAATAAAAGAAGAAACTATAAAACGTGGTATATTATTCTTTGATGAATTATTAAAAAACCAAACTATTTCTCGAGAATATAAAAATTGGTTTAAAGAAACCGATTTTTACAAGAATAATGCAGAAGAGTTGAACCACGAACCTTTTTGGTCATATTTGCCCGAAGAGAAAAAGAACATATTAAGCAAAATAAAAGAAGAAAAAAAGAAAAAAGAAGAAGAAGAATTTGAAAAAATGTTCCTTAGCAATGTAAATTTCAGAAATAGTGAAATATATAAATTATTTTCAAGCTCAAGAAACTATTTCCCTGAAATTAATAGTTCTATAATTAATATTGATAATCTGAAAATAGCGTGGAATAACTCAAAATTAATCAAATTAGATTTAACGAATCGTGTAACAGAACTTTACAACCATGCAAATAACATTCAACAATTAGTTGAAATACACAAAATAACTAATATTCAGTTGGAGACTACCTCACAACAAATAACCATTTCAAAAATCGAAGACCTCGAAAATTATGAATACTTAAAAACAAAAGAATTTGCCACAGAGTTCGATGTAAAATTTGAAGTTGAAAAAATATTAAGATCCTTAAAACCTCAAAAAAATAAAAAAGAGAACACAAATAGAGAAATATTATCAAAACTACATATTTTGGGGGCATTAAATGAAAGCCATAGAAGTATGGCAAAAAGTTTATTATTGGATAACAAAGAGAACAAAAAATTTATCATAAGCATAGTTGGAGAAGAACCAAAAATTGATGAAAAGCAACCCACTACATTTAAAAATAAGTTTATTCAAAAAAATATGAACTTTGTAAAAAACAACAAAACGCTATTTATTATCAGTGCCATTCTGCTGCTTATTTTTTCATTAGAAATAGCTACTGCTATCAAACACGGACGTAGAGCAACGGTATTTTATACTGCATTTTATAATGATTCTATAATATTTATGAAAAAATTTGAGCAAGAAATAATAGATTCAACGGCAATTACGGAACCCGAAGCCTGGCAACAGATAATTAACGATACAATTTATATCTATTACGAAAAATGCGAAACAGATAGACCATTCAATAGAAGCGGCACTACAGATTCTCTGAAAATAGTTAAAACTTTTAAAATAGTGAATATTACACATGAAACATATTCTGATACAATTTTTAAATTAAAACCATTTGTGACAGATTCGATAATTTACAAGCAGAAAGGAAATGAAATCAACATTAGAGTGGACGGACAAAATACAAGAACTCAACTATTAAACAAAATTTTAGAAATAATTGCAAAAACAGACGAAGAAATTGAAACAGAAACAAATGCCGAAACAGATGTCGAAACAGATTCAGAAAATAGCGATAACTGATAACTAACAACTCAAAAAATGAAACCAATTTATAACGCAAGAACAACAAATATTATTTTGATGACCCTTATATTCTTAGGAATTGTAGCGGGAACTGTATTTTATACTGCCTTCACGAGTAACAAAAGTCAAAACAAAGACTATTATGCACCTTACGCAGAAGATGGTGAAGGTTTTATAGGAAAAACAAACGAATTGTTCAAAGAGCTTTTAAAGAAAAGTGTAGGTACAATTGATGCAGTAAATTTGGAAGATTTGAATAGGAAATACCCTGCATTTAAATTTGAGATTGACGAAATGCTTATTGCTACTGAATTGAGTATTTGGGATATTAGATTAGTTGGATTAAATGAGGATTCTATTCCAGAAAAGTACCGCGGTTTTTATGAAGGCAGCGACTTACGCGTCTTTTTGACAAAACAAAAACAAAACTTAGCAACTAAAATTTTCCATATTAGCATTCGGAAAAACGGTAAAACAGGACATATCACAATCAATAAGGTAGAGATGATAAATAATTTGCATAACATTAATTTTTCTTCAAACACTTGGGATGGCGAAATTTTAGGAAACTTACTTAACCCAATTGACAATAACGAAACAGCCGCAAGATACTTAATTTATGGAAATGCTATATTACCAATACGTATTCAACAAAGACACGAATTAGTGGCACCGTTTCATGCTATTTTTTTATTGCATGACAAACAAGGCAAAGGTATTTTTAATTCTGGAAGAAAAGTCATCGACCTTTATGAATATTATGACAAAATTTACAAAAAAAATAATCGTTTGAGAATCAGTTTCAATCAAAACAATGAAAATGAATATCTTTATATTCAACTACTTAAAGACACTATCTATATTAATGCAGACGGTTCGCTTACAATAACTATTATTTCAAATAATAAAACAGAATCAATGACTTTTAGTGGAAGAGCCCAAAATGATAAACCTATCGGTTTTTCTCATGATAGTGAAATCCTTAGAATTTTGGTGGAAGAAAATAATAGGAAAATAGCGGAATTTCAGTTAGCAAAACAAAACCCATTAAAAAAATTAGCATACAACGTTGAAACAAACAAAGGTAAAACAAGAGTGAAAATTGACCCAAAATATGCTGACATTTTCACACACCAGGTTGTTACAACATTTCTCGATAATATTAAAAACGACGAAAATAGTCTAAATATCATCCCTTTATCAATAGACCCCATTTTTTCAAAAGCGTTAGAAAAAGAATTAGAAGAATATGGAAAGTCTTTTACACATACACGTGATGGAGTGGGGGCAGGTGAGTATTTTGAAATTTCAATGTGCGTAATTAACACCGCAACGGGTGAAATTATCGCAGCTCCTTACTATGTTTACTCTAAAAAAGAAAAAACAAACGAGCAAAAAATGGCAACACGTAATCCAAGTATGGTGCGCCGTTATATTGGCTCATGTTTCAAACCAATTATGACTTTGGCTTCGCTACAATTGTACCCGCAACTTATTGATTTAAAAACCGGCAATGGATCTGAAATTACAGAAGCACCAATTAAAAGAACTATTCCAGGAACAGGTCAATATGTACTTGACAGAAATGGAAAAGAAATATTTGATACAAAAATTCTTGGTTGTCCCATTCAAAATACTTTTTCAGGATATAATTCAGGGCAATACACAATAGAAAATGATATGAAAAGATATCTTGCCGTTTCCAACAATGTTTTTCCTGTCGTATTAGCAATGTATAGTTTTACTGATTTTTCTGGTGCTAACCCATTAAATACTAGGGATCTAAAAAATTATATCACTTTGCAAAACGAGAATAGAAATTCTTCAATTTCTTTGTTGAACCCAACTTTTGACAATACGCGCCTTTTTCGCCCTAATGATACAGACTATCCTTATAGTGTTAATCAAAGCAATTTTGCAAAAATATTGAGCACCCTTTATACAACTTTTACAGAAGAAATTATTAACGATACAGACGCAGAATATATTCCGACTCGTTATCTTAACAGGTTTTTAAAAGATTCACTCTATTTTCCGTTAATTTCACCCGATATTACAAATATGAACTATTATAGGTGGGACTACGGCGGCAGTTCATTAAAAGGTGAAATTGTTCCATGGGTTTTAGGGCAGGGAACTAATGAATGGAGCCCACTTCTATTTGCAGAAGCATGGGCGAGAATGATGACTAAATTTCCCATTAAATTATCTTACATACATAGCAAAGATACGGCTATTGTTTATGAAAATAAAAAATTATTGTTCGAAGAAATCCCTAATTATTTCGACGTAAATAAGAGAGACAGATATAATGTATGGAACACATTTCTTGACTCCTTTCTCGAGGCGCAGCAATATGAAAGTAGTAGCAGCACCCTGAACTCTGTTTACAGTAGAGTTATTGCTATTTCCGATTCTTTGATTATTTTTGGCAAAACTGGAACCACTCACGAATTTGAACGTCCCGACGAAGAAAGTACAGAGTATATTGGAGACCTTGCATATAAAATAGGTTTGTACACTTTTTCCTTAATGACTGAAAATCAATTCGAAAACCTTAAAAATTTCACTAACACCCCTAACACAAAAGTCCCAAATGCTGGAATTACTTGTGTTATTAGAATTGTACATTCTTATAGAAAAGATGGAACACCACCACGAATAGACCAAAACATATCATCAACAAACGCAAGAGACTTCCTTTTGAAAAAAAGAAAAGAGAGTTCAGAATCAGACGAACGCCTACGAAAAATAATTTTTTATACAGACGAACTATTAAAATAAAAAGTGATGACTACTTTGAGTTGTGAAATAAAAACTACCGTTAAAGGTTGTTTATCCACAGAAAACAATTATGGCGAAATTGCATCAACAGAAGAAAAGGCAACTTTACCTGCCAAATTTGAAGAACTTCACGCAGAAGGGTTTTCAAAGAAATATGCTTCCCTATTGTCTTTTAGGGAAGCTAAGGAAAATCATTGGACTGCAATTCATATTCAAGGTGAGTATGCAGAGAACCCCACTATAGGAAGAGTGAACGACACAAGAATATTTTACAACATTGACGTTAAAAATTTAAGAAATTGTGAGTTTAAAATTGGTGCTATTATCAATAGTTTGCCGAGAATGGAAAGTATTAATGAAAGAAACAACAACTTACATAATAATAAAATAAATCTTGAGGCTGTTCCTTTTTTAAAAACAGATAACTTACATATGGGGCTTTATAGGTATATAGTGCAGGCAATTGTTGAAGGGAAAAGGTTATTTATTAAACTTGAACAGAATACAGAAAATTATTGGAAAGAAAACAACATATTCGAAACTATCGAATCAAAAACTCTCTTTGCAGCCATTGATCATCTACCCGAAAAATTAAGACCCGTCGCTTCTTTCGCACTCTCGGTAGATGAAAAATTGAATGATATTTTTTTAGAACACGCATTAATAGTTCTATACTATGGCGATAGACAAAATTTGCAACTTAAAGAAAAGAAAGCAGAAATTAATATAAATTGGAGCGAATTGGAAAATAACAAGGATAAAAAATATGATGACATCATAGCAAAATATTATCCTGCTTTGACTTCTTCGTTGGTAGAACAATATCAAAGTGAAAGTAAAGACGAAAAATTTAGTGACTTGTTCAATTCATGGCTTTCTTCTATTCAAATGTTAGACGGTTTGTATGAGGCCGCAAAGGGATTAATCGAAAACCACCCTCTATTTATAGAAAAAATAAAAGAATTGGAATCAGAAAAAGATTTACTAAGAAATAACTTGAACGATTCTAAAGAGAAAAATGAAAAATTACAAACACAAAATGAAATCTTACAAACACAAAATGATAAACTGCGAGAGCAGAATGATAAACTGCAAGAGCAGAATAAAAAACTCTCCTCAGGTGCTACCTTAAAATCATATAAAATACGACATCTTATTGTATCACTACTTTGTTTACTTTTAGCCGTTTCTTCAATTTTCTTTTATTTTATACCCAAAGAAAAAATAATTGAAATCACTGATACCGAAACAGCCCTTATAATCCAAGACCTTGAAACAAAACTTGAAGAGGCAAATATTGAAATCACAAAACTAAACAATAAAATTAAAGAACTTGAAACAAAACAAAGTAGCGGTGGTACTGATAATCAGGAAGAGGTAAGAAATTTAAAAAAGGAAATTGAGAATCTTAAAACAAAATTAGAAGAAGCGAAAAGCGATGTTGAAAGATATAAAAAAGCATTTGATGAGGCAATGAAACGTAATAATACTTCTAATTCACAAACAAAGTCCGAAACAAAACCGCCAACTTCCGACAATACAAACGCAAGTACAAAACCTGCAAAACTTGAATATCCTTTTGGAACCTACACGGGCGGTATGAAATATAGCACGCAACTTCGAAAGTGGATTCCCAATGGAGAAGGCAAAATGGATTATAAGAAACGTGTGCGAATTGCAAAACATGATGACCAAGAACATTATGCCGAAGCTGGTTATTCATTAGATGGAACGTGGATAAATGGTGACATTTCCAACGGAAAACTTATTGACAAAAATGGAAAGACTGAAGTAATTTTGCCAGGAGCACGAAATTCTGATTATAATTTAGAAAAAGATAATTAATGTTTTAGCAATGAAAAAAATAATATTCTTCATATTCATATTTTTAATATCTGCAACTCAAATTTTTGCACAATTCTACTCCAAAAAACTGCAAAATCTTTACCATTCATTGCCACAAAGTCTTTCATTAGATTTTAATTATTGCGATACGGTTGTTTTCAAAGATTATCGTGTTGGAGCCGATACAGTAAAAATTGTATATGAGATTGATAAAAACTGTTTTATGACACATTGCGGATTTCGCTTTTTTGATGAAATAGAAACACTACGTTTTGGGAAAAAAACAGTGAAATTTCTTGAATGTGAAATGCTAAATTTGTTAATTACTAACGATGCACACGCTATTTTGGAAAATTGGAAGAATAAAAAAGTCGTGTTCCAATATAATAATTCCGAGCCAGATAATCACTTTTTTATAGACAAACAGCAGATTGTAAAAACGTTTAACAATGCAACGAGTTTGAGTATTGAGAAAAGAGAACACTATTTTTTGGTTACAATAGTTTGTATTGATAGCATTATTTGCCATTTTGCGATTGCTATTAATGAAGACCTAATTTCAGGAATGGACAAAAAAGAACGAGATGATTTTCTTGCCGAACATTTAAAAATTTTTAAATCCGGGCAGAATCATATCAAGGATATTGATACTTGTTTTTTTAAAGTTTTCAAAGATTCTCTTTACGTTTATGAAGGCAGTTATTATATGATTCCCGAAATAAACAATAATTTGTATTTGCAAAAAAATGACAGTTCATTTAGTTTAATTACATCAAAAGAATTAGCGGAAGAGACTTTTGTCAATTCATTGTTGCTGCAGACAGATAAAGCTTACACAGTCAACATAAAACACAAAAAATATGGACATGAAATTGACTATTATACCGTTTGCAGTAATGATTTCTTCAATTTTTTTTACGATGATTTTGACAATTATTTTGGTATTGAACAATATGATAAAGAAAGCGGAAAACTCGCAGGTACGCTAATTTTCAGAAACAAAGAAACAGATTATATACATCTTGGATATGTAACTTGTACAATTGAAAATTTGCTTCAAGGAGGGGACATTTCCATAGAACTGTACGCAAATATTCCACAAAATAACATTTTAAATTTATTCGGTGAACAAAATGAAAAATAGAATTTTAATCGTATTGAGTTTAATGATATTTGCTTTTAATGCATATTCGCAACGCAGTATCACATCCCAAGAGTATGAAAAAATAATCACAACAGATGCTTATTACTATGGGAGAAGCGATTTCGATTTACCTTTAGATAAAGCGAAAAAACAAGCCCGCGAAGAATTGATAAATCAAATATCTGAAGTTGAAAAATCAATTAATGAAAACGAATTGATTAAAAGGGCAAATTATGTTAAATTTGAAGTTGAAGGCAATAGAACAAGAATTATTTTGTACATTCCAAAAGATTCTTTGCATATTGAACATGTTGTAGAGAAAACATCTGTTAAAAAAAAGTCTTTTAAAAATAATAATACAGAAACTGTTCAACCAAAAGATGTAATTAAAGAACCGACTGTAGAAAAATCATTAGAAGTAGAAACAGAAAAATCAGTGCTAACAATATCTGAAATAACGACTGTTGTTACAGAGTCTGATACGAAACCTGTAAAAATTGAAAGCAACAATGAAATTATTAACACGCTTTCACAAATTAGGAATTTTAATGATTTTTGCATTCAACTCAACAGATACAAGCATCAGGGAAAACTTTTTGACAGTCAAAGTGGTGTTGCTCCTGATGTTTTAGAAAATTGCATGATGGCGATTTTTCAAAATGAGGTTTTAGAAGCATTGTATGATAGTGGCAGTACTTCTCGAAAAGATTTTTTAAGTGGAAAAACAATTCAAAATCCAATGGAATATTATAATAATAAAGAAGAAATAAAAGTGATATTTATAAAATTATATTAAAATGAAACGGATAATAACAATTTTTGCTTTGAGTTCACTAATGGTAACTCAAATGTTTGGACAACCAAATGTGTCTTTTAAATTTAGAAGTACTGCACCTGATAACACCCTACGGAGGATGGAGCAGAACGCAAAAGCAGTTTTTGAAGAAATTAACAATGCTTCGCGCGATAACCGAAAGCCGCAATTTTCAACGGCTAATATGACAAGTGATGGAATAGACCATACGCTTAAATTGTGGAATATAAGTAAATTTCGTTGTGTAGAACCTGCATATATTGAAAATGTTAGTACAAATTCCTATGGTGGTTATCAAGTGAGAAATATTGCAACTTTTTTCACAGATGCTAATAAATCGCAAGATTTAGTAATAGATTTTAACAGAGCCGGAGAGGTCTCAAACATTTCTATTGCAATTTCAAAAACCCAGTATAACGCAATAATGAAGACGGGTGAAGTTGTTAAAGATGAACGTGAACGTTGGATAATTCTTAATTTTGTAGAAAATTTTCGTACTGCGTACGAACGTCAAGATCTAGATTATATAAAAACAGTGTTTAATGACGACGCTTTAATAATAACGGGAACAAAACTTATTGTTAAAACAGGAGATGGAAAATATGCAAGTAGGACTAAATATACTACTCAGAACAAGGAACAATACATAAACAAGTTGCGAACTGCGATAATGGCAAAAGATAAATACGGAAATAAATTAAATAAACTAACTATTGAATTTGAGAGAATTTCGATAATAAAATCTGAAAAAGATGGGGATGATAAGCTATATCTTGTTCGCTTATGGCAAAATTGGGATTCAAAAGGAAAAAATAATTTTCATGATGAAGGTTGGCTAACACTTGTAATTGATCTTAGCAAGGAGGGTGAACCAATAATATGGGTCCGTGCTTGGCAAGGTGCCAATCAAGAAAATAAATTATATAATTTTGGTTGCTTTTATAATCCAAGTTCTTGTGAATAAATTTGATAAATAAATAAGGTATTAAAAAAATGGGACGATTATTATTAATTCTAACAATTGTAATTTATAGTTTTTCTAATATATTTTCACAAAATTTATCAAAAATGATAATCATGCCTTACCAGCCCGACAATATTCCTATTAATATTTGTAAAGATGAAAATTTAGGAATCGTTGTATTTTATTCGGCAATCAAAAACTTAAAATTTGAAGCACATTCGTCATTAAATGGCGCTAATGCAATCATAAATACAACATTTAACAGTTCGGACAATTGTTATATCCTATGTGTAACTCCTCAACAAGAAGAAAATTTTAGTATAAAAATATCAGCCGATGGATATTATCCATATCCTTTAGTTGTTGGAAATATTAAACCCTTAGACAAAAAGAGATTCACAATTACTTCATCAAAAAATTCTTATGATTCCCCAAAAAAGACTAAAGGAATACGGGAAATTGCGCATGAAATGAAATTTATCTTAGGTATAAGCAATGGTATTGTAGCCGGCGAAGCCATTGGTTTCTATGGTGAATTAAAATTTGGTGAAAGGTCTGGTTTTGCCATTGAAGGTGGTTATGGTGCGGGGTTAGATGGTGCGGATTATTTGGATGGTGCGGATTATTTGGATGGTGCGGATCATTTGGTTCGTTGGTCGACGGGTATAAAAGGATATTACAAATCCTTTTTTTTATCAGTACATTATGGAACAACAATGTGTTTTTTAAGAAAATACATAAACAACCCTTTTCAAATGAGTGATGATGGCTCTTTTACGTTGGAAAGGAACTACCAGATAGATAAATTTGGAGTTTCAATTTTAGTTGGCTATGACAGAACTTTTAGTTGGTTTCACTTTAATTCTGGAATAGGGACAACTATCACTACAACAAGCAATCCAAGGGCACATATTTCTTGGAATGTGGGAGTTGGTATTTCTTTTATGGATTTGTTTTAAAAAGGATTGAAATAAATAAAAAATAATTTTGGAAAAAATGAATTATAGAACAAAAATGTTACTAATGGTTTTAAGTACAATTGTGTTTTTTTCTTGTAAAAAGTTAAATGAACACAATGCAGATGTGGATGGCCGTATACATACCATTACAGAAGATGTTTCTGATATTGACAATGATTTTGCTATTGGGCATGGCGAGATAAGGTTGGAAGGGACAAATTTACCATTAGATTTTTATATAGTAAGCCAAGGTTTAATTTACGGCACGGATTCTTCCTCCTTGAAAATCAAATCCCACTCTTGCAACTTTGACCACGTCAACACTTATTACGGCTGTTATCAATATTATACATACATACCTATTTCAAGCAATGCAACAGTATTGAATATTGGTATCTACTACGATAGGAATGGATCTGTTTTGGATATAAGAGAGTTATGTTTTGGAGGAATTTTTGCTTGCCCTTTAATGGATTTAAAACTCGGCACAAGATATTACATTCGTGCATTTGCTCATGTTTCTAATGATTGGGGTGATAAAAATAAAAATAGCTCCGAAACATTTAATAAGTATCTTTATGGCAGCATAAAAGAATTTATATCCGGCGGAATAACTCAAGACCCTACTGTTTTTGTTCCTTTTGAATCATTAAAAATAGGGGTTATGAAAGAGGATTTGTCATCAACGGTCTTTAGCGGGTTATATGCAGAAATGTATTGCAGTAGTCTTATTTTTAACAAATGGGAAGGTCTTGGCGGTTATACTGATTGGCGTGTACCAACACTAAATGAGTTAAAAGAAATATACAAAGTACAGAATCAAATAGGAGGATTCAAATCTGCAATATATTGGAGTAGCGACATACATAGCGAAGATATTTATTACTATTATTGGAACTTTGCAAATAACACATCAGGTAATGCTTCTTTACACAATTGGCCTGATGGATATGTACGTTTAGTACGAAATTTGCCATAAAATGTTACCCGCAAACCGTGATGCTACTTTGCTTTGACGGACTAACCGGCGAAGTAGAAGATATAGTGATAGAAGACTTACTTGCACAAGAAAATTGGACAATTCGACAAAAAGTGAACGGCTATGACAGAAATAAGCAATAAAATTTTTCGCTTTTTTTGGTTTTATCAAAAGAAAAGCTTTAATTTGCAAAATAAAGAGTAATAAAAATAACTCTTAATAAAATGAAAATGAGATATTTATATTTAGTCCAAATATATTTTCTATTGAGTTTTAATACTTCGGCTCAAACCTTAACCTAATCTATCATTACCAACCATGAAATTCCTAAAAATCATATCTTATCCACTCTTGACAATTTTTTTGGCAGTAAATGTTTGTTGTTTCTACAATGCCACTTTATTTGCGATAGGTAATTATAAGACTTTCAAATGGTTAACCATTGGTATTGTCGCATACATATTGATAACAAAATTCTTCCGAAAAAACCTCGCTTATTGGAGAACTTTTTCCCACGAACTTACTCATAAACTTGTAGGGTTGCTATTTGGTCGGAAAATTCACTCTTTTACCGTAACAAGCGAAATGGGTGGCGCAGTGCATCATAGTGGAAAATTTTCAAATAATGTTTTGATTTCTCTATCACCATATTGCTTGCCAATTTACACATATTTTTTGCTCATTATCAGATTAATGATTGAAAATGCATATATTTGGATTTTCGATATTATGATAGGTTTAACGGTTGGTTTTCACGCTGTTGCGATATTTAAAGATACTCAAAAATGTCAACAAAACGTAAATCAACCTAAAGAATATCAACCCGACATCCAAAAATGCGGCATTTTTTACTCGTTTCTCTTTATTTGGGCATTTCTGCTCTTTAATGCTGCAATAATTATTTGGTCAATACCACACGGATTAAACGGAGCATTCGTTAATTGGTGGGATAATTTTGTTATCTTTTTCAAATTTGTAAAAAATATACTCTTTTAACTATTTATAAATCAAACAATTAATGATGATGATAAAATGTTTATTGTGTTCTGAAATCTATCAGGAAGAAATAACTAAATGTACTAAGTGCGGAGGTACAGGCGATTTATTACAGCCCTACCAAGAACCACCACTAAGAAAAACGACACGGGGCTGCCCAAGATGCGGTGAACCTTTAAAACCAGATAGTTCTGTTTGTCCAAAATGTGAAAATCAAAATAATCAGAACAAAACTTCTGATAATAAGAATGATAAAGAGACTGCAAAAAAAGTTTTGTTGCGCATCATAAAAGGCGAAGAACCTGATAAAATTTATAAACTGAACGACCTTATTTACCAAAACAACCGAGTTATTACCGTAGGTCGCAAAGATATTTCTGCTAACAATATTTTGACCCTAAAAGAGGATTTAACCGCTTTTATTTCACGTAAACAATGCACTATAGAACTGCGAACCGACAATAAATGGTATATCAGAGACGGACAGCAGATAAATAAAAAAAATAAACAATGGGAAAAATCCAAAAATGGTACTTTTATTAATGAGGTAGAAGTATCAACAGACGGGACTCAAATAAAAATAGGAGACACAATAATTGTTGGCGAGATACTTCTAAAAGTTGAAGAATATTTATAGTTTTCAGTTATTAGTTATTAGTTATTAGTTTTCAGTTATTAGTTTTCAGAAATAAAACCTTTATAATCAGAGCATAAACTTTATAAACTTTACAAACTATATAAACTTTACAAACTATATAGTGTCTGGCAGAAAACAACTTTTTTCAAAAATCGGGGGGGGGGAAATCCACCCTGCGGGATCCTTTTTCGGAAAATTTTTGAGAAG
>Ga0099364_10000546_pt1 | contig 64036 bp, 51 predicted proteins | sample TergutTh196P3_FD_73070 | JGI IMG/M metagenome (GOLD analysis project Ga0099364, IMG submission 73070) | Microcerotermes parvus P3 segment gut microbial communities from Pointe-Noire, Republic of the Congo - Th196 P3 | ecosystem: Host-associated > Arthropoda: Insects > Digestive system > Gut ... | reverse complement strand
TTTGTCAAATACCTGATGAAGAGAAGCTTCCGGGAGTTCATCAATGAAGTAAAGAATAAAAAATATATCCAGTTAGAAGATTTGATACCCCTGTATGATGATTTCATAGAAGATTTTTTCAGTAGAGACTACATAGATAAAATAGTTGAGGTTGAAGTCTATAACAACAAAAAACGATTAGTTGCTTAATACATTGATATAACAGTATATATCTGTTTTATATGCCAACCTACGATGTATATATATCAAGCTTTTATAGCTCGGAAATATCAGTTAGTTATTCTAACATCACATACACATACATTTGTAATGAAATAAATGTTGGCATGGGTTATCGATATCAGATAAATTCGGGCTTCCGTTTAGATATAAACTCAGGAATTAGAGTGGGTAATCAAAGTGGACGAGTTTGGAGATCAGAAGATGATAATATTAACATAAACGTAAACATCAGTTATTCACCATCAATTAATAGGTGGCATTTAGAGAGAAGGGAGACTACTCAGCCCATGCCTGCGCCGATACCAATAAGGCGAACCACAACATCAGTAAATCAAAACTTTGGTGAAATCATAGCATTGGGCAACCCTTTTGACACTATAGTGCTACACAATGGAAGTCGGATAGAGGCGATTGTACTAGAGGTATCGTCTACCGAAATCAGATATAGGAGAGTGGATCATTTAGAAGGACCTATTAGGGTGATTTCTACTGCCGAGGTGAATGTGATAGTTTTTGAAAATGGCTCTGTAGAAATCATATCAAATCAGAGACAAAATCGAGGAAAAGATGTAGAAGGGACTAGCTTTGGTATTTCTGCTGACCCGTCTGGTTTTGCACTATTTGGTCCTGAGGCAGGTTTGGAATTCACTAAAAACAGGCTGAATACACAGATTCAAGTTCGTTTTCCTTCAGCTGGGGCGCAGAACAATGATTTATTGAGTGGGTTTGGGATAGGTTTGAATATGAATTATATCCAACGAGGTCGTTATGGTGGATTTTATGTAGGTGGTATAGGTGAATACACTACCTGGAAAACAGGTGATAAGTATATACATAATGGTGCATTTGCAGGAAATGTAGGTTATAGAATCGCCGGAGAAACAGGCTTGAGCCTTAGTTTAGGGGCGAGTGTCGGTGGTAGATTTGGAGACTCTGGTGCAGTATTTATCTGGAGACCTGTTACAGCTATAGGATATAGTTTTTAAGTCTATACTCAATGTATTAAATTCTAAATGGATTAATCAACTCGGAAATATCAGTTACTTAATCTTGTCTCTCTTGATATTCCTCCGATTATCTTAATTATTTTTTACTATCTATATATATTATGGGTGACTTGGGGGCGATTTCAGTTACACGGAGCAAAAAAAGTTTAATTACTTTTTCCATGTCGCTTAAAACTTCTTCCAGACACCTGAAGAATTTTCATATTAGAAAAAGAAAAAAGAGCCTCTGCTCATCCCTTTCGTTTTTGAGTTAAATTATAATGAATTCATAAATGAAGAGTTTAACGATATTTTTCAAAAAAACGGTATAATAACAAGACTGGGAACATAAGTGTGTTTAATAATATCGGCTTCGTAGTCGTTGAATATTGCTCAATTAACTGCTGGGAAGCCGTTGCTACTCCTCATTAAATATATACAATTTAGGTCTAATAGCTCCAGCTCTTATCTGTGTTTGAGGCTGTAATAGGGCATATTTTCCGCTATGATTAGAGATTTCTTGATTTGTGTCCCCCCCCTCCCCTCCCCACTCGCAAGCTTCATGGGGGGGGCATATCGTAAATCCTTTCAAAATCATAATAGAAAAGGGCAATATCTCATTTCCAGTAAGGGCTACACCTATATCTTTTTTTAGAAATTTCTTTAAGCAAGAGTATGATATAGTATTACAAATCAATCCTTTGATACCTATTTCTTGAAAATTTATTAATTTGTCATAGTCAAGAAATCCTTGAGAATACACAATATCACCAGATTTTATACTATCTCTTATAAAAATAGATAAGTTCCCACCGACATTAGCACCAAAGCCTATTTTACCCTCAATCAATTTGGCATTTACTCTGATATTAATCTCATTTTCATCAATAATGCTTTCTACCTTTCCATAGCACATTGAAAAGATTTGATAGGGCTTTTTATCATAACAAATTGTTACTATTCCTGTGGTTGTGTTGACATCAATGATATTGCCAGTGTAGGGCGATAAAACATTTTTATACATCGTTGATAAATATTCCATTAAAAGTTTTCCTTGAAACTGTAGGCTTGAAGTAATCAATTGGTCTGGACGCGATGTTTTTTCTGCCAAAAATTCACCAGCATAAACAAAATCACCTTTGCTTTTTTTCATAAAACCTTTAATTTCTTCAGGTTTTACATTTAATGCCTTAGCTATATTAATTTCTACAGGTTCGGTAATATAATCTTGAATTTCATAAAGAAAAACTGTTCCTGTCATATAGTCTATTCTTTCAACTATAGCTTTGACAGGTGAGTAGGCAATATCATCGACTTTTCTTATATATATATTTTCACCTTTTGAGATTCTTTCTTGCAGTCTTTGTACCTCACCATTATTTATTTCATCATCTGTAAGCTCTTTATCTGGTGTAAAAGCTATTGCTGGTGCCATCCCAAGCCCACCTGGAACTAAAGTAACAAAATAACGCTTTTTATCTGATTTAAACAAAGGTGTGCCGATTTCGACTATTTCTTTTTCAGATATCTGGATGCCCTCAAGTAATTCTTCTTTTGTTAAATTTCTTTTGAGTAAAGATGAAATCAAAACGACATACATTCTGGGTGGGTCAAATCTGTTTTCCCAGAGTAATGTTTCTGGGACGACATTTTCACCCTGCGTTACATTGATAGTGCCTTTAAAAGGGAGTAAATATTTGAGGAGATGGTCTGTAGGGAACGCATTTATCCGTTCCGCTACTGTAGGGAACGCATTTATCCGTTCCGCTTCTGTAGGGAACGCATTTATCCGTTCCGACTCTGTCAGGTTCGAATAACTGCTTTCCATAAACAAGTCTTGATTTGAAAAATCATACAATTTCAAACTATCCAAAACAATATTTATTGGACAGTCCTTTGTGAGTCTTGTATCTATCACTAGTGTTATATTTTCCTCTAAAACTATTTCCATTTTATTGAAAGATTTACCACAAATATAGATATTCTCTACAGTATCACTCGTATAAACAAGAAATTCATCTGATTTTATAGTCAACTCTTGGTTACTAGTCTTTATTTTCAAAACATTATTTTTTCTAAAATCTTTTGGTCTGAAATAAAGAGCAAGTTTTTCTAAACAATCGTTATATAGGAGAGACTCCGCAATAGTATCATCTACAGTAGAAAGCACTCCTATATGTGGTAAGATAAAGTGTTTATCACGCCAAAGCTCAACCAATCCAGATGGTTGAAAGCTCTCAATCAAGATAAAAATAGCCTGTGATTTACTTGCATGACTGATGACACCACCAGCACCTATAATCATTTCAAAATCGTTTTTTCTAAATGATTTTCTCATGTCAAAAGGCAAGGTATATATCTCATCTACCTGCTTATTAAGTAAGAAATTACTAATTATCTCAATGGGTTTATTTGGTCTGAGTTTATAATTATTTTCAAAATGTTGTTGTAGAGACATTTTTATCCCAGAGATAGCAATAATATGCTCTATGAATTTCTCTATATCTTTTGTGGGGTTAAAATCAGGATAAAGTATCTTATTTCCAATATAATTTTGAATATATTCGATGAAATCATTTAAAGTCATTGTTAACCCACTTAAATATCTTGCTGAGTGTGGGGGAGAGGTGGTTGAATTAGTAATATAACGAATATATTTTCCAAAATCTTCTTCAAAATCAGATAAAGCTAATATATTTCCTATACTGTAGCTCATACCAAAATTGGCACTTACCGACCTACAATGCTGTCCATGTATGAAAGTATAAACATCAGTAGTCGCACCACCCATGTCAAAAGCTATTATATTATCATACTTTTTGCTTAATATTTTCAAAGCATTTAAAACTCCTGAGGGTGTAGGTAATATATCAGCATTAACGAGCTTTTTGACTTCAGAATAACCTGGTGCTTGCTCCATGACATTTTCGAGAAATAAATCATGAACTTTATTTTTGGCAGGTTCAAGATTTTCGAGATTCATGCTGGGTCTAAGATTTGGCACAATATGCAGGTTATATTTGTCTCTAAAAACGAGTTTAATAAAGTCGACAGCTTGTTTATTACCTGCAAAAACAAGTGGGATATTTTGATTGTCAGTAAATTTTTGTTTAATATTTGCTGTTTTCAGGATTTCAGCCAATCGATATATATTATATAAAGCACCATCATCAACTCCACCACAAAATAGGATTATATCAGGGTGAGCTTTATTTAAGATTTGGAGTTTTTCTGAGCTTGTTTTTCCATCCTCTATTGACAAAGCATCTAATAAAACTCCACCAACACCATAAGCTACTCTTTTTGCTGATTTTACAGAATCTGCTCTCGTAAGACCTATCACAAATATCTGTAAGCCACCACCAGCACTACTTGTAGACAGATAGGATATATCATCCTTTAACCTCAATGACTCTTTTGAAGCTAAAAGTTCTGTAGCTGTTACAGATTCTAATTTCTTTATAACATTGAGAATACCTATTTTAACATCCTCATAAGGCTTTTCTACTGTTGTGTAAGCTGTAGTATAATCAATAAATTTATAAGAATCTCCTATTTTCTTTAATAAAAGTGCTTTTGTCGTGGTGCTGCCGATATCTGTGATGATGATTTTGTCTTGCATTGTTTCCGCTCCTTACAAATTTACACTTAACCAAATATTTTTTTATACTCTATTTGTCAACTACTTAATGTAGAGTTTGATTAAAGTTCATTATAAATTTTAATTGACAATTTGGATTAAATAAGATATTGACAAAAATTCTTTCTTGACTTTTTTACTATATTTTTATTTATGACATTTAAAATCGAAACAAACAACTAAGTCCCCATAAGGAAAAAAAAAAATGAAAAATAGCTTGCTACAAAATGAGTTAAAGACAGATTTAGAAAAATTTTTATCCGACCAACTTTCAAAATATCCAAGGTCTGATTTATTGAAAGTCGACCTTCATTGCCACGATTGCAATAGTGATGAACCAAGTGAGATTTTAGGTCGGATTCTAAGGGTTCCTGAAACTTGGATTCCAACAAGTAGAGTAGTTGAGGAACTAATAAAAAATGAATGCGATTTAGTCGTAATTACAAACCACAACAATACGCGGAGCTGTTATGAACTAGAAAAAAAAGGAATTGATAATTTAGTTGCTGCCGAGTTTAGCTGTATCCTCCCTGTATATAACTTTACTTTACATGTTATTGCTTATGGTTTTAGCAAAGATCAAGAAAAGATTTTAAATAAACTTAGAAAGAATATTTATGATTTTCTTGAATATGCCTGTCTCAATGATATCCCGACTATATGGGCGCATCCGCTTTACCACTATATCACCGACAAAATGATGTGTATGGATTTTTTTGAGAAGATGCTCTTGATATTTGAAAGATTTGAAATGCTCAATGGACAGAGAAATACTTGGCAAAATATGTTGGTAAAAGAATGGGTAGAAAATGCAACACCAGAAATCATTGATGACTTATCTAAAAAACACAATATCAATCCTAAAAAATATTGTAAAGACCCTTATAAAAAATCATTTTCTGGTGGCTCGGATAGTCATTCTGGGTTCTTCGCCGGTTTGGCAGGAACTTATCTTTATATACCTGACCTTGAAAATAGAAAAAAGAAGGAAAAACTGTCAGATTTAACACTGGAAGCGATCAAAAAAGGGAATATGTTTCCCTTTGGTTCTCACGAAAACTCTGAAAAACTTACTATCACTTTTTTGGATTATGTGTGTCAAGTTGCTCTTAATTTTAAAGACCCTGGTTTATTCAGAATACTGCTTCATAAGGGAACTACAAGTCAGAAGACGCTTTCTTTGTTAATATCAAATGCTTTTTCTGAAATACAAAGGCACAAAATCACTACTACTTTTGTCAGGACTTTTCATAATAGCCTACTCGGAAAATCACCTGCAATGTTAAAAAAGCTCATAGTAAAACCAGCCTATAAGTCAGTTTTTGAAGACATTACAAAAATATCAAAAAAATATCAAACAGAAAAAGAAATTATCTCAGAAGAATATTATAAGACTATATGTTCTATAAACTTACATCTCAATAAGCTCCTTTTCAAAAGGTTTGAAAAAAAAATCTCTTCAAAGAAATGGGCAAAGCAATTTGAGATTTCAAATCTCGAAAACTTAGTAGAAAAGATAGAGTTACCCTCAAATATCAGAGCTTTTGTTGAAAAATCTGGGAAAAAGAAAAACAATCTCAACATAGGTGAGTTTTTTGATGGTTTACCTTTTCCTTTTTTGACTTCTCTACTTATCCTCTCAGCTCACTTTACAAGTGCAAAAGTATTGAATATGACCCGACCATTTCTCAAAGTCTTTTCTGAAAAATTAAACAAATATACCTTTCCTAAAAGAATGCTCTGGCTTACTGATACTTTTGGGGATAAAAATGGGGTTTCTGTTACAATAAAAGCAATGCTTGAGGAAATAAAAAAATATGATTATCCTATAGATGTTCTCGTGTGTAGTAGTAAACTAGAAAGCGAAGACCATTTGATAGTGGTGAAGCCTCTTTATGAATTTACTATTCCCAACTATCCAGATCAAAATATTTGTATCCCAAATTTTCTTGAAGTCCATAAACTCTTTCAAGATAGAGAATATGATCGTATACTTTGCTCTACAGAAGGTATAATGGGTGCGATTGCTTTGTATCTAAAGCATGCTTATGTAGTACCAGCGAGTTTTTATATCCACACGGATTGGGTAATGTTTAGCCAGAAAGTACTCAATTTTGACCAGCACAATAGAAATCGATTGCGAAGATTTATGAGGTCTTTTTATGGTGCTTTTGATAGGCTCTTTGTCCTAAACAATGACCAAAGAAAATGGCTTATTAGTCGAGAAATGAATTTTCCAAAAGAAAAGGTGTGTCTCACTGCTCATTGGGTAAGTGAGATTTTTCACCCTGTGAAAATAACAAAAAAAGAGATTTTTGGATTGGACAATGATACTCTCGTAATGCTTTATGTTGGGAGAGTCAGCAAAGAAAAAGGTGTCTTGGAGCTACCAAATATCTATAGAAAAGTAAAAATGACTCATCCTAATGTGGCTTTGGTGGTAGTAGGAAGAGGTCCTGTCTTTGATGAATTAAAAGAACTTTTACCAGAAGTTATCTATAGGGACTGGGTCAATCGTGAAAAACTACCAGCTATCTATTCAGCTGCTGATGTTTTTGTGTTTCCATCCAAATTTGATACTTTTGCTAATGTTGTCCTAGAAAGCCTGAGCTGTGGAACTCCTGTGATTGCATACTCCTCCAAAGGACCAAAAGACATAATAGAACACGGAAAATGTGGTTATCTCGTAAAAACTGAGGAACAAATGTGTGAAAGATTGGTTGCGTATTTAGGTAAGCCAGAGGAGCAGACTTATTTTAGAAATGCAGCAGTAGAAAGAGCTAAAAATTATGATAAAAATAATATAATGAGTAGATTTTTAGATGACTTGGAATTAAAGTAAAATTATTTTTTTCAAAATGAAGAGAAGCTTCCGGGAGTTCATCAATGAAGTAAAGAATAAAATATATATTCAGTTAGAAGATTTGATACCATAGTTTCGTAATACATTTAAATAACAGCAAATATTCAAGTAGAAATGCTATATTGAAAACAAGCGGAGTGGTTGATAGACTTCGGGAGTGGGGTATTGTTGCCGAAAGACAGACCTGCCCAAGAATATGAATGCTCAGCTGTTTTAAATTTACCCAAGTTTACATAATGTCCATTATGGATAAATATTCATCTTATTGATGCATAATGGTTCTGATTTGATACCTGTGATATTTTCTTTGATAAGTAAGTATCTGCTCATTTTCTTAGTATTATTTTTTTATTTCCTTATGTAGAAATAGTTTTAAGGATTAGGTTAAAAATGTAGTTAAAAATAATGCTTGACATTTATAGCATAGTTAAGATTGTATGTTCACATAAAATTATTAAAATTAAAATTGGTGTAATATGAAAAAATTTTACTACAAAAAAAGAAATATTGATGACTTATTTGAAGAAAAAGTCATTGGTTCAAGGTTGATATTTTTTTTATATAGCAGTTTTTTAGGGAAAAGTGTATTAAAAGTATTAACTAAAAACTGTGTTATTAGTCATCTTTATGGTAAATTTATGAATACAAAACTTTCTAGAGGATTAATTAAGTGCTTCATAAACAAAAACGCAATAAATATCGATGAGAGTAAAAAAAGTCTTTCTGATTTTAATAATTTCAATGACTTTTTTACTAGGGAGTTGAAATCTTTATCCAGAAATATAGATACTTCATCTGATTCTATCATTTCACCTGCTGATGGGAAGATTCTGGTTTATGAAAATTTTGAGGCAGTAGCTGTTAAAGGCACCATGTTTGATTTAGATAAACTTATATTTGACAAACCATTAACTCAAATATATCAGAAATGTTCTATAGCAGTTATACGACTAGCTCCAACAGATTATCATAGGTTTCATTTTCCAATTGATGGATATGTATCAGAGACAAAGACAATAAATGGGCATTATTTTTCAGTTTCTCCAATAGCGCTCCATTTCAATCCGAAAATCTTTTTTGAAAATAAACGAACTATCTGTGAAATAAAACACGATGATAGTTTTTCTTTTCTCTATATGGAAATCGGTGCAACCTTGGTAGGTTCAATAAAGCAGACTTATAGAGCTGATTCATATATAAAGAAAGGTGATGAAAAAGGTTATTTTGAGTTCGGTGGATCAACAGTGGTTATGATTTTTAAAAATCATAACATAATGTTTGATAGTGATTTAATTGAAAATTCTAAGAATAATTATGAAACAAAGATTTTTATGGGTGACAAAATTGGAGTTATAACTAAGTGAATATAAAAAATAAAAACTCACCTCTCCCCCACCTTAATAATGTATTCCTAAGTCTTTTTAGCATAAAAATATATATATTTATTTTCATATTTTACCCCAAAATATCTACTGCTAGTGAAGTAGATAAGTCTATATTGGAAAAATTTACAAATAATATCTCAGAAACATTCAAACACTCATCATACAACAATTTTTTATTTCCTCTCTATATGTGGCACAATCGTCTTCTTTATGACCAACATAAGACAGATAGATATAATGAAATCCCATTGGGAGCTGGTTTTTCTATCTCTCGAGAAACAGACAAAAATGTCGAACATTCTTTATTCACGATAGCATTTACAGATTCAAATCACAAAATTCAACTGAACACGGGGTATATCTGGCAAAAAATATGGTATAATGAAACATTGAACTGGCATATATCGCTTGGATACACTGCTCATATTATTCAAAGATATGAATATTTATATATTCCCATCCCTATTGCACTTCCATTAGGAGGTTTGGGTTATAAAAACATAATTCTTGAATCTGTTTACTTTCCAGGTCCTTATAACGATGGAAATGTTTTGTTTGTATGGTTTAGGTATAAAAGGCGTGATTAAGAAAGTAAAAAAGGTTGTCAGTCATCATAAAAATAACTGACAACCCAGTTTGATAATCTACATAGAGATAGCTTCTGTAGGGCATGTTCCTACGCAAGCACCGCAATCAATACAAGTAGCGTCATCAACCATGACTTTGTCTCTGTCCATAGAAAGTGCGTTAACAGGACAAGAATCAAGACATGCACTACAACCGATACATTTGTCAGTATCAATTTTTACTGCCATATTATCCTCCATATTATTTTTAAAGATAAGAATTTTTCATATCCATTTTAGTCAAGGAAAATTTAGAAACTCTAATCGAGAATGAAAATATTCCTCGAAATTGTTAGGTTTTCATCTGTGGAAAAAAGATTACCTCTTTTATAGTAACATTGTTTGTAAAGAGCATTATCAACCTATCAATCCCTATTCCCAGTCCTCCCATTGGTGGCATACCATATTCAAGAGCTTCGATGAAATCTTCATCAACTACATTTGCTTCTTGGTCACCTAATTCTTTTGCTTTTGCTTGTGCATCGAGTCTTTTTCTTTGTTCTATAGGGCTATTTAACTCAGTAAAGGCATTGGCAAATTCTTTTCCACAGATAAAAAGTTCAAAACGTTCTACAATATTTGGATTATCTGGATGATTTTTAGCAAAAGGTGATATTTCAATAGGATAATCAATCACAAAAGTGGGTTGTATCAAGTTTGGTTCAACAAAATTATCAAATATCTCCGCAATAATCTTACCAGTTCCAGCATGTTCATCAATATTTATTTCTTTTTCTTTACAAAAATATCTCAGTTTTTGTATATCAAAATCAGAAAAATCTTGACCAGTGTATTCATTTACCAAGCTCATCATACTTGCTATTCGGAAAGGTTTTTCCAAATCGAGAGTATATTTATCATATTGAATCGACATTGTTTGATATACTGTTTCAGCAATACCTTTAATTATCTTTTCAGTAATTTCTATCATACCATTTAAGTCTGTGTAGGCTTGATAAAGTTCAATTGCAGTAAATTCTGGATTGTGTGTTCTATCCATCCCCTCGTTTCTGAAATTTTTACCAATCTCATAAACCCTTTCAAAACCGCCAATTATTAGTCTTTTGAGATATAGTTCTGTAGCTATTCTCAAATAAAGATCCACACCAAGTGTATTGTGATGAGTAGTAAAAGGTCTAGCGTTTGCTCCTCCATATAGAGGTTGCAATATAGGTGTTTCTACCTCAAGAAATCCTCTTTCATCAAGAAATCTTCTAATAAAAGTGATTATTTTAGCTCTTTGCTCAAATGTTTGTCTTTGAATAGGATTCAACAACAAATCAAGGTATCGTTTCCTATATCTAAGTTCTATATCAGAAAATTCGTCATATCGAACTAATTTACCATCAATTTCTTTCTCTTTTACAGTAGGCAAGGGTCTTATATTTTTCGATAAAAGAACAATTTCATCTGCAAGAATTGAATATTCCCCAGTTTGCGTATAAACAGCTTGTCCTCGAACCTGTAAAAAATCACCTAAATCCAATAATTTATAAAGCTCATAATGATCCTCACCAATCTTATCTTGACGAATAAAAGCCTGTATTTTTCCACTCATGTCTTGAACTGTGGTAAAACCTATTTTACCCTGTCTTCTTTGAGAAGTTATCCTACCTACAATATACACAGTGTCTTTTGATTCAATGAAATAATCCTTTTTCTCAAGTAATTCGGCAATATGATGAGTTCGTTGACTTCGGTGAGGAAAAGGGTCAATTCCCATATCTTTTATTTTTTCCAGTTTTTCAATTCTTTGTTTGACTAAATCGTTGTAATCTTCCATAATTTACTCCAAAATGTATTATTTGTGTCATAATTTTATTATTATGCTTTTTGTCAATTGTTTATTCTTTATCATGTTTCGAACAGAAATATATTCTATTTGGCATTGCTGAAATTACTGAGTGTCAACTCTTTTATTTTTAACATATTACAAAGGTACGGTAGGGGAAGCATACAGGAGGGACAAAAGAGTGGCAGATATAATATAATAAGAGTCTTAAAAAAATAGTAATTCTACAGGAGGCGTTATTTACTTAGAATTAACCTTAGAAACAATTCAAGGCATTATACAGGTACCAATAAGCATTGGAAGGTTTTTAGCATTGTCTACTATAGCAAAAATATTCAGAATGTAAAATTTGGTCCCTACAGAATTTGATGATTTCTAGTATTTTTAAAATTATTAAACTGTAAATCATAAAAATGTTTATATTTTGAGCATTCTTTTATCAAATCCTCATGTTTTCCTGTCCCCACGACCATTCCTTTATCTAATACAATTATTTTATCTGCAGAAAGAATTGTGGATAATCTATGTGCAATGATAATGACAGTTCTATCTCCAATAGCCATATCAATGGCTTTTTGGACCTTTTGTTCAGAGTCAGTATCAAGTGCTGAAGTGGCTTCATCAAATATTAAAATTGGTGGATTATCGATAATAGCTCTTGCTATACAAAGCCTTTGTTTTTGCCCCCCAGAAAAATTTGAAGCATGTGGTAAAATAGGAGTATCATATCCGTCTGGTAATTTTTCAATAAATTCATCAGAGAAAGCAAAATGACAGGCTTTTTTAACTTCATCAAGAGTTTTCTCTTCATTTGAGCCATATTTAATGTTATTTGTTATAGTTTCAGTAAATAACACAGAATCTTGCGTCACAACACCAAAAAGTTTTCTCAAATCTTTAATTTTCATATTTTTTACATTAATCCCATCTATCAGAACTTCACCAGAACTCACATCATACATCCTGTTTAAAAGATTGACGCAGGTAGTTTTCCCAGAGCCACTTGAGCCTACAAATGCAATTTTTTGCCCTTTTTTTATATCAAAGCTACAGTTAATTAATACTTGTTGATCAGGATTGTAGGCAAAATTCACATTTTTATACTCTATTTTCTCTAAAAAAGCTTTTTTCACAACTGGATTGTCTACCTCAATGATTTCGCTTGTCATTTCAAGTATTTCGCATACCCTGTCGACTGAAACCATACCTTTTTTCATATCCGTGATGTCGTTTGTAATAACTTTCAAAGGGTGCATCATGCTAAAAACAGCAAAAAGAAAAGCTGTAAAATCACCAAAAGTAAACTGACTATCAGCTCCTAAAATATCTGCACCACCTACAAACAATATCATTAAGCCTATAAAAACACTGCTCATTTCTGATATTGGCACCCCAAATGACCAATAAATTTGAGATTTTCTCCATAAATGAAAATATTTTTTATTTAGTGTTTCCTGTTTTTTATTTTCATAATCTTCTTTACAAAAAACTTTAACTATTCTCATACTATTCAACACTTCTTCTATATTTGAAAACATATCAGATAGATGAGCTTGTATTTTTTGGACATATTTTTTCATTTTGTTCGATAAATACCTTACAGACAAAGTAAATGGTGGAAGTATTAATAAGCTAAATAAAAACAATCTTAGGTTCAAGGTAGCAGCTATGAGAGCATATATAAACACAACTGATGTTTCTCGGAAAATTTTAAAAAAAGTATCTATAAAAAGATTATTAACTATTTCTATATCATTGATCATACGAACTATAGAATCGCCCACACGATTTTGATTGAAAAAGGAATAAGATTGTGATAAATACTTTTTATAACAAGCATTACGGATTTCCTGAATTACCTTTCCACGCAAATTGACAAACATAATGCGATTTAAAAAATAAAATAGGTTTTTCAAAAGAAATAAGATTATTAAAATACTACAAATCAACTTTAATAAAAACCATGGGTCAGTTAATGAGAGAATTGACTTCATTTCAACCCATATACCTCCTAAAAAACCTCTTGAAAATAAAGAGTTAAGCCCTTCAAATTCTAATCTATTTATAAATAGTTCTGAAACTACTTGCGAAAAATCAGAAAATGTCTGATAAACTGGCTCAACATTCCTCTCAGTGACAAATATATTATCAAATAACGGAATAACCAAAGTGATACTAACCCCACTAAAAGCAGCAAAAAACAACATGAAAACAATCCCCAAGCCTAAATAGATTGGATGTTTCAAGATGAATTTGTAAATATTAATTATTCTTTTCAAAGAACTTCCTCCGCTTGTTTACAAGATTTATATGAATAGTAAAAAAACTCATTTTCTTTTTTTATCCCTAATCACAATTTCTTGTATTGGAAAATAGAGTATATAATTGTGTTTATTGAAGTATTTATTCAGATATTTAGTAATTTTATCCATTGCATCGTTCCTTGAAATTGTTCCCGGTCTACTCATAAAGACCATAAGACCTGAATTCATATCAAGTTTTCCAGAAACTATCAAGAAATCATTCCAATCTGTGAAATTAATCATTTCAAGATCGATGGAATGCGAGCCTTTGTTCAAACTAAAGATTTCATTGACTGTTTCAGAAGCATAAATAATAAATTTTAAACTTGTATTTTCAGCCATATTCCATATTTTCTTTAGAAAATCCTGGAAACCAATTTCTTCCTCAGCTTTAGATGGAATCATAATAATCATTCTTTTTATTGTATTAAAAGGTTGCACAGAATGATAAATATAGGTATTAGCAACGCTTTCAGCGAGTAAACCCTCTGTCAGTTTTCCTAAAAAAGTATCAGTCAAACCAGCTTTATGATGGATACCGATGATGATGTCCGTGATTTTTTTTTCTTTAGCGGTATTAAAAATACCATGATTGATATTTATATCATAACGGAGTATATCATGTAGAGACTGGTCTGTTGCTGCAACAAGTTTTGAGGCTTTTTGTAATAAATCTCTTGATTTGGTTTCTTGTTCTTGGTTGTTTTCTTGGCTATTTATTATATTAACAGCATAAATATTGTTTTTATATTTTTTATTTTTAAGAATTAATCCAAGATTTATCAATTCTTCGTAAGTATCCGGATGACTGATAGGTATTAATATCCTTTCTGGGACATTATCTAACTCTTCATCTTTTTCTGATTTATTGTCAAGAACAGCTAATCCAGAGGCACCTTTTTCAGTGGCAAATGAAGCTATAGTACATGTAACAAGTATCATCAAGGTAGCACCGTTGATGATGGAAACATCAATCATACCGATTCTATATCCTACCAATATAGCCGCTAAAGTAGCTGCTGCTTGCGAATTACTCAATCCAAAAATAATATATTTTTCATTTTTGCTGTATTTAAACGATTTTTGAGCTAGAAAAGCTGCTGAAAATTTTGCTATTGTGGCTACAATAACCATTGTTATCGCCACCATTATTGTAAAAGTATCAGTAAAAAAAGCTCTAAAATTTATCAACATTCCGACACCTATCAGGAAAATAGGGATAAATATTGCATGACCAATAAATTCTATCCTGTTTTTCAGTGCTGAAGTAGCAGGTATCAATTGATTTAGTGCTAAACCTGTTAAAAAAGCTCCAATAATTGCTTCAACATAAGATATTTCTGACAAAAAACCTGCTAAAAAAACCAAACCAAGAACGAATAAATACTGTGAAATATGATCGCTTTCTCTTTTTAAAAACCATCTCGCTAACATGGGAAACACATAAGTAACTATGGTAACAAAAACAGAAAACCTAATGATTAAATTTACCCAAAATTCCAATGATAAATCACCACCATTTATCGCTACTATCACTGCGAGGACAAGCAAGGCAAGCACATCTGTAACCACAGTGCCACCAACTGCGACATTTACAGACCTATTTTTAGTTACTCCATATTTAGTGATGATAGGATATGTAACAAGAGTGTGAGAAGCATAACAACTCGCTATAAGGACAGAAGTTAATAAATTTAGACCTAATATATAATAACTACTCAAAATACCAAGAGTCATAGGGATTAAAAAGGTATACATCCCAAAAATAAAACTCTTATTTTTATTCTTTTTAAAATCTGCCATATCTATCTCAAGACCCGCAAGAAACATTATGTATAAAAGACCTACAGTCCCATATAACTGAATACTCTCCCTTTCCATGAGATGAATTCCATTTTCACCAATCAAAGAACCTGCAATAATCAAACCTACAATATGAGGAATTTTTATTTTCCTGAAAATATAAGGAGTAACTAAAATTATGAATAATAACAACGAAAAAACTAAGACAGGGTTGTCGAGGGGGAAAAAACTCATTTCATTTAAAGACATTAGCTCTCCTAATCATCACTATACAGGTTGCAGTCATACCTTTTTCTGAACCGCTTATCCCAAGATTTTCTTCTGTAGTTGCTTTTACAGAAATGATATCGATTTCACATTGCAAGTCTTCTGCGATATTTTTACGCATATCGTCTATATATGGTCTCATTTTTGGTTTTTGAGCACAAATAGTAACATCAAGATTATTTAGATACCAACCATTACTTTTTATAATTTGATATGTTTTTCTGAGTAATACCCTGCTATTGATATTTTTATAAGCTTTATCATTATCTGGAAAATTACTACCTATATCTCCAAGTGACAACGCTCCTAACAAAGCATCTATTATCGCATGTAAAAGAACATCAGCGTCAGAGTGACCAAGTAGTCCTTTTTCAAAATCTATCTCTACCCCGCCAATAATAAGTTTTCTTCCAACTACAAGTTGATGAACATCATATCCATAACCTATTCTGATATTGGAAAAATCAGAAGATTTTTCCTCAAAATTTTTATTTTTCTGTGTCATCCTATTCTCTCTCCATACAGCTAACTCTATATCTTCTCTTGTGGTTATCTTTAAATTTCCAGAATTTGTCTCAAACCATCTTATTTTCTCTCCGAAAAATTCCATTATACTCGCATCATCTGAAAATAACAATTTGAGATTTTTAGCTTTTTCATGGTATTTTTTTATTAAATCCAGTTTAAAGATTTGAGGAGTGTATACTTCGATTAAATCTTCTCTTGGGATAGTTTCTATCAACATTTTTTGAGAGTCACGATTTGTAGTTTCCAATCTATGAATTGTGTTTTTTACTCTTGAACCGGGAATCATAGAGTCAGATTCTCTTACTAATTCTATCATTTTTAACAAGTCAACTTTATCCAGAAAAGGTCTGACTGCATCATGGATTAATACAAAACTATTTTTTTCATTGCAGCTTTGTAAAGCATTATATACAGATTTTTGCCTTGTGTCACCCCCTAAAATACATTTTACTTTATTGGGAAAGTCTTTTTTTAAGGAAGCTGATGTTAAATCAAAATCTTCTTTAGGAAGAGTAACTAATATCTCATTTATCTCAGGCAGAGCATAAAACAATTCTATAGTAATATTTATTAATGGTCTATTATTAATTTCAAAGAATTGTTTCTTTTTCTTTTCGTCAAAGCGAGTGCCATATCCACCAGCGGTGATTATGCATGAATAGTCACAATAATTATTGAGAGAAGACATCAATCTATAAACCTCTTTCTACTCATTTCAGTATTTTGTCTGAACAAAAAATAATACTTTATTAGATAATTCCATAAAGCAGATAATATATTGGCAATTATCTTGGGAAACTTCAATTTAGTTTAGTTTTCTTCTCTTTGACCGGGGTTTTTTACATAACTGACCAATTTTTCACCCATACTGGAAATAGATTTATCTGGGTCAGCTTTCCAATCTTTAATAGACTGCATAGTTAAAAGATAAAATTCATCATTTTTAGGTGATTTGTTGTTTGTATGATTGTGTATGGCAATTGAAACCAATTTTTTCATAGTTATATACAAAGTTTTTATTCTTGTTTCAGAAGGGTTGGTAAGCCATTCTCTGATAAATGAATAACACTCTGCTGGAGAACCTTTTACTGCATGCGTTAAAACATTGGTGATTTTCTTTTGTAATTCCAAATTATCTGAATCAAGATTTAACTCGATGATAGTCGTAATGTAGGTAGGGTCCGACCCTGCAATGGCTTCTATTCCATGATAAGCGAGTGTTCTTTGTTTGTTAAATTCAGATTTCGCCCATCGCATCATTTCTTTTTTCATAATTGCAGGATATTTTTGCCACATTTCATGGAGAACATGCTCTGTTTCCCAGGGGGTATCGTTCCAACATAATTCCAACAAAGAAATTATTTTTTCAGGATCTTTGTTAAATTTCAGGTTGTAATAAAAAATTACCGCAGCTCTAACGCCATATACTTTGTGACCTAAAAAACTGAGAATAAGCTGATCCATTAGTTCTTTATTTTGATAATTAACTAGCTTTTTTCCCACAAATTCTCTGATAAAATAATTTGGTGTAGTAAGCATTTTTATGATGATGTCTTTTGCTTTTTCTGTTTGTCCTTCATCCAATAAATGAAAAATTTTAGACATTTTTTCATCATAAACCTTAATGTCACGAAAGTCTAAACGACCTAAATCTTTGTTCATATTTTAATCCTTTTGATTTGGTTATTTTTATTTGTAATTATTTTCACACTTCTTAATCAATAGATTATTAGTCAAAAAAATAAATTTCTGATTAGAATAGAAATTTTCTTAAATTTTTTCTTTAAAGTGTGATATTTGTAACTATTTATATATTTTGTCTGTCTCTGATTCTTTTCCAGAAACATTAAAAATCATCGTCTGGGAGACATTTTAAAAATGGTAGGAATAAAGGCAAGCATTTTATTTTAAAAATATCTCAATATCATAAAAACTGAAGCTAATAACAGATTTATTAAGGTAATAACTGCCCCATATTTAGTGAATGTCCAAAAACTGATAGGATAATTACTCTTTTTACATATACCAGCAGAAATTATATTTGCAGAAGCTCCTATCAGTGTTCCATTTCCTCCCAAACATGAACCTAAAGATAATGCCCACCATAATGGCAAAGCTTGTTCTACACCGATGCTTTGCGAAACATCTCTGATCATTGGTATCATTGCAGCCACAAAGGGGATATTGTCAAGAAAAGCTGAAGCAATTCCTGATGACCAGATGATAAAAATGGTGGTTAACTCCATATTGCCTTTAGATACATCCAAGATTTTTTCTGAGAAAAAATGGATAATTCCTATTTCTTCCAAAGCCCCGACCATGATAAATAAGCCGATAAAAAAAAGAATTGAACTCCAGTCTATTTCATTGCTGAGGAAATTCTCCATATTAATTTTTCTTGCTCTCAATAACAATAAAACTGCTGCTACAAGAGCTATAGTGGCAGCATGTAATTGTAAAACCTCTTGAAGTATCAAAAGTGTCAAAAATATACCAAAAACCACTATAGAGTAAATAAGAAGACTTTTATCGCGAATAAGCTCTTTTTCTTTAAATTCCATTATTCTAGCTCTTCTTTCGTTGGTAACTTTTAATTGTTTACCAAAAAAGAGATTTACGATAAAGGCACAAACAACCATTGTTATTGCTATAAATACACCAAGATTTTTCAAAAAATCTAAAAAACTTAAACCAGCAGCGCTACCTATCATTAAGTTTGGAGGGTCTCCAATCAATGTTGCAGCTCCACCGATATTCGATGCCAATGCCTGAGTGATAACAAAAGGTATGGGTGATATACCTAATTCCACAGCTATCAGTATAGAAATAGGTGCTATTACAATCACAGTCGTGACATTGTCAAGAAATGCTGAAAATACTCCAGTGATTATAAAGAGCATGATAATTATCTTCTTTGGATTTCCGCGAGCTTTCTTTGCTAAAAAAATAGCTATGAATTCAAATAGACCTGTATTTTTGATGACCCCCATCATAATCATCATACCTATCAAGAGAAAAATCACATTCCAGTCTATATAGGTTGAAAATGCCTGATTCTGCGAGACATATCCAAGAAATATGAAAAGAACAGCTCCGGAAAGGGCTACTGCCACTTTATTTATTTTTTCAGAAGCTATAAATACATAACATCCAATAAAGATAGCCAGCCCAAAAAACATTTTTTCAGTCATTGTTACCCTCTTGGGCTAGTCTCATAATATCACTGTAATTTATATAAATAATAATCAGTTACCCCTTAATAACTTTTCTGAATATATCCATAAAACTGATAATTCCAACTAATTTTCCATTCTCCATCACAGGTAAATCTCTTCTATTGTTCTTATTCATTAAAAAGGCAGCTTCGAATATAGTTGAATCAGGCTTTATTGCTATTTCTATTGGTTTCATCACATCTTTTACTTTAAAATTATCTTCATCTTTAATCAATCTTTCAAAAGGATCAAGAGTTTTTAAAAAATTTAAATTTCCTATAAACTGTGTGTAAGCAGGAAAAGCTGACATTACATAATCTCGAATAGTTACCTCACCGATCAGGTTACCAGCTGCATCATTAACGAGGAAATATCCAAAATTGTGTTCATAAAAGAGCTGGCTTAGTTCCTTTAATGATGTTTCATCAGTAACAGCATAAGTCTTAGTATTCATTATATCACTCACATTAATAGCATTTTTTACAGCTAAATCACATTCTTTCAAGGTTTTTCTAAAACTATAAGGAGTTTTTGATTTCATCAATTTTTCAAAAAATACCTGATCTTTTGACATCTTGATAATCGATTGCAAAATTTTCATATAAAGGGCATTATCACTCTTACAAGTAAATACCATGAAAAATATTTTGATTGTTCCATATTGTGTTTCAATAGGCTTTTTCGGTTTTAATACAGATATCGTTGTATCTTTAAAATCATCAAGATGAAGATGAGGGATTGCGACCCCCGAAGGTAATAGAACACCTTCATCAAGTTTTCTATTCATAAGTCTACTAACAAGATCATCCACACTGACATTCGATGGATATTTCTTGTTCTTCTGATTGACAATAAAAGTAAATATTTCTTTTAAATCATTCAATGTTGAATTTAAGAAAACTAAACTTAAATCAACTAAACTCGATAAATGCATAGCACCCATGACAGCCTCTTTTAAAATTTTTTATTTAATAAATCTGAGATTTTAAATCGGATTTCAATAAGCTAAATTGACGGGGGAAGCTAAGTTAAGCTTCCCCCTTGCAACCTCATTAATATGAGTTGGGGGCAATTAAAATCAATCAATAGAAAGCGCTTCTTCCATTTTTTTACCTATTTCGTCCAATCTCTGAAGATGCTCTATAGTAAAATCTTCTTCAGGCACATTTGACATTCTTAATTGCCAATTGGTGACTCTCGTGTCGATTGACTCAATTAAAGCCATAGCATCCATATCACCAGCCATGATTCTTAGCATTGTAGAAATATATTCATCCATAATTTCTTCATACTCATTAATCATAGCTTCAACATCATAAGTGCCTGATGCTTCTGGACTTGCAGCAGATACTGCGTTTTGAGCTGGTTCGGGATTTTTATTACCGCAAGCTACAATAGTAATTGCGAATAATAAGACTAAAATGAAAATCCCTATTAGTTTGATCTTGTTAATCATTGATTCCTCCTTTCTAATATTTATCTAAATCTTTATAGAGTTAGGCTTAAAAAAGATATTTTTTTTACCCATTCCCATAAAAAAAACCGATAAAACGACAATAAATAAATCGAATACATTTTGTCAAATGAATTTTTAAAATCAAAATTTAAAATTTTGAATAGTTAAATGTTTTTTGTAACAAATATAAGTACTTATAGTTAAACATTTATAATATTATCATGTTATGACAATTAAAAAATATTTTTAAAGGAGACACAATATTGAAGATTAATATTATTGAAACGCAAAATGACATAATATCATTTTTATCTGAAAGAGCTGAAAAACAATATACAACAACTCAGATAACTGGATATTTAGGTTTAAAAAAAGAGAATAGAAATGATATACAGCTTGTATTAAATCAATTAGTCCTAAGTGGACTAGTCGAAAAAAAATCAAAGCGATACTCTATAGTCGACAAACAAATAACTTCATTAACAAAACCAAAGAAAAATATTATCAAAAATAAAGATACTTTCGTAGGAAAGCCTAATAACAATAACAAGACAAAAATAGGTAAATTTGATGCAACTTCACTAGCAAAAAATCTCTCATATTCTTTTGTCAATTTTGAAGATGGTAACGATGTCTATGTATCTGCTGAGGATACTTTAAATGCTTATCATGGTGACATGGTAGAAGTTGAAATAACTAGTTTCCGAGACCATAAAAGATACGGTTACATAAAGAGAGTTGTTACAAGAAATAAAGAAAAATTCATTGGAATCATAGAAATTGTCCGAAATAAGAAATATTTTCGTTCTGACAATTTGAAAATACATACATTATTTGAAGTATATGACAAAAATCCCACTAGCATTATTGATGGATTATGGGACAATTTTACTTGTCCTAAAGTCTCTGTTAAAATAGTTAATTGGGGTCTCAGGCAAAAGCATAAACTCCCTTTATGCACAATAGAAGAAATATTGGGGGAATCAGGAAATCCTGAAGTAGAAATTCTCTCAGTGATAAAGGAATTTGACCTGCCTCTCGAATTTCCACCCCAAGTAGTTCATGAAGCAAATCTATTTAATGAAGATTTATCAGAGATAGAAATAACACGCAGAAAAGATTTTAGGAGTCTGTATACAATAACTATTGACCCATTTTCAGCCAAAGATTTTGATGATGCTATATCAATAGAGGTGAATAATAATGGAGATTTTCATCTTTATGTCCATATAGCAGATGTTGCGCATTATATCAAACTTGGAAGTGCCTTATTTAATGAAGCAAAAGCAAGGGGTAATAGTTATTATTTTCCTAAAAAAGTGATTCCAATGTTACCTGAAAGACTTTCCAACAAATTGTGCAGTCTGCGACCCGCAGAGAATAAATATACTATCACAGTAATGAGTGTATTTGATAAAGAAGGTTCTCTCAAAAAACAAAGTATTTTTGAGTCAGTCATCAGATCTGATGTTAGGTTAGCGTATGAAGAGGTCGATGAATATTTCGAAGGTAAAAATACTGATATATCCTTGCAGCTTTCAAAAACACTTGATATTATGAGAATGTTATCACAATATCTTTCAAACGAAAAAACTCAAAGAGGTTATTTAAGATTTGATTTACCAGAGATAGAATTAGTCTATGATGATGATGGATATGTTCAAGATATAGTTAGAACCCAAAATACTGAATCGCATACATTGATAGAGAACTTTATGTTAGTGGCGAACGAATATGTAGCAAAATTCTTAACAGAAAAGGCAAATACAACTCTCTATAGGATTCACGAAGAACCTGAGGAAAAGGATTTAAATCATATAACAGATATCCTTAGAGCTCACGAAATATATTTCCATAAAGAAAAAGATTTAAATAAGACTTGGCAGAATGTTCTAGGCTGCTTACCCGATGAAAAATATCATAAAGTATTTGATAGATTAATTTTGCGATCAATGAAAAAAGCAAAATATTCAATCAATCATAACCAACATTTTGGTCTTGGACTACAGACCTATACACATTTTACATCACCTATCAGAAGGCTTTGTGATTTGGTAGTTCATATACAACTTAAGGAATGTTATTTTAAGCATATTAGCTCAATTAATGACCATCCTCTAAATGAAGAAATGCCAAGTCATAATACTATTTCACTCACTCCTGAATCTCTTTTTGATTATGCAGGAATAGCCTCTGAAAAAGAAATAATAGCAGATGAAGCTGAAAGGCTGATGGATTCGAAAATAATTACATCGTATATGAAAAACTTTATAGGTAAAACTTATAAAGCCATAATAAATGGGATAAGCCAAAATAATATTTTTATTGAGCTTAATGATGTCCCTGTGCGTGGAGTGATAAAATTAAATCAATTGAACGATGACTATTATACTTACGATGATAAAAAATTTCAAATCAGAGGTAAAAGAAGAGGTCGAGTTTTCAAGCTCTGTGATGAATTAAATGTTATTTTAGTAGGAGTAGCTGATGATTTAGTATTTGATGTCTTAGATAAAAAAAAGAAAACAACCCCAAAAAGAGATAAAAACACAGAAAGAAAAAAAGAAAATTGGGGAGATCCTACTGAGAGGAAAAAACTTATCAATGAAAGGAAAAAAAAGAAAAACAAAGGTTGGAGATAGAAATGACCGAAATACAGAAACTTTACAGATTGATACCTCAATCAATTTGTAAAGAAGGATGCGCTGATTGTTGTAAAGATATAATACAAGTAGCACCAGAAGAAAACGACAGGATGGGTGGTTATCAATGGTCTGGAGGGTGTATTTTTTTAAAAGATAATCAATGTTCTGTCCATGATCGGAGAGCTTTTATATGTAGATTATTCGGAACAAGTGAAATTATGAAATGTTCAAACTGTATACCAGAAAGATATTTATCTGAAACAGAAACTAAAGATATCATCAATAATTATGTCATGATTAAAAAACAACAGGAGTCTTTAGAATGACAAAACTCACTGAATATAATAGTTATTTTTATTGTGTCTTAGCTATATTTATTTTTTCCACAAATGAATTGGTAGGAAAATTTATTGATACATCAATTACACCTATTGCTATAACAAGTTATAGATTTTTTATTGGAAGTTTTTTTTTAGCTCTTTTTATACTAAGAAATAAAAAAAAGTATGTCCCCAATGTATCTATAAAATATATATTCATTATTTCAATTATAGGCATTCTAAATGTATGTGTCAGTATGTATACACTTCAGTTGGGTATATATTATGGACAAGCAGCTTTTTCTGCCATCATAGTTAGTTCAAATCCAATTTTCGTTAGTATTTTTGCAATATTTATACTCAAAGAAAAACTAACTATAAAAACTGTTGTTTGTCTAGTATCTGGACTTTTAGGACTATCTTTAGTAATATTTGGACAATTCTCAAATACAGGAAACTCTATCAATATTGTTCTCGGCATCTTGTTTTCAATTATTGCTTCTATCACTTTTGCTTTGTATACTGTGCTTTCAAAAAAACAAATTAAAAAGACCAACAGTATATTTTTTAATGCAGTCTCCTTTTTTGCTGGTGCTTTAGTTATGATGTTTGTTGGATTGCTCAGTCGACAGGATATGTCTTTTACCTTTAACAGAAATGTTATCTTAGGAATGCTGTATCTTGGTATATTTGTGACTGGTATAGCCTATATAGCTTATTTTGAGGGTTTGAAAAATGTTAAAGCAAGCATAGGAACATCCTTTTTCTTACTGAAACCAGTCTTTGCTTCAGTATTAGCATATTTTCTCTTAAAAGAGAGCTTGACTTTTTTGCAAATAATAGGTGTTTTAATAGTTATAATTTCTGTATTTTTACAATCGTATTTAAAAGAGGTCAGACTAAAAAGGCAAAATATAAAAATTAGTAAAATTTAATTTTTTATTTTAGTTATTTACTTGGGTTTATGTCATTTTCTTATTAATGCTTCATCCAATATCATCCTCACTCCCACGACGGGAGTTATTTCATTGTTGAGTATTTTATCGATAATATGTTGCAAATTATCCTTAACAGTATCTTTTTTATAAAAATTGTTTAAAATAGCCTCATTGAGCATACTTTCGAACCATTTTTGAGTTTGTAGTATTCTTCTGTCAGCAAAGAGTTTTTTCTTTTTAGTGTAGCTAATATAGTCATTTATGACTTGCCAAATATCATCAATCCCTTTATTTTCTATAGCGCTACAAGTAAAAGCTTTAGTTTTCCAACCCGGAGTAGCATCAGCAAGGTAATGCAGCGCATTATTGTATTGTGATTTAGCAGATTCAGCAGAAATAATATTGTCTCCATCAGCTTTGTTTATCAAAATCGCATCAGCTAGTTCAATCACACCTTTTTTTATACCTTGCAATTCATCTCCTGCACCCGCGATCAAAATTAATAAGAAAAAATCAACCATTGACCTAACAGTAACTTCACTTTGCCCAACCCCAACAGTTTCAATGATGATTACATCAAATCCAGCAGCTTCGCATAAAAGCATCGTTTCTCTTGTTTTTCTAGCCACTCCACCAAGATTCCCGGAGGATGGCGAAGGTCTGATAAAAGCATCATCATTTTTTGCTAATATTTCCATTCTTGTTTTATCGCCTAAGATACTTCCTTTTGAGATGGTGCTTGATGGATCTATAGCGAGAATAGCAGGAGTTTTTTTATTTTGAATAAGATAAAGACCTAAAGTTTCAATAAAAGTGCTTTTTCCTGCTCCAGGGACACCAGTTATCCCAATTCTGATTGATTTTCCAGTATAGGGTAGGATTTCTTTAATCAGTTCTTGTGCAATATCAAAATGCTTATCAGCATTGCTTTCAATCAGAGTGATAGCTCTGGCAAGTATAGTTTTGTCTTTTGATAAAATACCTTCTTTATAATCATTGAGTGCGAGATTTTTTTTTGGAGTAATTAAATGATTGTCTTTTTTTAAACTAATTTCTTTGTCATCTCTTTGTTTTTTATTATTTTTTGGATAATCATTTTGAACAGCTGGCAATACATGAGTAGCAAACTCAGAACCTGCATTTTCTGGAGTCCATTCAGGTTTTTTAATTTTCTCATTCATAAAAGCTCCAATGCTATATTGATATTTTTCAAAAATTTCAACCCCTCAATAACACCTAAAGTATATTTATTTTCAGAAATATAAACAAGATTTTCTATAAAATGAAATCTATTGAGTGGCAATACAAGTTTATTTTTCTTTCTTAGATGCTCTATCAAACTTTTTGAGCAATTACTAGGTAAGATCGAATAATTTGAGTATTCAGCTATTTCTCTGTCGTTGTATGAATCAACAAAGGAAATAATAGAAATAGGTGATTGGAAATTTATTTGATTATTTAAATACTCAGCAATAGATTTTAAAGCTATCCACTTAGACACATCATTAGGGATGATGTCTAAAGCCACATTGGACCAAGTAAGAAAAAATAAATCTCCAAATTTATGTTGATTTAAATCATTTTGAATGATGTCATAAAACTTCAAAGGGTCCTCTCCCCCATTTTCATCACAAGTAAAGATGCTTATCGAGGCTTTTCTATTCCCAAAATATTTTATAAAAGAATACTTTTTTTCTTGAAAATAAGCAAGCAATTCATTACAAATCTTAATCCAATCATGACTACAATGTTTATTTGAAGACTCCATATCATCTAGGTAAATAGAAAGCAGTGTATTGTCTTTATCAAATTTATATTTTGGCATAAGTATATAACTCCCTGTCTCTAACACAAAGCCAGACATCATATCAATCAATTCTTTTGGTAGATGTTTTTCCACGAAAGAATAGTCATTTCCTGTAATAATAAAGAAATCTGCGATAGAATTCAAATCATTCAAGAGACTTAAAATTTCTTGTAGATGCTCATTACTTATGTTCCAATTTAAGTCTAATAAAGTGCCATGTAAATCAAAGGCAATAATATATTTTTTCATATCCTGACACAATTTTTAAAATACTGATTTCTGTCAATCGAAAAAATCCTTGACAAATAGCGTAGTTTTATTTTTTTTGTAATATAGTCGTGAAATTTTATAAAAAATGCAGTTGGAGAGTTACATGAACAAATTATCAATTACCTCAGAGATAGGTAAATTGGAAAAAGTGATTATTCACAAACCGGGATATGAAATCGAGCTAATGACGCCAGACACAGCGCATGAGCTATTATTTGATGATATTTTGGATTTAAGCACCGCAGTTAGTGAGCACAAGGCTTTTGTGGAAATATTGAAAAAACACTCAAATGTATATGAAGTAAAAGATTTATTGAGAGATATAGTAAATAATGAAAACCAAAAAGCTGAGTTATTAAAAGACCTGATAAACGAGACTAAAGCACCAATAAATTTACTTGATGCTTTGCTGTCCTATCCCAATGAAGAGCTTGTTAAATCTCTATTTGAAGGTATATTTGAAGATGAAAAGAACATAACATTTGGTACAACAATTAATCCAAAGTTTTCATTTCCTCCACTACCAAATTTTTTCTTTACTCGCGACACGGCAATAGTGATAAACAATCATGTTCTTTCAGGCTCAATGGCTAATCATATAAGAACCTCTGAAGCAACAATTATGAGACATATATTTAGAAACCATCCTGATTTAAATTCGGATGGATTTTATTTTGAAGAATTTAATGAGCTTCATGAAAACTCAAAATTTGAAGGTGGTGATATACTGGTTCTTAGAAGCGATATACTCGCTATAGGACTATCTGAAAGAACGACAATGGATGCCGTAGAACAGCTAATAGAAAAACTAAAAGAAAAAGACATAGTGAAACACATATTCACTGTAAATCTTCCTAAACAAAGAGCTATGATCCATCTTGACATGGTTTTTACTATGCTTGATCACAACTATGCTTGTATCTATGAACCTGCAATTTTAGGAGAACAGAATCTAGGTGTAAAACATATAGACATCAGTAATAAAATCAATAAAATAGAAACAGTTCCCAATCTCATAGCTGGACTTAAAACTATTGGGCTTGATATCGAACCCATTCGTTGTGGTGGAAATAATAGAATAAATCAGGACAGAGAGCAATGGATGTGTGGAGCCAATTTTTTATCTCTAGCACCGGGTAAAATAATTGGTTATGCAAGAAGTGTAAATACATTTGAAGAAATTGAAAAAATTGCAAAGATACCCAGAATAGAAGCCGCAGATATCCTCAGTGGAAAAGTCGACTTAAATGATTATGATCGTTATGCTATAGCTTTTAAAGGAGCTGAACTATCCAGAGGTGGCGGTGGCGCAAGATGTATGACATTACCAGTTTTGAGAAAGCAACCAGAGTAAAATAGATTATTAGATATGATCCAAATATTCGGTACAAAAAAATGTAAAGAGACTCAAAAAGCCTTGAGGTTTTTAAAAGAAAGAAGAATTGATTTTCATTTTATAGATTTAAGTATAAAAGGTTTGAGTAAAGGCGAATTGAACAATGTTCTACAATTTTATACGATAGATGAAATAATTGATAGTCTGTCAAAAGAATATATAACAAAAAACTTTAAATATATCATCCATGATAAAATACAAACTGTTTTAGACTATCCATTAATATTGAAATCACCTATTATTAGACACAATAAAAAGGTTTTACTAGGAGTTGATGGAATAGATAGATTTGTGACAAAGGATTAGATTTTACATGGTTTCCTCGTTTATAACTTCAAAATCCCCCCCCCTAATAATTAATGTCTTGCAAACGGCAGATCGTAATTCTGCGTGCAAGCTCTTGTGAACCATCACCGAAGCAATCTCTCAAACAGTAATATCCTACTTCAACAACACCATCCGTTTAACAATACTCTGGCTTTCTGTCTGTATTCGATAAAAATACAATCCAGATCCTACTGCTCTTCCGTTACCATCGAAACCATTCCAGACAACGCTATGATGACCACGATTTAGGTTGTCATTCAATAATACAAGGACTCTCTGCCCTCTGACATTGAATACATCTATCTGAACATTACTAGGCTCTGGTAACGAAAAATTTATTGTTGTTTCTGGATTGAAAGGATTGGGAAAATTCGTGGATGTAAATTCGTAAATCTCTTCAGCAATCTCTCTATTTTCTTCCTTTGGAAAAGATTGGATTTCTGTTACTATTTCATGATATATTTTTTCGAATTCTTCGCGCGTTCTTGGTTTTCTGAGCGATATTTCGGGAAGCTCGTTAGCACCTTGGGATACTAGTTGAAAATAGCTATAGGCTTGATTTAATTCTGCTAGTAGTTCTTTTTCTCGACTCGGCGGTTTATTTAATATTTCATGAAACAGATATATTGAATCATGAAAATCATTGTTAAACAATCTTGTCATAGCCCTTGTTTCTAAAGCTACAGCTAATAATTTTTCATGCCTTATCTCTCTTTCTAAAAATAAAATTATTTCTTCTACGCTACCACCAAGTTCTTGATGTAATGCTGGCAAATAGGTCACAGCCTGTTTTGCATAATATGATTCTGGGTATTCAAGCACGATGATCTTTATTAAATCAAATGCTTCTTGATATTTATTTTCTATCATTAATTCAATTGCTGTCAAAAACAGGTCATTTTCACCGCCACGAATAGGATGATTTATCTGGAAACTATCGATACAAGGGAAAAACTTCTCCGGCATGTTTACATTTACTCGTAGAAATAATAGATCGATGGGAGGGTTTATAGGTGTTTGATTAACGAGCCGTTGAGGTCCATAAGCATATAGAAAATAATCAGTGATAATATCTGGAGCTGGGTATTCATCACTAACGAGAGGACTTCCTGCTTGTATTTGAAAAATAGGAAAATAGTCTTTATTAGCATATACATCAGCTCTATTATTGTTATGAATATGCGTATCTCCGCGAATGATACTATTCAATGACCCCGTGATATTGATACCATCACGACCATTATTCCTTACTTCAGAGTGAATCATCAGAATGCGACTTTCATACACATTGATGCCATCTATTGCATTATTATGAATATTTGAATTTAAGATTATGTTGTTATTATTTGGCGAATAACGAATATTTAAACCAGATGAATATGCTGTGTCCTTGATCAGCATATTTTGTGCAGCAAACAAATTTTGCGACTCTAAATAGATACCCCTTGCATTTTCGATATATTCAAATGTCCCTAAGAGCCGTAAAACTGAATTATTCGTCGAATATAGATTATCAATACCTTGTATTTTGCTATCTCGAAAGGTTAGATCTGAATTAAACAAGCCTATATATCTTATACCGCTTATATTGCCTCGTAAAGTCCGTTCGCCAGTGTTCACGGGGGTAAATGTGTTATGAGTATCAATAAAGAATATACCATCCCATATTTCACCAGAACCAGAGCTTATTTCTACTTCGTGCTGGAAATTTATTCGACTACTGGATATCTCTATTCGATCACCAAAATTGTTTCCAGGCGCAGGACCACCTACATTATAAGGGTCACCCCAGACACCGGCAGTATTACCGATAATTTTACTATCAAACTGGCTTTCAAACAAACTGTCGCTTTGAAATCTTGCTATTGATTTATCACTTAGCTCCAATGTGCTTCCACTTAAAAGAAAATCGCCAGATTGAACACTTAACCACGCTCGATCTACTAAATTGATTTTACTATCATCATATAGATTTAATTTTGACCTTGATAAAACAATAAACCTAGCTCGATTGCTGACATTTATTGTGCTATTATACACATTTAACACGCTATTGTTTAGCAAGGCAAAATTACTAACTGGATATGTGAAATCTATACTACCATTTTCTATACTAAGAGTGCTCGAATTCATCCTGAAACTACCTCTTTCTGAGATTATGACATTCCTGATTCGGTTTTCTGGAAAATTGCTGGAGGTGATGATGACTTCGGAGCCAGTGCCAGATATATCAAAAGATGGGTTGCTTATGGGGATACCGATGATGGTTAATTTGGCTCCGTTGCGAACAACAAAATGTTTGTTCAATAAATCAATAGGATTAGTTATAATGGTATCTGATATTATTTCTGTGGTAATCACACTCAAGACAGCATTATAGGCATCGACTCTTCCTGTTCCTAATAATCCTGTGTGATGATTTAATGGAACAGCACTTGTGAGTAAATGATGACGCAATTCATCTACAGTCATCTCTGGTTTCATAGACTTTATCAATGCAGCAACTCCTGCTACTATAGGTGATGACATAGATGTCCCGTTACCCCAAACATAATCATAATTTTCTGTACTATTAAAAAATGTAGAATATATTACACTCCCAGGAGCAGAAATATTTATATTTGAACCATAATTTGAACCTGAATAAAATCCCCAAAGAGATCTTTGATCTTGTTGATCTACAGCTGCTACAGCAATAGCATCTTCAGTACAAGCTGGAAAAATAGGTCCATTTGTAATATTTTTATTACTATTTCCTACTGCCGCTACTACAAGTGATCCTTGTGCTTTGGCATAAGAAACGACAACATTACTTTCATTTCCTTGACCAATTCCACCCCATGAGCAATTAATGATGTGAACACCTGTATCTGCCATATAAGTAATCCCTTTTAATCCATCATTAATAGATGTTGCTGGGTCATTAAATGGTGTATGTTTTGTTGCTATTATCCTTGTATTGAATGCTATTCCAGCCAATCCTACATTATTATTGCCTACAGCGGCTGAAGCACCTGCTACCATTGTCCCATGAGCTTGCCCCAAACCGGCTTGATAGGGATTGTTACTTTCACCACCAGTTGATGTAAACTGAAAATCCCAACCCATAACATCATCGACTTTTCCGTTACCATCATTGTCTATTCCGTCACCACCATTGATGCTCCCTATATCCCAATTGATAGTGATGCCTGGTAATTCTGCCTCATTTATCCACATACTATCTTTCAAATCTGGATGGTTCCATTTTATGCCTGTATCCACTATACCTATGATAATTTCAGGAGATCCTTTCACTATGTCCCATGCATAAAAAACTCGCAGTTTATCCAGATACCATTGATGTATAATACCTGGGTCATTCGGAACATAGGCTGTTCTGTATATTGGTTCAAGCTCTGCAAACAATACATTACTGTTCAAAATTAAGTTACTTACTATCTCATTTGTTCTGTTATGTTGACTTGTTTCGAGTCGAAAAATGTTCATAGGATATTGACCATTAAGATTCCATTCTTGATCTTTTACCCAATATTTTCGTTCAAGATTAGTGATTTGATATTCAAACGCCAGTTCATTAAACCATTCAAAAGGAGTTTGAACTACACCATCTACTATATTGATATTTATTTCTCCTCTCGAATTTCCTACCAAATCTAAACTAAAACAGACTGTTATTCTACCAGCCCAAAAATCGTTAAGTTCTTCACCTTGAACTCCAATGGTAGATAAAATTAATATCAAAAGACAAAATATAAACTTAATCTTTCTCATTTATCACCCTCCTCACTAAAATCATTTTTTTCTATATATTTCACTTGCTTCTCTAAGTATACATAAGGAAAAATAATATGTGTAAAATTAAATGAAACTCTATTTACATTAGAATCAACCAATAATAACTCCCTAAGTGTAAAATCATCAACTAATAACCGATTAAAATAAAATGATATGAGATGTGTTGGTACATGGCTATATCTTATTATTGGTTCATATTTCATATATAGGTGAATAAACTCATCTAACTCCCTACCTTGAAGAAAATCATTCAAGGTAACTAATAACTCTCCAATTATAACAATGTTAGCATATTTAACATCAGAGAGATTACAAATTTCCATATATTTGTCTATAAGTAGATCTATATGACAATTGAATAAAAACAAAATTTCGTTAGAAGGCTCATGGATTGCTCTAATCTCCAACTCGAGATCTTGAAACCAAAACATAAATTTAATTAAAAAGTTTTCATTAACAGAGTCATGGAGTTTTAATAACAATCCATAAATCAGATCGGTTTGAAAAGGTGTCTGTACTGCATTAATCACTCTAATATCATTTTTCAGTATTTCAATAAATTCATGAATACCTATCTTTGAGAGATTGAAAGAAAAATGAAATTCGTTTTTTTGTTCGTCTAAGAATTCTATTTTCGATAAATCATATATCTTGTAAGAAAACACGAAAGAATCAAAATCTTCATCTCTGATTTCATCTTTTAGTCTTATTATAAGTTCACCTTTCGCCCAATCACCATCAGCATGCTGGTTTGTCGGATTGCTTATACAGCTCATAGCTACCATCAAAACAACAATCACAAGAGTTATCACTGCGATAGTCTTTGTTTTACTAATTTTTAGTGTCCTAAACATTTTCTTTTCCTCCATTATATCCACTTATGGGATAAATTATTTACTTTTGCGACATTTTATTTTACACCTTGTTCATGTCAACAAGTTTTTAATTTTCAAATAGGAATTTTATTTTTTACTTAATATACTCGTTCTTTATTCCGCTTTGACCGCAGTCCGAAAAGTGTATCAATAAAATTTTACCTTACATAAGCCTCTTAGGTATGTGAAGCTCGGTAGAAAATGATGTATAAACACAAAACCGCATCCCGTAGGGATACAACCAAGCTATTGGCACGTTTTGTAGCATCCCTGAAAAATGCAACATGGTGTTTATATTTCTTTCTACGGAGCTAAAATCTCTACGCAAACGACTTCTCGTCCTTTATTCTATTATGAAATTTCTGTCTTTGCGATGTCTCTTCTTGCTATACATTGTCGGTCCGAGCGTAGCGAGGAATCTTCTCCGTGTCACTACCCCCCATCCCGTCGTTGCGAGGTCACTTCTTGCTATCCTCACGAAGCAATCTCCGTGTCACTACCCCTCATCCCGTCGTTGCGAGGTCACTTCTTGCTATCCTCACGAAGCAATCTCCGTGTCACTACCCCCCATCCCGTCGTTGCGAGGTCACTTCTTGCTATCCTCACGAAGCAATCTCCGTGTCACTACCCCCCATCCAGTCGTTGCGATGTCTCTTATTATTATCCTCAAGAAGCAATCCCCTTATAAACAAAGTAGCAATACAAAAAAATAACATAGCTTTTTCATTATTTACCGCCTTCGTCTAATGTTTGAAGAAATTCGTTGAATACAGCCAAGTAGACTTTATTATCTTTGTTGAATATATCTAGCAGTTTGAATTCGTCTATTTGATTGTAATCAAAAAAGGCTAACATAAAAGGTCTCGGCATAGGATCGTTCTCTATCATAAATCTAATATCGACACCATGTTTTTTATAAAAGATCGTTACTTCATCTATAAAATGTTTTTCTATTAGAACCAGCAATACCCCAGACATCCAATATCGCCATGGTCCATTGAACTCAGCTCTCCAAACTAATGGATGTTTTCTTACCATATCGAGAATTTCATATTCATTTATCAAGTCTGGATTGAACGAAAAGCGAAAATGATTTGTCGTTTCAGCATGAGATATTATTCTGAATTCATAATCAGAAAACAATCTTAGAAATTCATTTAGCTCATCTGAGCTGTGACGATTAAACCCTGCCAATAGCTCACCCCGTATCCAGCCGGGTAATAAATGAGAATCTTCTATACTATCAACCCTTGGGTCTCTTTGAAGCATTTCATCAAGTTCTGTTCCATCTTTCTGATTATAGTTGAATGCAAATTCATACCAGTTTTCATTTAAATCATTTGCGATAAATCGAAATTCAAAATCTGAATAGGATAAAAGTAAATCATCAAGGTTTTCTCCTTGATTCAATATGAATCCAATCTCTCCAATCACGAGATTTCCCGTCACGGGATTAGGATTTTTTGGTAAACTGAAAGGATTACTTTCAGTACAACTCATAGCTGCCATCAAAACAACAATCACAAGAGCTATCACTGCGATTGTCTTTGTTTTACTAATTTTTAGAGTCCAAAACAATTTTTGTCCTCCATTATGTCCACATATTTGAATAATTTTCTTATTTTTACGACATTCTATTTTACACCTTGTTCATGTCAACAACTTTTAATATTAAAAATGGAAAATGGAGAATGTCAATTCAATAATCAAAATCCAAAAAAAATCTGTGAAAATCAGCGTAATCTGCGTCTTCATGATATTTGTAATTTGTAATTTGTAATTTAAAATTATTATCCTCCTGCTTGATAATTAGGTGCCTCTTTAGTTATCTGAACATGATGAGGATGACTTTCTTTTAAACCAGCAGATGTAACTTCGATAAATTTCGCTTCTTTTCTTAAACTTTCTATATCAGCAGTTCCGCAATAGCCCATTCCGGATTTTAAACCGCCGAGTAATTGATACAAATACTCTTTTACTGAGCCAATATAAGGCACCATACCTTCGATGCCTTCTGCGACTAATTTATTGTGTTCGACTGTATTTTCTTGAAAATATCTATCACCTGAGCCTTTTTTCATTGCTGCAATTGAACCCATACCGCGATATGCTTTAAAACTTCGACCATTGTAAAGCACAAATTCTCCCGGACTTTCATCTGTGCCAGCTAATAAGCTACCCATCATTACCGTTGAAGCTCCAGCTGCTATTGCTTTAACTATATCACCAGAATATTTAATGCCTCCATCTGCTATAACAGGTATATCGGCTTTATCAGCTATTTCCACCACATCCATGATCGCAGAGAGTTGAGGAACTCCTACTCCTGTAACGATCCGTGTTGTGCAAATTGAACCCGGACCAATACCCACTTTTATACTATTAACACCTGCATTAATAAGGGTTTTTGCGGCTTCAGCGGTGGCAATATTGCCAGCAATGATTTCTATATCATATTTTTTCTTGATATTTTCGATAGCTTGTAATATATTGATATGATGACCATGGGCTGTGTCAATTACAATCAAATCAACTCCATTTACAACAAGCTCAGCTGCTCTTTCTAAATAATCTCCACTAACTCCGATTGCAGCTCCCACTAAAAGTCTTCCTATTTCGTCTGTAGCGGCATTGGGATATGATATTTTTTTTAATATATCTTTTACGGTGATCATACCCACAAGTTCTTCTTTGTTATCTATCAATAAAAGTTTTTCTATTCTATGAGCATGTAAGAGTTTTTTTGCTTCTTCTATTTCAATATCTGGTTTTGCGGTTATTAATTTATCTTTCGGTGTCATCAAATCAGATACTTTTTTTGACAAATTGGTCTCAAATCGCAAATCCCTATTAGTTAATATACCAACTAATTTTTTATCTTTTACAACTGGAAAACCACCAATATTGTAAAATTCTTTTTTTCTGATTGCTTCGGCGATTGTCTCATCTGGACACAAAAAATATGGATTTTTTATAACGCCAGACTCATATCGTTTTACATTTGCAACTTGTTCTGCTTGCTCTGAAATGCTTAGATTTTTGTGAATTATTCCAATTCCACCTTCACGAGCCATTGCTATTGCCATAGATTCCTCTGTTACAGTATCCATAGCTGCTGACAAAATAGGAATATTCAACTTGATTTTTTGAGTAAGATTCGTTTGGATGCTGACATCTGATGGCAATATCTCAGATTTTGAAGGAACAAGAAACAAATCATCAAAAGTATAACCTTTTTTAGTTATTTTACTATACATAAAACCTCCTTTAAAATCTATAACCTATAGAAAATCTGTGTGAATTATCTAATCCAGAATTTTGTTCAAAGGCATAATTCAATAAAAACTGATTGTAACTAATTCCTATCCCTGTTGTAAAATTTTCTATATCGTATCCTGCAAAAAAGCTGACCATTGGGTGTAATATCAATTCTGCTCCAAAATGTGGGTCAAGACTTATCTCGCCTACATTGACTGTAGCAGATCTATTCATGCCTTCAAAATTTACTTCGCCATTTATATAAATATTCAAAGGTTTGTCAATGACTGGCATGAATATATGAAATTGTGTTTCTAAGTCTAAACCAGGGTAAACATACTCAGTTGTTCCATTATCCCAATATATTTGTGTCGGAATAATGTCTCTAACTCTTGCACCAAAGGTAAAATATTGATTTGCTTGTAAATGAGTCCCTATATCTGCTCCAAATCCAAACGCTGATGTGCCGGCTAAATCCTTGTAAAAAAGTTTAGGAGTAATTCCCAGAGGAATATTTCCTAATTTTCTCGCAAATCCAAGATATAGGATATATTCTGAATTGTTTACATGTTTATAGGCATATGGTTTGTTATCATCTCCAGGTGGCTCCTCTGGTTTAGGCAATCTAGTCAAAGGCACATCATTTACGCCTATTCTTGCCAAAGTAAAGCCTATCCTGTGGTTTTCTCCAAAAGAACCTGAGATAGTATCATATTTCAATAGTCCGTGAAATTCTTCTGAGTGCATCAATTCAAAGGTTCTGTTTTCCTGTATAAGCAATAGGGAAGAATTCCAATATGCTACTGCTGGAGAACTACTATCTGTTAGACCGGTTCTACCCATAGAAAAATTTCTGACCCCTGCGCCCATTTTAAAAAATTCTCCTGCATACTTGGTCATTTCTGCAAAAAGGTTAATTTGTGTGGTAAATAATAAAATAAATAATAGTAAAAAACCAAGTTTATTCATAAATTACCCACCTCCCGTTTATTTTTTTCAATCCTCCATTGACAAAAGATATTGTCAATGTGGCATCTTTACCTGTTCCGTTGATACTGAGAATTTTTCCCTTACCGTATTCCTCATGTTCTACTGTTTGTCCTATTTTAAAAAACTTCTCACTTTCTAAAACATGTTTAATTGTGTTTTGTTTCAGATTATTTTTCGCTACATCTTCTTTCTTTTTGTCAGTGAATAAATAACTCTTAAATACATTTGTGGTTGCTCTATCTCTGTTACTGCCAAAAGAATAACAATTGGCTATATCTCTACTATTGGAAGACACTACACTATCATAGATATCCTCCAAAAATCTACTTGCTTGTTGATATTGAGGTTTACCAGCGACTCGGCGTGAATAAGCAAGATTCAATTTCACTTCTTTTTTTGCTCGAGTGATTGCTACATAAAGGAGTCTTCTTTCTTCTTCTATTTCATTTTTTTTATCAAAACATAAAATATGAGGAAGTATCCCTTCTTCCAATCCTGCGATATAAACATATTCAAATTCTAAGCCCTTGGCGCAGTGCATGGTCATCAATTTTACAGACCTTTTCTTCCCATCCAACTCATCAACATCGCTTTGGAGGCTCATCTTGTTTAAAAATTCTGTTATTGTCGGGTATCTATCGTTGTCTATAAAAAAATCATTGTCAAATTCTGTTGCCACGGTGATAAATTCTTTGATATTTTCCACTTTATCGGTCTCTTCTTTACTATCCAATGATTTATAATACTCAAACAATTCGCACTCTTTGATTATTAACATAACTATGTCTGGTAATTGTAGCTCTCCTTGCGATTCTTGCTCTGATACTACAGAAATAGTTAAATGACATTTATCTCTTATCCCTTGAATCAACTGATAAAAATTTTGAAATGCTTTTTTCGCACTTGATTTCAGTTCGCTCAAATTTTCAGATAATGACATTGCTTCATATAACGAAACTCCGCTATTCATTGAATAGCGGACAAGGTGGTCAATACTTGTTTTTCCTATTCCGCGAGGTGGAGTATTTATTATTCTTAAACATGCTTCCATATCGTCTGGATTAACTAAAAATCGCAGCCAGGCAAGCATATCTTTGATTTCAGCTCTTTTGAAAAAGCTAAAGCTACCGATAACTTGATACGGTATATTTCGGGTAGCAAAAAATGATTCAAATATGCGTGATTGAAAATTTGTTCGATATAAAACCACTATTTCATTAGGGTCTATACCATTTTTAAGTTTTTGTTGTATATCATCAGCTATAAAGCTCGTTTCATCCATTTCATTGTCTGAGGATATAAGCTCCGGAACATGTTCATATTTAAAATCAGACCATAACTCTTTTTTATGACGATTTTTGTTCTTTATTATCAGTTGGTTCGCAAGATTCAAGATATTTTGTGAAGAACGATAATTGTGTTCTAATTTGATTATTTTTGCTTGATTAAAAATCTCATGAAATGATAAAATATTTTCTATTTTTGCACCTCGCCATCCGTAAATAGCTTGGTCATCATCACCCACAACACAGATATTTTGATGTCCTTCTGATAATAATTGTATAAACTTAAATTGAACATAATTTGTGTCTTGATACTCATCTATCATTATGTATTTAAATTTATGCTGGTATTTTTGTCTTATCTCTGCGTTATTCTGCAAAAGTAAGACAGTATTGACTAGTAAATCATCAAAATCCATTGCATTGTCTCTTTTTAGTAACTCATTGTATTTTGAATAGATTTTATAAAATTGTTCTGTATATTTATTTCTTTCTTTGTGTTCAAAAAAATCATCAGGAAGTATCATATTTGACTTGTAGTTGCTGATTAGATTTAATGATTTTTCAACTGGTAATTCTTTTTTGTCGATTTTTAACACATCATATATTTTTTTTAAGGCAGATAATTGATTTTCTCTATCAAAAATTGTGAAATCTGACTTATATGGTTGAATGTGAACTATCTCATATCGTAATATTCTAACACATACCGAATGAAATGTTCCAACCCATGAGGATTTAGCAAAACTTTCAATGGCTGTAGGCTTGCCAGACATTGCCTCTCTATCTATTGGGATATCGGATGGGTTGATTTCATCCAATAGTATTCCACTAAACAACCCCTCCAATCTATCTCGTAATTCTCCAGCAGCCTTATTGGTAAAAGTCACTACTAAGATATTCCAAGGATTGATTCTCTCATGCAATACAAGCCACGCTACCCTATGGATGACGCTACGAGTCTTTCCACTACCTGCACCAGCAAGAACAAGTAAAGGACCCTCTTTGTGGGTTACTACTTGCTGTTGTTCCATATTTAATTTATTTAGAATTCTTTCAGTTATTAATGCTTTATCGATAATCATATTTATTTTTACTTCCTTTTTTACCATTTCTTTTTTCTTATCATTTTTGTCAACATATATTTACTCAGTATTATCAAAATCTTTTTTCTGAAACAATATACTTTGATTAATGTTTTAATTAAAAGATATTACATGAGGAGATAAAATGGCAAAAAAGTACCTTGCACATACAAAGGATGAAAATGGAAATAAAATCACCTGTGCTGAATGTAAGAAATGCTTACCTGGTGATGAAAATTGCCACTTATTGAAAGATCATTTAGAAAAAACGGCTGAGCTAGCTCGTGAAAAGGCTAGTGTCTTTGGAGCGAGGGATATTGGGTATGTGTTGGGGTTGTGTCATGACTTTGGTAAGTATTCTGAGGACTTTCAGGATAAACTGAGAGGAAAAACTAAACAAGCTAACCATGCTATGAGTGGAGCTGTGATATTTAGCAATAAATATCAAAAAGACAAACTATCAAGACAATTTGCTCTCGCTATTGCTTCACACCACACTGGTCTGATGAATCTTGGTGATGAATACAATATTGACACATATCTCGGCAAACTCCAAACCTCAAAAACCCCAGATCTACCTTTTGAAAAAGAAATATCTCTACCAGAAACATTGTCTCACAATCTACGAAAAATACTAAATCCTAATTTCTCAAAAAATGAACTTGGTTTCCAAGTAGCCACCTACATCCGTATGCTCTTTTCAGTACTGGTTGACTCGGACTTTACTGATACAGAAGAGTTTTGCAGTGGAACAAAAAGAATTGTAGAGCATGACAAAGTCCAAGATTTATATGAAAAACTAGTAACGAAACTCCCTCAAAGCGATGGTTCAGAGCTTAATAACACCAGAGCTAAGATACTAAAAAACTGCTTAGATAAAGCAGAAAATGAACAAGGTCTGTTTACTTTGACAGTGCCTACTGGTGGTGGAAAAACAAAGTCATCGCTTGCTTTCGCATTAAAACACGCTTTAAAGCATGATCTCAGAAGAGTCATTTATGTAGTTCCCTATACAACTATTATTGAACAAAATGCAAAAGTGATAAAAGAAATAGTCGGTGAAAACAATGTCCTAGAGCATCATTCAAACATCCAAAATGAAGATTTAGATGATTTCAAATATCGTTGGGCTACAGAAAATTGGGATGTTCCTATCGTCATCACTACCAATGTCCAATTCTTTGAATCACTATTTTCAAACAAGACAAGACAATTGAGAAAGATTCATAATATCGCTAAGAGTGTCATAATCTTTGACGAAGCTCAAATGCTACCTATAGAATATTTGTCACCTTGTATGTTTATCGTCAGTGAATTGATTTTAAATTATGGATGCTCCGCTGTATTATGTAGTGCAACACAACCAACTCTGCAAAAATATGTTTATAAAGACCTTCAAGCTATCGAAATAGCTGAAAATGTAGAGCAACTTTTCGATGATTTAAAAAGGGTGGATTATATAAATATGGGAAAACAATCAGATGATGAAATCGTTAAAGACATATATGATGGAAATAAATCTGCTCTTGTAGTAGTTAACAGTAGACGACATGCCTATCAATTGTATGAGTTTGCCCGTAAAAAAAGTGTAGAAAATAATGTATTCTATCTTAGCACTCTACTGATACCACTCCATCGCTCTCAAAAAATCAATGAGATAAAAAAAAGACTGCTCGATAAAAAGCCGACTATAGTTATTTCTACACAACTCATCGAAGCAGGAGTTGATATCGATTTCCCTGTCGTCTATCGTAGTCTAGCAGGTATAGACAGTATAATCCAAGCTGGAGGTCGAGCAAATAGAGAGGGGAAAAGGGAAAAGGGTCTGGTGAAAGTATTTGAACCAACTAGTGATATTGGGAAATTACCGACAATGTTAGAATATTTTATTGCTTTTTGTCGTCAAACCATTTATATTTGTAAAGAAAAGACTTTTGATCTCGATGGGATAAAAAAATACTTTGAAATATATTATTCAACAGTAGAACAGGACAATCTACTTGATAAATACAATATATTAAATGAATTTCAAGTTAATAATGGGGGTTTTACTGATTGCAACTTCAAAAATGCTTCTGATAACTTTAAACTTATTGAAGACCATACAAAATCAATAATCATTGAATGTAAGGATTCAAAAGAAATTATAGAAAAACTCAGGAGCGGATACTATCAGAAAACTGATTTGAGGAAACTACAACAATTTACATTAAATATTTATCCGAATGATCTGCAAAAATTAATCAATGACCATGCAGTAGAAAATATCGCTGGTATATACGTGCTGTCCACAGAGAAATATTATAATGATGAAAATGGTCTCGATATTTTTACGGATGAAAATAAAAATGCGGAAAGTCATTATGTGTGATGGGACTAGTTTTCTATAGTTTATGTAGAATTATTATGTTTTATTTTTATTAGATCACTAAAGGAATAATTAGCCCAGAAAATATTCTTGACAAATTTTGTAAATTGAAAATTTTTGATTATAAAGAAAATACAAAAAAAGAGAGGTAGAAATGATTGAAAAACAAGCAGTAATTAGTGAGAATACAAATACAACGCTTGGTTATTTTGTTGAAGATAATAAATCTTCAGCCACAAATGAAGGTAGTACAATGAGAACTTCACTAGATGATGAAGTGATGAAACAAAAACTTTTATGTCTAGAGAGATTAATTGATGAGATTCAATGTAGGTTTTCTGATTGTCAAATATCTGTAGATAGTTTTTTAGAAGAAATGAGGATAGATAACTTGGGATATGAATGATACCTACATATTAGATTCTTGTGCTTTGATAGCTTTGATTTCAAAAGAAAAAGGAGATGATTATGTATCTGAACTCCTTAAAAAAGCAGTTCTAAATAAAGTCTCGATTATCATGCATAAGATTAACCTACTTGAAGTCTATTATCATTTTTACAAAAAACTAGGCAAAACAGAAGCAACAGCAATATTAAATTTTGTTTATTCATTGCCTATTGATATTATCTCTGATATAACAGAAAATACTTTTCTAAAAGCAGGCAGACTAAAATCACTATACAAAATGTCAATAGCAGATACAATAGGAATTGCAGAAAGTATAATCAATAATGGATATTTCGTCACAGCTGATCATCATGAACTAGACAAAATACCAGAAAACGAGAGAATTAAGTTTGCCTGGATAAGATAATGGATACAAAAATATATTTTTTGGAGGACAAATGGGTTATGGAGTAAATGTTCGTGTCTGGGGCGATTATGCCTGCTTCACAAGACCAGAAATGAAAGTCGAGAGGGTGAGTTATGACTTTATCACCCCCTCAGCTGCAAAAGGGATACTTGATTGTATCTATTGGAAGCCTGCAATCAGGTGGGTGATAGATAAAATTCATGTTTTAAAGCCTATTAGATTTACGAATATAAGACGGAATGAGGTGAAGTCCAAGATGTCTCTATCAAAAGTGAAAGGGATTATGAAGAAAGCAAATCATGTCGATGAACAACAACTTTTTTCAATTTCAGAAACTTCAGAGAAAAAAGAGGATGTCTATTCTATTCTCATTACAGATGATAGAACACAGAGAGCAGCTATGGTTTTGCGTGATGTAGAATATGTCATTGAAGCACATTTTGAACTTATAAAAGAAAATTGTGGGACAGAAGATACTGTGGAAAAACATTATAATGTTGCTCTTAGAAGACTCAGAAATGGACAATTTTTTCAAAAACCTTTTCTTGGCACTAGAGAGTTTCCTTGTGATTTTGAAATTATAGAAAATGTTGATTTCATATATCGCATTTCTGACGAATTCAAGGGTAGTAAAGATTATGGATATATGCTACTGAATCTTGATTTCCAGATTGATAAAAAAAAGGATACAATGAAAGTAGAACCACAATTTTTTAAGGCAGTTCTTGTAGATGGGACACTTGACTTAACAAATGTTTCTGAGGTGAAAAAATGATACTTAATGCTTTATGTGAATATTATGATATGCTGGCAAATGACGGGTCTTTTAATATCAGTAAATATGGTTATGAGAAAACCGACTATTATTACACAATAATTATTACTGAAGAGGGAGAATTATTTAACATCATTTCCCATGTCAATGATAGAAAAAAAGATAAACCCAAAAGTGCTATTATGCCGAAAAACATGAAAATATCAGGCATTGCATCATCACCTGTTTGTGATAATTTGACTTATTTACTTGGTGTTATGGGAAAAAAGAAAGACAAAGAGCTTAATGAAAGGAAATTTCTTGCAGCAAAAGATTTACATTTAAATTTATTTAGATCGGGATTATCGAGAGAAGCAAAAGCAATAGTCAAATTCTTTGAAAAATGGGATATAGATAAGGCGTGGGAAAATGAGCATATTCTTTCAGCTGCAGTTGAAACTGGAAATGATGCTTTCAAAGGAAACGGGGTATTTAAGCTAATTGGAGAGACAAAATGCTTTCACGAATGCGAGGAGATAATTAATTTATGGGAAGCAGAGAACAATAAAAAGGATGTATTAAATAACAAAGAATCAGGACAATGTGCAATCATCGGAGACAATTTACCAATCTCAAGGTCACATGGTAAATTAAGTGGGGTTAGAGGTGCCCAATCGACTGGTGCAGCTCTGATTTCATTTAATGAAGAATCTTATGAATCTTACGGTTTTACACAGTCAAATAATTCGAGAGTATCTCTTGAGGCAGAATTTAAGTATACCACTATTTTGCAATACTTATTGGACAATCGAGATTACAAATTGTATCTTGGCGATGATACCACAGTATTTTGGGCTAGTTCACCTAAAAAAGAGTTTTTAGATTTGGCTTTTGGGTTGCTTGATGGTGTTTCGGATGATAATGACGAAAATGAGAATACTGCAAAAGTTGTCAATGAGAATGATAATGAATCCACTCGAAGCCCTGATAAAAAAATTACTAATTTGGTAAAATCAATTCTGAAATCTGGTAGTCAAGGTATCATTACTCAAGACCCTAATTTTGATGTTGATGTTAAATATTTCATACTAGGATTAGCACCTAATGCAGGTAGGATTTCTGTTCGCTATTTTTATCAAAATACATTAACTCAATTTTGTGACAATATTCACAAATATCATCTAGAGACACAAATTTTTAATGCAGATGAAAAATATACAAAAAACTATATCAGATCTCGTGATTTATTATTTTCCACTGTAAGCACAAACTCCTCTGATAAAAAGGTAAACCCTCTTTTAGGTGGTGCTGTAATGAGGGCAATAATCACAGGACAAAAATATCCTCAAATACTTTTTAATCAGCTCCTTTTGCGGATAAAAACAGAGAGGAGCGTAAATCAAGTGCGAGCCTCTGCAATAAAAGCAATTTTAATCAGAAATAAAAATTTTAAGGAGATTAATATGTATCTTAACGAAGAGTCAAAGAATAGTGCATACAATTTGGGAAGAGTGTTTGCCTATCTCGAAATCATTCAAAAGAATGCTGCTGGTGGGAGTCTAAATGCCACTATTAAAGACAAGTATTTTGCTACTGCCTGTGCTAATCCTGCTATCGTCTTTCCTACTTTATTGAAGTTAGCTCAGCACCATTTGGCAAAAATCGAAGGAAATTATCTAAATATTGAGCTTGGTAAATGCCTTGCTTTGATAGAAAATGAAAATTTCCCAAAAACTCAAAGTATGGAGCAACAAGGTAGTTTTATACTTGGGTATTATCAACAAATTCAAAAAATCTATACCAAAAAGGAGAAAGTGAAAGATGGAGAAACAACCGATTAAAAACAGATATGACTTTGTCATCATATTTGATGTAGAAAATGGGAACCCTAATGGAGATCCCGATGCTGGCAATATGCCACGCACAGACCCCGAAACAGGGCACGGTATTGTTACTGATGTTTGTTTGAAGAGAAAAGTTCGGAACTATATTGAACTTATCCATAATGATGCTGAAACCTATAAAATATTTATTAAAGAGGTTTTAAACACAAAAATGAAAGTTGCTTATGATAGATCAGGTATAAAAAGTGAAAAAGGGAAGCAAAAGCCAGATGATATTAGAACTGCACAAGATTTTATGTGTAGAAACTATTACGACATAAGGACATTTGGTGCCGTAATGAGCACAGGTGATCACCCTTGTGGAATAGTTCGAGGTCCTATACAACTAAACTTTGCACAAAGTATTGATCCTGTAGTTCCACAAGATATTACCATTACAAGAATGGCACGTACAGACGAAAAAAGAGCAGAAACCGGTGAAACTGAGATGGGCAAAAAGAATTTCATCCCCTATGCTTTATACAAAGCAGAAGGTTTTATATCAGCAAAGCTTGCCGAGAAGACAGGTTTTTCAGAAGATGATTTAGAGCTATTTTGGGAAGCTATAATCAATATGTTTGAGCATGATAGGTCTGCTGCTCGTGGTAAGATGATAATGCATAAGCTGATTATCTTTAAACATGATTGTGCTCTTGGGAAGACTCATTCTCATAAACTTTTTGAAAAGGTAAAAATAACCAAAAAACTGAATGTAGTTACTCCGAGAAGTATTGGTGATTATGATATCGAAATTGATACAAGTATGCCCGATGGGGTTACTCTCCTTATGAAATAACAGCGAAGCCTCCACGACTTAAGGGGTAGAACCCAGTAATTTGATTTGTAGGGAACAGATTTATGACCGCAGTCCGAGAACCCATTTTTGTAGTGGCGTATTGCTTACGCTTTAGATTCGGTGCGAACACAAGCAGTTTTAAAGGCATAAGCAATACACCACTACAAAAATAACCTCATAAAAATAAATAAAAAAGACAAAATTGGGGTTTTCTGACTGCACTCATTTATCCGTTCCGAATCAATGGTTTCAAGGACAAAAGGCGGAACAGATAAATCAGTTCCCTACAAAATCAAGTTACAAACAAGTGGAATATTAGGAAAAAAATAAATATTTGAAATAAAAAAACATTTTTTGTAGTTTATTTAATTAAGATTGGATAAAAATGAGGAGCAGAATAATCTATGTGGTGCCATTCATTACTATCATTGAACAAAATGCTAAAAAAATTAAAAATATTTTGGGCGACAATAATGTCTCAGAACACCATTCTAACCTAATACCAGATATAAATAAAGAAAATCATGATGAAGAATCAAAACTCATTGGGCAACGGAAAATTGGGATACCCCTGTAATAATAACAACAATGGTGCAGTTTTTTGAATCTCTATTTTCAAATAAACCGAGTAGTACTTGACATTTTTAGCGACAAAAATTTTAATGCAGAACAGTATAATATTTAATAATACTAAGTCATAATGCAAGGAGTAAATTTAATGAGGGATAAAAAAAAATTATGGAATATGACATGAAAAAAAAGAAGTTGTATCTTGATAATTGTTGTTTCAATAGACCTTTTGACGACTTAACTGATTATCAAATGCGTCTTGAATGTGAGGCAATTCTAACTATTATTGGAAAGTGTACCGAAGGTGTTTGGGAAATATGTGGAAGCGATGTTTTGGAAGCCGAAATCGAGAAGATAATAAATCCCATAAGGAAGCAACAAGTTTTAGAATTATATTCTTTTACAAGTCCCCACCTAGAGATTAACGATGTAATTTTATTGAGAGCAAATGAATTACATGCACTCTCGATAAAACCTTTTGATGCTCTTCATCTGGCATCTGCAGAGTTTGATAAGGCAGATGCTTTTCTTACGACTGATAATAAATTAATCAACAAAGTAAAAAAAAATATGATTTCAAAAATTAATATTTACAACCCAGTAATTTGGTTAATGGAGGTATTATACAATGATGTTTAACTTAAGTGAAATAAGAGAAAAAGGCTTTAAAGCTTTAACAAAAGAACTTGGTGTTACTGGCATGGTATTGTTTATGGGCCAGTTTGAAAGTGGTAAAGGTAACTATACTATCGAAAGGGAAGAATCTTTGAAAGATATAACCATTGATGATATTGTTGCCAGTATTGAAAAAAGAAAAGGAAAGCAAAAATTATAAAATAGCTTGCAATGGTAAGGGCTACATAATTATCAGGAGGATTAATGGAAAATATAAAGGTTAGAGTTTGGGGCGACTATGCCTGCTTTGCTCGTCCTGAAATGAAGGTTGATAGGGTTACTTATGACATAATCACACCATCTGCTGCAAAAGGTATTCTTGATTCCATCTATTGGAAGCCAGCGATGCAATGGAAAATCAGAAAAATTCATATCATAAACCCTATCAGGTATATGAATATCAGGAGAAATGAGGTAAACGATGTGATGGGATCAAAACCTATAAATATTTCTAACTCTAAAAATAGAACTCAAAGATCAGCGATAATTTTAAGGGATGTTCATTATGTCATTGAAGCAGAAATTTGTTTAGTTGAAGAAGAAAAAGGGATAGGAGATAACATAAATAAACATAGAGAATGTGCCATAAGAAGATTAAGCAAAGGTGAATATTTTCAAAAACCTTTTTTTGGTGCTAGAGAATATGCCTGTCATTTTGAGCTTCTTGAAGATGGCGCACCTATTCCTGAAAGTCATCATGAATGGAAAGACAAAGAAATTAATTTAGGATATATTCTCCATGATCAAGGGTATTATCATGTAAGAAAAATACCAAGTAAAAAAGGCAAAAATAATAAAGATCCAAACATAAAAGACATCGATTATTTAAAAAATTTGTTGAAAATGTGTTATTTTATAGATCGAAATACTGGAGAACTTATTGATAATAGCTTTGTTAAAAATATTTACATGAATAAAGAGTCACCATAATTGAGAAAAAGATATTATGACAGACAAGTAAAAGAGGTCATAAATGAAGAAAATCAGACTATATCTTGATACATCAGTGATTAGCCACCTAGAAGCTCCAGACGCACCAGAAAAAATGCAAGAAACCATAGATTTATGGGAAGAAATAAAGAATGGTCAGTATAAGATTTATCTATCCAGTGTGGTATTTGATGAATTAGATGACTGCCATGAACCTAAAAGATTGATGCTTTACAATTTTTTAGAGCAGATAGAGTATGAGCAACTCGAAGTTAATTCAGCTGTCAGAGAAATTGCCAATGAAATAATCAGGTTAGATATTTTAAAACAAAAGCATTTAAGAGATTGTTTTCATATTGGTTGTGCAATTGTTTCTGAGTGTGATTACATAGTGTCTTGGAATTTCAAGCATATGGTGAATGTAAAAGTAGTCAAAGGAGTTCGTGCCATTACCAACCTTTTGGATTATAAACCAATTGACTTAATCTCACCATCAATGCTCATCAACAAGGAGGAATAAAATGGAAAAGCCAAAAATCAGCCCAAACTTTACAATCGAGGATATTCACAAAATCCGTGAGTACAACTATGAAATAACCAAACATATGACCACGGAAGAGATGTGTGATCATATCAACAACAAGGCAAAGAAATTTATCAAAGAAATGAATGAGTATAATGCTAAGAAGAGAGCGGAGGACAGTGGGAAAAAATGAGAAAAAAGGCGGAACAGATAAATCAGTTCCCTACTGAATCAAAGAGGACATAGAGGGGGGCATGAAATGTATGATCGTCTACCCATTTCAACTATCAAGCAATACGCTTATTGTAAGCGTAGGTTTGGCTTGATGTATATCGACAATGAATTTCTGGACAATTTTAAGACCATTGAGGGTAATATTTTTCACGAAAAGGTAAATGACCCGTTTTTTAATGAAAAAAGGGGTGAGAAGTATTACAGTCGTAGTGTCCCTGTATATTCTGATAGATTGGGTCTTTATGGAGTTTGCGATATAATCGAGTTTTTAAAAGATGAAAAAGGTGTTTCGCTACCTACACAAAAGGGTTTATGGAAAATAAATCCTATCGAGTATAAAAATGGAAAACCTGAAAAGAGCAGAGCAGATGAGATGCAACTATGTGCTCAAGCTATGTGCTTGGAAGAAATGTTTTCGATAGATATTTTGTCTGGAGATATTTATTATGGAAAACTCAGAAAGAGGGTAAATGTTCTGCTTTCAGACGAGCTTAGACTATCTGTGGAAAAGATTGCCCTTGATATTCATCAACTCATGGAAAAGTCATTTATCCCACAAAAACCTGAAGGTCAAAATTGTAATCTCTGTTCGATGATTGATATCTGCCTGCCGAGGGTATTTAAGAAACCAAGTTCAAATTTGATTAGAATAAGTAATTTTTTGGAGAAATAATGGATACATCTAATTATTATATCAGATCAACACTTTTTATCTCGGTGGTCTTTGTGTCTGCTCTATTAATCCTCTGTTTTCTCTCATTTTTTCTGTGGTCGTCTCATAAAGTATAATAATATGCGAAAATTATTAAACACTCTATATATCACAACCCCGCATTCCTATCTTTCCTTGAAAGACGAAACTATAGTAGTTTTATTAGAAGAGGATGAGAAATTTCGTATCCCAATGCTAAATGTAGAAAACATCGTTTGTTTTGGATACATGGGAGCGAGTCCAGCATTGATGGGAAAATGTGCAGAAAATAATATCGGATTGAGTTTTTTAAAGCCAAATGGTGAGTTTCTAAGTCGAGTATCTGGAAAAACTAAAGGTAGCGTATTTCTAAGAAAAAGGCAATATATATTTTCAGATGATATGGACTTTTGCCTTAAATTTTCTCAAGATATAGTTTCAGCAAAGCTCTTTAATCAGAGGTTTACTCTTGAAAAGACTATTAGAGACAATAAAGAAAAAATTAACACTGAAAAGCTCGAAAAAATCTCTTTAGAACTAAAAAATGCTGTAAAAAAAGCCTATACATTTCAAAATCTACAGGAATTAAGAGGTTTTGAGGGAGTATATGCTAAACTTTATTTTAGTGTGTTTGACGATATGATTTTGCATCAAAAAGAGGATTTTTATTTTCAAGAAAGGTCAAAGCGACCACCTCTTGATTTAGTAAATTGTGTTTTATCATACCTTTATACCATCCTTAGCCTCGAAATCATGTCTGCTCTGGAAACTGTGGGGCTTGACCCTTATGTAGGCTTTTTTCACGCACTAAGGTCTGGTAGAGCATCGCTTGCTGTGGATTTGGTGGAAGAATTTCGCTCTTATTTAGTCGATAGAACTGTCATTTCTATGATAAATTTAAAACAAATAAATAAAAAGGATTTTGTTCAAAAAGAAGGTGGAGCTGTCCTAATGACTGACGAGGGTAGAAAGAAAATACTAACTATCTGGCAGGAAAAAAAGAAAGAGATAATTACTCACCCTTTTCTTGAAGAAAAAATTGAGATAGGACTATTACCTTACGCACAAGCTCAACTTCTGGCTCGATATATCAGAGGAGATATGAACGAATATCCAACATTTTTGTGTAAGTAGTGAACTGATTTATCCGTTCCGCCCCGTAGCAGAAATCTCCGATTTCCTCAATCAGTAGGGAACGCATGCATGAGTTCCGCCCCGTAGCAGAAATCTCCGATTTCCTCAATCAGTAGGGAACGCATGCATGAGTTCCGCCCCGTAGAAGAAATCTCCGATTTCCTCAATCAGTAGGGAACGCATGCATGAGTTCCGCCCCGTAGAAGAAATCTCCGATTTCCTCAATCAGTAGGGAACGCATTTATCCGTTCCGCTAAAATGAATATTATTGTAAAGGAATTAAATATGTTTATAGTAGTAACTTATGATGTCAATACCGAGACACCTGCAGGTCAAAAAAGACTCAGAAAAGTAGCTAAAACTTGTGAAAACTATGGGCAAAGAGTTCAAAACTCAGTCTTTGAATGCGTAGTTGACTTTGGTAAATTTCTGATTTTAAAAAGAGAGCTTGAAAAAATCATCGATAAAAAAATAGATAGCCTGAGATATTATAACCTCGGTAATAAATGGAATAATAAAGTCGAACATGTAGGTGCAAAAGCTGGGTATAATCCAGAGGGGGTGCTGATTATTTAATAAAAAAAATGATTTATCTATTTTCATACTCCTATATGATAAATTTTGCGAACTATATGTTCACATTAAAAATAATAACAATAACGCTTGTTTTTATTTGGAGAAATGAATATTATAGTAAATAAACAAAAACAGGGTGATGGTGCTTCAGCTCTGGATTTGTTAGTGTCGCACCTCGCATGAGGTGCGTGGATTGAAACTTTGCATATCTGCAACAGGTCGGATTTTGTTCCGTCGCACCTCGCATGAGGTGCGTGGATTGAAACCATATCGACATAAGACATTTTATCAAAAAACCTCAGTCGCACCTCGCATGAGGTGCGTGGATTGAAACTTGGCAGCAAACAGTGGACATGGTATGTTCACAAAGTCGCACCTCGCATGAGGTGCGTGGATTGAAACTTGTGTAGAGACTATGCTCAATAGTATCACAAGAGGTCGCACCTCGCATGAGGTGCGTGGATTGAAACCCCATTCCTGGAGGAATATAGGAACAAATCGTGAGTCGCACCTCGCATGAGGTGCGTGGATTGAAACAAAAATTGCATAGTGTGTAATGTCAAGTGTCAAGTCGCACCTCGCATGAGGTGCGTGGATTGAAACGACAAAATTGTGAGTAAACAAGATAGTCATTATTGGTCGCACCTCGCATGAGGTGCGTGGATTGAAACCATATCGACATACGACATTTTATCAAAAAATCTTAGTCGCACCTCGCATGAGGTGCGTGGATTGAAACGACAAAATTGTGAGTAAACAAGATAGTCATTATGTCGCACCTCGCATGAGGTGCGTGGATTGAAACCTTATTGTCAATAAGAACGAAGGCAAACACTTGGTCGCACCTCGCATGAGGTGCGTGGATTGAAACATTGACGAGGAACGCAATTTTTTGTGTAGAGAGTCGCACCTCGCATGAGGTGCGTGGATTGAAACCTGGCAGTCAATCATGGTCATGGTATGTTCACAAAGTCGCACCTCGCATGAGGTGCGTGGATTGAAACCTGGCAATAAATCATGGTCATGGCATGTTCACAGTCGCACCTCGCATGAGGTGCGTGGATTGAAACCACTGTAAACAGCATTTTCTGTTTTATTAGTGAGGTCGCACCTCGCATGAGGTGCGTGGATTGAAACTCTACTCGATAGAGACTAAAAAATCAATAGTAAGTCGCACCTCGCATGAGGTGCGTGGATTGAAACTTTAAGCATATAGATTTTTAAGAGAAGGCAATGAGTCGCACCTCGCATGAGGTGCGTGGATTGAAACTATGTGCAGTAGAAAACAGAGTAAATGTTAATAGGTCGCACCTCGCATGAGGTGCGTGGATTGAAACATGACTTGTTTAAAAATAATCAAAAGGTGTCCAGTCGCACCTCGCATGAGGTGCGTGGATTGAAACTATACAGCGTTTTCTGACTTATTGGTCAAAAACGTCGCACCTCGCATGAGGTGCGTGGATTGAAACATTGTTATATAGGGTGTCAAAAAACAAGCGGTTAGTCGCACCTCGCATGAGGTGCGTGGATTGAAACGGTGCGTTGAATATTGATTTGTTTTCGATGGATAGTCGCACCTCGCATGAGGTGCGTGGATTGAAACGTCGTTGAGCACCGCTCAAAGTGGCGATGCCTAGTGTCGCACCTCGCATGAGGTGCGTGGATTGAAACACTGGTGGGTGTCGCATATCTGCAACCCAGCTAAGTCGCACCTCGCATGAGGTGCGTGGATTGAAACTGACTTGTCTCGTGTGATGATAATTAATTTATCATGTCGCACCTCGCATGAGGTGCGTGGATTGAAACAAAATATTGCATAGTGTGTGAGTCAAGTGTCAATTGTCGCACCTCGCATGAGGTGCGTGGATTGAAACGTTAGTGAGGAACGCAATTTTCTGAGTAGAGAAGTCGCACCTCGCATGAGGTGCGTGGATTGAAACTACTCTATTGTTGTACAGAGTGTCAAAAAATAAGTCGCACCTCGCATGAGGTGCGTGGATTGAAACTTATGATACCATTGATAATACTCTCTATTCGATGTCGCACCTCGCATGAGGTGCGTGGATTGAAACGGGTATTGTCAAATCAGAAAGATTGGAATGTGGGTCGCACCTCGCATGAGGTGCGTGGATTGAAACTAAAAAATAATAAGTATGCATAGCTAAAGTAACTCGTCGCACCTCGCATGAGGTGCGTGGATTGAAACTAATTTCTGTAGGTCTAAAAAATTTGTCATGGCAGTCGCACCTCGCATGAGGTGCGTGGATTGAAACCGATACGGATGTAACCACACAGACAGCAAGCAAGTCGCACCTCGCATGAGGTGCGTGGATTGAAACTGAAATCTGTTGGGTTTTTCTAAATGCGAACCTGTCGCACCTCGCATGAGGTGCGTGGATTGAAACGACTGTGAGATAATTTGTGATTCTTTGAAATGCTGTCGCACCTCGCATGAGGTGCGTGGATTGAAACTCCCATTATTGCCAAGACCATAGAATAGCCGTAAGTCGCACCTCGCATGAGGTGCGTGGATTGAAACTGTTTCAACATATTCTAACCTATTTTCGAACTGGGTCGCACCTCGCATGAGGTGCGTGGATTGAAACTAAAACCCTGTTTAAAGCATGGAATAAAACAGGTCGTCGCACCTCGCATGAGGTGCGTGGATTGAAACTTTATGAAGCAGACCAAGCAATCAAAGCTAAAAGTCGCACCTCGCATGAGGTGCGTGGATTGAAACATTCAAATATGTAATGCAAAAACTATATTTGGTGTCGCACCTCGCATGAGGTGCGTGGATTGAAACCCATCAGTAGCGCCGAACTCAGTTCGGAGTCCACTCCGAAAAGTATATTAATAAAATTTACATTACACATGCCGAAGGTATGTGAAGCTAGGTAGAAAATGATGTAAAACCACAAAACTGCATCCCGTAGGGATGCAACCTAGCTATTGGCACATTTTGGTGCATCCATACAAGATGCTATATGGTGCATATATTCCTTTCTACAGAGCTAACATCGCTACGCAAACGACTTTTCGGAGAAGACTCCGTTCGGCATTCTGATAGCACCTCGCATTAAATGAGGAATAGTATTAGGTGCCAAAGGGGCTTATGGCTTAGGACTAGTCAAAACAAAACTTCAAAAAAACAGTAAATCCGTAATAGCTTTATCGATAATCGCTATGAATATATCCCATGCAGTGAGACTTATTTTTGTTCCAATTTTTAAAGCCGCTTTATGCCCAATAAAAAATAGAATAAATATTATTGGGCTAACCAAATTACTCTATGACCAAAAAAATAATCGGCCAATTGGAAAAACTGCTGTTGTTCAGTGTGATCTTATTTGAGAATATCTATACATTTCTTCGTATTTTTCTCAAACTATTTCACATCTTTATGAGTGATTTTATAGTTCGACCTAAATTCATTTTTTCCATTTCTTTCTATTTTTTCGTTCAGAGTATTTATTGCATCCTTATTGTGAATCTATAAAATATTTTCAATAGATATTTTTTCAAAATCTCCAAAAAAACTTTTGTCAATTAATGATCAACTGTAACCACTAAGGCTTGGTTCGAGTTTTTAGTGTCCTAAACATTTTTTGTCCTCCATTATTTCCGCATATTTGATTTTTTTTCCTCATTCATGTCAACAACTTTTTTAATGCAAAAAAACGGAGAATGTCAATCCAATAATCAAAATCCAAATAAAATCTGTGATAATCAGCGTAACCTGCGTCTTCATAATATTTGTAAATTGTAATTTGTAATTTGTAATTTGTAATTTAAAATCTTCCATTCCCTATATTCGCACAAATTTCCATAAATCTTTCCATGTAAGTTTTTTTCCATAGAGCAAAATCGCTGTTCGATAAATCTTGCCAGAGAGCCATGTAGAAACTATAAAGGATATAACGAGTATACTTCCAGACAAAATCAATTGCCAAGTAGGAACATGGAAAGGTATTCTCCCTAACATCACTATAGGAGAGGAAAATGGAATGATAGATGCCCAAAAAGCCAGGGCGCTATGCGGATTGTCGACCACATTGACGAGGATAATCATCGATAATATCACCGGTAAAGTGACTATCATGGTAAATTGTTGTGATTGTCCCTCATCGTCAGTAATTGCACCCAAAGTGGCATATAGGGTAGCATAAAATAGATAGGCAAACATAAAATAAAAAGCAAATATCATAAAAATAGTTGGAAAATGCAGTGCACCTGGGTCATTGATAAAATCAACTATTTGATATGCTAAAGCATTTTGACCTGCCATAGATGTTTGCATTTCCATTGTATTTTCTATTTCTGAATGAGAAATATCCAGAAATGGTATCACGCCAACACTAATGAAAGCAAAGAAGATTACTCCTAATATCGCCCAAATAAGAAGCTGGGTCATAGCTACTCCAGCCATACCAAGTATTTTGCCTATCATTATCTCAAAGGGGCGGACAGAAGAAACCAATATTTCAATAATCCTGTTCTTTTTTTCGTTCATTATACTTGCCATTACCATTGTGCCATATGCGAAAACAATAAAATACATTGCAAAACCCATGAGTAATCCCAGAATATGTGCAACTGCGTTGTTCCCTATCCTTTCCACACCATCAGCTATGATGATAGACTCTATCCGAATTTGGGTTCGAAGTCTATCTATCAGCTCTCTATCAATCCCTGCATTTTCAAATCTTGCATTTTCGATGATATTTTCTATCTGTCTTTCTAAACTTGAAACTGTGGTGACACCTATTTGCTTTTCTGCAAACAATGAGACACCGCCCGGATACCTTAAATCGAAATTTGGGATATAAAGCAATGCGTCATAATGCTCTGCAAAAGATGCTTTTAGAGCTTCTATATCTCCGTAGACAAAAGTTATTTCATACCTACTGGTCCCACGAACATTGCCTTCCAATAAACCAGTTTGATCTAATATTGCTATATTTACACTACCGGTTTGCACTCTCATCATAAGAAATGGGGCAGACATAAGTAAAAGTAGCAATATAGGCGTTAAAATCGTCATAATTATGAAGGATTTTTTCTTTACCTTAGTTAAATATTCTCTTTGTATGATAGCTTTGATTTTTTTCATGTATAACTCCTTTCCTGTAGCGTATTAATTGTATTGTCTGAAGGGGTTTTATCTATTTTACTAACAACCGCTTCTCTTAAAAACATATCTCTTATAAACTCCCAGTTGATATGCCTATCAATCCATTTAAACAAGAAATAAACTATCATGAAAATAAGCACAGCACGCCAAAAAAATCTCATATTTTTCTTCTTTTGTGATGATAGATCATTGTTTTTTGTTACTTCTTTTTCACTATTCTCAGTTAACTCTTCGATACTTTCTGTTGTCTCATCCTCTTGAGTATTAGTATCGATAGCCTCCTCTTGAGATACGCTATCTAAGTCTTGTAAAACCACATCATCAGCTTGGAGGGATTGATTAGAAAATTTATTTACCTGCTCAATAAAAATCTCACTCAAACTCGGCAATATCTCAATAAATGAATGAATTTCAATCTTTTCCATCAATCTTTTTATGATTGTGTTTGATGAAATATCAGGATTTTTACATTTTATTATCATTTCAAAATCCCGTTCTTCATTGTCAGACGAAATAATTGGTGTATTCTGAATGATTTCAAAATTTTCGTCTTCTAAATCATTTATGAAAGCTTCATCTTGGCTGGAAATTGGAAGTTCAGACGAGGTATTGATATTTTTTGAATAGTTGATTTTGAACAATCCTTTTTTAAACTCTCTTTTTATTTTGTTTATTTGTCCTGCCAAAATCACTTGTCCTTTATTTATCAATGCTATATCTTCACAAATTTCCTCAACTTGCTCCAATCTATGTGTTGAAAAGATAATAGTAATACCTTTTTTTTGTAATTCATGTATCTCTTGAATCATCTTGTTTGAATTAAGTGGGTCTAGTCCTGTAAAGGGTTCGTCGAGAATAATCAAATTGGGTTCATAAAATATCGTCGCTGTAAACTGCACCATTTGTTGCATGCCCTTAGAGAGTTCTTTTGCCTTTTTTTGATACCAATCCTTTATTCCCACTCTATCGCTATAAAAATCTATTCTTTCTCTGGCTTCTTTGCGCTTCAATCCCTTTATTTTTCCGAAAAATTCAAGCTGTTCTATTACTTTCATGTCGTTGTATAGTCCACGCTCCTCTGGTAAATAGCCTATCATCCGAGACAAAGATTCAAAATCTTTGTTATCTGTATAGTCAAGGGTAAAGCTACCTTGGTCTGGGATTGTTATTCCTGTCAATATCCTTATTAGGCTCGTTTTACCAGCTCCATTAGGACCAAGCAATCCAAATATCGTTCCTTTTTCTATCTCCAAACTAACATCTTTGAGAGCTACGACTTTTTCGTATTCTTTTGTTAAATTTGTGATTTTAAGTATTGTTTTCATGTATCTCCTTATATTTCTTCAACCTTGCCAATAACAGCAGATTCTGGATAATATTTTTTTAATTCTTCCAACATGTTTTTTTCTTTTTCTGCAGGCACACATATTGCCATTCCACCTGAAGTTTGAGGGTCATAAAGTAGCATAGTTTCATTGTAGTGAGTTTTTGATATTGATTTACCATAACTCTTTATTTTTATTTCACTATGTCCTACCTCATCCAATTTTACATATTCTTTATTTCTAAAAGCTGCTCCGGGTATGCAACCTGTCTTTATCAAATCCAAAGCACCCGCCTGAAAAGGCACTTTCTCGATATCAATACTTATACATACTCCACTTGCTTTTGCCATTTTTTTTAGATGTCCAAGCAGTCCAAAACCTGTTATATCCGTAGCACATTTTATATCGTATTTATTCATCAATACTGCAGCTTCTTTGTTTAATTGTTTCATCATTTCTAAAGCCTTTTGGTAATGCTCTACAGAGACTAAATCAAGTCGTTGACCTGCTAAAATAGTTCCTATACCCAATGGTTTGGTCAATATAATCACATCACCTACCTTTGCTGCGGCATTGGTGATGATTTTATCTGGATGAATCAATCCAATTACCGCCAATCCATATTTTGGCGGATAATCTTCGATAGTATGCCCACCAACAATAAGAGCTTCTGCTTCTAAAACCTTATCTTGCCCACCCTTGAGTATTTCTGCTAATGCTTCCAGAGGGATTTTTTGAGCTGGAAACATGATGATGTTTAGTGCCATCAAAACCTTTCCGCCCATTGCATATACATCACTCAAAGCATTCGTTGCTGCTATTTGCCCAAAGGTATAAGGATCAGAGCATACTGGTGGAAAAAAGTCTGTTGTAAAGATTATGGCTTGTTCTTCATTGAGCTTATACACTGCTGCATCATCGGATGTGTCATTACCTACTAGTAAAGACATGTTTTTATTTTCATCTAAGAAATTAGTGCCTTGATTGGTATTTTTTTTTGTCCCTAATCCACTAAGTTTTTTTAAAAGCTCTTCTAAGGTCTCAGCAGACAATTTAGCTGAACATCCACCATATTCTATTGTTTGTAAAAGATCATACATAATCAACCTAAATATCTATTTTTATCCTAATCATCAGTTCGTATTTCATACACTTTCATTTCCAAACTATTTTCTTTTAAAAGATTATAAATATCTTCAAAATTTTCAAGGTCAGTTTCAATTGACATCCCACAATCACTACTTATTTCTCTCGGAGTAGTAATTATATGATATCTGTATTTTCCGCTCTGCAGCAGTTTATCTGCCTTTATTGTAAAATGAACGGAATCAAAAACTATGATTTTTTTCATAATTGAATTTTTTTTCTATTCCTTCCAGTAAATTGTTAGTTTTTCTAAAGTTCCGTCTTCAAAAATATCGATGATAGCTTGGTCTATTTTCTCCTTTAAAAGATCATTTTCAGGATTCATTGCTATGCCATAATTTTCAGTAGTCAATGTAACATCAACTATTTTGATATTATTTTCTACAATTTCTGCTGTTTTTCTTGCAACCATCCTATCCATGATGATAACATCTATCAAATCAGATTTTAGAGCTTCGAGGGCTAGTGAAAAATTTAAATAATCTATCAAAGTGCCTTCTTCACCAATAATCTTTTCTGCATAAAAAAGCCCGACATAATTATCACAAGCTCCTATTCTGATATTACCACTGAGTCTTTCCTCAATTTGATACTTATCAAGATTATTCCATGATTCATCTTCATTGCGGACTACAAGAACTTGGACATTTGTAGTATACGCCGTTGAAAACAATACTTCTTGTAATCTCTGAGCGGTTATCGTAATTGCTGATATTCCAGCGTCTATATCACCTGATGCCACAGCAGGTAATATATCAATAAATTCCATTGCTCGCCATTCAATCTTATGACCTATTCTACTCCCTATCTCGTTCATGAAATCGATGTCAAAACCTATCATAGTTCCATCCTCATCCAAAAACTGATATGGCATAAAATCAGGGCTTGTTCCTACTACAAGAACTTTTTTCGGAGAGCAAGCTAAAAACATTAAAATTACACTAATAAAAACTACTACTATTCTGATAATTTTTTTCATATCACTATCTCCTTAGGTTAAAAAATTAACTAATTGAACAAAGATTTTTATTCTTTTTATCTTGTCAATCATTTTATCAATGTCAATAGCTTAATATATTTTCTATTGACAAAATTTACCCTTTTTTTTATTTAGTAAAACATGAAAATTGGTAAAATCGTAAATATTGAATGCAAATGTGGACTTTTACTATTCCGCTATTTCAAAGCAGGTAAAGGCAAAATTATCAAATGCATTATCAAAAGAATGGAAAATGATTTTGTGGGAGTCAGCAATCTTCCAACTCATCATAAACCTCTATGTCCGCAATGTAAAAAAGAACTTGGCATAATAATGATGGTCAGAGGAGAAGTTGCTCTGAAACTAAATCAAGGAACTATCAAAGGATTGAGGGTCTGATACTAAAAAAAGTAGCAACAGCGTCTCGCCGTTGACTTTTCTGCCCTCACATATATATTATCTCAAATACCATTCTACTTGGGTTATGGTTTACATCTACTTGTCCCGTAGAATTAGGGCGAATAAAGCTTCCATACTTATTTAACGCCAAAGCCATTACTTGGTCTAATACTGATTGTGAATATTCTATACCTAACAATTTTACCACAAAGTTCGCATTGTTTTGTCTTAATTTATTTTCTATATATATTTCAAGCTCAGAAAAGCTATTTACAACCATACCATTCATAGTATAATAATCTCTTCCTGATGTGTTACATTCAGGCACATTATTTAAAATTATATGACTATTTTCGATTTCTTTATCTGAAAGATTAAAAAAATCATATCTGAAAATGTTTTTTGTCAAAGTCATATTAAAAGTCACATCCAAATGAAATGTATTCGGACCTATTTCCACTATATTCCAGGCATGAGCATCTGTATGAGAGCCCGGTGGTGGGTTCAATGATTTCCCTTCGACAACTATACAGTTAACATTTAAATAATTTAGAGCGAGTTTAACAAATTTTGCTATCCCATCACATACAGCTGTTTTCCTAAAAATTGGTCCCAATACAGAATGGGATTGTTCATGAAAAGTATAATCGTATTGGTAGTTTTGTAGAATATAGTCATGGACATACAATTCCTTTTGTATATCACTCCTTATTTTGACTATATCAAATCTTTTTAAGTAATTTTCTATTTCTTCTAAACTTTGTATAATAAATGTTTTATCATATTTATATATTGGTTTCAATGTGCTTTTTTTTGATCTTCTATTATTTATTTGAGTAAATTCCGTGACATAAAATATTTTGGGGTTGTCCAAGAGTATATATTCAAAGATTCTCGAATATATATTGATTGAATTTATTGGTAAAATTATCTCATCTTCTAATGCTTCAATACCAGTTTGAATTGCCCAATAAAAATGCTTTTCTTCATCTGTTAATCGAGTATTGTAGTAATACCCAGAACCTATTGGAGGTGATAATATACTTTGAGGTTTACAAGCTGATATAAATAATATTAACAGTAAAAACAAATATTGTGCTTTTTTTATCATTAAAAGTCCTTTCTCCATCACCACCTCACAATCTTTATGTATTTAATTGGAACCATTATTTTATTTGAAGCTTAATTGTCAAGTAGTAAAAAATAAACCATTTAATTATATTTACATTACACATGCCGAAGGTATGTGAAGCTAGGTAGAAAATGATGTAAAACCACAAAACCCCATCCCGTAGGGATGCAACCAATCTATTGGCATTCGTAGGGAACGCATGTATGAGCCCGCTCCTGAAAGTCCTTTTTTATATAATTCTTAAAATAACATTAATTTCATAAAAATCATAGCATACAAACGAATATTATCGATATTTGTAGCAAAAAACTATATTTTATACAATATTTTTCAAAAAACAAAGAAAATCTATTATTAGGTGACTTGTTTTCGCTCATATTTGCATTCAGTATAGAAGGCGTATCATTTTTTCTTTTCAGATAGTTCAATATTCTTTTGAAGTTTACACAGATACATCGTGAAAATAACCAGAACCGATTTCTAATAAGTTCTCGATATCTTGTTTTTTCACTAGAGCATTGATGTTTTACATGGTAGACTGTTGCCTCAACATTGTTGCGTATTTCTCGCACTTTTTTGGGGATTTCGGCAATTACTCTTCTTAATTTGTTTGCTTCCACCTCGATTAACTTTATGTATATTGCTTTTTTATTTCCGTTTTGAAATTTCCATGAAGGCGGGGCGCCTTCTTTATTGTTTGCTCTATGAGCGATTGTAGTTTCATTTGTTTGTCGGCAGGTAACTAATAAATTACCGTCATCGCAGATGTCATAGTTATGTTTTGGTTCGTTGCCACCCATTCTTGAAAAAATATGCTCTATATCATTGTCTTTACAATATTCAATATTTTCTGGGCTGTAAAATGCTCCATCGCTGTGGACTTTTTCAATTTTATCAGAGATAATTTCCTGTGATTTTTCGATGGCATTTTGAAACAAAGCAACATCAGGTGTACTAGCAGGGTGGATATCGGCTGATGTTAGAAGATTTAACGGATTATTGGGGTCGCATGTTTCCGTGATATCAGCAGTATAACCCTTGATCTCAGTGTCACCTTTCTTGTGATAATCACAGTCGGTATCGTGTGGCGATTGAATATTGCTGGCTTTGAGATCTTGCTTGGGAAGCGGAATAACAACGCCGTCAGTGACAGAATATTGCTGGTAAAAAACATTGTGAAGAGTCTGCATTTCTTTTGAAAAAGCAGGTGGTATACGACTTATAATAGAATATATGATTTTACCTAACCTTAATAGTTTTGTCTCAACTTCCGCTTTGGTACTGCGAAAAGAAACTTTTTCCCCATTCTCAACTGATAGGTGATTCAATATTTCAAAATCATCAACTGATAAAAAATCATATAATAGATTATGGACTTTCTTAAAAGCCAAACGAAGAGTTTCATGAATAAGCTCATAACGGCTATACCATGCTATATTACTACCTATCAGGGTACTGTCAATCCTGAGTTTGTTACCACTGATACCAAATTCTTCAATTTGCGATTCTGCTAGGCTGGAAAAAATTCCACCTAAAAGATATTCGCCTGTTGTACTCTCCCATTGAACCATGTTGCGCCGTAAGTTATAATATGTGGTTTTACCTGGAATGGGGTCGTCTGCATTGAATAATCCTAAAGCAACACGAGCACCCAAATGTAGCTGACAATTTTCAAATAGTTGGATATCTGTCCAACCTTGCAGTTCTTTGAGTATCATCATAGCTATTTGTAAACGAATAGAAGCATTAGGTGCTCCATTGTTAATGCAATACAAAGGACGGAAAGGCTCTTCATTAATTTTATTGGTTACTCTCTGACGAAATTGATTGTACCAAGCATCTGGATCGTCAAGAAGCTTAACCACACTTTCATCTAAAACTGTATGGTAATTTG